>Ga0210057_1001522_pt1 | contig 34975 bp, 50 predicted proteins | sample CryGeyCG2114_010_2_FD_183968 | JGI IMG/M metagenome (GOLD analysis project Ga0210057, IMG submission 183968) | Groundwater microbial communities from aquifer - Crystal Geyser CG10_big_fil_rev_8/21/14_0.10 (SPAdes) (version 2) | ecosystem: Environmental > Aquatic > Deep subsurface > Groundwater ... | reverse complement strand
AAATTCCCTTGGATAAGCTGTTGCTCCACACCAAATAAGTTTGGGCTTATATTTTTTAGCAATTTTTTTTACTTCATCAAAATCTATTAAACCGTTCTTTAATACATGATATGGATAACTCTTAAAATATTTTGCGGTTGCACTGACCTTCCATCCATGTGTTAAATGACCTCCGTCTGGTAGACTTAATCCTGAAATTACATCTCTCGGTTCACAAACCGCGTTGTACACGGCAAAATTGGCAGGAGAGCCAGAGTAGGGCTGTACGTTTGCGTGAGGTACGTTAAATAATTTTTTGGCGCGTTCAATTACAAGAGTTTCAATCGCATCAACATTTTTCTGGCCCTGATAGTATCTTTTATACGGGTAACCTTCTGCATATTTATTTTCAAGCGAAGACCCTACGGCTTCCTCAACTGCTGAAGAAGCAATATTTTCAGAAGGAATCATCATCAGAGTTTCCTCTTGTCGCTTGGTCTCTTTTTTTATGAGGTCTGAGATTTCCTTATCTTGTTTTTTAAGATATTTCATTATTGCTTATTATAACTTATTAGATTAAAAAACAGTTTTAACATCGTAAGTTAAATCAGGGTATAAGATAAATGCTTTAGACGGATAGAGAGGGATTATTTGTTTAATACTGTTTTTTGGTATTAATGCCTTACCGACGAAATTTGGGATATCAGTATAATCTTTACCATATATATAGACCCTATCCTCTTCAAAATAATATTTAGCTACATGGTAGTCTAATTCGCTTATGACATAGAGAAAATCTTTCTGATTTGATTGTAATCGGATTTCCGAAATTGTCTTTTTATAGTCTAGTTTTTGCCTATATTCAGCTTGAAGTGCTGAGAAATTGAAAGTTTGAATTAATAGTATGAAAAAAAGGATGTATTTAAAAATCTTATTGAGTTTTTCGTTTATTAGTATTAAAAGCAGTATTAAAGCAGGTGTTGAAATTATTAGATATCTGGCTAAAAAAATAGGTTTATAATTTGATAAGAAAAGGGTTATAAATGCCGGTAAAAACCCCCATATTAATAATAGTAGAAATATTTTTTTATTTTTTAAAACTCCTTGGTAATATAGGACTAGACCTGAAAAGACATATAAGTAAATTGTTAAGTTCAAGTTGGAAACTACATGATTTAAATAATAAAAACCACTTTCATATCCTGAGTAGAGTATTGAAGGAATTAATTTCAGACTTTCTCTTGAAATATCATTGATCCAAAAAGGTTCATTGGCAATATTATTTTGTTTTATTACAAATGCTACCCATGGAAGAAAGAAAAGAACCATAACAGATATATATTTAAATATTTTTTTTCTACCTTTATCTATTAGAAAGACATATAGAGCTTGAATTAATATTATAAAGGCCATAAAGTAATGAGTATATAAGCCAACTACAGATACGGCTATATATGATTTCATTCTTTTTTTAAGCAGAAAATAAAAAGACATGAGTGTTAGTAAAACCAATAACGAATATGCTCTTGCTTCAAATGCAAAGTAATGAAGAATGGGATTTAAAAAAAATAAAAGCATATATGCGTGTTTCCATAATCCTTTAATTTTTAAGACCTCCGATAAAATTAAATAAAAAAAATAAGCAGAGATAAAATAAAAAACAAGCGACATTGATCTTAATGCTATTTCACCGGAGCCGAAAATCCATATCCAAAATTTTAGCATCAACGAGTGTATTGGTGGAGTAAAATCCTTTGCGCTTAAAACGAAAATATTATTTATAGATTCTTTGGCCATTAAATATGAAAAGGCTTCATCCCTCCAAAGACTTTGAGTCAAAAATCCAAGCGGAGTTTTTGTAAAAAGAAATTCAAGCATTGATTATATTATATGTTCTTCAAACCTTTTCTGTCACCTTATATTTGAGTTTCTTACCAAGAATCAATCTAGTATGTGCATCAAGCGCAGGTAGCGAGGATAACATAAAAGACACAATTGGGAGCATATACCACTGAATGATTAAAAAGGGAAGATTAATGAGCTTTGTTTTCTGTTTAAATTTTTTACGAAGTTTAATATCTAGATATATATATACAACGATAGCGAGAGTTGTTAGAGTTAGGATTGCGCTTGCAAGTTTCGGTAATAGAAAGCCCAGCACGGTTCTTCGAAATACAGGATTTATTAATGGTGGAATAATTGCAGAAACTGTAAGTATAAAAAAAGAGATAGGCCAGAATAAGTGTGTTTCTGCAAGAAAAATAAACTTTTTAAATTTGGATGTAAACTTTATATGTTTTGCTGTAAAAAAGTTTTTCAAAAAATAACCTATATCTGATGCTCCCGAAGCCCATCTTTTTTCCTGTTCGTATCTATTTACCAATGTCTTTACAATGCCTCCAGAATATACAGCGTCACCATTTACGAGAGTATATAAAGGAACAGTCTTTACTTTGTCGCCAAACATGAAAAAAGCTTGATAATAAATATGCCAATCTTCCGGAATAATGTCTACATCCCAAAACCCTACTTTATCCAATAGCCATAAACTGGTTGAATAAGTTGATATTTGTATGAGTTTTTCTGATTGAGAAAGAAAAGAAAGTCGTAATATAGAGGATATTGTCGCTTGCATGCGTACGAAAAAAGGAAGCTTCCAGAAATTATTATACAAAAGAACAGGGGCCCAATAAAAATGATATTGTCTGTTTTTATCTTTTAAATATTGATAAGTTAGATATGAAAAATAATTTTTAGACATATAGCTGTCTGCATCACAAATTGTAATCAAGACATCTTTTCTACTGATATTTTTCTTTTCAATCATGGGGTTAATCTGTCTTGCGGCATAAGTTTGATTGCTTGCTTTTCCAGCTTCTTCACCTTCAACGATTTCGTGATATGTAATATAAATGTCTTTAAAATATTTTTTGTATCTTCTTTTTAGCCTTATTGCTTTAATGGAAGCGTTGCTTTCTCTTTTTTCAAAGGCCAATACCAGGTTGAGTTTTTTATATGGGTAGTCATTGTCAACTATACTTTTAATAGTTGCTTCAAGCTTGTATATGGGCTCTTTAAAATTAGGAATAATAATGAAATGTTGAATATTTTTTGGTTTTAAAGAGAGAATTCTTTTTCTAAAAGAAACCTTGCTCATCTTTATAATGGTTTTATATGAAATTACAGCATAATAAACTGTTATAGCTGATTTGTAGAAAAAATAAGTGTCAAAAGCAATGATAAAATATGCCACTATAGCAGGATGAAAGGGAGATAACCAAAGAGGTAGTGTTATTATTACCCACGTAAGAATGGGAACAATAATTTCTGACAATCTTGCGTAAAATCTTGATTTGACAATCTGTTCTGTCATGTGAGTATTATACTAAATAGATTCGGTATTACTGCCAAGCTTCACAAATCATTTTATATGGACAAAAATTACACCAGGGGCCAACCTTTGGAGTAAAATCACTTTTGTTGATATTATCTATAATGTTTCCCAGAGTTTTTTTTATCATCTGTATGTCTTCATGTGATTTAACAAATGTGATTTTTTTCATATCCTGTAAGTAAAATAGAGTCAATAGAACTTCCTCAGGCTTCTTGTTATACATTCTTTTATCTGTTGCAGCTAGAAAATATATGGAAAGTTGAAGATCTTTTTTTAGTTTTTTTTCATCCGGTGTTTTACCTGTTTTATAGTCAATAATCTCAATTTTGTTGCCTACTTTATCCACTCTATCCATTTTTCCACTTAGAATTACGTCTTTTGCGGTTTTCACTCTAAAAGGTTTTTCTAAGTCAATTATTTCCTGATTTTTATCATGAAACTTTTTAAAAAATGTCGTAAGCATCTTTTTGCCGCTATCAAACATTTTGTCATGGTGAACTTTTGATGAATATCCTTGAGGGATCCACTCTTTCTGATAAATGCTAATGAGCTTATCCAATCCAAGTTTTCGATCTTTAATAAATTCACTATAAAATTTTTGAAGACTTGCATGAATTGTCTCGCCAAACACAAGAGCTGCATTTTTACTAACTGGAATATTTAAAATATAGCCGTACTTGTATCTTAGGGGGCAGGTGAGAAAAGTATTTATTTGAGAATATGAAAGATATTTTAAATTTCCTTCCCTTTTTTTCAAAACAGTTTCGACTTTTTTATAGTCAAATATAGACATTTGTTCTTTCTCGTCTTTTATTATTATTTCTTGTTTACTTATATATTCTTCTCCTAGAGTATCTACAACAAAAGGAGATAGTCTTCTAATTCGTTTTGCTTCTCCATACCATTTTGAAGAAGTTAGATATACGCGCTCCATCGCTCGAGTTAGACCTACGTAAAAAAGCCGTCTTTCTTCCTGTAGATGATAATCTCCTTCAGGAAGTATCTCTTTGATTAATTCCTGTGGAATTGGAAGTAATTCTTTGCGCTCCCTAGTTGGAAATCTGTCTTTTGTCAGATTTACCATGAAGACAATTGGAAACTCCAATCCCTTTGATCCATGTACTGTCATAATATTTACTGCGTCATAAATAGGGGAGTCAACATCTTGAGCACTTGGAGACTCGCCAAGCTCCATACTCATTCTTATAAACTCAACAGCGTCAAACACACTCGAATCTTCGTGATCAGTTTCATATGTCTTTAATCTTTTAAAAAACTTTGAGACGTTAAGTGTGATTTTTTCTTCTTTTAGCGTCTTAAATGTGACGATTTTTGCAAGATAGCCAGTATCTTCTAAAAAGTTATACAGTATCTGTCCGGCAGTTTCTTTATTTATTTGAGATAAATGTATTTTTATCAGGTTGTAGAGTTTATAGAATTTATCTTGACTATCTTTTGTGATTGATGGTGCAAGTTTTTGATAGTTTATTTCGGTTTGTACGGGTATATCTTTATATTTATTACTTAGTATTATTTCTAGAGCGCTAAATAATGGTAGTCTGGTTTTCTTTGAGAAAGACAGTAAATATGATAAGTCTCTATTTGAAATAGAAAATATATCCATACTAAAAACTCTAAAAAGTGATACTGAATCTTCAATATCAGTAAGTATATTTAAGTATGCTATCAGCTCTTTTATCTCTGGTTGTTTATACAAAACACCAGGCCCTAAAAATTGATAGGGAATTCCTTTTTGGGCAAATGTTTTTGCAAATGAATCGGCGTGATTGTTTGCCCGAACCAAAACAGCAACATCAGAATAAGCATGTTTATCTTTGAGCTTTAAAATTTCCTCAGCTACAGCGTTTGTTTCTTCATCAGAATCATTTGTCCAAAAAAACTTTATTTTCTCCTCAGTTAAGGATGTGGGGTTTTGTGATATAAGATTTTTAGATATACCAAGCTTTGATTCAAGCGTATCTGGATTATTTTTCTGTATTAAATTATAGGCTCCGTCTAAAATCTGCTGATTTGATCTATAATTTTTACGAAGAGTAATTAATTTAGCTTTTGGGTAATCCTTCATAAAGATCAATATATTGGATACCGAAGCCCCCCTAAATTTGTAAATTGCCTGTGAATCATCACCTACAACAGTCAATTGGGGATTGGATTTTTCCGGACACAACATTTTAATCAACTCATATTGAGCGATATTTGTGTCTTGAAATTCATCAACCAAAATGTATTTAAATACTTTTTTATATTTATTAAGGATATTTTTTCTTTTTTTAAATAACTCCAGTACATAAAATATCAAGTCAGAAAAGTCCATGTAGTCATTTTTTATCATAAGTTCCTGGTAGAGGGAGTAGGCATGAGCAAGCTCTAATATTTTTTTCTTTTCCTCTATTTCAATTTTTGAACTTTGTATTTTATTTGACCACACTAAATATTCCTTTGGAGATATATATTCATCTTTTAATCTGGAAAAATGTTGATATAAGCTTTCTGTAAATTTTTGGGGATTTCCTGCAGGTCTGAAATATTTGAGATTGAATTTAAAAAGATTAGATTCAATAAACATTATGCTTTCTGCTTGTGTTAAAAGTTTATAAGCAGGATTTAATCCCATGTGAACAGCTTCTTCTTTAAGAATTTTGTCTGCAAATGAATGAAACGTGGAAATCCACATAGGGAAATATCCAAATGGTAGCGCTTTATCAACTCTTTCTTCCATTTCAGCAGCTGATTTCTCAGTAAAGGTCAGAGCCAGTATATTTTCAGGTTTTGCGAGCCCAGACTGGATAATATGTTTTATCTTCTCAACTATTACAAAAGTTTTACCCGTTCCCGCTCCTGCAACTATAAGAAGAGGCCCTGACGCATAATTAATTGAGCTTTTTTGTTCAAAATTCAAGGCGAGGACCTGACTATTTTTCATAAAGATAAGCGTCGTATACAGATACACAAATAAACAAAAACTCAAGAATAATAAATAGAGGAAAGCTAATTAATATTAGAAACACATTACTTAGTAGAGGAAGTATTGTAAAAATAATTATAGGTATCGTTGAAGAATGGAGAGATATCTGAAATACTTTTTTGAATTTTATTTTTTTGTTTTTGAGATGAAAAACTAAATAAATAGGCAATATGATCAGAACTAAAAAGATCAGACTCGATAGGAATAAAATGATTGGCAAAATTGCAACAAAATAAAATATAAGAATACTAACAAGAAATGGAAGAAACTTAATTACATAGTTTTTTACATTTACTATTTTGTCTTTGGTAATTCTTATTGTTTCGTTTGGGTATTCAAGAGTGGTGTAGTTTTTGGAGCCTCTCATAAATACGATTTCAGAAGAAGTAAGTAGAATGGGAGTGTCGTATAGATTTATTTTTTCAGCGCTTGCCGTTTCATCCAATACAGCTAATAGACTTTTTGCTCCGTTATTATTTATCCATATCAGAAGTGGACGATTGTGGGTTGTTGATAAGTGAGCGTTGTCGATATTAATAATTAGTGATTTTGGAATTTCATCGAATCGATTAAGGAATTGTTTAAAATTTTGATAATTTATTGGGAGGTTTAGTTTGAGAGTAAGAACTATAAAGAAAAAAAGATTTAATACAAAGATAAATACCAAAAAGTAATTAAACGAATATATTAGTTTTTTCCGTAACAGTTCTTTATAAAATTTTTTATTCGGGATGAGGCTGTTTATAAAAGTATTCTTGATTTTTCTCATATTTTCTTTTATCATATGTTAGGAATCTATAAAAATCAATTTGACTTGTAGTGTTTTTAGTCTTGATATTTCTAGTTTTTTATCTATAATTCTTTAATTGATATGGCAGAAGGAAAATTTGAAAGAAACAAACCGCATATAAATATTGGAACCATAGGTCACGTAGATCATGGTAAAACAACTCTTACATCAGCTATTCATCATGTTTTGGCAAAAAAAGGTTTAGCCAAAGAAATGAAATATGAAGAGATAGATAAAGCACCAGAAGAAAAAGCAAGAGGATTAACTATAAATATTCACCATTCCGAATACGAAACAGAAAAAAGACACTACGCGCATATTGATGCTCCAGGACACGCAGACTACATCAAAAATATGATTACAGGAGCGGCACAAATGGACGGTGCCATACTAGTTGTATCAGCACCTGATGGGCCAATGCCGCAAACTAAGGAACATATTTTATTAGCTCAACAAGTAAATGTACCTGCGATTATAGTATTTCTTAACAAAATAGACATGGTTCACGATAAAGAAATAATTGATTTAGTCGAAATGGAAGTTAGAGAACTGCTTACGAAATACGAGTATCCGGGAGATAAAGTTCCAGTTATCAAAGGATCAGCTCTTAAAGCAATTGAAGGGGACGCTGAAGCAGTTAAAGCAATTGAGGAATTGATGAATGCCGCAGACACTTATATTCCAGAACCAGTAAGAGACGTTGACAAACCGTTCCTCATGCCTATTGAAGACGTATTCACTATTCAAGGAAGAGGAACTGTTGTTACCGGAAGAGTGGCAAGAGGCGTATTAAAGGTTAATGACGAAGTTGAAATAGTAGGACTTAAAGCAACTACAAAAACAGTAATAACTGGAATTGAAATGTTCAGGAAATCACTTGATGACGCAAGAGCAGGAGACAATGTCGGACTTCTACTTAGAGGTATTGAAAAAGAAGATGTTCAAAGAGGACAAGTTATTGCAAAAACTGGATCTGTTACTCCACACACGGAATTTGAAGCTGAAATTTATGTTTTGACAAAAGAAGAGGGTGGAAGACACACTCCATTTTTCAAAGGCTACAAACCTCAATTTTATATAAGAACAACTGATGTTACAGGTGAAGCAACCTTACCAGAAGGCGTTGAGATGGTGATGCCTGGTGACAACATTAAAATATCTGCAAAACTTATCTACCCAGTTGCACTTGAGGAAGGACTTAAGTTTGCAATTCGAGAAGGCGGACACACAGTCGGCGCAGGAGTCGTAACCAAGGTAATAAAATAAACTTCATAAATTCCTAATTCCTAATTCCTCTAATTGATCTAATCAATAATCAAGTACCAAATCCCAATTATCAATAAACGTCTAATTAATTAATTAGACATTAAGTATTGTGTATTTTTTACCCCGACTAAATCGGTGTTTAGGTCAATTAGATAATTAGATTAATTATCCCAAGTTCCACGTTACATGTTATACTTTCTTTGTCGCTTAAAATATAAAAAATTTATGATTGATTTTGTAAAAAAACTTGTAATAGACGCTTCAAAAGAATTTTTTAAAACAAAAAAAACTATTATTGGTCAAAAAGGAGGGGGTGGAAATTGGGTTTCTAAGACAGACGTAGCTTTAGAGAAATATTTAATAAACAAAATAAAAACTAAATATCCAAAAGACTTTATTTTTGCTGAAGAAACAACCTCCTCTTTACTTCCCAATTCAAATAGAATATGGATTATTGATCCACTTGACGGTACAACAAACGCAGTAGAGGGAATAAATCATTGTGCTATATCAATAGCCTTTATGAAAGATAACGAAATATTAATCGGAGTTGCTTATGACATTTTTGAAAAAAAACTTTATTGGGCTGAAAAAGGTAGGGGAGCATTTGTAAATGGAAAAAGAATTAAGGTTAGCAATAAAGGACTTAATGACAGTATAGTTTTTATAGGTAGCCCCTATTTACATTCTGATTTTTTAGAAACTGAAAAACATAGAGTTAAAGTACATAAGGCTGGTGCAAGAATAGAGACATTAGGTAGTGCTGTAGTTATGGGTGTTCTTATTGCTCAAGGGTCAGCCTCTTTATATTTCGAAACAGCGCTTAAACCGTGGGATGTTTCTGCAATCAAACTTATAATAGAGGAAGCTGGGGGTGTGGTCAGGGACTTTGACGGAGAGGTTGATGTTTTTGACTTCAACGAATTTATTTGTGGTAGCGAGAAAGCTGTGAAAGAATTTTTATCCTTACTAACCCTCCCAAACCCAAAACCGCTGTTCCAAACGTAGCTCTTTAGAGCGAAGTGGGATTAATTTGTTGATACATTAATACTTTGATACTAAAAAACACATAAAGTGTATATACTTGATTAATCGTTTAATGGTGGATTTACTAAGTTGTGCAGTTTATGTATATGGTAGTCATCTATAGATGCTTCATGTCTAATTAATTAATTAATTAGACGTTTGGTATTAGCCTATTAACACAGGTAAATGTTTGCTGATACTCTTTTTTAACCTGTCTTAACGGGAAGTACCACTCCAGAGGTATACAAGAGGTGTACAACGCTTAAAATATAAAACCACCTCTGGAGTGGAAAAATACCTATCCGTGACGGCCGTCACAAATAAGTAAAGTAAAACCACCTCTGGAGTGGGGTTTAGAGTTTTATTTGTCGGCTAAAATCTAATTTATCTTGAAGATTTTTAAATATATAAGCTGTGACGATTGCTCCTTTAAATCTCACATAAGACATTTCATCCTTAGGTTTTATTCGTGTCATAAATAGTAATGATTCATATAAATCTTCTTGTGACGCTTTTATCTTATGGCCTAAGATTAGTTCAACCGGAAAGCGGCCAGTCTTATCTCTTGTAAGCTTATCATCTGATAAATAATCTCCCATTACAGAATCTGCAATATGTGCTGGTACGATTGGAATTTCTCCTCCTTCTGATTCTGCCTGATTTTTAAATAATCTATGAGCCAACCCAGCTCCTTCAAGTATAGCTCTTATTTCTTCTACAGATCTTTCAGATCCTATTAATTTAAAATCTTCAAGAATTTTAATTATAGTAGGTTGAGTTTTTCGAATTTCAGCAGATTCTGTTTCACATATTCCATTGACGTCACTCCTTACTTCCTGCTCTGTTCTTTCTAAAACTTTCGGGTCAACAGGGTATAGAGAAGCAGTTGGTCTTATTGGTTCTACAAAATCTACCATAAGTATATTATATAAAATTTACCACAAACACCTCGCAGGTGCATTTTTGGCCAAAACAACACCATACAATCTATATTTCAATTGTACGAGATTAAGATAATGACGCCTCTGGCTTGGGAAATTGATTTTTGAGGAATTTGACAAAGCAATAAACGTACGCTATCATGTACGTATATGTTAAAAACAATATCGATCACACAAGCAAGAAAAAAAATATTTAAAATATCAGACGATATACAAAAAACAGGGTCTCATTATGCTTTAACTGAAAACGGAATTTCAAAAGTAATAATGATGTCATCTGATGAATATGATTCTTGGACAGAGACACTCGAAATATTAAAAGATTTTCCAAATATAGAAAAGGAAATAAAAGAAACAGAGTCTGATTACAAATCAAAAAAATATTTAAAATATCCAACACTTGATGAACTACTCAATAAAGAAGGCTACGTAGTGGCAGATAGTGGAAAAGTAAAATATGAAATATCAAATAAGATTAAAACCAAGCGCAAAAAGAGAGTTTGATAAAATCCCAAAACAAGATAAAGAAAGAATTTATATTCAGCTTATAAATCTTGCAAAAAATCCATATATTGGAAAAAAATTAGAAGGGAAATTGTCTGAATATTATTCAATAAGACTTTGGCCTTATAGAATAATCTATAAGATATTTAAAAAAGAGCTTCTTGTAATAGTAATTAAAATAGGTCATAGAAAAAACAGCTATCGTTTATAAAATCACAGCCAGGGTGGAAATTGATTTTTGAAAGACAAAGTGTTGGTGTCGCCTTAATTAAATATTATCCAGTTATTTGGATCTTCTTGATTTTGAAAGTAGGGACCATCATCTTTATATACACAGGGATTTGCGTCTCTATCTTCTTTGCTTATAATCGCGTCAAATCTTGAAGCTATACCTTTGTCCTTGTACTTCTGAAATACCTCATCACTCATATGATTAAATATAGAGTCAAGAGCTAAAAAAGGACCTCTCCAGTTGTCGATTTCTTTTACAGAAGGAGCGCCTTTTGCATATACCACGTCAAAAGTACCTCTTTCGTCTGTATCAACAGCAGCATATCCTAACAGCTCGCCAGCTTTTACTTCACTTCCTCTTTTCAAATCTTCTCTTATATTTATATGTTGTACGCTGAAGCTCCATCGGTCAATTGGCGGAAGTATAGTAAAAGCGTCTTTTGGTACAATCCAAATCTCACCTTCAAGGCCGTCTGCGCGGTCCTCACGAACTTCAGCGACAAATCCGTCATATGGTGCGTACATCTCAACCGTATCAGACCCAAGGTACTCAGGCTTTACCCAAAAATAATGTTTCATACTTCGCTTCATTTCACTTCTGTTTTGAGGAACAGTAGTATGGCCTGAACAGCTTCTGAATCTTGAGATCTTTTCTATTTTATCAAGCTCTGTGAAATTTGAGATAATTAAAGGAGGAGGAGCGTTTCTTGCAAAAAGAAAAAGCACAAATAACCCCAGAATTAAAAAAAGAAGAAAAACACCGACAATCTTAAATATTTTCTCCACATATAAATACTAGCAGGAAAGCACGAAGATAATCAAGTCTTTAAAATATTATAACGAATATTAAATCGAACTTGAAAAGATTTAACTGCTTTGTTAATATTCAGGATTACATGAGATAAGAAGGGGCGCCAATATTTTCACCAGATAAGCTTCGTCTGACCGCTGCGATATTTTTAGCAGTTTCTTCATTTGGTATGTCTGAAAACGCACAAAATCATAATCATGTTGCATTTAGAGATCCTGTCCATACTGTAAATTCACAATCAGAAACGAGAAAAAAGGCTAAATTAGCTGAGCGTGAAGAACGTGAACAGAAATGGAGAAAAGTATATAATCATACAATCTATCGCACAAAAGAATAAGATACATGTTACACGTTTCACGTTACACGTTACATGATATATGTTATAATTTGAATTCTTAATATTTTTTGTACATTGAAATATGCCGAAAGGAAGAATAAGAATCAGATTGAAATCATATGACCACAGGCTGATCGACGATACTTGTCAAAAGATTGTTGATTCAGCAATAAAAACAGGCGCTGGTGTAATTGGACCTGTTCCTCTTCCAACAAGAAAAGAGATATTTGTTATTAATAAGTCTTCATTTACAGATAAAGACGCAAGAGAACATTTCGGCTTTCTTACACATAAAAGACTTCTTGATATTGTTAATCCTACAAATCAGACCATTGACTCTCTCCAACACCTTGAACTTCCCGCAGGAGTTGAGATATCGGTGAAAATGTAAAACTTAGTGAGTGAGTAAATTCGAAATTCGAATACCGAAATTCGAAACAATTTTTTAATTTTAGAAATTAGAATTTTTAATTTGTTTCGTGCTTCGTATTTCGTGCTTCGAGTTTTTTTATAATCTTCATCTACTGTAATCTCTTTTTAGCTTTTACTTTTGACCTAATATTAGTTATAATACTTCTTGCATGAAATTTTTCCGCATTGGAAAAAAAATGTTTGTTTAAAATTTGCGGATTGGAAAGTTTATGAAGCCCCAATCTGGGGCTTTTTTTATTGTATCAAAATATGTCAGGATTTATTTTAGGTGAAAAATCAGATCAAAAACAGGTTTTTACAGAGGATGGCACAAGGTGGCCAGTTACTTTAGTGAAGACAAATCCATGTTTTGTTGTTGGAATTAAAACAAATGATAAGGATGGATATTTTTCTATCAAACTTGGATTTAAGCAAACGAAAAATATTAAAAACCCAGTTAAAGGAGAGTTAAAAAAAGCGGGAATAAAAACCCCGCTTCATTTTTTAAAAGAAATAAGACTCGAGTATGCTGATGATGTTATTGTCATTGAAGATGATAAAAAACAGGGTGTACAAATAGGTGGTAAGAAAATATATATTGGAGATCAAATAAATCCGATGGACATTTTTAAAAAAGGAGATAAGGTTGATGTCAGCGGACAATCTAAAGGAAAAGGATTTCAAGGAGTTGTTAAAAGACATGGTTTTAAAGGAGGACCAAAGACCCATGGACAATCTGATCGTTGGAGAGCTCCAGGATCAATTGGGCAGTCAACGACACCGGGTAGAGTTTATAAAGGAAAAAGAATGGCCGGTAGAATGGGAATGGATAGAGTAACAGTAAGGAATTTGGAGATTTACGATATTTCTGAAGATGGTTTATATGTGAAAGGTCTTGTTCCCGGAGGAAAAAAATCGCTGTTAGAAATTCGTTCCGCAAAATAAAAATGCCTGCAAAATCTAACGTAAGAAAAACATTGTCGATATTTGATACAGCTGGTAAAAAGTCCGCAAAGACAGTTGCTTTGCCAAGCGAGATATTTGGTAATAAGTCAAGTGATAGATTGCTTGCAAAATATGTGAGGGTATATCTGGCAAATAAGAGAGCGTGGAGCGCTTCTGCAAAGACAAGGTCAGATGTCACAGCGTCTAAGAGAAAAATATATAAACAAAAAGGTACTGGGAGAGCTAGGCATGGAGCTCTATCCGCTCCAATTTTTGTTGGGGGTGGAGCAGCCCACGGTCCAAAAGGTATGGTAAAAAAACTAAAACTTAATAAAAAGCAGGTTAAAAAAGCTTTGTTTGGAGCATTAACAAAAACGTATCTAAACAACGATATATTTGTGCTTACAGATTCAATCTTAAAGATTGAACCGAAAACAAAAAAAATAGAAAAATTATTAAAAGGACTTAAAATTAGCGGAAAAAAAATTCTTTTGGTTTATTCAAATCAAAGTTCTATGAATCTTAAATTGGCATCCAGAAATTTGAAAAATTTAAATATGTCTGAAGTCAAAGCATTAAACGCGTATCAAATATTATCAAATGAAATCATATTAATTACTCAAGACGCATTATTAAAGTTAATAAATCACTTTACAAAAAATGAGAACTAATCCTATTTTAATAAAGCCAATATTGACAGAAAAAGCAACTAAATTAGCTGCAGAAAATAAATATATGTTTTTAGTAAATTTGAAAGCAAATAAATATCAGATAAAGTTTGCCATGGAGAAACTATACCCCGTGAAGGTAAAAGCAGTTAATCTTTATAAAAGAAAAGGAAAGACTGTTAAAAGAGGAAAAAAACTTGTTCAGAAGACATTACCTGATAAAAAAATAGCATATATCAGTTTAAAAGAGGGTAAACTCGATATATTTCCAAAAGTTTAATAAATAAATATGAAAAGACCAGAAAAAAAGTTAATTTCGATATTAAAAAAACATTCCGGAAGAGATAGGACAGGTACTATATCTGTAAGACATCAAGGCGGCAGGCATAAGAGGTATTACAGAAGTATAGATTTTAAAAGAGATAAAAAAGATGAAGTTGGAAAAATTATCAACATTGAATATGATCCAAACAGAAATGCTGATATAGCAAGAGTCGAGTACAAAGACAAAGAAAGAAGATATATATTGCATCCAAGAGGATTAAAAGTAGGAGACAAGATAGTTGCGTCTGAAAAAGCTGAAATAAAAATAGGTAATGCAATTCCGCTTAAAAATATTCCTATTGGAGTCGAAGTACATAATGTAGAACTCTATCCGGGAAGAGGTGGAGTTATGGTAAGAGGCGCAGGGGATGCCGCTTCTATTGTAGCAAAAGAGGAAAAATATGTTCATCTAAAACTACCTTCGGGTGAAGTTAGAAAATTTTTTAACGACTGTTTTGCTACAGTTGGCGCTGTAGGTAAAGAAGATTTTAAATTACAAATAATTGGAAATGCTGGTAGAAAGAGGAGAATGGGTATCAGGCCAACTGTCAGGGGAACTGCTCAAAATCCAAGGACACATCCACATGGTGGAGGAGAAGGTAAAAGCGGTGAAGGGATGCATCCAAAAACACCCTGGGGAAAACCTGCCAAAGGAAAACGAACAAGAAATAGAAAAAAATGGAGTTCTAAATTAATAGTTAAAAGAAGAAATTAATATGGAAGCAAAAGCATATATAAAAAACGTAAAGATATCGCCTAAAAAGCTAAGATTTTTAATTGATGCTGTAAAGAAGATGGATCCTTATAAGGCGCTTGATCATCTATACTATACGCCTACCAAATCAGCAAAAATATTATATAAAGCTGTTAAATCAGCTGTAGATAATGCGAAGAATATTTCAAAAGACGTTGAAAATCTTAAATTTAAAAAATTGTTAATCGAAGAGGGTAGAAAACTCAAGCGATTTAGAGCAGGAGGCAGAGGTACTGCTAAGCCTATACTTCGAAGATTTTCTCATATCCAAGTTATTTTAGAAGCTGACCAGCAGGTTAAAAGTTCAGAATTGTCATCCGCGCGGAAGCGAGGATCTGCAGATTCCCGATCGGAGTCGAGAATGACAAAGGAGACGCTTAAATAAATATGGGACAAAAAGTACATCCTAAAGGTTTAAGATTGGGTATTTTATACAACTGGAATTCCAGGTGGTTTTTCTCGGATAAAAAGAAATTTAAGGATACTCTACTTTCTGATATGAGGATGAGGGAAGCTCTAATGGACAAATTTAAATTTGCATCTATCACCCATGTTGATATTGAACGCGCCATTAATAAAATTACAGTAATTATTCATTCAGTAAAACCTGGAATGATAATAGGGCGAGGCGGAAAAGGTTTAGAAGAAGTAAAGAAGTTAATATTAAAGGAGCTAGGCTTTCCGGATTCAAAAAAGGATACAAAAGTGGATTTGAAAGTTGAACCAGTAAAAAGGCCTTATTTGAATGCCTATTATGTAGCGCAATCAGTGGCGGAAAAACTTATTAGAAATTTTCCTCATAGAGCAGTAGTTCACAGTACGATGAATAGGGTTATGGAAAGTGGAGGAAAAGGAGTAAAGATTGTTCTTAGCGGAAGGATAGGAGGAGCTGAAATTTCAAGAACTGAAAAATATTTTCAAGGCACAGTTCCTTCTTCAACAATAAGAGAACAAGTTGATTTTGCAAGATTTTCAGCTTTGACAAGATCAGGATATGTCGGGGTAAAAGTATGGATATGCAGTAAAAGTTAAAAGTTAAAAATCAAAATTTAAAAATGCAACTAAAAAGTCAAAAGTTTTTCACAATAAACCCACTTTTGAATTTTGAGTTTTGAGTTTTAAAATATTATATATGTTAGCACCAAAAAGACAAAAATATAGAAAACAATTTAGAGGTTCATGGAGAAAAATTGCCGTTAAGGGTAATAAATTAAACTTTGGGGACATTGGAATTAAAACCATTGAACCAGGTTGGATATCAGATAGGGAAATTGAAGCGATTAGAGTAGTATTAGCGAGAGCAACAAGAAAAAACGGTAAATATTGGATAAGAATTTTTCCCGACAAACCCTACACAAAAAAACCGCCAGAAGTGACAATGGGTTCAGGTAAAGGTGACGTTTCCCATTTTGTGGCGTCAGTTTCACCCGGTAGAATACTTTTTGAGATTGATGGACTTGACCTTAACGAAGCGAAACAAGTACTTCGAGTTGTTTCATCTAAATTATCAGTTAACACAAAAATAGAGGAGAGGGGCATATGAAAAAATACGCAACCGAATTTAGAAAAAAAACAGTAAAAGATCTTGAAAAAGAAAGCAATGATATAAAAAATGAAATTGAAAAGTTAAAAATTGACTGGGTTGTAAACAAACCGAAAAATACAAATGTTATTTCAAGCAAGCAAAAAAAACTATCAGTTTTATTAACAGTGCTTTCTGAAAAAAAAGAACTGGAAAATTTAGAAGAAAAAAAATAATATGTCAAAAATCTTAACAGGAATTGTTATTTCAACAAAGACAGACAAAACAGTTATTGTTATGGTTGAGCAAAAATACAGACATCCTATGTATCAAAAAGTAATAAAAAGAAGCAAGAAATTTAAGGTTCATATCGCTGATATTAAAGTAGAAAATGGAGATATTGTCCTTATTGAGGAAACAAGGCCGATATCAAAAGACAAACATTTCATTGTAATTAAAAATTTAAAAGGCAAAAAAGTAAAATAATATGTTGCAAGTAAGATCGATTCTAAACATAGCAGATAATACAGGCGCAAAAAAAGCAATGCTTATCGGAATTCCAGGCAGAGGTAATAGAAAATTTGCCTATCTTGGAGAAATTATTCTAATTACCGTAAAAGAAGCTTTGCCTCACGGAGAAGTTAAAAAAGGAGACATATTGCCTGCTGTTATAGTTAGAACCAGAAAAGAGTGTAGAAGAAAAGATGGAAGTTATATCAGATTCGACGACAACGCATGCGTTGTCATAATGTCAAAAGATGTAAAAGACCCTAAAGGTACAAGAATTTTTGGCCCAATCGCAAAGGAGATTAAAGATGAAGGCTTTAATAAAATTGCAAGTTTGGCAGAGGAAGTTTATTAAATTTATATGAAAATTATAAAAGCAGATAAGGTAAAAATAATATACGGTAAAGACAAGGGTAGGGAGGGAAAGGTAGATAGAGTCTATAAGAAACAAAATAAAGTATTAATTGAAGGCATAAATATTTACAAAAAGCACATTAAAAAAAGCGAACAGACTCCACAAGGAGGAGTTGTTGAGGTGCCAAGACCACTTGACGCTTCAAAGGTAGCTGTAATATGCCCAAAATGTTCAAAGCCGACAAGAATATCTATTAAAAGAGAAAAAGGTAAAAAATTAAGAATATGTAAGAAATGCAAATCAGTTATATAAATCTAAATAAAATTATGGATTTTACAGAATACTATAAAAAAGATATAAAAAAACAGTTGCAAGAACAGCTTGGCTTGTCAAATCCAATGGCAGTCCCTTCAATTATTAAAATAGTAGTGAATGTAGGAGCTGGAGAGGCAGTATCAAATAAAGGAGTTATTGATAAGATTCAAGAACAGATTTCAAAGATAACAGGACAAAAAACTATCGTAACTAAAGCCAGGAAGGCAGTTTCTGCTTTTAAGATAAGGAGAGGGCTCCCAATAGGAGTAAAAGTGACTCTTAGAGGTAAAAATATGTTTTCTTTTTTGGAAAAACTTATAAAAATAGTATTGCCAAGAATACGGGATTTTAAGGGGCTTTCTTTAAATAATATAGATAATCACGGTAATTTAAATTTAGGTTTTACAGAACAAACCATTTTTCCTGAAATTGATTTTGATAAGATAGACAAAATAAGAGGATTACAAATTACAGTTGTAACGAGCGCAAAAAACAAAGAAGATGGAATAAAATTATTTAAAACATTAGGAATCCCATTTAATTAATTATGGCAAAGAAATCAAATATAGTTAAATTTTTAAAAAAACAAAAGTTTGAAGTTCGAAATGTTAACAGATGTAGTCTTTGTGGAAGGTCAAGAGGATATATGAGGAGATTTGGACTTTGTAGGATATGTTTTAGGGAAAAAGCATTAAAGGGTGAGATACCCGGAGTTAAAAAAGTTTCATGGTAAACTGCCTATAGCGAGATAAAATATATGAGTAGATCATTAAAAAAAGGTCCATACATTGATCAAAAGCTTTTAAAAAAAGTTCAAAAACAAAAAGATTCAGGAGACAGAAGTCCTATCAAGACATGGGCTAGGAATTCACAGATATCACCTGAATTTGTAGGGCATAGATTTGAAATACACAATGGCAGAAAGTTTATAGAAGCGCTCGTATCAGAAGCAATGGTCGGTCATAGACTTGGAGAGTTTTCTCCAACAAGGACATTCAGAGGTCATGGAAAGGTTACAAAACGAGTATTAACAACAACATAAGTTTAATTAGAATTATGAAAGGCTCATATATTGATTTATTAATAAGAATAAAAAACGGCTACATGGCCAGTAAAGATAGTGTCATGACGCCATATTCGAAGATAAAAGAAGATATTCTAAAGATTCTAAAAAAACTTGGATACATAGAAGATTTCATAGTAGATAAAAAAAATAAATTAGATATTACAGTAATTTTGGCTTACGAAAATAATAAACCCTTATTTACAGACGTAAAGATTTTTTCAAAGCCAGGAAGAAAATTTTATATTAAATCTGCAGAAATTAGGACAGATCGATCAGGTATTACTAGCAAGGTATTATCAACTTCAAAAGGAGTGATGACAGATATAGAAGCTAAAAAAAATAAAATTGGTGGAGAGTTATTATTTGAAATATCATAAAATTATGTCAAAAGTAGGAAACAACCCAATTACTATAGATGATGACGCGAAAGTAAGCTTAGCAGATAAAACTATTGAAATATCTGGAAGTGAGGGGTCTATAAAAATCAGTCTTCCGAACTTCTTACTAGCTCAAATAAAAGATGGCACGCTGTTTTTAGAGCGTAAGAAAGAAACTAAAAAAGTCAGGTCCCTGCACGGGCTTTTCAGAAGTTTGATTAATAATGCCATTATTGGTGTAAGTAAACCTTGGGAGAAGAAGCTTGAAATTTCTGGTACCGGATATGGGGTGAAACTAGTGGGTGATGATTTAGAGATTAAAGTCGGCTTTTCTCATCCGATTATTTTTAAAAGCAGTGAGGGAATCAAATTAAAAACAGAAGGAAATAGAAAAATAATTATAAGCGGTGCAAACAAACAGTTAGTCGGAGAAGTTGCAAATAAAATAAGATCTATTAAAAAACCTGATTCGTATAAAGGTAAAGGGATTAAATATGTAGGAGAGGTATTAAGAATTAAGCCGGGTAAGAAAGCAAAGACAGAAGAAGAATAAAAATAACTAAAAAGTAATATGGAAAAAGTAAAAAGAGTTAAAATTTCGGTTTTTAGATCAAACAAATATATCTATGCGCAAGCGATAGACGAGGGTAAGGTTGTTGCATCATTTTCAAGTTTAAATTTAAAAGAGGGAACGGTTAAGAATAAAAAAGATCAAGCTAAGATTGTTGGATTGGAGTTAGCAAAAAAACTTAAGGCTAAAAAAGTAAGCAAAGGCGTTATTAATAAAAATAAATACGCATATCTGGGGAGAGTAAAAGCATTAACAGAAGGCTTAAGAGAGGGAGGTCTTGAAATTTAAAATACTATGAATAATCAAAATAGAGAGCAGGATCCAAACAAGTTAGAAGAAAAAGTTCTTTTAATTCGAAGGATCTCTAAGAAAACAAAGGGTGGAAATTATATATCTTTTTCCGCGTTGGTAATTGTGGGAGATAACAAAGGAAAGGTCGGCGTTGGTATGGGAAGATCTCAAGAAATTCCACCTGCTATAAAAAAAGCAATAGCAAAAGCTAAAAAAAACACAATAAATGTACCGATTTACAATTCGACTATTCCTCACAAAATTACAACAAAATTCAAAGCCGCAAAAGTCTTTTTAAAACCCTCGCCCGAAGGTAGCGGTTTAAAAGTAGGGAATGTAGCAAGGGCTATCTTGGAATTGGCAGGAATAAAAAATGCATCTGGAAAAATATTGAAGTCGAAGAATAAAATAGTTAATACTTATGCCATATTTAAGGCTCTTGGCGAACTGAAACCATTAAAAATTGAAGAAAGTAAGAAGTAATTATGTTATCTAAAATGCCAAAAATAATAAGTAAAAAGGCAAAAAGACTTGGTAGGGGATCTGGCAGCGGAAAAGGCAATAAGGCCAGCAGAGGTACCAAAAGACATCAAAAAGCAAAAGAAAAAATACCTTTGCACTTTGAAGGAGGTCAGGCAAAAATAACAAAGAAATATCCGTTGCTTCGTGGAAAAGGTAGAAATAAGTCAAAAAGAAAAACTATTAATATTTCTTTGGAAGACTTGAATAATTTTAAGAGCGGACAGACAGTAGATTTAAAAGCTCTTATCGAATCAGGGTTATTAGAAAAAAAGGATAGAAATGCAAATTTGAAGATTTTGGCATCTGGAAAGCTAACTAAGAAAGTAAAGGTTCAGATTAACGCTTCTAAATCAGCAGTTTCTGCAATCAAAAAAGCAGGCGGTTCATATAAAGAGAAATGAAAGATATTTTGGAAAAGGTAAAACTTTTGTTTAAGGACAAAGAACTTAAGAGAAAACTTTTTTTCACGTTCTTTATCTTATTTGTATTTAGAGTTTTCGTTTTCCTTCCTGTACCAACAATAGATTTAGAAAAGTTGAGAGTTCTATTTTCACAAAACCAGTTTTTATCCCTTCTCGATATATTTTCAGGAGGAACGCTTATAAATTTCTCAGTGATGGCTCTTGGACTAAATCCTTATATCAACGCTTCTATTATATTTCAGTTGTTAACAGCTATTGTGCCAAAATTTGAGCAACTTGCCAAAGAAGGAGAATACGGCAGGAAAAAAATAAACCAATACACCAGATTACTAACGCTTCCTCTAACGATTGTCCAGGCTGTGGGTATTTACTTTTTATTGAAAAATCAATCAATAATCGGATCTTTATCCGCGATAGAATTTTTCTCTTTTATAGTAACATTGGTTGCAGGTTCATTCATTTTAATTTGGTTTGGCGAGCTTATAACAGAGTTTGGGATGGGAAATGGGATTTCAATTCTAATATTTGTCGGTATTGTTTCCAGACTTCCTGTAGTTCTCGGGCAAACAATAGGGGTTATAAATACTGAAATTTTAATTAATGTGGGAGTTTTTGTACTATTATCAGTTTTGGTTATAGCGTCTGTTGTATTTATAAACGAAGCTATAAGGAGAATACCTGTTTATTATGCAAGACGAATTCGCGGTAATAGAGTCTATCAAGCCGCCAGCAATTACTTACCGCTAAAATTAAATCAAGCAGGAGTTATCCCAATTATATTTGCAGTATCTTTTGTACTTTTTCCTCAACTTATAGGCAATTTTCTTATAAATGCAAATAATCCAGCAGTAGCTAATATCGCGGCATTTTTAGTAAGAATGTTTGATCCAAACGGATTTTTCTATAATTTTTTCTATTTTTTACTAGTTATCGGGTTTACATTTTTTTATACACTAGTTGTGTTTAATCCGCAAAAAATATCTGAAGAAGTTCAAAAAAATGGAGGTTTTGTTCCGGGTATAAGGCCTGGCGCAACCACAAAACAATATCTAGAAAAAATTCTTTATAGAATTACTTCGGTAGGGGCTGTTTTTTTAGGTATAATAGCTATTCTGCCTGCAATAATGTCAAAAATTACAGGTTTACAAAATTTGATTATTGGAGGAACAGGAATATTAATTGTTGTATCTGTTATATTAGAAACTTTTAAGATGATTGAAGCACAACTTGTTATGAAAAGTTATGACAGATTTGTACAATAGGAAAATTCGAAATACGAATGACGAAGCACGAAACAATTTATGAATTTAAAAAATTAGAATTTAGAATTTGTCTCGAATTTCGAGTTTAGAATTTCGAGTTTTAAAATATTATGGCTAAAAAGGGATCAAGGGTATTAATCGGACTTGTTTGTGAGGTTTGTAATAAACAAAATTATATTACTGAGAAAAATAAAGTAAATACTCAAGATGCATTAAAACTAAAGAAATTTTGCAACAGTTGTCGAAAGCGCACGTTGCACAAAGAGAAAAAGAAACTATGAAAATAGTATTAATCGGAATTCAAGGATCTGGAAAATCAACACAGGGGAATTTATTATCAAAACAACTGGGTATTCCTTATCTTTCAACAGGACATATATTTAGAGAAATTGCAAAGAAAAAGACTAAGCTTGGAGGCTTTGTTAAGCTTGTAATGACTTCAGGACTTCTTATCCCTGATGAGAAAACAATCGAAATTGTAAATACTTATCTTTCAAGGTCGGAATATAAAAAGGGTTATATTTTGGATGGTTTTCCAAGAACACCAGAGCAGGCAAAAAAATTCAAAAACAATATTGACAAAGTAATTCTTCTTGAAGTACCGGATAAAGAGGCGTTGTGGAGGTTATCACACAGGATTACAAATGAAAAAAGAGATGATGATACTCTTGACGCTTTGAGAAAAAGGATAGAGCTTTTTCACAAAAACACATCTAAAGTAATCAAATATTACGAAAGTCAGGGGAAGTTAATAACGATAGACGGTATAAAAGACATAAAATCTGTAAACAAAGATATCCTTAACAGTCTTGGTAAGAGGCTTGTCAAAAACAAAGTAAAAGACTGGAAGAAAGATAAGAAGTCACTTATTGCAATAGTTGGACTTCCAGGATCGGGAAAAACTGAGTCAGCAGATTTTTTTAGAAAAAAGAAGCTACCTGTAGTTTCATTTGGAGATATTTTAAACGATAAAATTGACAGAGAAAATGTCGAGCATACAGTAGAGATTCACAGAGAAATGAGAAACAACTTAAGAAAAAAATACGGGGTAGAGGCTTTTGCGGTGTTAAGCTTAGAAAAAATCAAGGATGCCCTTAAAGATAATATGACAGTTATAGTCGACGGGATGAGGTCATGGGAGGAATTTTTATATCTGAAAAAACATTTACCAACTGTTAAGATATATATTCTTGCTCTTTTTACAGATAAAGAAATAAGGTACAGAAGGGTAAGAAACAGGAAGACACGGGCAAAGCTTTATGGTGAAAGTCGCGACATAAATGAATTAATAGAAACCAATATGGGTCCAACAATCGCATATGCGGATTTTACAGTAAAGAACAACTATTCAAAAGAGGACCTTCAAGACAAACTAGAGCATGTCTACAGAGTTATTTATTATTCATAAGCTAAGTTGATTAACTTAAAAAGCAAACAAGAAATAGAAATAATGGCGGAAGCCGGCAGAAGACTAAGAGAGGTTGTCAAAGACCTAAAAAAAATAATAGTACCAGGAATAACTACAAAGTTTATAGACGAAAAAGCAGAAGAGTTTATAATTGCACAAGGCGGAGAGCCTTCTTTTAATAAAGTTGATGATTATAGCTGGTCTACCTGTCTTCCGATTAACAAACAGATTGTTCATACTCCACCGTCTGGCAGGGTTTTATTAAACGGCGACTTATTGACACTTGACATTGGCCTATATCTGGAGGGTTATCACACTGATTTTGCAACAAGTTTTATCGTGGGAAAAAATAAAGATAAAAAAACTCTTAATTTTCTCAAAATTGGTAGAGACACACTCTTAAAAGCAATCAAAAAAGCAGTTATAGGAAATCACATCGGTGATATTTCAAAAACAATCCAAACAAACATTGAGTCGAGCCATTTTAACGTTTCAGAAACTTTAGTGGGCCATGGCATAGGCCATGATTTGCATGAGGATCCTATGGTTCCTGGGATTTTAGATACTAAAGTAGAAAATACGCCAAAAATAGAGGAAGGACTTGTAATTGCTGTTGAAGTGATTTATATGATGGGGAAAAGAAAAATTGAATATGAAAAAGGAGACAAGTGGTCAATAAAGACCAGCGACAACAGTTTATCGGCATGCTTTGAACACACTATCGCGGTAACTGATAAGGGGCCTGTAATTCTGACTTAAAATGTGCTAAAATATGAAGCTAATGAGCGAAGATTTTTTAGTGGTTGAGGGTGAAGTTATTGAGAACCTTCCAAACACTTTATTTAAAGTTAAGTTAGACAATTCAGATAAAGTAATTTTATGTTACTTATCAGGGAAAATGAGAAAACATTATATAAAAATTTTACCCAGTGATAGAGTTAGAATGGAAATTTCGCCTTATGATTTAGAACGAGGCAGAATTATTTATAGAATATAAAAATGAAAGTTCAATCTTCTGTAAAGAAAAAGTGTATAAATTGTAAGATAGTAAAGCGAAAGGGTAGACTTTATGTTATTTGTTCCAACCCTAAACATAAACAAAGGCAAGGGTAACTAAATTATGGTCAGATTATTAGGACTAAACATTCAAGACGATTTAAAAGTAGATTTTGCGTTAACTTCCGTATATGGCATTGGATGGTCGCGAGCAGAGAGGCTTCTTAAAGAGTGCAAAATTGAGAGTTCAAAGAGGATTAAAGATCTTTCAGAAGAAGATTTTAAAAAAATTATAAATTTTGTTGAAGAGAATTATCAAGTTGAAGGAGATCTTAGAGAAAAGCAAGCAGACAACATAAAAAGATTAAAAGACATTGGTTCTTATAGAGGGTTAAGGCATTCAAGAAGTCTTCCTCTGAGAGGACAGCGCACAAGATCTAATGCGAGAACAAAAAGAGGAAAAAGAAAAACAGTTGGTGCACTTAAAAAAGAAGAATGGGCAAAAGTTGGACAACCCAACGCACCTGAAAGCACAAATAAATAGATATGAAAAAAACTAAAATAAATAAAAAAGATAGAAATGTTGAAAGAGGAAGAATTTATATAGTTGCGACATTTAATAATACTCATATTACGATAACAGATGATAAAGGAAACGCTCTAGTTGCTGGTTCATGCGGTATGTATGGATTTGCCGGAACTAGAAAATCAACACCATATGCATCGACTATCACAACAGAAGCTACAATAAAGAAAGCGATTGACAATTATAAGTTAATGGATGCGGTTATTTACGTAAAAGGCATAGGTCCGGGTCGAGAAGCAGCGATGAGAGTCATTAAAGCTTCAAAGCTTAATATCGATAAAATTATAGATATCACACCGGTTCCTCATAATGGAGTTAGACCACCCAAACTAAGACGAATGTGAGAAAAACAACACCAAAAAACAAAATTGCAAGGCGCGAAGGAATTGATATGGGATTTAAAACTCCCGGCTCAAAAGCACATGCCTCTCTACTTAAAAGAATGAATGTCAAGCCTGGTCAACACGGTTCAAAAAGGCAAAGAAGAAAACAATCCGAGGTAGGGAAACAATTAAGAGAAAAACAAAAATTAAGATTTTTATTTGGCGTTACCGAAACACAGCTGAAAAATTATTTTAAAAAAGCTGTTCAAAAAAGAGGAAATACAAGCGTTCTTTTAAGCCAAAACCTGGAAAAAAGGCTGGATAATATTGTATTTAGGCTAGGGCTTGCTCCAACAAGGGGGAGCGCAAGACAATTGGTTAATCACAGACATTTTAAAGTAAACGGGGGAATTGTTAGTTCTCCTTCATTCATAGTAAAGACAGGGGATATGATAGAGATTGCTAAAGACAAAACAAAAAAAATTCCATATATTGAGGCGTTTATTAGTAATAAAGACTTTATTTTGCCTAAATGGTTAAAGCGAAAAGCAAATAAAGGAGAATTAGTTTCAGAACCAACAGATGAAGAAATAAGCAAACAGATTGATTTAAGGTCTGTAGTTGAGTTCTATTCTCGTTAAAAAAGTGATATAATTATCGTTTCATGAAACAACCAAACTTTTATACAAAGAAAACTGATCAAACACCAACTTACGGAAAGTTTATCATTGAGCCTCTTCCTTTGAGCTTCGGAGACAGTGTAGGAAATTCTTTAAGAAGGACTTTGCTTTCTTCATTGCAAGGTGCTGTTATTACACAAGTCAAAATAAACGGTGTACCTCATATGTTTTCTACTATGAAAGGGTTAAAGGAGTCAGCCTTAGAGCTTATATTAAATTTACAGCAGCTAAGGTTTGATACGCCAAAAGAAGGAAGTTTTAAGGTACATATTGAAGAAAAAGGAGAGAAAAAAATTGAAGGAAAAGACATAAAAGGAGAAGCTACAGTTATTAATAAAGATCAGTATATAGCACATATTACCGATGCTAAAATTAAGCTTGATGTAGATGCCATAGTGCAGACAGGGATTGGATTTTTAGGAAGAGATGAAATTGAAGATAAGGAAACGGATTTCATAGCTCTTGATTCCTTTTTTTCACCTGTTAAGAAAGTTAACTTTAAAGTAGAGGCTGCGCGAGTTGGAAGAAAAACAAATTTTGATAGGCTTATTTTGGAACTTTGGACCGATGGAACTATTACTCCGGAAGATGCTTTAAAGCAAGCTTCGGAAATTATGGCAAACCATTTCAACCATATTCTCTCAGGAAAAGACAAGCCTGAAAGTAAAGATGAGGAAAAAGAGAAAAAAGATAGCGCGGTAAATGATCAAAAACTAAAAGATATAATAATCGACGAGTTGGATTTGCCTTCTAGAGTTATAAACGCACTGTTGAGGGAGAACATAGAAACAATAGATGACCTGGTTAAGGTAGGGAGAGAAAAACTTATTGAAGTAAAAGGCCTTGGTAAGAAATCTTATTCATTGATCGTTGACGAACTTAAGAAAATGGGGATTGAGATCGACTCCTAATATAAATTTATTCACCTGCATATGGCTAAAAAAAGTAAAAAAATTACCTTCAGTTTTGGGAAAGATGCAAATGAGATGTTAGAGAGAAAGCTCATAAAAAACTTTATAGTCTACGGTAAGCTAACTTCTACGGAAAAGAAAATAAAGTTTTTAAAAAAGATTATAGAGAAAATTGTAATTAACGCAAAAAAGAATACGCAGGCAACAAGAAATCAAATAGGCAAAAAAATTGCAGATAAGAAAGTAGAGGCTTTATTATTTGAATATATTGTTCCTGCGCTGAAAGAGAAAAAAACAGGTTTTGTAAGAGCGGTGAAATTAAATATTAGGCAATCCGATGGAAGCAAAATATCAAGGCTGGAGTGGACTTTACCAGTGGTTATCAAAAAAAAACAGGAAGTAAAAGAAAAAAAACTAGTTAAGAAAACAATCAAAAAAAAGACTGTAAAAAAAGGTACAGACAAGAAAGTTAAGTCGGTCAAATAACTATGGTTCAAAAAACAACATCAACAAAACATCAGTCTGCACAGTCACTAGTGAAAGGATGGCACTTGATTGATCTAAAAAATAAAGTATTAGGCCGAGAGACATCGCATATTGCCACTTTGTTACAGGGTAAGCATAAATCAAACTACAGTGCTTTTTCAGATTCAGGGGATTATGTCGTCGCGATAAATTCCAAACACGTCAAATTAACAGGAAAAAAATCAGAAACTAAGGAATATCAGAGGTACTCGGGATATCCCGGAGGTCTGAAAATAAAAACTTTTAAGGAAGTTCTTGCCAAAGACTCTAATTTAATAATAAAATATGCTGTGAGCGGAATGTTACCAAAAAATAAGTTAAGAAAAAAAAGGTTGTCAAGACTTTTTATATTTCCTGAAGCAGAACATAAATATAAAGATAAGTTTTCAGATAAATAAATGCCAAAAAAATTACAATTACCCAAATACGTCGAAGGAATTGGAAAGAGAAAATCAGCCGTATCAAGGGTGAGAATTTTTGTAGTTAAGAAAAACGAATCTGTTAATTTTAGCGGAGTGAAAATTAAATCAGGAGACATTTTTGTTAATTTGAAACCATTCCAGCAGGCTTTTCCATCAGATGTTGATAGGAATATTGCTCTAAAACCACTTTTGTCAACAAAGACGGAAAATAATTTCGCAATTTCAATTTATGTCAATGGCGGGGGACATAAGGGGAGGGTGGAATCTATAGCTCATGGTTTGGCAAAAGCCCTTCTAATGATAGATGATAAATATCGCCCTGTTTTGAAAGTACTGGGGTTATTAACAAGAGATCCAAGGGTGAAGGAGAGAAGAAAAGTAGGAACCGGGGGAAAAGCAAGAAGAAAGAAACAATCCCCAAAGAGATAAACAATAGAATAATTGGACCAATTCCCCCTTTTTCTCCCTTTCTTGACAATCTATTTCTATTTTGTATACTATCAGTCTATGGTATGGTACCCAGATAGAATCAGTTATAGACAAGCTAAGGATATGCATCCAAGCGCATCTAAAGACCTTGTTTATACCACCCCTTCTGAAATTATACTTCCTGATGGTTTGCATAGATTTTTTGTTGAGGGTAGAAAAAACACATGGTTGTCAGATGATACATCTAATCAAGTTCCAGGAAGGATAGGTTTTAACAGATACGAATACAGAAGACCAGGTGCTGAAGTAGTTTATGAAGATGAGTATTTTGACGGAGATGAGGTTCCAGGTGTTTTCTTTGGTACAGAGCTTGTAAAAAAAGAGGGAAGGGGAACGCATATAGTTGCGTCTTACAATTACACAGGAGAGCTTACAGAAGAGGGTATGGAAGTGGGAGAAGAAACAGTCTATGGTATGCTTAAATATTTTCTTCGAGATCATATAGATAAGGCGCGATTTGGAAATACCTTTGAGGTAGGACATAGAGAAAGAGGGAAATGGTCTTATATAACCATAGGTGCTAGAGGAAGATCAGTATGGGGAGATAAAGAATATATTAAATACAAAGGGGACGTCGTCTACGCCCTGACGGGGTCAGGCGCAATCTTCTTGTAAGAAATTAGAGTTTTCACCACCAATCTGTATACTATTATACTTCTTAGTTCTTTTTTTATTTGCGATTTTAGATTTCTGTAATATACTATTGAAATGTCAAGAGTAGAATTACAGCCTTTGGTAATAGGTGAACGTACTGCAAAAAAACCTATTGTTCTTGGAGGAATGTCAGTAGGCATTAGTAACGGAGTGTTAGCAGGAACAGTAGCAAAGGAAGGTGGCGTAGGTACAATTGGTGGTGTAGGTTTGGGCTTTAGGCGAAAAGATCTTGAAGTAGGACTTTTACCTAAAAATCTTCACGGCTTGACAGATGAGATCCGAATAGCCAAGGAAATAGCCCCTGATGGAATTGTGGGAGTAAATTTATTACGTGCTATTACTCATTACTCAGAACATGTTATGGCTGCTTTAGAGGCTGGCGCTGACTTTATCGTGACTGGAGCAGGTTTACCTTTAGATTTACCTGAATTAGCACGTGATTATCCAGACGTAGCTCTTATTCCAATTGTTTCTACAGCGAAAGGTGCGATTATAATAACAAAATACTGGATTAGATATCACGGTAGAAAACCTGACGCTATTGTAATTGAAGAACCTGCTACAGCAGGTGGGCACTTGGGCATATCGTCAACTCAAACTATTAATGATGTTAATAACGCGGACTTGCTGTTGAAAAATTCGATTCCTGCTACTAAGGAATGGCTTGAAGATCACGGGTATGATATTCCTATAATTGCAGCAGGTGGAATGTGGGATATCTCTGACATAAAGAGTATGCAAGATTTAGGAGCAAGAGGGTTTCAGATGGGTACAAGATTTGTCTGTACAGAAGAAAGCGGTGCATCTGAAGAATTTATGCAAAGCTATCTAGACGCTGAACAAGGAGATATAGTTTATACAGCAAGCCCAGTAGGTTATCCAGGTCGAGTAGTTGAGACAGATTTTTCAAGATATGTAAATAGTGATGCAAGAAATGACCCAGACAATATCAAAGAAGAGAAGAAAAATTATCGTTGCCCTGCTAGATGTTTAGAAGTATGCAGTTATAGAGAGTCTAGAGGAGCAAGGGATTATTGTATTATCCAGGCTTTGCACAATGCAAAAAATGGAGACGTTGACCACGGCATAGTTTTTGCTGGTACCAATGCTTATCGCGCAAAAGAACAAGGAATAGTTCCTGCAAGAAAAATAATTGAAGAATTAGCAACTGGCTAATTCCTTTGATTTTAAATTTGTGATTTGTGCCTTCCACTCAATACTTAATACTGAATACAGCATACTGCATACTCTCTCTGTTCCACGTTACATGATTCACGTTACATGTTATACGTTCCACGTTACACCCCTCCCGTTCCCAGTTTCAAGAAAGCAGAAAAATCAAGTTTTAGCTTTAAAATTGTGGATTATAATCCGTAGACAAAACTGGCAAATTGATATATCATGTTTTTTATGATTACTGATAGGGATATAAAAAAAATTAAAAAAGAACTTGTAAAAGATTTTGTTACTAAAAAGGAGTTTCTTCAATTCACAAATGAAAATAACAACTTTAAATTAGGGGTAAATAAAAGATTTGAGTTGTTAGAGTACAGAGTAGCGCAGCTTACTAAAGAATTCAAAGAATTTAGAGATGAAATGAGAGAGTTTAGAGAACAGACCTACAAGAGTCTTGACTGGCTCGTTGGAGCGTTCAAAAAGTTTGACGAGGAACATACGATATTAACTACAAGATATTCAACAATAAATAAAACTTTGGATAATCACGAACAAAGAATCACACTTATTGAGAATAAAAACTAAACCCCAACTTCCTACCTCCATACCGGCTTCTGAATACTCCACACGTTCTACGTTACACCCTCCCTGTTCCCCGTTACAAGTTACACTCTCCTTGTTACATGTTCCACGTTCCAAGTTCTAAGTTACACGATCCCTCCCCAAAAATGGTAAAATACATTCCTTATGATAAGTGCAGAGAGAGAAGGAACTATGGCTCCAACTTCGAGATTAGTTTTAAGAAGTGACACAGATTCTGTAGTATTATTACAACCTATCCAAGCAGATGCTCCTCTAATATATAGTCTAGTTGATTCAAATAGAGAACATCTTGGTCATTTTACTGAAGTAGCATTACATTTATCATCACTTGAAGTAGTCCAAAGGGTAATAGCTTATGATGGTAATCCAAATATGCATAGATTTGGAATTTGGGATGATGAAACCTTAGTAGGAATGATTAATTTGTCAGTTTTTGGGAGAGATAGCATTTTAAATTGGTGGGTAGGAAAAGATCATATCGGACAAAAATATTCATCTCGAGCTGGAGTATTACTGTTAGATTTTGCATTTAATCAACTTGGACTTCAAGATGTAGGTTGTTATATAAATCCAAAAAATGAAGCAAGCAGAAGATCTGCGCTAAGATTAGGTATGGTTCCCGCATTTGTAGGTGAAAACACCATGCGCTACATCATTTCCAACCCAAACACCCCAACCCGCCCTGTCCCTAACGTAGCTACTAGCGAAGTGGGGTTAACTCGTTAATCCGTTAATAATTAATTTGCATATTAATCTTCTAATACTTGATACTGCATACTGTATTCTGTATACTGACGTTTGTCGCTTATAATCTACAATTTCAATACTTTGGCGCCTATGAGCAACAAAATCCACAAATTTTACTTTTTTATATCTCTATGCAAGTATTGATAAGACTCTTTTGAAAGTTGTATAGCTTCATTAATTTGCAATGAATCGGTTAGATATGTATAACTTATTCCGTTAGTCCAGTGTCCTTTTTTTGAACAATCCTCAATTTTAAGACTTGATTTTAAAAATTTAAAAGGAAATCGATAGAAAATTTTTAGCCCTTGTTGTTGAGGAACAATCTCAACATAATTTCTTCCATGTTTTGAAACATAAGCTATATATAGCTTTGTGTATTTCACTTTTGTTTCGCTATCAGTTTTTAAAAGCTGTATTTCAAATTCTTGAAGTAATTCTTTAGAGCTACTCCAATTTTGAGGAATTAAGTCGTCTTGGGAATAAACCTTTATTTCTTTGCTGACATGCTGAATAGTTTTATCTTTTGTAAGGTTTTTTATCGACTCGCTGGTTCTTAATGGTTTTATTGGATTATAATTAATAATATTATTTTCATAAAGAATAACTTCATAAAGAAAAATTGGTAAGTTTTTAAAATTTATTGCATTTCTTTGATAGTTAGTAAACTCTGTTGAGATAAAAATTATTCTTGAACCTTCCCAATTAATTTCTTTTTTCGTATAGTTTTTCTTAAGTTTTTCGTTTAGCTCAAGGACGAAATCTGCTTTATGGGAAATCATTGCTGATAAATAAGCAAAGCCTTGATCAATCACAGAAAAACTTTTATCTTTTTTGTATTCGATTATATAAAATGATTTTTCTTCTTCATTAAAAGCAAGGGTGTCGATATAAAAATCTTGTTCCTCAACGTTAACAAAAAACTCGTTATTTAACGACCCGCTAATAAATTTCAATCCAAATACTTCTTCCAGATTTTTTTCGGTTAAGCTCTGAATATCTTTTTCAAGATCAAATTTTTTTGAAGACAAAGAAGTTAATTTTTCCTTATCAATTTTATAAATCGGCATACAAGCCTATTTTAGCAGAATATAATCTTTTTACTTCTTCCCTTTTACCTATTACATATTTTTGTTACATGTTACACCCCTCCTTCCCCCTTCCCCCCAAAAATGGTAAAATATCGTAATTCTTTTTAGACTATAAATTAATAATGACAAAGACAATAAATCAGCTAAAACAACTTTGGAAGGTCGAAAAAGATCATTACAAAAAGACAGAATTAGGAACTGGAGTCCAAAGCTTTGTTAAAAAGGTTTTTGAATCAAGCGACATTTTTAATCTCAGGGAAGGTAAACTTTCAACTAAACTACAAAGTCGAAAAAACGAATTTATCTATGAAAAACAGGCAAAAGAAAAAGGTCGAGCAGATTTTTATATCTATATAACTCCAGAAATTGCCATTCCTGTAGAAGCAGAAAAATATGGAAGTATTAAGGCAGGTGAATCGCAGTTATTAAAATACCAAAAAGCATTTGAAAAACAGTACGGTATTTTAACTGATGGATTTTCTTGGCGTTTCTATAACAACAATGTATACAAAACATATACGCTTAATGATATTTTTAATAATTCTAAGCTGTTTTTGACTTTCTGGAGAGAATATATTAAGCCAGAGCTTTATTATCTTTCTTTCTTTGAAAAAACAGGTCAACTCGCCTTACTTGAGGAAGTTATCCTTCCAGTTGAAGATAATCGGCAGGCCTTTTTTGAAGATATAACCAAGCTTATTCAAAGCATTAAAAACAAGCTTCAAATTGAAGGTTATTTAGAGGCAACTGAAGATAAAAGTAAAGAACAACGAGCAATTGAGCTGACTTATGCATATATTATACAATTTATACTCTACAAAACTTTAGTTGATAACTATTTTGATGAATTTCCAAAACAATTCGAAAGTTTTGTAAGTAATGTTCATAAAAATCTAAAGCAAAAACGGTATAAAGATATTTTAGGAATTATAAGCGGCATATCGGCGAATATTTCAAAAAATATTTATCTTGACCACCTCTGGAGTTATCTTGACCACCTCTGGAGTGGGGCAGAGCGATAGGGTGCTCTAGGTAAAGTTTTTAACTGCGTTCTTGACTTATATACATTATGATAAAGGACAGTCTTCTTTTATATTATTTGCATCTTCGGCCAAGTAGCACCTGTATCTAATGTTTGAACATTAGATACGCCATACAGTCGATTATTCGATTGCACAAAACCAAGATAACAAATTGCCCACCTCTGGAGTGGTAAAAATACCTATCCGTGACGGCCGTCACAAATAAGTAAAGTAAAACCCTCCGGGGAAGTATAGGATCATAAAACTAACTAAAAAACTCTGTTTTTAGCCTTTTGTAATAGCCCGTAGACCACCGACTCGGTGGTCTTGGGAGGACTAAAATGTGGTAATAAAGGCGGAAAAATGCTTTTGTGAGGCTCTGAAATGCTTGTTTTGTGGATTATAGTCTATAGACAAGAAATAAAAAGTATGGTTTAATAAGCATTGATATGCTTACAACAAATGATTTAAATAGGGTAGAAGAAATCGTTAATAGAGTCGTTAATAAAGTGGTTGATAGAAAGATCTCCGGATTAGAAAATAAAGTTATAAGGAAAATTAATATAATAATCTCACATTTTGAAGGCGAGGATTTGAATATTGAAAAAAGAGTTGAAAGAATAGAAAAACATCTAAATTTGAATAATTAGAGCCACCTCTGGAGTCCTACTTCGCATAAAGCTTCGGAAGGACAGGTGGTATAGGGCACAAAGACAATCCAAGATTAATTGAAAGTTATTAATTAACGGGTTAATACGTTAATGGGTT
>Ga0210057_1001521_pt1 | contig 34978 bp, 34 predicted proteins | sample CryGeyCG2114_010_2_FD_183968 | JGI IMG/M metagenome (GOLD analysis project Ga0210057, IMG submission 183968) | Groundwater microbial communities from aquifer - Crystal Geyser CG10_big_fil_rev_8/21/14_0.10 (SPAdes) (version 2) | ecosystem: Environmental > Aquatic > Deep subsurface > Groundwater ... | reverse complement strand
ATGGTTTTTCATCAAGCCGTCTTTCATTATATAACATTGTGTCTTTTTTTGTGGTTGCCGGAATGGTAAAACCTTTTCAAGTCGCACCAGTAGAACTGGTGGATTACCCTTTGTTAAAAATTATTTAATATTAAAAAAAGACTTATTTTTTATAAGTCTTTATAGTGCAATTATTAATCAAGATTAGCCAATATTAATAATAGGCAAACAACGGCAGTTACCCCTAGAATTATTAAAACCTCCATGATTATGCCCCGTATTTTTTTGAGAAATATTTAAAAGAACCTTATTAATAACAATATACTGACATTTTGTCTTAGTTAATGGTTTGTTTTAAAATTAGCCAATATTTAGTCTTTTTAATCATTATTCTTAGTTGATTTTTAAAATAAAGGGTGTTATATTGAAAGAACTAAAATATATAAATTTATGAGTGTTTTAACGAAAATTTTTGGCGATCCGAATGCCAAGGTAATTAAGTCTTTAGAGCCGATTATAAAAAAAATTAACGACTTGGAGCCGACTGTGGTTGCCAAATCAGATGACGAGCTAAAGGCTGAAACAGCCCGTTTTCGTCAGCTTTTAGGTGTGGAGATGGTTGACGGCCAGATTGTTAATAAATTAAGTATCAAAGAGGAAAATAAAATTTTGGAAGATATTTTACCCCAAGCTTTTGCCGTGATGCGGGAAGCGTCTAAGCGTGTTTTGGGTTTGCGTCATTATGATGTTCAGCTGATTGGCGGTATTGTTTTGCATCGCGGACAGATTGCTGAAATGAAAACCGGTGAAGGTAAAACTTTAGTGGCGACTTTGCCTTTATATTTGAATGCCCTTGCTGGTCGCGGTGTGCAGTTAATCACAGTTAATGATTATTTGTCGCAAGTCGGCGCTGGTTGGATGGCACCAATTTATCATGCCTTGGGATTATCCACAGCCGTGATTATTCATGATGATGCCTTGATTTATGATCCGGAATTTATCAATGACAGTCAGTTTGATGATCGACTCAAACATTTTAAAACAGTTCCCCGCCAAGAGGCTTACCGAGCTGATATTCTTTATGGCACCAACAATGAGTTTGGTTTTGATTACCTTCGGGATAATATGGTTTATGATTTGAAAGAAAAATCCCAGCGTGATTTGTATTATTCCATCGTTGATGAAGTTGACTCTATTTTGATTGACGAAGCGCGCACCCCTCTGATTATTAGTGGCGCTGTTGATGAATCGGTTGACCGCTATTACAAATTTGCCGAATTGGTCGGCCGTTTAAAAGAAGATGAAGACTACAACATTGACGAAAAGATGCGCACCTCCACCTTAACCGAGGCTGGTATTTCTAAAATGGAAAATTGGCTGGGCATTGAAAATATTTATGCCACCGGCGGTGTTCGTGAAGTTCATCACATTGAGCAAGCGCTCAAGGCTAGGGTTTTGTTTAAATTGGATAAAGACTATGTCATTAAGGATGATGAGGTAATTATTGTTGACGAATTTACCGGTCGCTTGATGCACGGTCGTCGTTATAGCGAAGGTTTGCATCAGGCCATTGAAGCTAAGGAGAATGTTAAGATCCAAAAAGAATCGCAAACTTTAGCTACCATCACTTTCCAAAATTATTTTAGAATGTACAAAAAATTAGCCGGCATGACTGGTACGGCCATGACCGAAGCTGAGGAATTTTACAAGATTTATACTTTAGAAACCGTGGCCATACCGACCAATAAGGCGGTTATGAGACAAGATTTAAATGATCAAATTTACGCCACAGAAGAAGGTAAATTAAAAGCTGTGGTAGCTGAAATTAAACGCCGTCATCAAAGTGGTCAGCCAATTTTAGTCGGTACTATTAGTGTGGAAAAAAATGAACAGCTTAGTCAGTTTTTGGAATTGGAAGGCGTGGAGCACCAGTTACTAAACGCCAAGCACCACGATAGAGAAGCGCAAATTATCGCTCAGGCCGGTCAGGTGGGTGGTGTCACTATTGCTACTAATATGGCTGGTCGCGGTGTGGATATTATTTTAGGTGGCAATCCTTTTGTTAAAGATAATTATGACAAAGTTGTGGCTGCCGGTGGTTTACATGTTATTGGTACCGAGCGCCACGAGTCCAGACGCATTGATAATCAGCTTCGTGGTCGCGCCGGTCGTCAGGGCGATGCCGGTTCGTCACAGTTTTATGTCTCCATGGAAGACGATTTAATGCGTATCTTTGGTGGCGACCGCATGAAAAAATTAATGAAGACTATGAAATTGCCGGAAGATACTCCGATTGAAAACCCCATGATTTCCAAGTCCATTGAATCAGCGCAGAAAAAAGTTGAAGGCAACAATTTTGATATTCGCAAACACTTGGTGGAATACGATGATGTAATCAACCGCCATCGTCAGTCAATTTATGACAAACGACTTCGGGTTTTGTCTTCACTCGAAGAGAACGGCCAGTCTCAAGAATTGTCAAAAATTATTTTTGAAATGATAGAATCCGAGATTGAACAAGTTGTCAGCTTTCACACTGTTGCCGATCAAAGTAAGGATTGGAATTTGAAAGAAATTGCCGAAACGGTTAAAACTATTTTTCCTTTGGACCAAAAGTTGTCGTCAGATCTTTTGAATATCGCCGGCGACAATCAAAAACTGGACAGAATCATGATTCGCACCAAGATTATTGATCAATTATTAGAGGCAGCTAAAGATAAATATCAGGCTATGATTGGACAGGCCAAGGAAATCGGTTTTGGTTGGGCCGAGATTGAGAAAAGTATTTTATTGCGCTCCATTGATAATTTGTGGATTGAACACTTAGAAACTATGGATTATATGCGCAAAGGTATTGGCCTAAGAGGTTATGGTCAGCACGATCCTTTGGTCGAATACAAAAAGGAAGCCTATCGTATGTACAGTGAATTAAATTCTTTGATTCAAAAAGAAGTGGTTTATTCAATTTATAAAGTTGGTGGCTTAAGTCAGATTATGGCGCCAACTGTTTATCAAGGTGCCAAAAAATTCAGCGCGCCAGCCAAAGAAGGCTCAACCAATTCTGGCTTTTTGGGTTCGTCTGACAATGGCGACAATTCAGGCCATAACCTTGGTTTAAATCAGGCTAAAGACAAGGCCAAAGACGAATTTGGCCACAAAATCGGTCGCAACGACCCCTGTTATTGCGGTAGTGGCAAGAAATATAAAAATTGTCATGGGAAATAATGGTTATGTGTTATATATAAAATTTTAAAGTTAAATTGATTGTGAAGAAAAAAAATATAAATACCGAAGAAGGTAAAAAGGTATTTTTTATAGATACCAATGTTTTTATTTGTTGTATTTTTGGAGAAAAAGAAAAACAAAGCTTTGATGTTATAAAAAAGATAGAAAGTGAGCTTAAAAATAAAAATTTTTTGTTAATTTTACCAGAAATTATAAAATCAGAAGTTTTAAAACAGATAGAACTTAAATTTTTAAAATTAGAAAGTCAAATTAAAAATTTAAATATAACTGACGGTAGTAAAATGTCTGATACTATAAATAAATCAGCAAAAGACGCGGGACTCAGGGAGATAGAAGAAAACAAAAAGCGAATATTAGATGATATTTTAAAATTTTTTAGCAACAAAAACGTAGTGTTTGTACCCTTACTAGATAAAGATATATTGTCTGGTCTTAGGCGGTCAGCACTGGGCTTAAGACCCTATAGAAGGAAAGACGAATTAGATAGCGATGGTAAAAAACAAAATAAACCATCTTTTTTAAAGGATTGTGATTGCATGGCTTTTGAATCATTTTTATGTTATTTAAAAGGGTTTAAGAGTGTTGATAAATGTATTTTATGCTGTGACGATGGCGATTATTGCACAGAAAAAAATGGGAATATTCTCCATCCAGAAATAGAAAGGGATATAAAAAATATTTGTGATAAAGTTAGTTTTTTTAGAAGCCCTCTTGATATGCTTGAAAAAGAATTCGGGAAGAGGGTAACGAAAAAAGATAGAAAATATTACAAAGAAATTAGAAACGAGTTTGTACATAACGGCGTTTATTCTACTCCGTTAGTGTTTAATGATTTTAATTCTGTAGCCCCAATGTATGGTCAATTTTACTCATCAGTAATTAATGGGTTAACAGAAAATTGTCCAATTTGTGGAGAAAAAATTAAAAAGTATATACAGAATTATATTTATTATAATAAAGATATAAGAGAAACGGAAACGTATGCTTTAACAAGCATATCCTCATCCTTAAATAGAAAAAAATTTGAGTGTCCTTATTGCAAGAATCAATTTATAGTTTTACATTAATTATGCTTAAATTAGGCAAATACAAACATTACAAAGGCAATGACTATGAAGTTGTTGGCGTTGCTAAGCACAGTGAAACGCTGGAGGACTTGGTGGTTTATCAGGCACTTTATGGCGACAAACAAATTTGGGTTAGACCTCTGGCGATGTTTGTAGAGGAAGTTGAAGTTAATGGTCAAAAAATACCAAGATTTAAATATATCAAACAATAATTAAAAAATATGCAATACAACAAACTTGTTAGAGACAAAATCCCCGAGCGTATTAGAAGTAAGGGTGAGGCAGTTTCAATTCATATTGCCGACGATCAGGAATATTGGGAAAAATTGAAGGAAAAATTATCAGAAGAAATAATAGAATTTATTGACAGTGAGACGGTAGAAGAGTTGGCTGACATTTTGGAAGTGATTGATGCTATTTGTGATTATAAGAATTTTAACATAAGCGAGATTAAAGAGATTAAAGATAAAAAAACCGCCGAACGAGGCGCTTTTAAGCAAAGAATTATTTTGGAAGAAGCATAATTCAATAATTAATGGAATTTATTTGGCCGTTTTGATTTAATCAAGACGGCTTTTTGTTAACCAGATAAACCGCCAGTATGATTTGATAATTACGCCCACCTGTCAGTCATAGCTATTAAGGGGCGTGTTTACAAGATTAATTTGGTAATTAAAATATTGGGCGTGATATATGATAATTATTTTAATCTACCCTTCACTCTAGGCTATTTTTTAGCCAAACATTATAATTAGTTTCCTCCCCTAAGCTAGGGGAGGAACAAGGAGGGGTCTGGAGTTAAGAGCTATGTCATTTTATTTACCACCTAGCGAGCCACTCGAGATGGAGTGGCAATCCCGTTAATAATCGGTAAAAAACACGAGATGGCCACTCCGCCCCGGGCGGATCGCCATGACAAGTATCTTTATTGTTTAAACTGTTTAAACCCCTTAATTTTATTAAGCTTGATGTTTATCGACCTAAAATCTTCTGGCAAGACCCTTATTTTAATCTACTTTCCATTCTAAGCTATTTTTTAGCCAAACGTTATAATTGGTTTCCTCCCCTAAGCTAGGGGAGGAACAAGGAGGGGTCTGGAGTTAAGAGCTGGCTCGTCTAAATTATCACCAAAATATTCCTATCTCTAGGCCCCACCCTAACCCCTGCCTACCGGCAGGCAGGCTTCCCTTGGTAAGGGGAGAGGAAGCTTTTTTTATATTTTATTATTTTATCTGGCAGTTGTTTATTGTAATAATAATTGATAATTGAAATAAAAAATGGTAAATTAAAGATGTCAGTATAGTAATACTGACAGTAATACTGACATCTTTATGACCACTAGAAAATTAACGGATAAAAATATCCGTAAAATTATTAAAAACGGTAACAGCTTGGCTATCACCTTGCCGGTTGAAATGATTCGCGATCTTGGTTGGCGAGAGAAGCAAAAACTTAAAGTCAGTAGGGTTAAAGGAGTAATTTTAATTAAAGACTGGCGAAAGTAATTGTTTGTTGTTGAAGTTATTCTAAAATAAGCCAAAATTTTTTGGTTTGACTTGATTTTTTAGTGAAAAAAGGCTAAAGTTTAAATACTTTAGTCTTTTTATAAAATTAAGCCCTTGGGAGTGGGCAAAGAAAATTATGGAAACTCTAGTTACTATTATTGTTATCGCTCTTGCTTTGCTGATTGTTTGCCTAAAGCAAATCAACCAGTATGAGCGTGGTGTCAAATTTACCATGGGTAAATTTTCCGGCATCATGGATCCGGGCTGGCGCGTGATTGTGCCGGTTTTTCAATCTTTTAAAAAGGTTGATATGCGCGTTAAGGCGGTTGATGTGCCTGATCAAAAAGCCATTACCCGTGACAATGTGTCGGTTATTGTTAACGCCGTTATTTATTACAAAGTGTCAGATGCCAACAAAGCGATTATTGAAGTGGAGAATTTTTATTATGCTATTTCTCAATACGCTCAAACCACCATGCGTAATATTGTTGGTGAGGTGACTTTGGACGAGCTTTTGGCTAATCGTGAAAAAATCGCTGATCGCATTCGCGAAATCGTTGACATTGAAACCGATGCTTGGGGCTTGAAAGTTAATAATGTTGAGCTTAAAGATGTGTCATTGCCGGAGTCGATGGAGAGAACCATTGCCAAACAGGCGGAAGCCGAGCGCGAAAAACGAGCCGTGATTATTAATTCGGAAGGTGAAGTTTTAGCGGCAGCTAACATGGCTAAGGCAGCGGAAATGTTGTCGGCGGTGCCGGGCGCTTTGCATCTCAGAACTTTGCAGTCAATTAATGATATGTCTTCAGATCAGTCCAATACCGTGGTTTTTGTGACGCCGGTTGAGGTCTTAAGAGCTTTAGATGGTTTTGCTAAGAAGATGGAAAAATAATTTTAATAGAGTAGATTAAATTTTTAAGGAGTTTGTATGTCAAAAATAATTATAGCTTCAGGTCCGGTGATTGTTGAGGACAACAAAGTTATGCTCAATCAGCACGGCGACACCACTTTTTGGAAATTTTGTGGCGGTCGGGTGGAAAATTTTGATGAGACTTTAATAGCGGCTGCCAGCCGAGAAGTTAAAGAAGAAATGGGTGTTGAGATTGAAGTTATCAACCCAGAGCCTTTTATTATGTACACCAAAAAAATCACCACTGAAGGTGAAGTCGATGTGATTTTAGTTCATTTTTTGGCTAAGAGGCTAGGCGAGATTAAGCCCGGGGAAGATGTTCGTAAGTGGGCTTGGTTGCCGTTGGTTGATTTAGACAAAGAAGATTTAGCGCCAAACATTTTGCCGGCGCTTAAACGCTTTGGTCTAATTTAAAAAAATAAAAATAAAACCGCTTTCGTTTTTGAAAGCGGTTTTTGTTTTTTATTAAAATTCGATTTTGTAGGGAATCATATCTTTGTCTTCTTCATTAAAGGGCGCGCTTGAAAGACAAAGCATTTCACTGCCTGGCTCTAGGATAAAGGTGTGCGCTGTGTACTTAGGCACAACAACTACACTGCCCTTTTTTAGTTCTAGAGGGTCTTTATGTTTTTCTAGTTTGCCGAGTTTATACAAGTAAACCCTGCCGGAGCCCTTGGTGATAATAAACAGTTCGGCTTTTTTTTCGTGATAGTGGTTGCCTAGGGGCAAGTCGGCTTGTTTAATGACAAAGCTTTGAATTGAGGAGTCAGCTAGGTTTAACTCGCTAATAGCGCGCCTGCCATCTTCGTGAACCGGTTTTAGCTCGGCACAGTTTCCCGTATAGGAAACAATATGCACCGCTAGATTAATCGCATCTTCCATTTTAATACTCCTGAAAATATTGTTAAAAAGAACCAAAATTAAATCATTTCTTGATTAATGACTTATATTAGGGGATTATTTAAGTTTTGTCAAGATTTTTGTTTATTATTTTTTTAGCTAATATTGAATATTTTTAATTTTTTATATTTTATTGACAATTAGTAATTATTATGCTATTTTTTAGAAAAATAAAAGTTCTTTTAAAAACAATCAAGAGGATCAAACATGAGTTATCCCAAACCTTTTACACCTACTATTTATCTGGAATTAGAAAAAGATCCAGCTCTTTGGCATAAAGTTGTAAACTCCAGAAAAGCTCTAACGCATTTTTTAGAGTATGCGAAAAAGAATACAGGAGCTACTATTGATAAAATTAGCCAAGAATTTTCTGCTTGGTTTAAAAATGGAGGTACTTATGGAAACCGTTGAGAAAAATTCTGACACCATCAAGGCTTTTTGTGAATTTTATCAAAAATACAGAGAGAACTTGAAACAACAACCAACACCCAGGCGAGCTAACAACTGCGACGCTTTATCTTTTTTTAAAAAACAAATTGACGATTGGTACCAAGATTTTGATTTAAACTGGCAACCACTTCGAGAAGTTCCCAGTAAAGATGAGGCTATTGAAACTTTTTTAGCGGAAATCGAAAAATCGGCCAAAAATTTAAAAATGGAATTTGCCGTTGGTTATTTGCCTTTTAGTTTTGTAATTAAAGAACTGTATGGCTGGGGTTATTATCCTGAATACCATGATGCTGTTTCCTTGCCCTGGGCGATGGTTAGAGCGTCAGGTATCTTGGAGATTGAAGCAACTCCTTATGACTTTGATGAAATTTTTGACGAGCTTGATGACTGGCTTAGCGCTTATGGAGACTTGCCGAGTATAAAGGGAAGGATCTCTTATTGTGCCTTCATTGACTATTATTATTTAATGTTAAAGTGGCTCTGTTTAAAGGATTTGCTTTATGCGACTGACAATGAATTTGATCGGCTGTTAAATTTTTTTAATAAACTAAAAAATCGCAACAGCGAAAAAAGATTTGAAAATCATGGTAATCGTCCACCTCTCTCTATTAAGATTTATTCTTGATTGTAAAAAAATAACCCCTATTAATTTAGGGGTTTTTATTTTATGGTCTGGCCTAGTAAATTATAATATAATACACCAGAAAGACCTACGAAATATAGCAAATTAAGCGATTTAAAAATTAAAAAAAATTTTTTTATGTCATCCCAGCGAAAGCTGGGATCCAGGGTTGGTCGCTGACTAAAAAGAATTAGCTAACTTTCACCTTAATAGGTATTAACTCCTGGATTCCGGCTCGCGGGCCGGAATGACAAAATGAAGTATTTACTGGGCAAGACCCTTATTTTTTATTAATTTTGTTCGGCAATTAATTCTGGCAGAGAATAAATATCAGAGGCTAAAAAAGCATCGGCCTAACAAGGAATCTCTGCATCAAGAGTGTTTTTTAAATTAGCTTAAAATCTTTTTTCTGTTTTTGGTTTCTTTAAGCTTATTTTTCTCCTATTTCTAGAGTACAAATGGTTTTATTTTATGTTGACATATTTGTTATTTTTTGTAAAGTTGCTTTTTATTGGCGCTTGGCATAAAATAAGCCATATTGAAGATAATTAATTTTAAATACTGCTAAGAACATCATTAAACGTGGTTCTTTGCTTTAAGTTATAAATTTGTTATGTCTAAAGATTTTTTGATTAAATTTTTTCAGCCCAAGGGCAAGGGCAAGCTTTGGTGGATGTTCGCTTTTATTGCGGCTTTGGCCATTGTGTCTTTTTTTGTTGATTTCGGTTTTTACTACAATAAAGCCGTCACTTCATTAAGTTTAAATCTGCCCAAAGTTAAAGAGGTACCATTTCGTCAAGGTCTTGATTTGCAGGGTGGCACCCAGTTGATTTATAAAGCCGATGTAGAAAGAATCCTCCCCAAGGACAGAACTTCAGCTCTTAATGGCGCTAGGGATGTCATTGAGCGACGGGTTAATTATTTTGGTGTGTCAGAGCCATTGGTTCAGATTAATTCCGGCTCTAATGGTGAATACCGAATTTTAGTTGAATTGGCCGGTATTAAAGATGTTAATGAGGCTATTAAAAAAATCGGTGAAACTCCACTCTTGGAATTTAAAGAACAAAACGAAGACGCTCGTGCTCTAACAGCCGATCAGCAAAAAGAATTAGATCAGTTTAATAACGAGGCCAAGAAAAAAGCTGAAGATGTTTTGGGTAAGCTTTTGTCTAATGGCGATTTTTCCGCTTTGGCCAAGGCCTTTAGCGAAGATGAGGTGACTAAGGGCAATGGTGGTGATTTGGGTTGGATTTCAGCTTCTGATCATCAGTCGATTGCTGATATTGTGGCTAAAATGAAAAAAGGTCAGACCAGTCGCGATTTACAAAAGACCGAGAATGGCTATGAACTACTTAAATTAGAAGATCAGCGCGTTAAGGCTGATAAAGAAATTAAAGCCTCGCATATTTTAATTTGCTATCAGGGCGCTCAGGGTTGCTCCAGTAATCTAACCAAGGAAGAAGCCAAGGCTAAGATTGATGATCTGAAAAAACAAGCCACGCCGGCTAACTTTACCGACTTGGCTAAAAAGAATTCCACCGAGCCGGGCGCTGAAACTTCCGGTGGCGATTTAGGCTGGTTTGGTAAGGGACAAATGGTTGAGGTTTTTGAAAAAACCGCCTTAGCTTTGGCTAAGGGTGCTATTTCTGATCCCATAGAAACTGAATTTGGCTATCATATAATCTACAAACAAGACGAGAGAACAGTTACAGAATATAAGGTTTCGCATATTTTAATTAAAACTAAAAGTATTGATGATATTTTGGGTCCGGATAGTGAGTGGAAAAATACTGAGTTGTCTGGTAAAAATTTGAAGCGTTCCAGTGTCCAATTCAATCCTAACGATGGTTCGCCTGAAGTTGGTTTGGAATTTGACGCCGACGGCGCTAGGTTTTTTGAGCAAATTACCTCCAGAAATATTGACAAACCGATTGCTATTTTTTTAGACAATTACATGATTAGCGCTCCGAAGGTTAACGAAAAAATTACCGGCGGTCAGGCGGTTATTTCCGGTAAGTTTACTGTTCAGGAGGCTAAAGATTTATCACAACGCCTTAATGCCGGTGCCTTGCCTGTGCCGATTGAATTAATCAATCAGCAAACCATTGGCGCTTCTTTGGGTCATGAATCAGTGGCCAAGAGTTTGAAAGCTGGTATTTTTGGTTTGATTTTGGTGGTTTTGTTCTTAATTATTATGTATCGTTTGCCTGGTATCTTGGCTTCTTTGAGTCTTTTGATTTACGGCTTGATTGTCTTGGCTATCTTTAAATTGTGGCCGGTGACTTTAACCTTGTCGGGTATCGCCGGTTTTATTATGTCTATCGGTGTGGCTGTTGATGCTAATGTTTTAATTTTTGAACGCTTACGAGAGGAGTTGCGTGCCGGTCGAGCTTTGTCTAACGCCATTGAAGAAGGTTTTAATCGTGCTTGGACATCTATCAGAGACGGCAACTTTACAACTATAATTACCTGTTTGGTTTTGATTGTTTTTTCTTCCAGTGTCATTAAAGGTTTCGCTATTACTTTGTTTTTAGGTGTTTTGGTCTCAATGTTTACGGCTATTGTGGTCACCAGAAACTTATTGAAATTAATTGATGAACGTTGGCTGGAAAAGAACAGCTGGATTATTTATAGTTCTAAAAAAAATAAAAATTAAGGATATGTATCAAATTATTAATAAGAAAAAAATTTGGTTCGGTATTTCTATCGCCTTAGTCACGGCTTCGTTGATCGCGTTTTTTGCTTGGGGCTTGAAGTTGGGTATTGATTTTACCGGTGGTAGTTTGTTGGAAGTAAAATTTAGTCAGCAGGCGCCCAGTGTCAATGAGGTGCAAACAGCTTTAAGCGATTTGGACTTGGGTGGTTTGACTGTTCAACCAACAGATCAAAACGGTATTATTTTCCGATTCCAAAATACGGCAGAGGATATGCATCAGGCGGTTATGACCAAGTTGCGTCAATTAGCCGGTGGCGAACAGACAGCTAATCAGCTTAAAGTTGATGGTGATGTGACAGTAGAGCTTCAGGCCACACCGGAAACCGGTGCTAATCAAGTCGAAGAATTGCGTTATGAGTCAGTTGGTCCGTCAATCGGTCAAGAATTAAAACGCAACGCTATTTATTCAATAATTATTATTTTAATCGCCATTGTTATTTACGTGGCCTGGGCTTTTCGCAAAGTTTCTCGACCGGTGGCCTCTTGGAAATATGGTATGGCCGGTGTTATTGCCTTGTTTCATGATGTAATTATTGTTAGTGGTATTTTTTGTTTCTTAGGTAAGTTCTATAATATTGAAGTTAATACGCCTTTTGTGGCGGCCTTGTTGACGGTTTTTGGCTATAGTATCGCCGACACAATTGTGGTTTTTGACCGTGTTCGTGAAAATTTGCCAAAAAGTCATCAGGGTTTTGAAGAAACCATCAACACCAGCATCAACCAAACCTTAAGACGCTCTATTAATACTTCAATGACTACTATGTTGACTTTGCTGGCCATTGTTCTATTAGGTGGAGATTCTATTAAATATTTTGCTTTGGCCTTACTAATCGGTATTTTCTTTGGTACATATTCCTCAATTTTCCTGGCTTCACCTTTGTTGACCTTATTTGAAGCAAAAAAACGTTAAACTTTGGCAACAATCAATAAAAAACAAAAAACCGGCTTAATTTACTTAAGTCGGTTTTGAATTTAAAATTAGTTGTTAATTATGTCTTTGAGAATTTTAGGAATAAAATCGTTAATGAGCCAAGGGGTTTTGAGGCGATAGCGCATGTTTTTTGTTTTTGTCAATACTATCGAGAAATATGATAAAATTAGCCAATTTTTTGCTTTGACAATAAGCCTATTTTCCTATAAAATTAAATAACGCCATGAGGTACGGGGTTGTTTTTTAAATTGGCGATTTTATTATTATTTAATTTGTAAATTTGTACAAATTTGTATTTTTGCGGGTATATGAAACAATCAAAATTATTCACCAGGACTCTTAAGGAGGAGCCCAAAGATGAGACCAGCTTTAATGCCAAGGTCTTGATTCGCGCCGGTTTTATTGATAAACTGGCGGCCGGCATTTATACTTTTTTACCACTGGGTTTAAGAGTACACCAAAAAATTTGTCAGATTATCCGTGAAGAAATTAATGCCATCGGCGGTCAGGAGATTCTTATGCCGGCTTTGACGCCTAAGGATAATTGGGACATTACCGGTCGTTGGGAAAATTTTGACGCCCTATTTAAATTATCAGGACATGATTTAAAGCAATACGCCTTGGGCGCCACTCATGAGGAGATTGTTACGCCAACAGTTGGTAAGCATATTTTTTCCTACAAAGATTTAAGTGTGGCGGTTTATCAAATTCAAACCAAATTTCGCAATGAAAAAAGAGCCAAAGCCGGTTTAATCCGCGGTCGTGAATTTTCCATGAAAGATCTGTATTCTTTTCACGGTGACGAGGAAGCCTTGAATCAATATTATAAAATTGCTCAAAAAGCTTATTTTAAAATTTTTCAACGCTTAGGGCTTTTGGATATTACCTATCTAACCTATGCTTCGGGTGGTGATTTTTCCAAATATTCCCACGAATTTCAAACCGTAGCCGATTCGGGCGAAGACACTATTTATATTTGTGATGCATGTAAAATTGCTATCAATCGAGAAATTATAGAAGAGTGTTCGGTTTGTCCGAATTGTGGCAACCAAGAATTAACCGAAAGAAGGGCAATTGAGGTTGGTAATATTTTTAAACTGGGTACTCGTTTTTCCAAACCCTTTAACCTTAAATACTTAGACGATCAAGGTCAAGAGCAAGCTGTGGTTATGGGTTGCTATGGCATTGGTCCTAGTCGTTTGATGGGCACAATTGTTGAAGTGTCGCATGATGCCAAGGGTATTATTTGGCCGGGAGAAATTGCCCCCTTTAAAGTTCATTTGTTGTCATTAAAAGAAGATGATGAGGCCGAGAAAATTTATAAAGATTTAAGTTTGGCCGGCATTGAGACATTATATGACGATAGAAGTGATGTGAGTGCTGGCGAGAAATTTAGTGACGCTGATTTAATCGGTTGTCCTTATCGCGTGGTTGTTAGTGCCAAATCTCTAAAAGAGGGTGGAGTTGAGGTTAAACAGCGCTCCGGCCACAATTTGGAAAATATCAGAATTAACCGTTTGGTTGAATATTTTAGTAAAAAATAATTTTTTACAATAATTTTTAAGGAGGGATAGGTTTAACCTTCTGTTTTAGGATACGCTTTTCACTAATTTAATAGTTGTTTTTTATAGAAAGGTGGCAAAATAATATTTGTGAATTCGTTGGGCTGCAAATTTGTTGGAGTAGATAATTTTTTAGAAAATTATGTTTAATAGGATATTGGGAAAATTTAGTAAGGATTTGGGAATTGACCTGGGTACATCCAGTACTTTAGTTTACACTTCTGATAAGGGTATTGTTATTAACGAGCCTAGTGTGGTGGCGGTTAATGCTCGCAGTGATGAAGTTTTGGCTGTGGGCGATGAGGCTAAAAAAATGATCGGCAAGACTCCAGCTCATATTTTGGCTATTAAGCCTCTAATTGATGGTGTGGTTAGCGATTTTGAGGTGACCGAAAAAATGCTTAAGTATTTTATTGACAAAGTTCATAGCGAAAATTTTACTTTAGTACCAAGACCACGAGTAGTTATCGGCATTCCTTTGGATATTACCGAGGTGGAAAAAAAGGCGGTAGAAGATGCGGTTAAATCGGCCGGTGGTCGAGAGGTTTTTTTGGTTGAAGAGCCGATGGCCGCAGCCATTGGCGTTCGTTTACCTGTTTTGGAAGCCAGCGCTACTATGATTGTGGATATTGGTGGTGGTACTACCGACATTGCCGTTATTTCTTTGGGCGGTTGTGTTAATACCAAGAGTTTACGTTTGGCTGGTAATGCTTTAAATAATGATATTATTCAGTATGTCAGAGAAGAATTTAATATTTTAATCGGCGAGCAGTTGGCAGAAAAGGTCAAAATTGAAATTGGCACAGCCACTCATTTAAAAGAAAATTTGGAAATGAATTTGCGAGGCCGTGATTTAATTAGTGGTTTACCTAAAGAAATAAAAGTGACTGATGGCCAGATTAGAGAAGCTATGCGCAAAACCATTAATCAGATTATTGATAATATTAAATTAGTATTAGAAACAACACCGCCGGAATTGGTTTCTGATATTTACGAGTGTGGTATTGTTTTGACCGGTGGCGGTTCTTTGCTTAAAGGTCTTGATAAAGAAATTGCCAATGCTGCCAGGGTGCCTGTTAAAATTGCCGAAGATCCTTTAACATGTGTTGTCCGTGGCGCCGGTATTTTACTGGCTGATCGCGAATTGTTGGAAAAAATCGCTGTACCTAGCACTAAAGGTATATAGTTTATGAAACAAACTTGGTTAAAAAATAAGCGTTTGACGACTTCGGCAGTGATTTTTGGACTGCTGATTTTTTTTCATTGGACAGGCCTTTTATCGCCAATAGAGTCGCTTTTAGCCAATTTTATTTCACCTCTAGCTGCTAAGTTTAATTTCTTTGGTACAAATATTAGCCAATCGTATGATCGGGCTATTGATAGCCGAGATTTAGGCGGTTTGTTGAAACAAACAGAGGACGACAATGCTAAGTTGTTGGAAGATAATGCTCGTTTGCATGAAGTTGAGGCCGAGAATAAAACTTTGAGAGATTATCTTAAATTTTTTACAGATAATCATTATGATTATCAAATGGCCAATGTAGTGTCCCGTGAAGTTATTAGCCAAGTGACCAGCGAACGCAATAAGCTGATAATTGACAAAGGTTTTAAAGACGGCCTAAGAGATGGCTTGGTGGTGGTTGATAGTCGAGGTTTGGTGGTTGGTAGAATTACTACAATCAAAGAAAGCCTATCTGAGGTTTCCTTGCTGGTTGATAAAAATTGTCGGTTGGCGGTTTCTATTCAAAATGAAGAGGGCGTGGCCGGCATTGCTTCTGGCGAAGCTGGCTTGACAGTTAAGGTTGGTTTTATCCCACAAACCAAGAGCCTTGATGAAGGTCAGCTGGTAGTCACCGCCGGCTTGGAAAATGATATACCTGGTGGTTTGGTTATTGGCCGGGTTAGCCAGATAGATAAAGCCAGTAATGAATTGTGGCAAGAAGTGATAGTCGAGCCAGCCACTGATTTGGATAATTTAAAAATTGTTTCAGTTATTGTGCCACCAATACATAGCTGGTAATAAACATATGAATTTTAAATTAGTTTTAGGGATTTTGGCTTTTGTTAGCTTATTTGCCTTGCAGTTATCTTTTATTAAAGCTCTGCCCAATGGTTCTTATTTTTATTTATCATTGGTGGTCTTGGTTTTTATTGTGGTTTTATTTGGTTTAGAAAAGGCTTTGTTTTGGTTTCTTTTAAACGGTTTTCTTTTAGATCTCTTTGCTTTTAAATATTTTGGTTTTTATACTTTATTGTTTGTGATTATTTTGGGTGTCGTTTATTTTTTGCTTAGTAGTGTGCTGACTAATCGTTCGCTTTATGCCTTTTTGCTGTTGGTGGCAACGGCAGTAATCCTTTATGACGTTGCTAATTATTTAGTTTTTTCATTGTCGTGGCACGGATTTTTTAGCCAGGAGCTAAAAAGATTATTGGCTAACTTTGCAATAACTATTATTATTTTTTATAGCATTAGTTTGTTGAGTTATAGATTGAGGCCGGTTTTCCTGGTGAGAGGTAAAAATTAGCAAAAAAATTAAGCTTGTCTCTATGTTTGAGAAAAGAAATTATAAAATTAGCAACCACAACCCCTTTGCCATTACTGACAGTCATTTGGCTAATGTTAAGCCGTCAAACAAATACTGTTTGGAATGTCAACCTGATGATTTTGTGGCCAATAAAGGGGGCGGTTTAAAATTGGGGCGGGGTTTAAAATTGGGTAAGCTTTGGTTGATTAGAATTTTCTTTGCTCTTTGTTTTGTCCTTCTGTTATCTAGGTTGTACTGGTTGCAGGTGGCTCAGGGTGCTTACTACCGAGGATTATCAGACGGTAATCGTATTAGAATAAAGAAAATTGAAGCTAGACGCGGTGTTATTTATGATAAAGATCTTAACCCACTAGTTCATAATGTTGCCAATTTTTTGCTTTATTTTGTGCCGGCCGACTTGCCAACTGATGAACTGGAAAGGAAGATGATTATTAATCGTTTGGCTACGATTTTAGGTAATATTAGCGCCGGTGAAATTGAAGACAAGCTTAATAAAATTGATTTAAAGTCATTCGAGGCCTATCGACCATTGCCCATAGCCGAAAATATTGATTATGACAAAGCTATGTTGATTAATCTGGAGTCAGCACATATGCAGGGCGTGGTTTTGTCTAGTCGCAGTCGTCGACAATATTTTTTACCAACTTTGTCTTATTCTCAAGTGCTTGGCTATACTGGAAAAATAAACTCAGAAGAGTTGGGAAAATATGGCGAAGAATATTCGCCCATTGATTATATAGGCAAAAGTGGTTTAGAAGTTTTTTATGAAAATGAACTTAAGGGAATTGACGGTCGGCAACAAATTGAAGTTGATGCTTGGGGTAAAGAGAAAAAAATTATCAGTCAATCAAGAGTGAAAGATGGTAATAACTTGGTCTTGTCAATTGACAGCGCAGCTCAAGTTAAACTAGAAGAGCTACTTAGAGATGAATTAAAGAAAACCGGCCTGACCAGAGCTGTGGGTATTGTTAGTAATCCAGCTAACGGTGAGATAATTAGCCTAGTTAGTTTGCCAACTTTTAATAATAATGATTTTGCTCGTGGCATTAGTCAAGATGAGTATTCTTTATTAGCTAATCATCCTGATAAACCAATGTTTTTGAGAGCAGTAAGTGGTGAATACCCGTCTGGCTCAACTATTAAACCGGTGGTTTTATCTGCTGCTTTGGAAGAAAAAATTGTCACTGAGCATACTCAATTTTTAAGCACCGGCGGTTTAAGAATTGACAAATGGTTTTTCCCGGATTGGAAGGCTGGCGGTCATGGCTTAACAGACGCCCGTAAAGCCATTGCCGAATCGGTTAATACTTATTTTTATCATATTGGCGGTGGCTACGAGGATACTACTGGTTTGGGTATAGACAGAATGGATAAATATTTCGCCATGTTTGGTTTGGGTTCGCAAACTGGCATAGACTTGCCTAATGAAGGCGTTGGTTTCTTGCCAACTAAAGAATGGAAAGAAGCAACTAAAAATGAAAAGTGGTATATTGGTGATACTTATCATGTATCTATTGGTCAGGGTGATTTACTGGTGACGCCAATACAGGTTGCTTATTATTTAAATTATTTTGCCAACAACGGCACACTCTATCGGCCACACTTGGTAAAATATGTTTTATCCAGTGAAGATAAATTGGTTAGCATTACTGATACTACGCCAGTCAAATCAAATATTATAGATTCTTATAATTTGAAAATAGTTAGAGAGGGTATGCGTCAAGCTGTTACTAATGGTAGCGCTATCCGTTTAAATAGTTTGCCTGTAAGCGCTGCCGGCAAAACTGGTACAGCTCAGTGGTCAACCGAGAAAAAACCACACGCCTGGTTTATCGGTTTTGCTCCTTATGACAATCCTGAGGTGGCTATTACTATTTTAATCGAAGAGGGCGAGGAGGGTAGTGCTACGGCCGTGGCGGTAGCTGATCAGTTTTTGCGTTGGTATTTTAGCTCAAAACAAATTGATAGTGGTAATTAAAGCCGTTTTTTTTGTTCTTTTTTAAAAAGGAGTGTGTAATGACTATTCTAAATCAAGACAAGATTGATTTAAATGATCCGGAAACAGCAGGTATTTTTGTTTTAATTCATGGCAAAGATTATTCTAAAAACACAAATTGTCCAGATTTGTCAAGTAAAAAAACAACAGACAAAAAACCAGACAACAGACAAAAAAATAGTCAAAACAGAGCATAACAGCAAAAAAATACCTGAAATTAGCAAAAAATAGTTTCAGGTATTTTATTTTTAGCACTCTTGACACGTGATTGCTAAAAGTGATAAAATAGTTTTGTTATGAATGACAGACAGTCAACAATTCTCAAAACCATTATTGCCGAACATATTAAAACCGGTTTGCCGGTCAGTTCTAGTTCGGTGTCGGATAATTATTCTTTGAATGTTTCTTCGGCCACAGTTAGAAATGAGATGGCCGATTTGGAAGATCAGGGCTATATTGTTCAGCCACACACTTCGGCCGGTAGAATTCCAACAGAAGTGGCTTATAAATGGTTTGCGACCGATTTACCGAAATTAGCGCCAGACACCAAGGCGACCGAAGCTTTGGCGGAAATTCTAAACGATCGGGTGGAGCTTAATTTTAAATTGGCAGCTAAGGCTTTGGCGGAGCTTTCCGGACAGGCAGTTTTTTGGGCGATTCATCGTCATAATGTTTATTACACAGGTTTAACCAATTTATTATCTCAGCCGGAATTTTTTTCACAAAATTTGATTTATGATTTATCAGCGACCATTGATCGCTTGGATGAAATCGTTAATGATTATTTTGATCAAATTCAACACCAAACTTTGATTTTAGTTGGTTCTGATGGTCCTTTTGGAAATTTTTGCAGTTCAATTTTAGTTAAATATAAAGTTGGCGAACACGAAGGTGCCTTTGGTCTTTTGGGACCATTAAGACAGGATTATCAAAAGAACATTGCCTTAATAAAATATGTAAGCGATTTATTATGTCAAAAAAAATAAAAGAGACGGTCGTGACGGCCGATAAAGCTGAATTTGAGCAACTAAACGATAAATATCAACGAGCTTTGGCTGACTATCAAAATTTGTTAAAACAAACCGCCAAAGATAAGGTTGATTTTACTAGATATGCCAATGAATCTTTGGTCAGAGAGTTTATCCCGATTTATGATCATTTAAAAATGTCTTTGGCCTATGCTGACAAGACTGACGATAAATGGTTGACTGGCGTAAAATTGGTGGTCGAACAGTTTAAGAAAGTTTTGCTGTCGGCCGGCGTTAAGGAAATAGAAGCTGTCGGTTTGGCCTTTGATCATCAAACCATGGAAGCTATTGGCAGTGAAGAAACCACTGATGTCGCCCAGGATGGTTTGGTAGCTAAACAAGTTCAGAATGGTTATAGTTTGCATGATAAAATAATCATACCGGCTAGAGTGATAGCTTATAAGTTGGTTGAATAATTTAGCTCCTACAAATACAAATTATTACAAATATACAAATCCAAAATAGTGTATTTTTATTATTCCCATAAGAAATCGCAAAACATTATTTGTGTATTTGTAAAAATTTGTATTTGTCGAAGTTTTAAAAATTAATCTTATATTTCTTTCTCCTAATTCGTTATAACGATTAAGAGTGAAGAAATGATAAACATATGTCAATCATAAAATGGTCACCATTTTTTGATCCATTTGAAGAAATGGATCGTGGCTTTTCGCCGACCGTGTCTTCTCTGCGTGGCGCCGAAGCTTTTGTTCCGGCGGTTGACGTTTATGAAGACAAAGACAATATTATCGTAGAAACTCAACTGGCCGGTATTGATCCGGAAAAAGTTGATATTTCTATAGAAAACGATGTGCTCTGCATTAAAGGCGAGAGCGAAAAAAAGAGCGAAGTCGATGAAAAAAATTATTATCGCAAGGAGATTAGACGAGGCGGTTTTTACCGCACAGTCCCTTTGCCTTCTGCAGTTTTGGGCGACAAGGCCGAAGCCATAGCTGAAGATGGTGTTTTAAAAATAACTATCCCCAAGCGTGAAGAGCTTAAGCCAAAACAAATTAAAATTACTACCAAGAAAAAATAACTTTCGGTTTGTTGTGTCGGGCGGATTTTTTATCTGATCGAAGATTAAATCGTAAATTTATGAAAAAACAAACTCAAGGCTATGCCTTGTTGCTGTCAATCCTTTTGGCAGCTGTTATTATCGCTATTTTGGCTTTTAGTAATAAAAGTTGGCTGACACAATTATTTGGTCCGTCACCGACCGAAACTAGAAGTATTATGACAGATGTTAAAGTTGATTTGAATGATATTGAGAGCAATACCGATAAACAAAATAAAGAAATTAACAATTTAATTAATCAGTAATTTAAATAACAGTCATTAAGAAAAATCGCTTAAGCGGTTTTTCTAACCTGTAAAAATTAAAATTATGAGCAAAATATTGGGTATTGATTTGGGCACCACTAATTGCGCCATGGCTATCATGGAGGGTGGCGCGCCGAAAATTATTGAAAATTCAGAAGGCAACCGCACCACGCCTTCAGTGGTGGCTATGGCAAAAAATAATGAACGTTTAGTTGGCTCATCAGCCAAACGCCAGGCCGTCACTAATCCGGCCAATACGGTTTTTGAGGTTAAGCGCTTGATTGGCCGTCGTTTTAGTGATGATGAAGTCCAACGTGATAAGGGTCTTATGTCTTATGAGATTAAACAGGCCGGCGAGGGTGTCAAAATAAAGTTAGGTGATAAAGATTATACACCGCAGGAAGTTTCGGCTATGATTTTGTCAAAATTAAAAGCTGATGCTGAAGCTCGTTTGGGCGAAAAAATTAGCGAAGCCATTATTACTGTGCCAGCTTATTTTGATGATGCTCAACGTCAGGCTACCAAAGATGCTGGTCAGATTGCCGGTTTGGAAGTCAAGCGTATTATCAACGAACCGACCGCCGCGGCCTTGGCTTATGGCTTTGACAAAAAGCAGGGTGAAAAAATTGTGGTTTACGATTTGGGTGGCGGTACTTTTGATGTGTCGGTCTTGGAAGTATCGGCTGATACGGTTGAAGTTAAGGCCACGAACGGTGACACGCACTTAGGTGGTGCTGATTTTGATCAACGTTTAATTACTTGGATTATTGATGAATTTAAAAAAGAAGAAGGTATAGATTTAAGCAAGGATCCTTTGGCCTTGCAGAGAATCAAGGAAGCTGCTGAAAAAGCTAAAATTGAATTGAGCTCGTCAGCCGAAACCGAAATCAACCAACCATTTATCAGCGTTGGCGTCGACGGTCCAAAACATTTGGTTAAAAAAATTACTCGCGCCAAGCTGGAAGAATTGGTTGGTGACTTGGTAGCCAAAACCATGGAGCCTTGTAAAAAAGCTTTGGCTGACGCTGGTTTGAAAACCGGTGATATCCAACAAATTGTGATGGTTGGTGGTCAGACTCGTATGCCTTTGGTTCAGGCCAAAGTTAAAGAGTTTTTTGGCCAAGAACCGAATTTTAGTGTTAATCCAGACGAAGTTGTGGCTTTAGGCGCTGCCGTCCAGGCGGGTGTTTTATCAGGTGATGTTAAAGATGTTTTGCTTTTAGATGTGACACCTCTAACTTTAGGTATAGAAACTTTAGGTGGTGTGGCCACGCCAATTATTGAGCGTAATATGACTATCCCGACTTCTAAGTCGCAAGTTTTTTCCACTGCCGCTGATTCTCAAACCAGCGTGGAAATCCATGTGGTTCAGGGTGAAAGACCGATGGCCAGCGACAACAAGAGCTTGGGTCGCTTTATTTTGGATGGCATTCCGCCAGCACCTCGTGGTATTCCACAGGTGGAAGTGAGTTTTGATATTGATGCTAACGGTATTTTGAATGTTAAAGCCAAGGATAAAGCTACTAGCCGTGAACAGCATATTACTATTACCGCTTCTTCTGGTTTATCCAAGGACGAAATATCCAAAATGCAACAGGAAGCTGAGTCTCATGCTGAAGAAGACAAACAGAAAAAAGAGCAGGTGGAAATTAAAAATCAGGCTGAAGCGGTTGTATTTTCTATGGAAAAGTTATTGAAAGATGCCGGCGATAAAATTCCGGCTACTGATAAAACCGACTTTGAAACCAAGCTTAAAGAATTAAAAGATCTTAAAGATACTGATAAATACGACGAAATAAAACAGAAAATGGAAGAGGTTAACACCATAGCGCAAAAAGTCGGCGCTGCTATGTATCAACAGCAAACCCCACCAAACGCTCAAGCTGGCGCAGAAACTGCCACTGAAGAAACTAAGACAGAGGAACCAGCTCAGGGCGCAGAGCCAGTTGAAGGGGAGTTTGAAGAGAAGAAGTAAGATAAATAGCAAACAACAAATAACAAAAAACAAGTCTGTCGCCTCGGCCTGCCTGCGTACCGCAGTTAGGCAGATGGGCCGAGGTCCAGGGTCTACAAATAAAACAGCTATTGTTGATTAAAACTCTGGATTTCGGCCCGCGAGCCGGAATAACAAAGTGATGGAATTTGGAAAATAAAAAACCGCCTCTTTAAGAGACGGCTCGGAAATTTTTTTGTTTGGAATTATTAAGTAATAGGGTTTAGTTTAAGGATTTTTTTAAGGAAGATATCTATTAGGTGTTTTTTGAAAAGATTAAGTTCTTCATAGCTACAGTCGTAAGCTTTCATGAGAGTTTCTTTTTTATTGCCACTCTCTGGCGAAAATCTAATTTCCATCTGATTTTTTACAGAATTTTTATGGATTAAGAAGTTATAAGCGATTTCATTTCTTTTAGTTATCCATTCCTTGCTTAAATCTTCTTCGTAATCAAGATTGGAAAAATTGATTCCATGAATTTCATAATACCTTTTTAACAAGAGAAAATAACTGTGTTCAGAAAATTTTGCAAACTCTTCTTCTGTGCATTTTAGCTCTCCCGATATGTACCGTAAGACTTCTTTTCTTTTCTTGTCATCTTCTTTGAGGTTAATGAAAAGTCCTTTCCGTTCCTTGTCGTGTAAGATTGCCATAAAGGCGATCTCATTAAGGCGCTGCTTTGGCAGCTCATTTAACGGCTCAATAGTTTTGGATGATGTTTCCATGATAAATCCTTTGAAATAGTTTAAAAAGTGCAATTAGCTGCTACCAATATGGTTTTGCTCTGTTGGCAAACTATGAACAGCATTAATAATATAACATAAATAAAAAAATATGTCAAATGAAAAACAACAGCAAATTCAAATTGCTGACAATATTGCTGGCGCGGAATACACTAATTTTGCCAACATTAGCCACAATCAGGAAGAGTTTCAGGTGGTTTTTGCCAATGTTTTGTCGCCGTCAGGTCGTGTGGTTAGCAAATTAATTACCACCCCAGGTCATTTTAAGCGAATTGTCGCGGCTATGAGCGAAAACTTAAAAAAATATGAAGAACGCTTCGGCACCATTAAAGAAGTTGCTGGCATAGAGGAGAAGGAGATAGGATTTAAGGGATAATTGCAAAATTCTAATGTCAAATTTCAAATCAAGTCCAAAAACCAAATGATAAAAAAGATAAAAATTTGGATTTTGAGTTTTAAATTTTGTTTGACACCTGCCTACCGGTAGGCAGGTTGGAAATTTAGATTTTGAATTTTTAAAATAACACAATGTCTAAAGATTATTATAATACTTTAGGAGTCTCTAAGACAGCCTCTGAAGAAGATATTAAAAAAGCCTTTCGTAAACTGGCACACGAACATCATCCGGATAAGGCTAGTGGCAACGAGGAAAAATTTAAAGAAATAAACGAGGCTTATCAGATTTTGTCCAACAAAGATAAACGCGCTCAATATGATCAATTCGGCTCCGCCTTTGCTGATGGTGGTGGTTTTAATGCTGGCCAAAGTGGTTTTAGTGGTTTTGGTGGCCAAGGTTTTAATATTAATATGGATGATCTGGGTGATATGTTTGGAGGTTTGGGTGATATTTTTGGTTTTAGTCAGGGTAGATCGTCAAACACCAATAATCGAGGCCGTGATTTGGAAGTGACAATGAATTTAGAATTTAAAGAGGCGATTTTTGGTGCTGAAAAAAATATTAAACTAAACAAGGCCGTAGTCTGTGATCGTTGTGGTGGCTCTGGTCATGAGGTTGGTGCCAAGGTTGAAACTTGTTCAACCTGCCAAGGCAAGGGGCATGTTAATCGAGTCCAGAGGACTATTTTTGGTGCTATGCAAGTGCAGTCGGTTTGTCCAGATTGTCAGGGTGAAGGTCAAAAAGCCAGCGCCAGTTGTTCTAAATGCCGAGGTCGGGGAGTTGTTAACGACGCAAGCGAAATTAAAGTTAAAATTCCGGCTGGTATTGACAATGGCGAAACCATTAGATTATCCGGACAAGGCGAAGCTGGGATTAAAGGCGCGTCGGCCGGTGATTTATATTTACGCATTAAGGTAAAGCCTGATAATTATTTTAAACGAGTTGATTATAATATTTTAAGTGAACAACTAATTAATCTAACCCAGGCCAGTCTGGGTGACAAAATTGAAGTAAAAACCATTGATGGCTTGGTTGATTTAAAAATTCCGGCCGGCACTCAGAGTCATAAACAGTTTATTCTAAGAGGCAAGGGTGTGCCAAGATTGCAGGGCTCGGGTCGAGGTGATCATTTACTGACCATTAAAATTAAAATTCCCGCTAGCTTGAATCGGCAACAAAAGAAATTGTTGGAAGAATTAAAGAGTAGCGGCTTATAATTGATGATTTAGGATTTAAGATTTATGATTTAAGAATGTTTTCATAAACATCCAGGCGTTATCGTTAGACAAATAAAATTACAAAAATGATATTAAAATCTGTAGGGTCAGCCCTTGTGGCTGACCGTAGTCGGGCAGGGGCAAGCCCAGCCCCTACAGATTAATACGATAATATCTTGAAGCGATCCCTCTCCGCCACGGGTGGCTCGCCTGCCTGCCTCGTGTTGCGAAGCATTGCGGGCAGGGGATGACAATAAATACTTTGTCATTCCGACGAACAAAGTGAGGAGGAATCCCTTCAAGGTTGTTTTTTAAGATTTATGATTTAGGAATAACATTTGTAATAAAAAAACCGTGATTTATTTTAATCACGGCTTATATTTTTAATTTTTTTGTAATCTAGTTTTTCTTCGGCAAATATCGTTTTAACTATTTTCAATAACTCTTTTTCTGTGTATAGCTGTTCAATTGAGTCACTGAAGAGTGATAGTTTATTAATAGCCGATCCGACTCTGTCGTGATAGCTAAAGATTGTTGGTGCGTAATTAACATGATCGTCTTCTTCGCCATCGTCATAATCACCATCGTCATCACAAGATTCCTGCAATTCAAGAAGACGTTCCCTGGAGTAGAAAATAATGTCAGCCTTTTTTAAGTATAAGCTAATTTTTTTATCTATTTTTTTTAAATCTCTTATACTATATTGACTAAAAAAGATTTGAACTAGAAATAAAAGGAGAGCTATTATAAAGAGCATTTTACCTCCAAAATTAAAGAACAGTTAAATTTTTATGAATTATTACATAATAACAATTGGTTGTCAAATGAATAAAGCTGATAGCGAAAGATTAGGGGCTTATTTGGAATCCTTGGGTTTCCAGCTAGCTGATCAGCCTCAAAAGGCCGATTTAATTGCTTTAGTGACTTGTGGCGTGCGTCAATCAGCTGAAGACAGGATTTATGGTTTGGTGCCGAGATTTAAAAAGAAAAACCCCCAAGTTAAAATTATTCTAACGGGTTGTTTGTCGGATAGGCCGGATGTTCGTGAGCGTTTAGGCAAAAAGGTTGATGTTTATTTCAATATCGCCGATTTACCACACTTGGCGACCAAACTTGGTTTAAAAGCTGAGGTTGGTTCTAACCAGGGTTATTTAAATTTGGACGCTAAGTATCAATCAACTTATAGCGCTTATGTGCCGATCGGCAATGGCTGTAATAATTTTTGTTCATATTGCGTGGTGCCATATGCCAGAGGTCGTGAGATTTATCGTCCGCATCAAGAAATTTTAGCCGAAGTTAAACGATTGCTGGCTAAGGGTTATAAGGAAATAATTTTAATTGCCCAAAACGTCAATAGCTATCAGTCTGCCATCGTTGGCTCAAATAGTATTATTGATTTTGCCGATCTTTTAAAAATGATAGATAGCTTGGAAGGGGACTTCTGGATTCGTTTTTCTACTAGTCATCCCAAAGATTTGAGCCTTAAATTAATTAAAACCGTGGCTAGGGGGCAAAAAATTTGTCAGCATTTTCATGTGGCCTTGCAATCTGGTGATAATGAAATTCTTAAGGCCATGAATCGTAAATACACAGTTGAGCATTTTTTATCTGTGGTTGAAAATATTCGTTCCTTAACGCCAATAGCCAGCATCACTACTGATATTATTGTTGGTTTCCCTGGCGAAGGTGCCAAACAGTTTGCTAACACTAAAAAATTGATGAAAAAAATCGGCTTTGCCATGGCTTATATTGCTCAATATAGCCCTCGGCCACTGACAGTTGCTAATAAATTAATAGATAATGTTAAGATGCCCGAAAAAAGACGCAGGGAAATTGAGATAAACAATCTTTTAAAGACAGGAGCTTTAAAATTTAACCGTCAATTTGTTGGTCAAACAATCAAAGTTTTAGTTAGTGATATTAAAAGAGGTTTGGCAATCGGTAAAAACCAGCAATTTGTGACTATTAAATTCCCTTCAAGTAATAAAAATTTAATTGGCCAGTTTGTTGAAGTTAAAATTATTGAAGCCCAAGACTTTGGTTTAAATGGAATTGTTAATCAAGAATAAATTTTAATAATTTTAGATAATTTACTGATAGTTGCCATAAGTGGTGACTATTTTTTTATTTTACAGTTTTATGTTATAATTATAATGTCTTTTTGAATGATCATTTTTATCAAAGTCGAATTTGCGGACTTTGACTTTTGGTTTTTTAATAAGTTTTATGATATAATTATAAAAAATTAACTTTTTTAAAAGTATGCTTCCTAAATTAAAGCATAACCTCGGCTTCACTTTTGTTGAATTGTCCGTGGTTATAGTTATTATCGGCGTGGTTTTTTCTTTAACCATTGCTTCGGTAAGTGCTATTAGAACTAATTCTCGTGATTCTCAGCGCATTGCCGATGCTAAGGTCATTCACACGGCTTTGGAGATGTATCGAGCTAATGAGGGTGTTTATCCACCGGCAGCGGCTTTTGTCCCCGGTGAGCCTTTGGTTGGCCCAACTTCAGGTTTAACATATCTTAAAGCAATTCCTTCAAATCCTATGCCATGGACTGATGGCTCATGTGCTGATTCTAATTATGTTTATACGCCATCGGAAAATCAATTTTCTTATACTGTCGATTATTGTGTCGCTAAAGCCAGAGGCGAAGTAGCGGCCGGCAACAATCAAGTCACGCCAGGTGCGGTTAGCACGGCTGTGGCTGCCTGTGTTCCAGATTGTACTGGTAAGTGTACTGGCGGTGATGATGGTTGTGGTGGTACTTGCACTAACGATTGCGATGCTGGTTATAGTTGTTCAGCAGGCACCTGTTCAGCTATTTTGGGTTATGCTTGGACGGAGCAGACTGGTTCCGATGTTTTGCCTTATAGGGCTGGTTTAGCTTGTAACAGCGATTGCTCGGTTATTGCGGCAGCAGCTACCGGAAGACAGGTTTATATTTCTAGCGACTCTGGTGTTACTTGGACTGCTCGTAATAGTTCTTATAACTGGCGAAGCATAGCTGGATCAGCTGACATGACAAAATTAGCAGTCACTCGTGATTATAAAAATGTCTACACATCTACTAATTCTGGCGTTAGCTGGACTGCTCGGGCTGATTCTGGCAATAATTATTGGTGGGAAATAACATCTTCAGCTGACGGCGCTAAATTGGCGGCGGTAATTTATAATGGCTATATTCGCACCTCAGATGATTCTGGTGTTACTTGGGCGACTAGTACTGAGGCTGGTATAAAAAAATGGCAAAGTATTACCTCGTCATCTGATGGTACGATTATTATAGCGGCTCCAGGCGGTTATCTTGTCTCTGATTATATTTATAAATCAACTGATTCAGGATCTACATGGAGCGAATTAACTAATTCTGGCAGTAGGGGTTGGTCTGGTTTGGCTATGTCATCTGACGGCACCACAATGTATGGTTGTACTGGTCTAATAAGTAGCTATAGCCATATTTACAGGTCAACCGATTCAGGCGCCACTTGGACTGATTTAAACACACTCGGCTTCGATCCTGGCTTCAACGAAGTTTTGTGGGATATATCCACCTCAGCTGATGGTGTAAAATTAGTAGCCACAGCTCACAATGCTTATATGTACACTTCATCAGATTCAGGAACCACTTGGACTCGTTGCGACAATGCCGGCTCTGATGCCTGGAATCACGCCATTGTTTCACCAGACGGCACAAGGATTGTTGCAGCTCGCGATCAGGATTATATCTATACTTCTCCCTAATAAAAACCAAATTTAATTTTTAAAATTATTTTATGATTAGTCTACCAAGACATAATCGAGGATTTACTTTTATTGAGCTTATGGTAGTGGTGGTTATGATTATCATTGCCTTCACTTTGGCCCTAGCTTCTATTAGTAGAAGTCGAACTGATTCTAGAAATTCCCAGCGTATTTCTGATATGAAAACCATCCAAACCGCCTTAGAAGCTTATCGCTCCAATGAAGGTCTTTATCCTACGAATTCGTTATTTGTCCCAGGTCAACCGTTAGTCGGCCCAACCTCTGGCTCAACTTATCTTAGAGCCATACCTTCTAATCCTAAACCTTGGAATGATGGTGATTGCCCTAATTCCAATTACACTTATCAACAGCTTGAAAATCAAGCTTCTTATGCTGTTGGTTATTGTTTATCGGAGATTAAAGGTCGGATTGCTTCTGGTCAAAATTATGCTGTACCCAGTGATATCACTACCCTTTGTTTAGCTAATTGTGCTGGTAGGTGTGTTGGTGGCCCCAATGGTTGTGGGGGTACTTGCTCAAATAGCTGTAATGCCGGTTATAGTTGCGAAGGTGGTGCTTGTGAAGCTATTTTGGGCTATGGTTGGACAGAACAAACCGGCTCTGGTTATAGGGCTTTTAGAGCTGGTTTAGTTATTTCAGAAGATGGTTCAAAGATGGCAGCTGCTACACGTGGTAGCCAGATTTATATTTCTAATGACTCTGGTGTTACTTGGACGGCTCGTGGCAGTTCTTATAACTGGCGTAGTTTGGCTGGTTCGGCTGATATGACTAAATATGCCGTCACTAGGGATTTTGGTAATATTTATACCTCAACTAATTCTGGTGTTAATTGGACGCAACAAACCAATTCTGGTAATAGATATTGGTGGGAAATTGCCTCTTCAGCTGACGGTAATAAATTAGCGGCCGTAGTCTATAATGGTTATATTTATACTTCCACTGACGCTGGTGTTAATTGGTCAGAAAGTACTAGTTTGGGTGCTAAAAAATGGCAAGGCATGGCTTCTTCATCTGATGGTAATATACTCTTGGCCTTGGATAATTCTCCTGGCTATCTTTATACTTCAACAGATTCTGGCGCTAGCTGGACGGAACAGGTTGGTGCTGGTTTAAAAACCTGGTCGTCAGTCGCTATGTCAGCCGATGGTTCAAAAATGTATGCTACTGTTAATATAGGTCGTATTTTAAAATCAACTGATTATGGCGCTACATGGACTGAATTAACAAATTCTGAAGTTGGTGTTTGGTGGGATATCTCAGCTTCAGCTGATGGTGATCGTTTAGTAGCGGTTATTCATAATGGTTATGTTTATACTTCAAAAAACGGTGGTGCTTCTTGGTATAGATGTGACGAAGCTGGCATTAAAGACTGGAACCATGCAATGGTTTCCGGTGATGGCACTAAAATTGTAGCTTCGGTTGATCAGGGCTATATCTACACCTCACCCTAATTTTTTTGTAAAATAAATAAAGGGCACTTTTTTAAAAGTGCCCTTTTTTATTAGAATGCCACAAAAACGCAATTTCTTAAACCATTATTTTCTCGACGGTGCGAATGAAACAGTGGTTTGCCAGCAAGAGTTGAACAATAAGAGCAAGCGTCGGTGGTAATAATTGTTTTAATTCCGGCAGCTTTTAGTTGACCAATAATTATTTTTTTTAAATCAAGTCGGTTTTCTTTGACCTGGCTGGGAAAGGCCACCCGAATTTCCTCATTAGCTGTATAGCAATTACCGCAAATACCGCCCCAAACAAAAGCTCTGATGTTTTTAAGTCCAATTGTTTTATCCAAACGCATGGTAGTAATTGTCTTGCGACAAATATTTTTTTGGGTGCCACGCCGACCGCTATGAATAATAGCAATGGCGTTATTTAAGTCATCGGCTAAAATAATTGTTGGGCAATCAGCAGTGTTGGAAATTAAAATAGGGAATACATGACGATTATCAAAGCGTTTCTTAAAAAATACCAAAGCATCAGCTTCATAGTATTTTTTTAAATTATTAAACCTAATTACCTCAACTCTGTCGGCGTGTTTGGTTACAATTTTGCAGAAAAAATTTTCTTCAAATTTTTCAGCCAATTTTTCATTTTGTTTTTTTTCGTCGGGGTTGAGTAAATGGCAACTGCCATAATCAATGGTAGTAATACCACAAATTAGGCCAAAGCCGTCAAAATAAGCGATTTCTTTTGAAAGAACTAGGTTGTCAAAAGTTTCCAAAGTGTGTCTCCTTGATTATTTTTGAATTTGTTATAAAATTACCAAAAACATACTTTTATGTCAAATAATGAAAAACAACTAAAATTAAACAAAGTAATTGCGATTTTGGGACCAACCGCCAGTGGTAAAACTTCTTTGGGAGTTAAGTTGGCCAGGGAATTTAATGGCGAAATAATCAGCGCCGATTCTCGCCAGGTGTATAGGGGCATGGATATCGGCACTGGCAAGGATTTAGCCGAATATGAAGAAATCCCTTATCATCTGATTGATGTAGTCAAGCCCACGGAAGTTTTTGATTTAGCCAAATTCAAACAGCAAGCCGAAGTGGCGATTGACGACATTATTAGCCGTGGTCGTTTGCCGATTGTGGTTGGTGGCTCTGGGCTTTATCTTGAAGCTTTGGTTGATAATTATGATTTGTCGGCCAAGGGCGCCAACCAAGCTTTGCGTCAAGAGTTGGAAACCAAAACTTGCGCCGAACTCTTGGCGATTATCAAAAAAAATAATCAAGATTTTTATAAAAAAATAAATTCCAGCGATCGCGCCAATCAGCGCCGTTTGGTTCGTTACGCCGAAATGTTTCAGGATCACGCCAAACCACAAGGTAAATTGGCGCCACTTTATGATTTTTTGCTAATCGGCGTTACTCATCCCATTGAACTATTACGTCAGCGTATTGCTAAGCGGTTGAAAATAAGATTGGCTGAAGAAGGCTTGGTTGAAGAGGTTGAGCGATTAGCCAACGAAGGTGTGAGTTGGCGTAGGCTGGAATCTTTTGGTTTGGAATATAAATTCATTGCTTATTATTTGCAAGGCAAATTAGAATATGATGATATGGTGATAAAATTAAACACCGCCATTAATCAATTTGCCAAGCGTCAAATAACTTGGTTTAGGCGCTGGCAGAAAAATGGCGCCCAGATTGTCTGGGAAAACGATTTTGAAACCGTCAGTAAATTGGTCAAAGAATTTTTAAGACAAGCAACGAGCAAAAAATAACAAGCAACATAAGAATTTTTAGAATAAAAAAGATAATGGAATTAGTTTAGTAATGCTCAGTATTTTGTGCTGGGCATTTTTTATTTCCCCTCTATTTTTTTGAAAAAAATAGTAAAAAGGTCGCGTCCGGAATAAAATTGGCTATATTTTTTAGCCAAACATTATAATTAGTTTCCTCCCCTAAGCTAGGGGAGGAACAAGGAGGGGTCTGGAGTCAAGAGCTATGTCATTTTATTACCACCTAGCGAGCCACTCGGGATGGAGTGGTAATCCCGTTAATAATCGGTAAAAAACACGAGATGGCCACTCCGCCCCGGGCGGATCGCCATGACAAGTGCCTTTATTGTTTAAACCCCTTAATTTTATTAAGCTTGATGTTTATAAACCTAAAATCTTCTAGGCAAGACCCTAATTTTAAGCTACTTTTTACTAAGATGTTTTTTTAGCCAAACATTATAATTAGTTTCCTCCCCTAAGCTAGGGGAGGAACAAGGAGGGGTCTGGAGTTAAGAGCTAGTTCGTCTAAACTATCACCAAAATATTCCTGTCTTTAGACCCCCACCCTAACCCCTGCCTACCTGAGGTACGCAGTAAGCTCGTTAAAAAGGGGATAATTATTATTAAGATTCTTATATATTTAAAAATAGCTAATATTAAATAAAAAAATAGCGATAAAGAGTATATCTTGACAAAAATGTTGACAAAAATGGTTAAATATGCTAGTTTCTTAATAGAATTTAGATAGTTATTTAACAATTTTATATATTTTTTGGAGGTTTAGATGAAAAAGGTAGTTTTGTTTTGTTTGATTTGGTTGGTTGGTTTATCAGGGTCATCGCTTTGGTCCCAAAATTCTTTTTTTGGTCCACTGATTAAAGATTCGGTCAACTCGGCTAATTTAAAACAATACAGAGACACGATCGTGCAGTTTAGCGGAGATTTTTCTTATGGCTTTTTGGTGGAAATTACGATTGACACTATTAAGAAGAACAAAGAACTTTTTGAGAGCAGAATACAAAGGCGTAAACAATTTTTCATGGATTTTCGCTTGGTGAAAGGAAAAGTATTTGCATCTCCAAATGAATTAAAAGATGCCGTGTTGCTCTTGGTTAATAGAAAAAAATCGTCGGTTGAATTTAATTCAGAGGCAAACTGGGAATATTTATATTCTTTAAATCAACCTTGGTCGTTTATCCAGTCTATAGATATGGATAAAATTTACGTAAGTTTTAATACCAACCTAGATACTTTAAAGTTTGAGACCAAAGGCACTGTAGCTGCGATTTCTTTTATTCGGCAACCTTACGTATTATTATCATTATTGCTTCTGATTTTTTATGCAGTAGCAAGATTTTTGATAGAGCCACATGGACACGATAAGGCTCAATCAAGTATAGCAATGATTGGATGCATATTTTGGTTAGGTATGATTATTGTGACAGTGATTATGGCGTGTAACGCGGGAAAAACTTCATTGGGTACGTCGGAAATTTTTATTACTGTATTGTCTGTTTTGGCCGGGATAAGTATGATTTTTGGATTGTTTAGGCTTACTCCCTATGGGGACGACGAGACTTTTGACGATGTTGGTAATTTCTATTGGATGGTCATTACTATAGTGGCGTCTATTACTATTGCAATGATAGCTTATTTTGGTTGGCTGGTTTTGATACCAATTATAGCTACGGCATTGATTGGTATTGGTGTTGCTATTGTTGCATCGTCAATAAATAAATTAAAAGATGCAATTGAGAAAAAAAAGCAAGGTAAGCAAGTCCTCATAAAACAAGAACAAGAATGGCAAAAAAAATCACCAGCAGAGAAGGTCGTGCTAAGATTAGAAGAAAAAGTAAAGGAATTGGAAAAGCTAAAAAGATTTGTGATGGAAAAAAGGGATTTTATTTCTTTAGCCATTGATCAAAACGGAACAGACGCCGACAAAACAGATATGATGATTCGTAAGTATGAAAATAGGTATAAAGATAATCCAGAAAAGCTTAAAACAACCGGCGAATATCAAAATTTATTGACAATCAAGAGGGTTTTGGCTAGTCAAAAAGGAAAACTTAGCGAAAGTCAAGAATTTGTTTTAAAGTTCTTTAACGAAACCATTGAACAAATGAACGTTCAAATAGCTTCAATTAAAGGAAAGATCACGGAAGAAGATCTAAATTCTCAGGCGCGAGAGTTAATCGGCCAAGTAGCTAAAGACTTACTTAAACGACAGCAAGTAGCTAGACAGCATTTTGAAGAGCAATTCTTGGGTATTTTGAATGCCATTGATTGCTTGGGACGTAATGCGTTAGAAGGCCAGATTATTACTAATGCCAGAGATAGAATACAGGCTGAGATTGGCCCTGATTATACTTCTGTGCCCGAAGGTCTTGATGAAATTGCTTTCTTAATCGAAGAAAATGACACAAGAAACCAATTAACATTGGATGAATATGGCAAGAGTATTGAAGAAAAAATTTCTCTTTTCAAAGAAAAAATTAATGAAATTCCGGTTTTATTGGAACAAATTTAATTTTTAAAACAACATTAAACAAAACCGCCCCGTTAAATAACGGAGCGGTTTTTTCTTAACCAGATAAACTACCAGTATCAGCTGATGAGTGTATCTGCTTATAGATAAATTTAAAGATATAGCTTTTGGCGTGTAAAAAAATATTTTTATTTATTAAATATTAAGCATAGTTGTTGCCATAATCTACTTATCATAAATTTTTTTAATAGATTTTAAATTGTAATTAGTTCCCTCTCCTAAGGTAGGAGAGGGACAGGGTGAGGTATGAAGTTTGGAGCTATTAATATTTCTACAGGTTTATCACACTCCCCCTAGCGGGGAGAGGGAAATCT
>Ga0210057_1001520_pt1 | contig 34984 bp, 31 predicted proteins | sample CryGeyCG2114_010_2_FD_183968 | JGI IMG/M metagenome (GOLD analysis project Ga0210057, IMG submission 183968) | Groundwater microbial communities from aquifer - Crystal Geyser CG10_big_fil_rev_8/21/14_0.10 (SPAdes) (version 2) | ecosystem: Environmental > Aquatic > Deep subsurface > Groundwater ... | reverse complement strand
AAATATAACCCCTACTTAGAAACCAAAAGCGGATAAAAGATTGGCTAAAAAATTCTTTGCCTAATCAAAAAGTAATTAAGGACCTCCAGGTGGCTGACCTCCAGGTGGCATCATTCCTTCGGGTGGCTGACCTCCAGGTGGCATCATTCCTTCGGGTGGCTGACCTTCCATTCCTATCATCTCTCTCATTTTTTGAGCCTCTTCTGGTGACATAAAACCTTGTTCAACAGCAAAATTAATGCATTCCTCCATATGAGATGGGTTCTCGCAATAGGCCTTACAGGCTTCCTCTCCTCGGCAACCACCAGGTCCCTTACCACCAGTTTTTCTAGCCATAGCCGCATCTTCTGGGGAAATAAAACCAGCGGCTTCAGCAAAAGCCAGACATTCCTCTGAATGTTCTGGTTCAGCGCAATAAGTATCACATTCGGTTTTGCCCTTACAAGCCGGCGGTTTTGCGCCTTTTCTAACTGCTTCAAGAGCCCTTCTGGCATCATCTATTTCATCTGGCGGAATTAAACCCGCTGCTTCGCCAAAAATAATACATTCTTCAAAATGCTCGGCCATATTACAATAAGCATCGCAGGCCGCTTTGCCGTGGCAAGCTGGGGGCCTTGCTCCTTTTTGAATTGCTACTAAAATCTTTTCCACCTCCGCTAATTCATCAGGCGGGATTAAACCATATTTTTTGGCAAATTCAATACATTCTTCCATGTGGTTAGAATTGTCGCAATAGGCACTGCATTCTACCCGACCCTGGCAACCACCGGGCCCATCGGTTACTGCTAATTCAAGCATTTTACGCGCCATCGCCGCATCCTCAGGAGAAATTAAACCGTGGGTCTCGGAAAAATTAATACAGGCCAACATATTCTCTGGTAAATCACAATAGGCCATACATTCTTCTTTACTGGCGCAATTTCCTAATTCCGAAACAGGGAAAGTCACTCCTGGTAATTCCTGAGCAAGCACTAAAAATCCAACGAAAAGGAGAGAGAGAATTAAAATAAAATAATAATTTTTCATAAAAATTTAAAGATTGAAAATTGGGAATTGAAAATTACTTAAATGGGTTTTTGTATAAAGTTTTGAAAGGATTTATTGCTTTATCAAAGGGATTGGTTTCGGGCATTTTTTCTAAGGGATTAGTCACTGCCGCCTTTGGCAAAGTTGGAATGGTAACCTCTAGTCCAGTTTTTTTACCTTTCTGATACCAAAAATAATAAACAAGGCCTGCCGCAACTAAAATTACAACAATAAGAATAATTAAAAGTTTCTTATTCATTTTAATCAATTATAGCAAATTAGACCAAGTGTCAATAGTGGCTATCCACAACAAAAAACTGAGCAGGGTTTGACGCCTGGCTCAGTTCTTTCCTTTCCGCTAGTTTAAATCCAGCCACGCTTGAAATGGATTAGTCGTGCGGGAATTTCCCGTAAAATCCAGAAAAGCCAATTCCTTGTCCACCACTGGGTGGATTCTGAGTCAAAAGAAATAATATTGAGGCCAGAAGGAATAATGGGATTTATTCCCATTTTCTCTAAAACTCTTTTTGCTCGCCAGAGATGCCAAGAGTGGGCAACTAAAACAGGCTTACTCCATCCTTCTTGTTCCATAATCTGTTTCGCTTGAGAAAGCATTTCGTATGTGTCCAAATATTTCCACCACTGGTGGTGCGTTTTAATGGTATGTAATGTTGGCCTTTCCTCCAACCCTTTTAAAAAGCTAGAATAAACAGATTCAACTTCCCATTGAAGAATTAGTGGTAAATTTTTTAATTCCATTAGGGCAATAAATATATATCCAGCGATATCGACATTACTAAAACCTGGATCATTCTTCCCTTGACCAAACGATGGAGCAATAATTACATCGGCATCTTCCACTTTCCCTTCTGGTTTTATCGAGCAACAAAACGGCCAGTTGAAGAAACATTCAAACAACAATTTCAGTTTTTTCAGCACTTCTACCCTCCTTTATGTTTTCTTTCCTAAAAAATTGACAAGGAGCTTCCCTCCTTTTGTGCCCTCGCCGCGACTCGAACGCGGAACCAATAGCTTAAAAGGCTACTGCTCTACCAGTTGAGCTACAAGGGCTCGTTTACAAATTTTCTTTTCTTAATTGCTCTAACAATTCTTTTTGTTTTTTGGTTAATTTCTTTGGGGTTTTAATAATCAACTCGACATACATGTTTCCTCGGCCATAGCCTGAAAAATGAGGAATGCCTTTTCCGGAAATTCGCAAAACCTTTCCTGATTCAGTGCCAGTTGGAATTTTAAGTAAAATTTTAGTTCCAGGGGCCCGCTCGCCTTTAGGCGAGTGGGACTCCGACCCTCCCACCTCCCTCCTGAAAGGCACCTCGGATGTGGTGGGTGGGTTGTAGTCTAAAGTTGGAATTTCTATTTCATCACCTAATGTTGCTTGAGAGAAAGAAATTGGTACTGTGATATATAAATCATCGCCTTTTCTTTTGAAAACTGAATGAGGTTTAACAAAAATTCTGACATATAAATCTCCCGGCCTCCCGCCTCGTCTGCCGGCATCACCCTTTCCTTCGAGTTTTATCACCTGGTTACTATCCACACCGGCTGGAATAAAAATTTTCAAAGTTTCTTCACCCTGAACTCTTCCCTCGCCTCGACAGACATTACAGGGTTTTTCTGGTCTTTGGCCCTCTCCTTTACATTCTGGACAAACCGTAAATCTGGTAAAAGAACCGAAAAAGGTTCTTTTGATTTGTTGAACTTCGCCAGTTCCCCGACAAGAAAAGCATTCTTGAACTTTTGTTCCCGGTTCAGCTCCGTTTCCCTGGCAGCGAGAACATAAAATATATTTCAGTAAAGAAATCTCTTTTTCTCTGCCTCTTAAGGTTTCCTCTAAGGGGACTTCAATATCAATTTGAATATCTTTTCCTTTTTTTAAATCCTTTCTTCTTTTCGGAGTGGTAAATCCAAACATTTCTTCTACCATCTCGCCCAAATCTCCGAAATCTTCAAAATCAACATCGGGCTTTCCCCAAGCCCACTGAAAATCAAACCCTGGCTCAAAACCTGGTGCCCCTTCAAAAACCTGACCAAATCTATCATACTGGGCTCTTTTTTCTTTATCAGAAAGAGTCTGATAAGCCTCGTTAATTTCTTTAAATTTTTTTTCATCTCCGCCCTTATCCGGATGATATTTATGAGCCAACTTATAATAGGCCTTCTTGATTTCATCAGGAGAAGCAGTTTTAGAAACGCCTAAAATTTGATAATAATCCTTCATAATATAAGCGGAAAGCGTAAAACTTAAAACGAAAAACTACAGTGTAAAATTTAAAACTTTTAGTTGTTATTTTTCGCTTTGCACTTTTAGTTTTTAGCTTTCTTTGTATTCTCCTTCTTCAGGTTTTGGTCCTTCCCCCTCTTCTGGTGGTTTTTGGCCCGATGCTCGATACATTTCGCTACCTATTTTTTGAATTACCTGTGATAAATCACTAGTTTTTTGTTTTATTTCCTCTATACTATCACTATCTTTTACTTTTTTCAAAGCTTCGATTTTTTCTTCAATATCTTTTTTTACATCGGAAGAAATTTTGTCTCCGGCTTCCTTCAAGGCTTTTTCCGAAGTATAAACCAAGTTATCAGCCAAATTTCTGGCCTCGATTAATTCTTTTTTCTTTTTGTCCTCTTCAACATGTAATTCAGCCTCTTTTTTCATTTTTTCTATGTCCCCTTTTGACAAACCAATTGAACCTTCAATTCTTATTGACTGCGATTTCCCTGTAGCTTTATCTTTAGCAGTTACCATTAAAATCCCATTAGCATCAACGTCAAATGTTACTTCAATCTGGGGAATTCCTCGAGGAGCAGGCGGAATCCCGTCTAAAATAAACCTTCCAATAGACCGGTTATCAACCGCCATTGACCTTTCTCCCTGTAAAACATTTATTTCAACCGAGGGCTGGTTGTCGCCGGCGGTTGAGAATATCTGGGTTTTAGCTGTTGGAATGGTAGTATTTTTAGAAATCATCGTTGTGTTCACTCCCCCCAAGGTCTCTATCCCGAGGGACAAAGGCAAAACATCCAAAAGTAAAACGCTTTTTATTTCACCTTCTGGCGCTCTCCCTTCTTCTTTCGCCCTTAAAATTTCTGCTTGTATCGCTGCTCCAATAGCCACCACTTCCTCAGGATTAATTGATTTATTCGGCTCCTTCCCAAAAAATTCTTTTACCTGCTGCCTGACAGCCGGAATTAAAGTCGTCCCCCCAACCAAAACAATTTCTTCAATATCAAATTTCTTCATCTTAATTTCCTCTAATGTTTCTCTCACTCTATTAATTGACCTTTCAATTAAATCTCTGTTTAAATTTTCAAACTGAGCCCTTGATAATTTATAAAGAAGGTGCTTAGGTCCTGAAGCATCAGAAGTAATAAAAGGAAGATTAATTTCGGTTTCCTGAGATGAAGACAATTCTATTTTCGCTTTTTCAGCCGTTTCTTTTAATCTTTGCAAAGCTAAAGCGTCCTTTGATAAATCAATTCCCTGTTCTTTTTTAAACTGTTCAATTATCCAATTGATTATTCTTTGGTCAAAATCTCTTCCACCCAAATGCGCTTCCCCCCCTGTGGCCATAACTTCAACTATCTCAGGGGTGATATTTAAAATTGAGATATCAAAGGTTCCTCCCCCAAAATCATAAACCGCAATTTGCTGATTTGATTTTTTGGTAAAGCCATAAGCCAAAGCAGCGGCTGTCGGCTCATTAATTATTCTTAAAACATTGAATCCGGCAATTTCTCCGGCTGCTTTGGTGGCTTTTCTCTGGGAATCGTCAAAGTTGGCCGGACAAGTAATCACCGCATCAGTTATTTTTTCTCCCAATTTTTCCTCGGCGTCCAATTTTAACTTCTGCAGTATCTGAGCCGAAATTTCAATCGGAGTATACCATTTTTCTCCCATTTTCACTTCCACTTCGCCGTCCTGCCTTTCCCGTGTTTCATAAGACAAAAGTTTCAGTTCTTTTTGAACTTCCGGGTCGGAATATCGTCTGCCAATGAATCTTTTGACCGAATGAATTGTGTCTTTAGGATTGGTTACCGATTGCCTTTCAGCTAAAATCCCGACCAACCTTTCTCCATTTTTTGCCAATGCCACAATCGAGGGCATTAAAATTGAACCCTCTCGACTTTCTAAACATTTTGGCTCACCGCTTATTATGGTGGCCATCTTTGAAATTGATGTTCCTAAATCAATACCTAATATTTTCGACATATTTATGAAATAAATATGGCGACCCCGTATCAATTTTACCATTTTACCATTTTCTATTTCTCTTAAAAAAGAATTTAAGAAAAACTAGAAAAAATCTTGCAGTCTGCGTTCCGCGAACCCCGAAACAATCCTTCACTTCGTTCAGGATGTTACGGGGCAAGTAGCCACATAATGGAACTGCTAATGTGTGTTTTCGTAAAATTTGATACCGGGGTGACCACTTTTAATTGATTTATTTTTTGACCTTTTAAATTTATTATTTCTAAACAATTAAAATCCAATTTTTGCCTCGGGAGCTTCGGCCTCTTCAATTTTCCCGAATTTTTCCTCGTATTTTCCTAAATTTTCCTGAAGCGCTTTTACCATTCTTTTTAAATGGCCGGGGCTCATAATAACTCTTGAGGCTAAAACTCCTGTTGGTGGCGAAATCAAGAAGAAATCTAACATAAATTCTTCTTTCGTATGAAGAACCTGCATCAAATTTGAATAACTCCCCTTTAAATCATCGTCTTTTGCTTTAATTTGGATTTGTTGCGGTTGACCGTTCATATTTTAAATTTAATTATTTTAATTTTACTTGACGACCTTTACCCCGCACAAATTTTGCGAAGTTTTTCGTGGCGGCAGGCTCTCCTTCGGAAAGGCCTACTCGGCCCCGCCTGCCGCGACAGTCTTTCAAAGTCTTATTATATACATAAATAAATTTTGATTGGGAAGGCAAAATTTATACGGGGTCTGCGGTCACTTCGTGACCTTGACTTTAGCTGGTCTTAATAGTCTGCCGTCTATTTTATATCCTTTTTGGATTTCTTCGATTATCGTACCGGGTTCTTTGTCTTTTATTTCGACTTCCTCTACCACCTCATGAAAATTTGGGTCAAACTTCTCCCCTACTGATTTTATTTTTTCAACTCCTTGGTTTTTTAAAAAATCTAAAATTTGCGTTTTTAATTGTAAAATTCCCTTAACATTTTCATCGTTTTTAAGATTTCCAGGCAGTTTCTTTTCAGCCACTTCAAAATTATCTAAAATTGGCAAAATTTTCAAAATAAAACCCTCTCCGGCATAATTTATCAATTCTCCAATCCTTTCTAACTCCTCTTTTTTATAATTTAATAAATCAGCCCTGGCTCTCTGCCACCCAGCCAAATACTCCTCCTTTAATTTTTGGCATTCTTCCAATTGTTTTTTTAATTCTTCAGACGGACTCCAACCCTCCCTCCGCCCTCCCCGACTTTCGTCGGGGCCCCTCGGCGGTGTGTGGGCAGTGGGTGGGTTGTAGTCTAAATTTGGTTTGTTTTTTTCGTCAGGCATCTTAATATTATATAAAAATTTAAAATTTTTTTCAAGACTTATATTATATCTACCCAACTTTAAATTTTTTATTACAAAATGGACACCTAACCTCCCCACAATTTGGCTCACCTAAAACAATGATCTCTAAATTCTCAAGCCTATTATCGTCTACTATCTTATTTTTATGATGAATAATTTCATTTGGTCTTAAATATCTCCCTATAAATCTCTCCATTACTAATCTGTACTCCAATACGTATCCTTTTTTAGTACAAGATGGATGGTCAGGACTATAAATCCAAACCCGCCCAGAGGTATTGTCTTTATATCTTCCTCCTTTCCAATAACCAGCTTTTGGTCCTCTTCGGGTAATACCGTATGATTTAATTTTTCTAATTCCGAATCTATCTAACCACCTGGCAATAGTCTTAAAACTCACCTTACATTCCTTAGCGATTTCTGAAACAGACAATTTTTCTTCTTTATATTTCACCCAAAGCCATTTTTTATTCCAATGTTTTTCCATGAATATTTATTATCGGATAAATCTTATAACTTATTTTAGCAAATTAACAATAGAAGTCAAGAGTGCTAATCTAAATTAGCAGCCTGCCCCGCACCATCAGAGCGAAGCGAGGATTGGTAGCGGGGTCAAGCCCTTTGAGTGCTAACTCTCCTGCCTCTGCCCCGTACGTGCGCCACCATGAGGCGAGAACGTAGATCTCGCGAATGGAAAGCGCGTATGGGGTCAAGAGTGATAATCAAATAGAAAAAAGCCCAGCGCAGATTACTTCTTACTGAGCTTTTAATCATTTTTAGCCTCCTTAAAAAAATCATCCGGTAATTGCTGCAGAAAGAGGCCAAATTCAATGGCATCTTTTTGCATTCTATTTAATTTCCTTCGCTTTTTATTCCAGGGCACCAGCCGTAAAGTAATTCTGCGCTTCCCTACCGAATTAACCCAGGTTTCTCTTTGAAGAACCCAGGAATTCTTTTTAAAAACAGATATTAAATTTCTGACTTTCTTGGCATCTTGAGAAGGAATAATTATCGATGGGAATAAAAGAACCTCGCTTACGCTTCGTTTGTGCCCTTGGCATGAGGATATTGTCTTCACTCCCCATTCCCTTAAACCAATTACCAAAGGTTTAATTTTTTCGTCAACCTTTCCAGAGTGATCCCGAATGTTTTCAACTTCTGCTTTTACCTTTTCTAAATCTCGCGTTTTCATTTTCTCGCTCCTTTCTTTATTTATTCTTGTCAATTTGCTGAGATACTTAATTCTACCATAACTATTTTAAAATTTAAAGAGCCCAGCTCAGAGCTTCCGCTCTTCGCTGGGCCTACTGGCTTGGTTCTTCATATGTTCAGCGATATTCTTAGCCATAGTATCTATAACCAATGGCTGTTGCGCTAACGCCAGGTGCTCCCTATTGATATGAGTCATAAGTTCCTGAGAAGTCCCAAACCCTTGATGGCAGTGCCGACATATCCATCGTAAATTATTCATTTTCTCTCCTTATCTTGTTGTTAATATAATAATTATATCACCCCATTTAATTTTTGTCAACCCCAGCACTAAATTTTACAAAAATATACTTCGGCAGTCCGCTTCGCCCAAAAAAGGTTAGCGCTATTCGCGCCACGCGGACTACGGGAGTATTATATTTGTTATTAAACTAAAAAATTCTGTTTATATTGCACGGTAAAATTAGTGCGGGGTAAATAGTTGCCGTCTTCTTGGATTTTGTTAAACCCTGCACCCCTATCTGTGAAAATTTTTAGTGCTTTAGGAATTGCTTTTAAAATGGGTGCAGGGTAAAATAATATAATGAAATCTGGTCTTGATTTTTGGTTAGCTTTTTTAATAGCTATGGGTTTAGTAATATGGCTAATTTACGCCTTCCTAATTTAATTTTGTTTTTTTTAATTTTTGTTTTAGGAATTTCGGCTTTTTTTAGATTGTGGCAATTGGATTTAATTCCACCAGGGCTTTATCCTGATGTGGCAATTAATGGAAATGATGCTTTAGAGAGTTTAAGAACCGACAGTTTTAAAGTTTTTTATCCGGATAATTTTGGCAGAGAGGGCCTTTTTATGTGGTTATTAGCTCTCTCTCTTTTAGTTTTTGGTATTTCAATTTGGTCAATCAAAATTGTCGCCGCTATCTTTGGTATCTTAACCATTCTTGGTCTTTATTTATTAATTAAGGAATTATTTAAACTAGTTAACAGTAAACAGTTAACGGTTAACAGCGAGTTTATTGCTTTACTCTCGAGTTTTTTCTTAGCTACTTCTTTTTGGCATACTCTTTTTTCTCGAATTGGTTTTCGGGCAATTTTGCTTCCTTTTATTTTGGTCTTTGCTTTTTATTTTTTATTTAGAGGCTTCCGCACTCAAAAAATATGGAGTTTTATAGTTTCCGGTATCTTTTTTGGTCTCGGTTTTTACACCTACATTTCCTATCGATTCATTATTTTATTACTTCCCCTAATTTTACTTTGTTGGTTTTTCGTTTACCAAAAACAAAATCTCCAAAAAAAATTCATACTTCATACTTCATACTTCATACTTCTAATATTCATTGTTGCTCTTCCCATCGCTCTTTATTTCTTTCAAAACCCTCAAGATTTCATCGGCAGGGCTGCTCCAATTTCAGTTTTTTCAGCCGAAAATCCAATTAAAGAATTCGGAAAATCTCTAATTTTACATTTGGGAATGTTCAATTTTCACGGTGATCCTAATTGGCGCCACAACTTTGCTGGCTCTCCGATGCTCCCCTGGTCACTGGGAATATTATTTTTAATCGGGGTTATTTTTTCAATTAAAGAATTAATATTTTCAATTAAAAACAAAAGCTGTTTATTGTTAACTGTTAACTGTTTATTGTTAGGTTGGTTTTTTGTAATGCTTTTGCCAGGAATTTTGACTTACGAAGGAATTCCTCACAGCCTCCGGGTTATTGGAGTCATTCCGGTAGTTTATATTTTTGTTGGCTTAGGTGCTTGGTGGAGTTATGAAAAATTAAAGTTGATTATTAAAAACCGAAAAGCTCTTATCGCTCTCTGTATTTTCTTTCTTTTGGCAATCGGTTATTCCGAATTTGATAAATACTTTTTCAATTGGGGTAAACACCCGAAAGTGGCTGAAGCTTTTACTAAAAAATACGCTGACATCGGTTATTATCTAAATTCTTTACCAGGGGATGTTCAAAAATATGTGATTGTTAATGAACGGGGTGTACCTCTTTATGGAATTTCAATTCCAGCCCAAAGCCCCATGTTTATTGAATCTGCTAAATATGGAAGGCCGTACTCAAATTATTTACGAGCTGAGGACTTAGATCAAATTAAAATAGATCAGCGAAAAACTATTATCGTGCCACTTTATAATGGAAGATTGTTTGATGAGCTTCAAAAAAGATTCCCAACAGGTGAAATTCAAGAAGAAAAGGAAATTAAATTTTACGAAATAAAATAAATTTATGTCTAATCATCTAGTCTCTATTATTGCCGGAATATTGCTTTTAATAATGTTTTCTTTAGCTATTTTTAGCATTAAGGAAGATTCCCTGACATTTGATGAAACAGCTCATATTACCACAGGTTATTCTTATTTGACTCAAAAAGATTATAGATTAAATCCTGAACATCCGCCTTTGATTAAAGATATAGCTGCTCTTCCGCTTTTATTTTTAAATCTTAATTTCCCAAAAGACCATCCTGCCTGGGTTCAAAAAGAACCCCCTCAATGGTGGTCCCAATTTGACTTAGCTTCTCAATTTTTGTATCACTCAGGTAACAATCCCGATCAAATCTTATTTTGGTCAAGATTGCCAATGATTTTCCTCTTAATATTTTTAGGTTGGTTTCTTTTTAAATGGGCTCGGGAACTTTTTGGTAACAAAGCTGCCCTTTTAACATTATTTTTCTTTTCTTTTTCTCCAACCCTTTTAGCCCATGGCAGATTAGTAACAACTGATGTTGGGGCAGCAGCCGGAATATTTATTGCCATTTATTATTTTATTAGGTTTTTAAAAAATCCTTCGCCCAAAAATATCATTGTTGCCGGGATATCATTTGGATTAGCTATGCTCTGTAAGTTTACTGTAGCTCTCTTAATTCCTCTTTTTGGTCTTGTAGCTTTTATTTGGGGATTACTACAAAGTGAACAACAAAAAATCAAATTGATTTTAAAATATCTCGGCCTCACTCTTTTGGTAGGGATTGTTGGAATAATTATAATCTGGCCTGTTTATCAATATCATGTCTGGAATTATCCTCCCGAGAAACAACTAAGAGACACTGAATTTTTGCTCTCTAACCTCGGCAATCGAACTATAGCCGAAACAGTAATTTGGATGGCAGATAAACCTGTTTTAAGGCCCTATGCTCATTATGCCCTGGGTCTTTTGATGGTAATGCAAAGAGGGGCTGGTGGCCACACTACTTATTTTTTGGGTGAAATCTCAGCTGCTGGCTGGAAAACTTATTTCCCAATTGTTTATTTAATAAAAGAGTCTTTAACTCTGCATATTTTGACTTTGATTGCTCTTTTATATGCAGCTTGGCTAATTAGAAAACCATTTTGGCAAAATTCTTTTCAACGGATTAAAGATTGGATTAAATCTCACCTTCCTGAGTTTACTATGCTTGTTTTTATCGGAATTTATTGGACTGCCTCTCTTTCTTCTAATCTAAATCTTGGAGTGCGTCACCTTTTGCCAGTCTTTCTTTTTACTTTTATCTTAGTCAGCGCTATTATAACATCTTGGTTAAAATCGCCTTATCTTAGAATCAAATATTTTCTCCTTGGAATTCTAATTTTGTGGCAGTTAATTTCAGTAATTTCTATTTATCCCCACTTTTTGGCTTACTTTAATGAATTAGCTGGGGGACCAAATAGAGGATATATCTATACCGTTAATTCCAATCTCGATTGGGGCCAGGATTTAAAAAGATTGAAAAAATGGGTTAATGAAAATAAAATTGATAAAATCTATGTTGATTACTTTGGTGGTGGTGATCTTAAATATTATTTAAAAGAAAAATACGAGCCCTGGTGGGGAACTCGCGATCCTAAAGAATTACCCAAAGGAAATTATTTAGCAGTATCTGCTTCTTTGTTACAAGGTGGTCGCGGAGAACCAGCTCGAGGTTTTGACCAACCAACAGGTTATTATCACTGGTTAGATAAATATACGCCCGTCACAAAAATCGGTTACTCAATATTTGTCTACTATATCCCGTAGGAAATTAAATATTTTCAGTGGTTAATTGTTTTAGCCTTTATTTATTAGTAAAAACTATTGTTTAAAGATTATTAAAGGGTTTTAGGTTGAAAATATGTCTGGTATTGATTTTATTCCCGCAAGAAATTAATCCCGTTTGTTATTCCTTTTTATCCACAAAAACCCTTACGATTTCCTACGGGATAAATTGATTAGCGATACTTGTAATAAACTTTGGAAAATCTCAGGTCAATATATTCAAGATTCTCTCTTTTTTCTGAGGGAATTTCTTTTTCTAAAACTAAAGAAAGCTCAATTATTTGCCAATTTAAGTTTCCTTTTGGATCAAAATAAATTTCCCAATCTTCAACAGTTTTAACATTTAATCTTTCTGGCGAAGGGATAATAAATTCTTCAACATCAATTTTTAAATTCTCTCTTAATTTCGTATTAATTTTCTCAATTTTTTCAATTAAATCTTTTTCAATCACTCTTTCTCCCAGTATAATTTCCTCTTTTAAGATTAAATTTTTAATTTTTAAGAGTGGAGGTGTAATTTCTTCAATTTTTTCAAAAATTATTCCATTTTCATCGCAATAATAAAAATCTTTTTCATCTAAAGTAAGGGTCGCCCAGGGCTGTCTTTCTTCAATTTCTAAAAATAATTTATCAGGTAATTTTCTTTTTAAATTGACTTTATTAATCTCTGGAAATTTCTCTAAAATTAAATTTTCGATTTTACTTGTGTTTACTAAAAAAGTGCTTCTGGAAGAAAAAAGAAATAACTTTTTTTCAATCTCGCCACTCGCTATAATTTTGAGCTCTTCATTAGAAACTTTCTGAGTGCCAGAAATTTCAATCTCTTTAATCTGAAAAAATTCAGCAAAATAAACTAAATAGAAAATTCCTCCAACAAAAACTAAAAATAATAAAGTTAGCCAGAAAAATCGATTTTTCAATATCGATTTTTTGCGTTTAATCTGATATTTCCTATAAGTTTTCATATTCTTACTTCTTACTTCATTAAAGTCCTCTTTTTGTCTTTCTTAATTTTTCAAAAATAAAAGTTAACCAATATTTTTTGGAAAGAGGAAAATCTTGGGTTTTAAGATATTCATAATGCCGGCCACCAAAACCCATTTTAAATAATGTTGGCCCGGCCCAAGGATGTTTTGGTTCTTTTTGAGGATCAACATATCCCCAGAAATCAAAAAGTTGGCAACCTCTTTTCTTGGCTTCTTTAATCGCCTCCCATAAAATTAAATAAGGAATTGAAAACTTAGCGTATTTTGAAATAGAAGCTGCTTGATGATAAAAACCAATACCCGACCAAAAAATAATTAAAGCAGCCGCGGCTGTTTCCCCTTTGTATTTTCCGAAAATTAACAAAGCCTCATTATCTTTTGAAAAAACTTCAAATTCATTTTTTATATATTCAAAAGAAAAAGGGGCAAATCTCTGTCTTTCAGCCACATCTTTATTAAGTTTCTGATAAATTTCAACATCACTCAATTTTTCGCTTTTTTCAATGGCAATATCCTGATTTTTCATTGCTTGGCGAACCAAATAGCGAGTGGTTTTCCGCATATTTTTTAAAAGTTCTTCCTCAGAAGGAGTTATATCAAGTTTCCAAGTAGCTTCATAGGCGTTGGCATGCATGGGTGATTTTCGGAAACCCAAATCCTTGAATATTCTCTTATTCTCTTCGTTGCTTTCCCAAATTGGCGCAATCCTAATAAAACTCGCTTCTTCCTCTTTCCCAATTTCTTTTAATTTTCCCAGTAAAATTTCTAAAAACCGATTCTTGATATTTAAATGTTGAATAAGTAAAAATGTTCCTCGTCGGGCTGCAATTTTAACTGTCAAAACAACGCCGGCCAATTGTCCGTTCTCGTATATTCCCAATCTCCAAATTTTATTACCTTGAATCATTTGAAACTCTCCCCAATTCCAAGACTGCAAAAAAGTCTTTTCCTCGCATTTTAAAAGAAAATCTTCCCAAATATTTCTATCTTTGATTTCTCTAATTTCCATATTGTTTTAGAAAATCTACAATTTTTTGAGCTTCCTTTTTGGAGATATTTATGTGGGTTGGTAAATTCAGGGTTTCTTTAGATAATCTTTCGGCTTTGGGACAACTACCTGGAATATATTTCATTTTATCTAATTTTGTGTCGTGGGGAGCAATCGGCGTTGTGTACCAATCCCCTATTAAAATATTCTTCTGCCAGGCTTTTTTAATAATTTTGTGGGCCTCGGGATGTTTTATTGTAAATCTTAAATAAATTTGCTCTGAAGCCAATGGTAATTCAAAATTTGTTCCTTTTAATTCATTATAGTAAAAATTAGCGATTTCTTTTCGATGATTATTGAACCTCTCTAATTTTTTAAATTGATTAAAGGCTAATTCGGCTAAGGCATTAGGTAATTTCTTCGGAAAATAACTGGGTTTCTTTCCTCTTTTTTCTTTCCAGTGAACTGCTTTAGATAGAATATGAAGCCATTGAAATAAAATCAATAAATATTTTCCTAAAATTTTATAAGTTGGTAAAATTAGCCAATTCATCAAAACTGGATGTAATAATTGCTGAAAAATCCAGCAACAGCAAGGATAACCGATTTTCTCTTGATATTTTCGAAGTTTCCTCGCCAATTCGTCATCATTCGTTGCCGCCATTCCGCCATAAACCGAAGAAATGACTTTATCACGAGAAAAACTAAAAAAAGCAGCTTTACCAAAAGTGCCAACTTTCTTTCCCTTGTAAGTTGCGCCCAAAGAATGAGCGCAGTCTTCAATCAAAATTAAATTATCTTGTGGTGAGCCTGTCGAACCATTTTTTTGACAAATTCCCAAAATCTCATCCATTTTAGCCGGTAATCCAAAAGTATGCTGAACCATCACTACCCTGCTCTTTGGTGTAATCTTTCTTTTTAAATCTTCGATATCAATATTAAAAGTTTTCTCATCGCAATCAACAAAAACTGGTTTTAACCCAGACCAGATAATCGGATTTACCGCCGCATTACAAGTAAAGGCCTGAAGTAGAATCTCATTGTCTAGATTTAAATCTAGACATTTTAATATCGCTATCAAAGCCGATCTCCCACTGTTAAAAGAAATGGCATATCGAACATTTAGATATCTTGCGAATTCCTCTTCTAAATGTTCTATCGCGGATTTATGCGGATTAGACGGATTTATGCGGATTTTCCATTTCCACGGCTGCCAAAGCAACTTAAAAGCCAACCAAATATCGTCTTTTTCCGTATTTGGCGATAAAGATATAGAGATTGGTCGGAAAGTCATTGTTAATTATTAATTGTTAATTGTTTAATTAATTCTTTCGGCACTCTACTCTCTAAAAGCACAACATCGCCTGGCTTGCAGTATGCCTTGATTTTGTCGTAAATTTCTTTCGGGTCATCTAAATAGAAAATATCAATTTCGGTCATGCCCGCGTCTAGCGCGGCTTCTCTTATTTCTTTATATCTGTCTTTTGTGGTAATAATTGCTAAATCGCAGACCTCACCGATTTTTTTGCCAATTCTTTTATGAACTTCTTTTGAGGCCCGGCCTAATTCGATGAGACAAGGCATAATAATCACTTTTTTGCCGGGCCAAATTTTTAAATAATCCAGAGCAGAAATTACACCATCAGGATTGGCTGAATAAGTGGCATCAATAACATTTAAACCATTCTTGCCTTTCAAAAGTTTCATCGCTCCTTGTTCGGGCTGGATTTTTTCGCAAGCTCTGGTGATTTCTTTCAAACTCATTCCCAATTCTTTGGCGCAACAAACCGCTCCTAAAATATTTTCTACATTCTGAACACCCATCAAATTCACCTTAAATTCGGCTTGGTCCCCATCTTTCGAGACAACATTAAAAGAAATTAACTCCTTCTCCGCCCTAATCTCCTCTGCCCATAAATCTGTTTGTTCTTTTGTAGAATAAAATCTTAAGCTTTTTAATTTTGAATTGTAATTTTGAATTTTTAATTTTTCATTTTGAATTTTAGGGTCACCCGTATTCAGAATAGCTAAACCTTTTGCGGGCAAAGCCTCAATCAGTTCGAATTTAGCACGGATTATGTTCTCTTGTGACCCGAATGTCGCCATATGTTGTTCATTAATTCCGGTTAAAATGCCGATTTTGGGTTTTGCAATATCGCAAAGAAATTTTATCCCTCCCTTATTATAGGCACCCATCTCACAGATAAAAACTTGGTATTCTTCGTTTAAATCATTTAAAATGCACTGGGAAATCCCCACCTCTGAATTTTGATGAGCTTCGGTTTTTAAAACATTGTATTTTTCAGATAAGATTTGGTACAAAAATTCTTTTGTTGATGTTTTACCATAAGAACCGGTGATGCCAATAACCAGTAAATCCTCAAAACTTTCTCTTTTTTGCTTTGCTTTTCTTATAGTCTGGTATCTTACCAAAACCGCCAAGGGCTGAAATATAAGAATAATTAAAGAAATGATAATTGGTAATAAAATATCAAAAATTAAAAACCAAAGTGCCAGCCAAGCGAGACTTTTAATATTTTGAGAAAATAAGACCAGGAAAACAATCGTCAAAACTATTAATACCCCTGAAATCAAAGTGGTTTTTTTCGTTAAAACCGGTTTAATTAATCTTTTTGGGAAAATATTTTTCAGAAATAATGCTGATTCTCCAAAATAAATAAAAATCAGGACAAAGGGAAAAACCGAAGGAAAAAGAAAAAAGCCAGAAACCAAAAAAATCTTCAAAAATTGAAGATAACTCATTAAGAGTTGTTTCCCTTTGTAGGTCTGGAAATGGTCTAAAAACCGGCCAATATGGTATTCTTTCAACTGCCAGAGATAAATCCAGAAGAAAATTGTTTTTATGGTTCTAACGAACCAGAGGAAACTTAAAAGAAGAGTCATCTAATTAATTACTGAATTAATTACTGAATTAATTACTGAATTAATTCAGTAATTCTTTAAAAACTTTATAATAATTTCAGCTAATTTTTCCGGCGCCTCAAAATGAGGATTGTGTTTAATATCCGGGATAATTTCCAACTTCGCTCCGGAAATTTTATCTCGCATAAAATAGGCGTGTTGGAGAGGGGTTATCCCGTCTTTTCCACCCCAGACAAGCAAGGTAGGGACGACAATTTGGGAAAAAATATCAGATATATCTTCCTTAATCACGTTAAGGTAAGTATCTTTCATTATCCCCACGCTTAATAAGTAATCGCTGCGACGAAATATTGTTTTGTAAGCAATTTTTCGAACTAAATTATAACCGGGTAGAAAAGAAAATATGTTTATAATATGAGCTGTTGCCTTTAATAGTTCTTTTTTGAGTCTTTTTCTCCGAATACCAGCACTATCTACTAAAATTAATTTTCTAACTTTTTCGGGATATTTAACCGAAAACTTGGCTGCCACTGAACCGCCAAAGGAATGACCTAATAAAAAAAACTGCGAAATCTCATTTTTTTCGCAAAAATCTTTCACCCACTCTGCATAATCACTAATTGTCCATGGTTGCGTCGGCGGGGGGGCTTCTCCAAAACCAGGTAGGTCAGGTACAATAACTTTGAATTTTTCTTTTTCCAAAAGTTCTTTTACCCGAATCCACTGGTGAACCGAAACTGGCCAACCCCAACCATGAAGAATTAAAATAGTGTTCATTTTTAGCCAATTTCTTTAAATCCTAAATATTTTTGTAAAACTTCTGGGATTTTTATTGAACCATCTTTTTGTTGATAATTCTCAATAATAGCGATTATTGTTCTTCCTATGGCAAAAGCAGTGCCATTAATTGTGTGAAGAAAATTTAATTTTCCATCTTTATCACGATAACGAATATTTAATCTTCTAGCCTGAAAATCAGTGCAATTTGAAGTTGAATGGGTTTCCCTATATTTGCCTTCAGAGGGAATCCAGGCTTCAATATCATATTTTGAGGCAGCTGGATCTCCTAAGTCGCCAGTACACATTTGAATGACTCGATAAGGAATTTTGAGAAGTTGCATTAATTTTTCTTCCATTTTTAAGAAAAATTGGTGTTCTTCTTTTGACTTTTCTGGTTGGCAAAAACTGAACATCTCAATTTTATCAAATTGGTGAACTCGAAAAATTCCTTTGGTATCCCGGCCATAAGAACCAGCTTCTCGGCGGAAACAAGGAGTAAAAGCAAAAAATCTTTTTGGTAAATCTTTTTCCTTAAAAATTTCATTAGCATGCATTGTTCCAAGAGATTGTTCTGAGGTTCCAACTAAACAGAGGGGGTCATCTCTAAGATAATATATTTCCCCTCCCCCTCGCTCAACATAACCCATACCTTGCATCATCTCGGGTTTTATCATCACCGGTGGATCTACTGGAATAAAACCTTCCTTGATTAAAGTTTCAGAAGCTAAATCTCTTAAAGTAAATTTTATTAATGCAGCCTCATTTTTAAGATAACCAAAGCGAGTTCCGGAAACTTTGGCCGCTCTTTTTACGTCAATTAAGTCTAAATTTTCAGCAATTTCTAAGTAGTCTTTGGGTGGAAAATCAAATTTTATTGGCTCTCCCCATTTTCGTAATACAACATTTTCTCTTTCATCTTTACCAACTGGCACATCATCAAAAGGTAAATTGGGAATTTGGAGCATTAAATTATTAAATTCTTCTTCCAGTTCTTTTAAGGCCTTAGTCAATCTGTCACTATTTGTATCGAGCTCGCGCATCTCTAAAATCAGTTTTTGTTTTTCTTTCTCATCTTTTGTTTGAGAGATAATTTTTGAAGCTCGATTTTTTTGAGCTAACATATCCTCTAAAGCTTGGAGGGTTTCTCGCCGCTTTTTATCCACTTCCAAAAGCCGGTCAATATCAACCTTAACCTGTTTATTTTTACAAGCTTCTTTTACTTTATCTGGATTTTCTCTTATAAACTTAATGTCCAACATATTCGCTTTACTCAAGTTAAAAGTCTAAAGTCAAAAATTAAAAGTTACAATAAAAAGTTAAAAGTAAAATAATATTTTGGACTTAATACTGAAACTTTGCACTTTTGACTTTTAATTTTTAACTTCCTTTTGGCTTCATCGTCGGGAATAATATTACCTCTCTTAAGCTGTGTGAATTTGTTAATAGAGCCACTAATCTGTCAATTCCCATACCAAAGCCAGCGGCCGGCGGCATACCGTATTCCAAGGCTTCGATAAAATCTTCGTCCATTCTTTGAGCTTCCTCTAAACCTGCCTTAAAAGACTTTTCCTGTTCCTTAAATCTTTTTTCCTGTTCAATCGGGTCATTGAGTTCGGAAAAAGCATTAATCAATTCCCAACCAGCTACCATTAACTGAAGAGTAGCCAATCTCGGAGGATTATCGGAAAGTTTTTTAGCCAATGGAAAAAGTCCTAAAGGTGCGTGAATAATAAAAGTCGGCTGCCAAATCTTTGGTCGGCAAATTTTTTTATAAATTTCATCGGCAATTGCTACTTTATCTAACTCTTCTTTAATCGAAATTCCAAATTCTTTAGCTTTTTTTGCTAAAGTCTCACGGTTTATTTCATCTAAATTAATCCCGGTGTATTTTTTAAAAAAAGTGCTAAACTCTATTCTCTGCCAAGGAGTTTTGAAATTGACTTCTTTGCCTTTGTATTTAATTTTTAGAGTTCCGAATATCTTTTTGAGTACGTTTTCAAACATCGTCTCAGCCAGCTTCATTAAATCTTTATAATCTGCATAGGCCCAATAAAATTCGAGCATAGTAAAATCCGGGTTATGGGTTCTATCCATCCCTTCGTTTCTGAAACACCTTCCTATTTCATAAATTTTTTCAAAACCACCTACCAGTAATCTTTTTAAATAAAGTTCGGGGGCAATTCGCAAATATAAATCCAGATTCAAGGCATTCAAATAAGTTTTAAATGGCTTGGCTTTGGCTCCGCCATAAATTGGCTGCAAAATCGGAGTTTCTACTTCCAGGAATCCTTCCTTTGCTAAAAACTCCCTGATTTCTTTTATAATTTTTGAACGCAACTCAAATTTCTTTTTGACTTCCGGATTAAAAATCAAATCTAAATATCTCTTTCTAAATCTTTCTTCAATATCTTTTAAGCCATGCCACTTTTCGGGTAGGGGTAGTAAGGATTTTGCCAGCATTTTATAATCTTTAACTTCTATCGTCTTTTCGCCTTTTTTGGTTTTAAATAAAATCCCTCTGACTTCAACAAAATCACCAATATCAAAATTATTTAAAAAAAACTTATAACCCGATTCCCCTATTTTATTTTGCCTTAAATAAGCTTGGATTTTGCCAGTTCCGTCTTCGATATCAAAAAAAGTTGAACCGCCATGCTCTCTTTGAGACTTAATCCGACCCACCAAGGTTATTTCTTTTTTTGATTGAGCCAGCTTATTAAAATCTTTTAAAACCTGAGAGATTGTATGGGTTCTTTTGGTCTTTTCTGGATAAGCTAAAAACCCCGCTTTTTGAATCGCCTCTAATTTCTTTAACCGAATTTTTCTTAATTCATCAATCGTAGCCATATAACTTTCTCTATTTTAACCTATTTTATCTTTGAGGTCAAAACAAAAAGGCAGGTGCAAATTTTGCTCCTGCCCTGTTATCCATCAAAAGATTTTGATAGTCAGAATGGATTATTCTTCGTCTAAATTGTGCCATTTACTACCAGGAACATATTTTGGCACACCAACTTCCTTCCAGGTAAAATATTTAATGGTATCCTCCCCTTTTTCACTTTTCCAAATCTTTATTTCTTTTCTTACTCCCCCTTTTGCGATGAAATCACTCTCATCTTCACCAAAAACCCATAATTCATCGCAACGTAACATTAAATCTGTTGTATCCGCAATATTTTGTTTTTTGTCACCCCGGGCACAGACCCAGGTTGCCATATAATATGGAAAAACAAGAAATGGATCTACAGGAATACAAACTTTATCATACACAAACTTGAAAATATATTCAGAATATTTCATTGTCTCACCGCTATGGGCACAATAGACTAATTTTTCATTTTTTACCTCGCTAAAGAACTACATTTTAGCCTCTGCGAGGCTATTTTAAGATTATCTAAAATAAAAAATTTGTCAATGAGTTTGTCAAAAATAAAAAATCTTTAAGCAAGGGGAAAAAAGTCGAGATCCGATCCCGACCTATTTTACTCTAAAGCTATTTTATCTAAATCGGCTATCTCTTTTTTAAATTGGAGCCAATCGTTAACAAATCTCCGAGCTCCTTTAATTCCGCCGACCGTCTCGGTTAGAAATTCTCTACTGGTAACTGAGGGAAAAATTTTATTGCCCAAATAATCTGAATAGCTTGACCATCGGTAATTTTCTAAAAATTTTATTATCTTTTTTAGATCTCTTCCCTTAATCCCCCTTTCTTTCCAATACGGCACTAAAATTGCTGTTGGATTAGTGTGAATATAAACAAAAATTGTTATTAATTGTTTATCATTTTTGATATGGACAATTCGATATTTACCTTGAAATAGGTGGCCGTTTCTTTTATATTTTTTATTATAATAGCCTCCGTACCCTGCCCCAATTTTCTGCATAAACTTACTTATACCATTATCTTGGAGTTGTCTTACTAATAAATGCACGTGATTCGGCATTAAACAAAATGCCAAAATCTCCACTAGTAATCTTCTTCGTATTTGATTTTTTCTCGGTAATAAGTCGGGATCCAATCCCGACTTATTTATTGTGTTACGATATGAAGAGGATGTAGAAACTCTATTGTTAAATACAAATAAATCGTGAATCATTCGAAGGTAATCTTTTTCGTTTCGAAAAAGTTTCAAACCCTCCATTGTTCGAATAACAATATGATAAATCTCACCATTAGCTAATTGTGGTCGTTTAGTAGGCATATTAATGAGTCGGGATTGGATCCCGACCTTATTTTAAGACATCTCCAGTCAAAAGAAAAGACCCCCGCCAGCACGCTGAGGGGGCATCTAATCAAGAGGAATAAGTTTTTGTACTACTCGATTTTTAAGATTTTATATTCCCTTTTGGTTTCGGGGGTCTGAACTTGGAATTTTTCGCCCTTTTTCCGGTTCAAGAGAGCTTTTCCTAAAGGAGAATTGTAAGAAATTTTTCCCTCAAGGGGCCTGGCTTCTTCTGAGCCAACAATTTGGAATTTTTCCTTTTTCCCTTGGGATTTTACCTCAACAATTGAACCAATTTGAACAAATTCTTTTTTCTTTTGATTAGAAATGAGGACGGCATTTCTAATAATATCCTCCAATTCCAAAATTCGGCCTTCTAAAAAGGCCTGGGCTTCTTTGGCTTCTTGATAGGCAGCGTTTTCAGTTAAATCACCAAAAGAAATCGCCCTTTCCAATCTTTCAGCGATTTCTTTTCTTTTTGTGGTTTTTAAGTACTCAAGTTCTTTTTTTAATTTTCCCAAACCTTCCTGAGTTAAATATTTTTCCATAAAAAATTCGAATTATAAGTCATTCAAATTTATTTTATTTTTTTAAGAAGCTTTAAAAGATTGGAAAGCGCAGCAGAAATGGAGGCTAATTGGTTTTCTATATTTTTTAGGACCGAGGGGGTCCAGACAATTTCGAAATTAGCATCACTGAAATCGTTGGCAATTGGTTCGTATAATGTGAATATCTTAATTTTATAGTCGTTGCCAATGGGTAAAACAGGAAGTTTCCAATCGTAACTGCCGGCGCCAACAGAGATATTACTATTAATAAGTCGGTATTTTAAATCTCCCCTCCAAAGTTCTAATTGAAGATAATTATTAACCAAACTGCTGTCATAATTCCATTTAATTTGAAACGTTTTTTCAACTTCTATTTTTTCGCCGCCATTGGGAGAAACAACGGTTAAAGAGGGGGATTTAATTTCAAAATTAATGTCGCTATCATCATAAAAAGAAACATGGGAGGAATTAACTACTCTTATTTTATAATCATTCCCTGCTTCTAAGTCTATAGGTATTCCCCAAATATAAACACCGATATTTGAAGTAGCAGCTATTGTTTGGTGTAATGTTCCTCCTTTGTAAAGATATAGGGTAACATCAGAAATGATATCTCTGCCAGCAGAAATCCATCTAATCTCATAAGATTTCCCAAGCTCCCAGATTTCTCCTTTATTTGGTGTAGTGATTTTTAGCGAACTAAGTTGGGCAAGTTGCGTTTGAAGTTGGAGTATTTGGGTTTGAATTTCAGCAATTTTAGCTAAAAGCTCTTCAATACTTGCAGCCTTTGCCGTAGGAACATTATCTAAAAAAGATAAAATAAAAATGCTTAAAAAAATACTGGCTAAAAATATTTTTTTGATACTCATATTTTTTGCTTTTGGGCTAAAAATAGATGTCGCCTCAAAAGCGTTAATATTAATTATTGCTTTATTTTAATAATTCGCTATCTCGAGTGCAAGAGGGCTATTCTTTAGGCGAAAAATACCAATTTAAAACTTCTTTGGCAACTGGTAGAGCGGCGGCCTGAACCCCAGGAACACTTTCTAACATAATTGTTAAAACAATTTGGGGATCTTCATAAGGAGCAAATACCGTCACCCAGTTATGATAACGATTTTTCCCCAATTCTGCTGTTCCAGTTTTGGCAGCTGTTTTAACGGGTAAAGTATTTAAAATTACTGAAGAACCATAAATTACTGCTTCCCGCATTCCTTCTCTGACAATTTTAAGATTCTCTGGATTGATAAAGTTTTCCCGAATAATTTTTGGTTGTATTTCTTCAATGGCTCGAGGTGAGTTTTTCGAACTCTCAACAATTTTCTGAATGACTTGGGGCTGATAAAGTTTCCCACCATTGGCAATTGCTAAAAATGCTGTTACTACCTGTAAGGGAGTGGCAGAAATGAAACCCTGGCCAATTGAAAGATGATAAGTATCACCAGGATACCAGATTTTCTCAGCCGGGTTTTCAAAACGACTTTCTTTCCAGCTAGAATCGGGAATTAAACCTTCTTTTTCTCCAGGAAAGTCAATGCCGAGCGCTTGGCCCCAGCCAAAGATATTTAAATATTTTTTAATTCTTTCCACGCCTAATCCCTTAAAATTTTTATATCCTCCGCCAACTGTATAGAAAAAAACATTACAAGATTCAGCAATGGCTTTGCGAATGTCAGTTAAACCGTGAACCTTCCAATCGTGATATTCATAAATAATTTCGGGGTCATAGGGATTGGGGACAGAAATTACTCCTTGGCAATTAATTTCTCTTTCTGGATCAATTATTTTTTCTTCTAAAGCCGCTGAGGCAATTAAGGGTTTAATGGTGGAACCCATTACATATTCGCCGGAAACTGCCCGATTAAAAAGGGGTTTCCTTGGATTATTTAAAATTTTTTGGAGATTCTCAGCTGATATTCCCTGACTAAATAGATTATTATCAAAACTTGGTAAACTAACCAGGGACAGAATTCCTCCTGTTTTGGGATCCATGGCAATGCCCACTCCAGCCCGGCCACCAACATTTATTAACATCTGAGAAAGTGATTCTTCAATTTTTCTCTGTAAGCCACTATCTAAATAAAGAACTAAACTTTTACCGGCTTCAGGTAAAGAAGCCAGAGTTTCTTTTTTCTTTTGGCCAAGAACATCTTTTTCAATTAAGAGCTTCCCTGGTTTTCCTCTTAAAATATTTTCATAAAATTTTTCCAAGCCAGTCTTTCCAATATAATCAGAAATTGAATAATCTTCAAGGGTTGATAATTCAGTTTGATTGATTTTTCCAGTATAACCGATAAGATGGCTGAAAGTGGTTCCATCTTTATAATCTCTGACCGTATTTTTTTCAATTCGAAAACCAGTCAATTCAGAGATTTTTGGTTCGAGTAAAAGCAGAGTTTCATGGGGAATATTTTCTAAAATTAAAATTTCAGCTGATTCAGATTCCTCAATTTCATTTTGAAGGTTTTGGGGGTCTTTTTTTATAATTTGGGAAATAGTTTCGACTGTTTTTCTTTTTTCTTCGTAATTTTCTGGTAAATCTCTTTTATCTAAAACCAGGTCGAAACTAGCAAAATTTGAGACCAATGGCTTAAGATTTCGATCGTAAATTATTCCCCGTTCACTTCTTAAAAAGTGAATTCGGAGAGAATTATCTTTTGAAGCCTGGGAAAAAACATCCCCCTGAATTACTTGAAAATAAAAAGTTTGAAGGAAAAGTAAAAGAATTGTTGCAATAATCAAAGAATAAAAAACTTTCAAAATTTTCGAACTCAAAGGAACTTCTAATTTCTTTTCCGAAATACCTAAGTCCTCTTCCTTTTTTTGGGCAAGTTTATCTAAAAGAATTTCTTGGGGTTCTATATCTTCTTTAAATTTTCTCTTTATTCTTTTGTTTTGAAGGTATTTTTCCATAAGATTCCTTAACGGCTGGCGGGTTGGAGTTGCCGTTTGGAAGGGTGGTGGGTGGGTTGAAGTCCATATTTTTTAATTAAACCAAAGACAATGATTCCTAAAACTAAATTTAAAATTATTTCAATTAGGGTTAAATAAGTAAAATTAAATTGCCAGGGTTGAAGATTTTGGGAAATTAAACCAAAAAGGTAATTGAAGGATGGTATTAAAAATTTATATAAAAGGCTGCTCAAAATAAAAATGATAGCCACTTCAAAAAAGTTAATTTTCAGAAAAATTCTCAGCAAAAAAAGAGAAAGAAAATAAACCAAAACTAAGCTCAAAGTGGCAACACTAAAGGGTAAGCCAGAGAAAATATCTAAAAAAAATCCACCAAAAAGTAGAGGTATTAAATTAAAGTTTTCTCTTTTTTGAAAAATGGCTAAGGTTAAAATGGTTATTAAAACAAAGTTGGGAACAGTTTTTAAAAAATTTAAAAAACCAGTTTGGAATAAAATTAAAAAATATAAAAGCAAAATTAATAATAAAATATTTTTCATTTTTAAAAATTGGTAATTAGGAAAACTACCTTTAAATCTTGGAGATTAAAAAGCGGCTTTAAAGAAGCTGAGTTAAATGGCTCGATATCACTCTTTTTCACTTGTTTAATTTCCCCAACCAAAAGCCCTTTTGGGAAAATACCACCAAGCGAGGTCGTCGCCACTAAATTACCTTCTTTAATTTCTTTCTCTTTAGGAACAAGGGTTAAATCTAAATTAAGCCCTCCTTTGCCCTTAACTATCCCGTAAATATCGATATCAGACCCCAAAGTATAACCTTCGGTTAACTTCGGGGTAAGAATTTTGGCATCAAAAGAACTTAGATTTGAGGAAATTAGCATCACTCTGGAAAAATTTTCATAAACTTCAGAAACCTTACCGCAAAGAGCTTTTTCTTGGGTGATAACCGCCATATCTTTTTCAATTCCATCTTTTGTACCCTTTCCAATTAAAATAAAATCTTGAGATGGGTCACGAGAAATTACTTCAGCGATTTCTAACTTAAATTCTTTTTGAAGTTCCAATTCCAGGGCTTTTCTTAAAATCTCATTTTCTTTTTTTAACTCCTTTAATTGAGCCATTTCAGATAAAAGTTGAAGGTTTTTGCCTTCTAATTCTTTATTTTTCTCTTCTAATGATTTTAATTTTACCCAAAACTCAAAAAAATCAGAAACTTTTTGCCCTGTCTGCCAAAAGGTTTTTTGAATCGGAGATGAAATTAAATAAAAAAAGTTTTTCACTTCTTTTTGAAAAAAACTCAAAATTGAAATAATCAAGATTATAATTAAAACGATTAAAATTTTATTTTTTGTTTGAGAAAACTTCGCCATGATTAAATTATTATATCTGTTCTAAATCCTCTTGACAAGTTTTTTGGTTCTTATTTTTCAAACCAAAAAGGCGCTTGTCTTCTTAAGTTTTGCATAGCAAAATTTTGGAGGGCTTGGGTGACGATTTTTGCAGAAAAAAATAGAACCCTAATAGCTGGCGGCGACCTACTTTCTCACGAAAATCGCAATATCATCGGCCCTGAGGTATTTCACTTCCGAGTTCGGTATGGGATCGGGTGGAACAACCTCGGTATTACCGCCAAATATTAAGGTTCTATTTATTGTGATCACTAATTGCTAGCCAAGCCCCCGTACCAATTTTGCCACCGAACTTCTTTGCGAAGTGCGTATGCCGAATAGGCATGCCCTGTCGTGGGGGCGAAGCGCTTCGCCCAAAATCGGGATGCAGCTATTCGCTGCCCGCGCTTCGCGACCACATTCAGAAGCAAAATTGGTACGGGGCAAGAGGTTTTATGATTTATTAGTACTCCTTGGCTGAAGGCATTGCTGCCCTTACACCTGGAGCCTATCAACCTCATAGTCTCTGAGGAATCTATGAGTCCTAATCTTGGGGCCTGCTTCGTGCTTAGATGCTTTCAGCACTTATCAGTTCCTAACATAGCTACCCAGCGGTGCCTTTGGCAAGACAGCTGGTAGACCAGAGGTTGGTTCGCTCTGATCCTCTCGTACTAAGAGCGACTCCCCTCAAGACTCGGCGCCTGCGGTAGATAGGGACCAACCTGTCTCACGCATATTAATCTTTTGTTACCAAAAGTATGGACTATATCACCACCGAGCACATAAAATTTTATGTGCTTGGGACCGACGTATTACAGAAGATTTAATCTTCTGTCCTCCCGATAAATCGGGAAAGTCTCTACGGCTTCCGAGCACATAAACTTGTTATGTGCTTCGGTTGCCTCGGTATTATCCATAAAATTACAGGTTGAACATTTTATGGACTTCACCGATATTAGTCGGTTTTGCAATTCGTCTTACGACGGAAAGCCGCCAAATTGACGGTTTGACAATATTCTCTGTTATTACTAACAGTATTAGACTATACCTTTGCTTAATTTCCGTAATTAAGCACCGACGTTTTATAGAAGCAATATGCTCCTATCTTTCCGCATTCCGAGCGGAAAAGTCGTTACGGGGATTACAAATCTTATAGTTCATTGAAGGAATAATAAATACTTTTAAGGATTATGGTAATTGGATTGGCAGAATTTTCTGACCATTTTTGTAAAAATAGCGGTGTAATTCTCCAAAATCCCCAGATGTTTTCGTATGGAAGTACCAAGAATAATACTCTTTTTTCCTTTTTGAATCATACCATACTTTTATTCTTCTTGGTCCTTTTAGTACAAGATTTTTCAATTGATTATACTTCCAAAAGACATATTCTTTTTGTTTATCACTCTGATGTATTCTTAACCTTGCGCTAATTGGGTATCTTTTACCAATGGAACGACATTCTAATCTTCCATCGCCCAACAATGATCCAATAATCACATCTAATTGATGTGGCGGAAATAAAGATTGTAATCTTCCCACGGTATTGCCCATTGGTTAATTTTACCACAAAAACTAATGGGTTTCACCGTTATGAGTCGATTTTTACTGGGCTCAGTAGTTTTCACTAACCCAGCTCACGTTCCGCTTTAATAGGCGAACAGCCTAACCCTTGGGAGCTGCTTCACCCCCAGGATGCGAAGAGCCGACATCGCAATTTTCTATTATTTCTAATAGTTTGGACTATATCTTCACCGAGCACATAACGCTTTATATGCTCGGGTTGGCATATTATGAAAGGTTAAAACTTCCATCCAGTCACCTCAGATGACTGAGTCTCTACGGGGTCAAGCGCTCGCTTCGCTTGCTAAATTCAAAACTCAAAATGCAAAAGTCAAAATTTTTGATATTTGATTTTTTATTTTTGATTTTAGCATTTTACGAAGTAAAATGCGCTGACTTCCCACGGTGTTACCTTTTTAAAGGTTTCACCGTTATTAGCCAAATTTTTGGTATGACATTACTGCCATAGCACCCCGATTCTTGCCCGCACAAGTTTTCAAAGAAAATTTGGGCGGGTGTCGGCGACCCACCTAACTTTTGCTTACGCAAAACTTAAGCGGGTAAATTTTTGAGGTGCCGAACAGGGCCGTTGATGTGGACTCGCGGGCCCTACTAGCCTGTTATCCCCGGGGTAGCTTTTGGCTGATGATCTCTGGCGGTTCTACGAACCACCATCGGTTCACTAAGTTCTGGTTTCCCAACTGCGCGGCATATCCGCCTTGCAGTAAAGCCGGCTTTTGGCTTTGCCCGACCGCTCCGATTTCCATCCGGAGCTAGCCGACCTTTAAACGCCTCCATTACCTTTTAGGAGGCAAGTGCCCCACTTAAACTGACCGCCAGACACTGTTTTCTTTCGAGTTAGAACCAAGGTTTTAAAAGAGTGGTGTTTCATTGACGACTCCATCCCGACCGAAATCGGAACTTCAAAGTCTCCCACCTACGCTACGCATCTAAAACCAAAGCTCAATATCTGGCTACAGTAAAGCTCCCGGGGTCTTTCCGTCTAGCCGCAGGTAACCGGCATCTTTACCGGTATTGCATTTTCACCGGGCGCCTCGTTGAGACAGTCCCCCAGTCGTTAAGCCTTTCATGCGGGTCAGAACTCACCTGACAAGGGATTACGCTCAATTTGTTAAACCCTCCTAAGTTTTTCCTTGAAAAATTTTGGAGGGTAAATCCATTTAATGGAATTCTTCGTGTCGCCACGAAGTTCGGACCATATCTTCCGAGCACATAATCATTAATTATGTGCTTCGGTCTGGCGTATGGCCTCTGAGGATTTCCGCCAAAGGCGGATCTTTCCTGCTGATTGTCTGCACCGGATACTTTTTTACTTTTCATAATGATAAGGTAAAATTATTCCTTATCTTAATTATATCAAAGTAGTACCGGATTCACCAGACTTTCCAGCATATAGCCAGATTTTACTAAAGCAGTTTTCCTACTTTAACACCGTTATAGTTACGGCGGACGTTCACTGGCGCTTCGGTCGCTCAGCCCTCACCTTGCGGCGAGAACCGGCAACGTTAACGTTCCAGCACTGGTCAGGCCTCAGCCCCTATACATCCTCTTACGAGTTAAGCAGGGACCTGTGTTTTTGATAAACAGTCGCCAGGGGAACTTTTGTTGCAACCCCTAAACTCTTGCGAGTCGGGGCAGGCCATATTCCTAAGTTACGGCCGCTTTTTTGCCGAGTTCCTTAACGAGGTTTCGCCCGTTCACCTTGGCACTCTTACGCCAGCCCACCTGTGTCGGTTTGGGGTACGGACCACGCACATAATTAATTCTTCAGAGAGTTTTCTAGGAAGCCTGCTCATTCGAATTTACTCTAACGAATCAGAGTATTTTGCTAACCCTTGAGAATTCTTAGATTAGCAACGAGAATCCAATAACTCGCCCGAACTACTAAACTTCGTCATCTCTTTAGATTATGTGCGCGGGGGCCGGAATATTAACCGGCTGTCCATCAGCTACGCCTTTCGACTTTGCTTAAGGCCCGCCTAACCCTTGGCTGATTGTCATTGCCAAGGAAACCTTGGGCTTTCGGTGTCGCCGAATTTCACGGCAATTGTGGTTACTCATGCCAACATTTTCACTCCCTGGCACTCCACTCTTCCTTACGAAAGGGCTTCACTGCGCTAGGGATGCTCCCCTACCCCCCGTACCAATTTTGCCTCTGAATTTTTATCGCGAAGTGCGTATGCCGAATAGGCATAACCTTCGTGGGGGCGAAGCGCTTCGCCCATGACGGAACGCGACTATTCGTCGCACGCGCTTCGCAAAGATTTTCAGGAGCAAAATTGGTACGGGGCCGTATCTTCGGTATTGAGCTTGAGTCCCGTAAATTTTTGGCGCGGAATCTCTTAACTAGTAAGCTATTACGCACTTTTTAAAGGGTTGCTGCTTCTAAGCCAACCTCCTAGTTGTCAGAGAAATTCCACTTCCTTTATCACTTAGCTCAAATTTTGGGACCTTAGATGACGATCAAGGCTGTTCCCTTTTTGACCTTGAAGCTTAGCCCTCAAGGTCTGACTCCCTACCAAATTTTTCTAGCATTCGGAGTTTGATTGAAATATCTAAGCAAAGCTCAAAATATTCCATTCAGTGCTCTACCTCTAGAAAACTTAAGTAGAGGCTAGCCCTAAAGCTATTTCGGGGAGAACCAGCTATTACCAAGCTCGATTAGCTTTTCACTTCTTACCACAACTCATCCCAGAGTATTGCACGGCTCACGGGTTCGGGCCTCCTTCTGACCTTCGTCAGAATTCACCCTGGTCATGGCAAGCTCGCTTGGCTTCGGGTCCTGAGTACATAGCAGAAACGCGCTATTAACACTTGCTTTCGCTGTGCCCTCATCCCAAAAGGATTTAGACAAGCTATGTGCTCAGACTCGTTGGCTCATTCTTCAATAGGCACGCCGTCACCAAGCACATAATTTCTTATGTGCTCAGCTCCGACTCTTTGTAGGCAAAATGGTTTCAGGTTCTATTTCACCGGGATCACCTCCCTGCTTTTCACCTTTCCCTCACGGTACTAGTTCACTATCGGTGAGAGGGTAGTATTTAGCTTTGGCAGTATAGTTCTGCCTGTTTCCCACAGGACTTTCATTTCCCGTGGTACTCAAGTATAGATACTCAGAGCATGTGATGATTTTCGACTACTGGGCTATTACCATCTTTGGCCTCCCTTTCCAGGGTAGTTCGCCTAATCAAATCACAATTTTGTGAGGCTCTGTCCAGATTGCTCTGGGACATATCTAACTTACAACCCCAACCATTGCGAAGCAATGGTAAGTTTAAGCTACCTCCCTTTTCGTTCGCCACTACTAAGGGAATGCGCTTCGCAAAATTCGAAAAATTGCGAAACATTTTTTTCTTTTCCTCCGCTTACTGAGATGTTTCACTTCAGCGGGTTCGCCCCACGCTGCTTCGCAGCAAATTCAAAATGTAAAATGTAAAAATCAAAATGACAATTCAAAATTCAAAATTAATAAAATATTTTTTCTTTCGCGAAGCGATAAATTTTGCATTTTGAATTTTGATTTTTGAATTCACGGCGAAACAGCATGGTAACACGGTGTTGAGCCGTGTTGGGTTTCCCCATTCGGAAATCCCCGGATCAAAGGTTGCTAAGCACCTCCCCGAGGCTTATCGCAGCCACGCCACGTCCTTCATCGCCTCCCTCTCCCAAGGCATCCACCATCTGCCCATAAATTAACCACTTGCCCTTCTCCAAATTTTGCGATGCAAAACTTGGGAGGGCTTGGCTAGCAATTAGTAATCACTAATAATTTTATTACGGCTATCACTTATTTAATTTTTAAAGGCCTTTCCATTTCTAATCATACAACTGACCCACTCCCCAATCCCGCCCTCAATCTTCGTAAAGTTTAATGCTTCGTTTCTTATATTCCCATATTTTCAAATCTAAGGAATTCATCTACAAAAATTGAGGGCGGGATGGGAAGGGGTAATTTTTATTAAGAATTAATAAAAATTAAAAACCGCTTCTGGAAGCGGCTCTTAAAAAAGAGAAACTAAAATACCGGATTTAGCCGCTTCCTTTATTAAGAATTGTGGATAACTTTTTCATACTAATTAGTATTTTAACAAATCAAGAAAGCTTGTCAAGCCCCCCCTGGGAATTGACTTTATTTAGGAAATAATTTTTTAGAAATTGTTTTACTCGCCTTTCAGTTTTTTCTTTAAATTGTCCAAAATATCCGAAGCTGTTTCCTTACCACCTAGTCCAAAGGCTAAACCACAAGAGATAGCCAGCATAGCAACTAGCCCAGCAAACAACATCTGAATTAAATAGGGAACAATTCCTAATTGAAGTAAGATTGCTAAAATAGCAAAAACATAAATAGACCACTTAACAATCACTCCGGCAATATGAGCAAAACCAACTTTGGTTTTCTCTACTGAAGCCCTGACGATTTTTTCAACAATATCAGCTAAAATCACTGCCACCACAAAAATGGCTACAGCCACAATGACATTCGGCAACCAACCAATCACTTGCCCTAAGAAGCTAGCAAACTCAATAAATCCTAAAATTTCAACTGCTGCCAGTAAAAAGACAATGACTAAAATCCATTTACAAATTGCTCCAATAAATCCAGCCACATCGGCTTTTAATCCAGCTTTCTCAAGAGCTTCGTCCCAACCTCCTCTGGCAAAAAATTGATTCAGCTTTATTAAATTAAGAATTTTGGCAACCAATTTCCCAACACCAAGAGCAATAAACCAACCAATAACAAAAACAATAATTGCTCCAATGAGTTTCGGCATAAAAGTCAGAAAGAGCTGCCAAAGATTCTGCAGAGCTTGAATAGTAACTATGTACCAATCTTGAACCATTTTACTTTCAAAGTTTTAAAAATTAAAAAGTCAAAAATTTCGACCTTTGAGACATTACTCTATTTTAGGAAAATAAAAAAGGATAGTCAAGTAAGTTATCCACACCCCATAATAATTTTGCAAAAATATCCAACGGCAGTCCGCTTCGCTCATAAGGAATGGGGCTATTCGCCCCACGCAGACTGCGGGAGTTTTATTAAAATTATTGAAGCCCAGAAAAACAATTTTAGCACGGCAAAATTAGTACGGGGCAAGGGGCAAAATTTTATGGACTATTCTTAAATTAGTTCGGACGATTTTCGCCCCTCGCTTCGCTCGGGGCGGCGACAAAGAAGCCCAAAAAATTTGACGGCTCGCCGCGTTCTTTGACAATTTCAAGTTTTTCTTTGGCGGCAAATTCTCGTAACTCCGCGAGTTGCGATTCAATCGAAAGAACTTGACGATCTCCATCCTCGATTGATTTTCGGGCGTAAATTATGTATCTCATAGGTTTGTATAATGAATGAAAAATTTTCTTTTAAAATGTGGCTCTCTAAACTAATCTTTTTCGCGCAAACGCAAATCCCGAACCTTGTTTGAGATATTTTTCGAAAGCAAGTGCTTTGTTTTTCTCTTTAAAAACGCCATACCACGAAATTTTATATGGTATTTTTGATGAAGTATAACGTACATCACCTCTATTATGTTCTTGCAGTCTTGTTTTTAAATCTTCCGTTACGCCGACATAATAACTCATGTCTTTCTTGCTTTGAATTATGTAGGTGTAATACATTTATCATTGGAATTGTCCTGCTTCGCATAAAGCTACGCAGGGCACTTCTTCTTTTTTATATTCGAAGTGTGCCTGCACTTCGAAGCTCCAAAGGAGCGAAGAAGTGGACTATTCTTAAATTAGCTCGGACGATTTTCGCCCCTCGTTTCACTCGGGGCGGCGGAAAAACCCAAAAAATTTAACGGCTCGCCGCGTTCTTTGACGATTTCAAGTTTTTCTTTGGCGGTTATTTACTCCAGAAAGTTTTCAAGTAGAAGGGTTTATTTAAAGATAGTAATATTATTTCTATTCCGAAATTATTGTATCAAATATCTCAACAAACTGATTATTTTCCCAAATATAGTATGTAGTATTAATAATCTGACCATAAATTTCAGCGGGAGGCAGGTTAACAATAAACAAACTACTATTGTTATGAAACTCCATTCCTAATGCTGATGTAGGAAGGTCGTAAATAACGCCCGTCTTAAGATTAATGATTATGCCTATCTGACACATTGTACCGCAACTTACTTTAAATACCCTATAATGCCCAGCAAAATTAGGTCCTTCTTTTACGCCCTCAGCTATAACTTCTTTCCATGCCCCAAATGGAAGTTTGTCTTTAAAAATTTTGAACCCAACTGAATCGCTAGAAAAATCAATTTGAGCAGGAGTCCCTTCAAATTTTTCAGAAACTGGAAAATCTTCAAAGCGTGGTAACCTCTCTTTGTTGTAGATAGGCTCTGCTGGCACTTTGTATTCTGGTTTTTCTTCAGGGGACTTACTATCCGTTTGTATTATTATCTCTCTTAAATAATTACCAGGCCAAGAAAGAGTAGCTTTTTCTATAGTTCCGATTACTTTAAAGGCTAGCGGTACAGGTGGGGGCGGAATAAGTGGTGCGTAAAGCAAACCGCCAAAAAAGCCATACTCTTCAAAATATGCTTTCATTTCAGCTTCCATTTTTGCGCTTTCTTCTGCAAAAACCGAAAAGTTCACAATTTTTTCTGCAAAGATTATTCTAAAGGAATCTAAAAGTGGAAATACTATCACAATCACCAATAAAAAGGATATCAAAGATTTCTTCCAACTAATCAAAAGAATTTTCTTCGTTATAAAATAAAATATGAAAAATAGAATGACGCCAAAAATTAACACATCTAGAATCTTTAATACACTAACATTTGAAATTCTGGATAATAGTGGGAAAGGATATATTAAATAAATCAAAAGACTTCCCAATTCATACAAGGCAACGGCTTTAAGTGCTGTTAAAAATTT
>Ga0210057_1001519_pt1 | contig 34985 bp, 20 predicted proteins | sample CryGeyCG2114_010_2_FD_183968 | JGI IMG/M metagenome (GOLD analysis project Ga0210057, IMG submission 183968) | Groundwater microbial communities from aquifer - Crystal Geyser CG10_big_fil_rev_8/21/14_0.10 (SPAdes) (version 2) | ecosystem: Environmental > Aquatic > Deep subsurface > Groundwater ... | reverse complement strand
TGACGGCGGCGCCGGCGGTAGCATTGGATGCGGCGCCGAAATAATCAGACGCTTTCCAGCCTTGCCCGCCGCCAGCGCCCGTAACGGCAACGATAACTGCTACGACCGTAAAGACAGTGGAAAGAAAAACAACATTGGAAAACAAAACGACTATTATATCAATAATTCTTCTAAACTCTTTGGTTGCGCCTTCGGCTAACTTGCCGGTGATATTCGCTATTTTGGTTATGCCTCCCTCATCCCCTAATTTGCAAAACAATTTCTCCCCAAAAATCCAGCGCAATAAAATATGGATATCAATATAGAGTATCGCCGGCACAAAAAAGATCATCGTTGGCAAAAACCAGAAAGCCAAAGCTAAAGCGCGCGCCGACCATTTTTTCGTGCCGGTCGCCTCTTCTCCCGCTTGCGCGCCCGTTTGCTCTTCTGTTTTTTCTTTCGCCGCTTTCTTCTTTGCCTCTGCCTGTTTTGCCGCTAAAACTTGTTCCCGCAAACTTTGTCCGGCTTGCTGTTCCTCCTCTTGACCCCCTCCTAACCTCCCCCTTGTTAAGGGTGAGAAATCATCATTGTCCTCCTCCCTCACTTTACTAAGGGGAGGGCTGGGGAGGGGTGAATTTGGCTGGCTGGCTGGAATGTCGCGAAACCGCAACGGCGCTTGCTGTTTTGGTATTGTTCCTAACTTCTTACTTCTTACTTCTGCCTTCTTACTTTGCAACGTCCGCGTTGCCAAACCTTCCTGTGCTTTCCCCGCCAGATTTTTTCCCGCTAACAAATCGTCAATTGTCATTATTCCGGCTTCTGGCATAAAAATTAATTTTTATTTTTTCTTGCATTGAAACCCAATCTCTTTAGTATTTTGAATTTCCGGCGGCTTATTAGCCAGCCCGTGCAAAGCAGTAAATATCTCCTTTATTTTCTTGTCATGTCCGCTGTACTTATCTTCCAACTCCCACAACTTCCGCGCCAAATCCTTATAAGAAAAAGCTAATTCGCGCAACCTGATAAATGCTTTTATAATATTAATATTGATGGCGATTGCTTTTTGGCTTTTAAGCACGCTGGATAGCATTACTACTCCGTATTCTGTAAACGCATAAGGTAAATATTTCCTGTGTTGCCCTCTCTTTAAGGTCACAAATTGTGACCTTAAAGAAGCATTCATTACTTGTAGTAACACATTATCAGCCTCCTTCTTGTTAAGTTGAAACATGAATTCTTTTGGAAACCGCTCTTTGCTTCTCTTCACCGCCTGATTTAAAACTTTTGTTTCCACGCTATAAAGCTGGGCTAAGTCGCGGTCAAGCATAACTTTCTGTCCTCTGATTAACAGTATCTTATCTTCAATTTTTTCCAAGGGAATTAAAGATTGCATATCCATTATATCACGAATTAATATTTTAATTTCTTAATTTTCCAATATTCTAATATCTAAATACATAACACTATCTTTCCTTAACCACTATCCAGGCATCTCCGCCGGCGGCATTTTTAAATTCGGGCATTTGATCACCGGTTGGCGCTACATTTTGCTGAACTGCGTTATAATATCCGGAGGCGAAGCTATACCATCCCCAGTTGTCTTTAATCCAGACTTTGGGCTGTACCCGGCAATAAGAGCCGCGGAATGTCGCGCAGTAGATTGCGGGGCAGGAATTTTCACAGGTAATGCCAGACCCGGATATCGCGCTTTTTCTTTTTAAATCCCAATAATCATAAAGGTGATAAAGCGAATGCGGCTTTTCCTCCAGCGGCCGGTCGCGCATCTCCACGCCGGCGACCGAGGTCGTCTCGTCATCGCCCCAGTTAACAAAGTAAGCGATCATCGGCTCCTGCTGTTCGTCAACGTCGGTGGTAAATGTCAGATTGACAAAATCACTGCCGGTTATTTCTATATTATTATTTTTTCCATCAACTTTGATGTTTAGAACCTGCGGCGGCACGCCGCAATAGTCGCAGAACTGGCCCGCCTCTCCTGAAGCCACGCATCCTGCCGTACAATCTCCAGCCGTCGTACCCCGTAAGCATTGCCCGGTTTCGCTGTTATAGCCGGGGCGGGACGGCAGAACGGTAGAACTGCTGTTGTTCCAGCAGCGCGCGGTCGGGATATTCCAGGATAAACTAGAATCACTAGACCTCACATAGCTCGCGTCCGGACTGCATTGGGAATTGTAATAACATTTGATGCTGGAATTATCTGAGCATATGCCTTCAGCAATCGGCAAACAAGGATTATCGCTTCTTTGGCAGTCTGCTGGCGTTGAACAAGGAGCGTTGGAATTGACACTGTTAAAAGAACAAACCTTTGTAAGCTGGCACACACTGCCGTTATAATTTGCACAGTCTGAAGGATTTTCACATCCCATTCCATCTAAAGTTCCGCCTACGCACCTGCTTTCGCTTTCAAATTCCGCCGATACGGGAGTGCAGACGCTCGCGCTATTAAAGCCCCAGCAATCTTCAGCTATGGTTTGTAAATTATCAACTACTGTTTTTGCAGTATCATTCCGGCAAAATGCACCGCTTTTGCTCGTCCTGCTGGCGCAGGTCTTTTCGGCAGCGCCGGCGGCAGCCGCGCAGTCAGTAATTTTTACAGCTTCCGTACAAGTTTCGGTATCGCTAGTATTGCAATTTTTTCCGTTTTGAACTCCGCCTAAACATTGGTAAACGCTGTCAACGCAAGTAAGACTTAAATTGTTCCCTGTGGCGCAATTGTTATTCTCCGTGGTGCATGTAGCCCCGCCATAAGCGCATTGAAATTGAGCGTCGCAAGTCGCGCCGCCTGTTCTGTTATATATTGCTTCCCAACCGCCATAGCTTCTGGCAAAAATTCTTCTTAATAATTGGCTTCCTTGTTCAACGCCGCTGGTATTATCTGCTTGCACGCAAGTTGAGCCGTCGCTGCAGGTTTGCGCGCCAATAATGCAAATACTGTTGTCTAGCCTGCAACGACCTATTTGATCGGTCCATTTTCTCCCCGCCGATCCGGTTTTATTGCCTAAACCGTAATAGTAAGGGGAACCGGCTCTGACTATGCTTCTGCTTTGCTCAATGGACAATGGCTGTAGGCCGGCTTTAGTGCTAGAATCCCATAAGGATGGGTTGGATGAAGGTGCCGGCGGAACTGCTCCACCGAATGGCGCATAATCGTTATTGTAGGTATATTTTAAAACTGATATTTTATAATCACTGCCGTTGTAAACGCGTCCGGCCCAAAATTTGTTTGAACCGACCGGCGATACTACCTGCACGACTTTTGTGCAGACGCTCATTAATTCATCTTTTATTTTAAACCAATTCCCGCCAGAAACAGCCGCTCCGCCGGTATGGTCGGACGCTAAATGCGAACCGAGTCTTACTTTACCGTCAAACAACACTCCATCATACACATACCATTTATCTCCCTTTTCGTCGGTAAACATGTAATCTTCTTCGTCTGGATAACAGGCATAATCGCAAGACTCATCATTTCCAAAGAGTCCGCCCCAAGACGCGACTCCGGTACTTCTATATCCTAAATTATGATACCCTAAGGGACACCCCGCTTGCTTTGTGCTTGCACTGGGGGAAAAATGCACTCCGCAGTATTCTGAACGCCCGTTATTAACGCCGTCATCCAAACATTGGTCCCAGTGTCTACAATTATTTTCACCTGAAGTATAGGCGTGATAAATTTTTCTTTTTTCCACTACCATCATATCCAGACAATAATACAGCGGGTAACGGTCAATATACCCCACGCCCTCGTCAACGCCGTCGCCTTTGACGCGGTCAACCGGCCACCACATCAGGCAGGCGTTTGGATCGCCATAGGCTCCGACCGCCCGCCCGCGGTCATTTTCCAGGCAGTAGCCGTACCATCCTTTCTGCCGGACGCCGCTGTCGTCAATATAATCGCAGGAAAGCGCGTCTGAACCCGGATACAGCCGGCAGGACTGCGGCGTCAGCCAAAAATTACTATCATTTACATTTGCCGGAGTAATATCCCGAACCTCTAAAGCCGGACGGATTTGGATATTGTCAAAATAAAACCCGCCGATAGACTGCCCGCCAGCCAGTTCGCCCTGTGCGTAAAGCTGAATAATAATTGAATTCCTGCCGCCGGCAACTTTAAATTTCCCTAATTTCAGCTGCCATAAATTTCCCTGCCGGTGCTGATGCTCAATGATTACCGGATTATCAATACTGCTGTTGGTATTATCAATAATATCATCGCCATTACCGCCGATAATTTTCACTCTCATCGCTCCCTGGGCTAAATTAGCTGAATTAACCAACAAGGTTAAAATATAATCAACGCCCTGAATAGCTTCTATCTCCTCGGACTGGACGGCGAAACTTGAACCTAATTGGACAAAAGACCGACCATCTATCCCGGAATAATCTATTTTTAAAACCTCCGCGTCAGCGGCGTTGGAAATAACTTTGGAGATATTATCATCCCATCCGGTTGACAAAAAATCCCCTGTTCTGTTTACTGTTCCGTTATTCCATCCTAAAGGGCTACCCTGCGCGGTTCGCATTTCAAAACTGCCGTTAGGCACTATGGCTAAATCGCCCGCCTGATCCATTTCTCCCAGCGGAATATAGCCCTCGGTGGTAGCGGCGGAGTTAACACCGGCTGAACTATAAAAACCGACTTTCGCGTAACCGGTCATATTGGCGATATTATCCTTGTCTAAATCATAATTAATATTATTTCCGACTGCTTCTATTGTTTGGTTATTCTTCCCCGCCAGCACCCAGCTCCGGCACTGGTTATTTTCATCCAGTCCGTCGCAAACTCCTATATTATAGCAGGCTAGTTCATCCTGCCCGTCGTCACCGCTTAATAAAACCTTGCTCCGGCAGGCGAGCCACTCGTCGCAGACGCGGTCCGGACTAACTTTCAGCACTATATTGGAATCACAGCCAACCCCGCCGGAGCATGTCTGCAAACTTTGGGTGCTGGCGGCGAAAGGATTAGCCGTTAAAATGCCGGCGTTGTATGCCAACTTGTTATAATTAATAGTCCCGTCGCTGTTTCTTCCGGTAACCGAGCGCTCATTAAAGACAACACAGCCTTCATTGAAGCTTGGAACTCCGCCGCAAGCGGTCCGGTCTAAGTTGCCGGCAATATGATAATTCACAATCGCTTCTTTAAAGTAATTATGATTGCCTGTTGGCTTTAACGTTATAATATTCTGGTCCGCGGAAAAAATCAGCCAATTATTTTGCGCATTTGGAGGAGTGCCCGCTATTAGTTGATTGTCCGCGTTGAGGTACGCGAACCCAGCTTTATTGTTTCCTTCAATATTTATGCCAGCGCTCCCGACGTAGGCCGTATTTAAATCTAACTTCACTTCCTGATTTTGGTTAATAACTTCACTTCTTATATCTGCTAAATTAACGGACGGCTCGGACATTGGATCAATAATCTCCGTACAGCCGGACTGGTGCGAGGGGCAAAGCCCAGCCCAATTCACCTTCACCGGCTTGCCATCTAAAGCTACTGCGTAGGATGGCTGAATAATCCTATTGCCGGAACCGCCGTAGCCGATGGTCTTGGGTGCGCGCGCTCCCAAATCCGTGCCGTTTCGGCTAGCATCCTGTTTATCAACCGGGCAATACTCATCCCAAGTGTCTGTTATACACTCAACCTGTTTCTGGCATTTATTATCAATACAGCTGAAGTCCCCGCCATACTGCGCGCAACCGGCGTCAGTGGCGCAGAATGAACTCGCCGCCGCGTAATAGCCGCAATTGTCATTGCTAAAACAAATATTATCCGCTCCGCCTTCAATGGCGGCTGAGCTGTGGTAAATTTCTCCATTCGGCGCGCTTGAATCGGCGGCGGCGTTATTGCCATGCAAATCGCAGCGTTTTACTCTCTTTTTATACCAGTCATAGCCAAAGTAGCCGTCGCGGTATTCGCAGACCTGCTCGCCCGGGTCTTTAAAGTAATACAGGCTGTTGCTGTCGCCGCGGAACTCCTCACAGCCGATTTCGCTGGCGCGGCAGAGAGTTGTTTCATATTTATCAGGATTATTTTTTAAATAAACGTCATCATAACTGATAACTTTATTATTATACTCTTTCGGCAGTCCGAGGCGCTGGCAGCCCTTACTGCCGGAGGCGCAGGATTTTCCGGAATCATAAGCCAAATAAACGAATTTATCAGAACTTACTTTAGCGGCATTGATAATATACTTATCCCTTAACTGGGGCTCAGTCAGCCCTTCCGCGCCGTCAAACTCGCACTCCTGCTTGCCATTTTGCGCTAGGCAGAGTTCTCTTTCGCCAAAAATTTTGCAAGAGCACCCGCCCGCGATTAAGCAAGTGTTGTCTAAACGGCAGGTGCCGGCGAACACCGCGCTGTCCGGATTCGTATAATTCTGCGTGTCAATCATCAGCTCGCAGCCGACCGCCGATTCAGTGCAGATGCCGGAGAAAGACTTTAAATAATGGCTGCGATTGTCGCGGTCGCTGTACTCATAACAGCCGGACATATAGTGGATGGCGCTATTGCCTTCCCAGTCCTGGTCGCAGGCGCGCGGCGTGTTCCAGGAATACTTGATTGAATAATAATTGTCGGAAATTTCCCGTAAAATTATATAATCAAAATAAAAAATGCTTTCAGTATTCGCCGAACTGAACCTTAAATTTATAGTATCCTCTTGAGCTTCCAAAGACGCGCCGGTAAATCTGTATTTATATGAATTCCATTCATTGCTAACGGATACATCGGGGGCGATATTGGCTGTCCGTTTTTCAGCGCTACCTTGGCTTAATTGCAAATCTATAGCCAAAATATGATTAGCGTCGGACTTAGCCAAAAATTCCAAAATATAGGTCCGGCCCGGAATTATGTCGTAGGTAATATTTTTAAACGCTTCAACCGGCTGTCCGTTGCCGCGGAAAACTTTCAAGGAATAGCCGTTAGTCATTAAAGAAGTATTGCTGCTTTCCACCTTTGAATCAGTGCCTGCCTGCCAGCCCTCTACCGCGCGGCTGTTAAAATCATCGGTAATTATGTTCCGGATATTATTGCCGAAATTTCCGACATACTTTCGGCAGCCGGCTTCCGCGGCGTTGCACATCTGTCCCTGTTGGGGAATAGCCATGTAAACGCAGGCCTGCTGGTCATTATTCCATTGGCCGTTGTTTTTGCATAAATAGCAGACTCCCAAACCGCTGTCCCAATGCCGGTCGGTCTTATCCACGCCCGTGCAATCAGCTTGGGTGATATTATAATCAACGTTAACCTCGGTCCGGCGGTAAGGATGGCAGTTCGTATCGTAACTGATGGTCCGGCTAAACAGGGCGTAAGTAATAACTCCGGCGCGCGAATAAAACTGCCGGCAGTCCGGATTATAGGCCGGATGCCGGATACTGGCGTTAAAAATAACTTCACTGCATACTACCTCGCTGTTTATTATCTGGTTGCCGGCGTTATTAATGGACCCTCCGGCGACATTCGGCCTGTCGACGTTATCGTCGGTCGTGACGATCGTGCCGCCGCCGGCATATTGCAAAGTAAAGGACCGCAGTTGGTAACCGGCGTCTTCCGAGCCTTCCCAAGTATAAAAAGTGGCATTGGTATTGCCGATGGTGCACTGGCGCAGGCGGGAGTAATATTCAATCCCCTCACCGCCTTTTTCCACCTCGTCTAAATTGGTAAATTGGTCGCAGCCGTCGGCCTGCGCGCCGCAGGTCCGGGCGGTGGCGGGAATAAAATACTGCTCCTGCGGGGATTCAAAGGTGGTTTCCTGCTGAATATACAAGTCATACCCATTACACTCGGCCGGACAGTAGTCGTTCCGGCTGACCTTGGCCGGAACCGCAAATCCGTCCCAAACTCTGGTATATAGTTCGCAGCCGGCCTCGCTTTCCGTACAACGGCGGGCGTAATTAAAACACTCGGCCGGAGCGCTGTCGCGCGACTGGTAACTGTTGCCGATTTTTTCGTAGCAGAAACCTTGGATGCCGTCATCCGGGAGCGGGCTTGGCGTTGCAATATCCCCGTTATTATCATAATATTTTCCATTGGCTAAATAATCCGGCAGCTCTTTTTCATAAGCTAAATTAGTCTCGCGGTAATCCTTATATGAAGACGGGCTGTCTTCATTTATCACTTCTTCCAGCTGAATCGCGTCAATCATAACTGTGTCGCCCGATTTTACGTTATCTAAAATCATCCTGACCTGGACCCCGCTGATGTCCGCCGGCGCGTCAAAAACCGCGTAGACCCTCTGCCAAACGTTATTGCCGTCTGGTGTCAAGGCGGTTGTATTTTTTATAAATCCTCCCGAAACTCCGTGGTTGCCTGCTGTTAAATAAACAGTTCCTCTGGCAATATTGGGGTTTATGTAACCGGATAAAATATAGCGATGGCCGCCGTATAAAGTAACATTATTTTTGTCTTTGACTATATAATTTGTCTCTAAATATGAAATCTTGTCATCATCTTTCTCCTTAACTTTTATGGCATAATTGCCAAAAATCCCCTCATTAACCGCCCTGGTTTCCACGTTACTATCATGGGACCAGCCCTCAAAAGTGGCTATGGTATTAGGGTCAGCGCTGTGAGGAGTCCACTGTTCAAAGCTGGAGTAAGGGATTAAATTAGTCCCTAATCCGGCCTTAGCCCGGATAAATTCACGGCAACCCTCGTCGGCCGCGTCGCACTGCTCCGCGTTGCGGTTAAAATAAATCTTCTCGCTTTCATCCCAGCGGGCATTGCCCTCGCTGCCGTAGTTATATTTGGTGCTGTACCATCGGCATCCGGCGCCGCTTGAATCGCACCATGCCAAAGTATTTTTTAAATAAGAAATGGATTTTCCCTCCTGGCCGTAAAAGGTCTGGCAGGTATTATAAAGCGGATTGCAGGAACCGGCGCCGAAATTCCAGTTTCTCCGCTCCTCTGTGCAGTAGCCGTAAACCTCGCAGCTGCCGTCGGAATTTTCTTTAATGCAAGCCTGTTCGTCGGCGCAATAATTTCCGCTGCGCTGGATGCTGCCAGCGCCGGCGGAAAGCAAAGTCTCTCCGTACCCTTGGCGGGCGCAGTAATTTAACGGCGCTTTTAATACCCAATCAGGGTCAACCAATTTGCGGCACCAGCTATTCGGATCTGGTGCAGGTGCAGTGCAATTGCCATTGTTATTGTTGCCATCACCAAAACCGGTGTATTGGTCGCAAGGATCAAAACAATCAACCAAATCTTTTAAAGTTAGTTGCGCTTTGCCCAAAACGCCCGCGTCGCCGGCATGTTCATTAATGTAATTTGCCGCCACTTCCCAGCCGACCGGCAATATTCTAAATTTGCGCAAAATAATCAGCGAACGGTAAGGATAGTTTTCATCCTGATAGCGCGGCTCCTGATTTCTGGCGGAAAAACCGAAAGCGCCGGCGGCGTTAAGCATGCCTTCCGTCATCGCCTGCCCGACCGTTTTTCTTTCCTGGACGGCCTGCCGGAAATTGTCGGTAATAACGCAGTTGGTCGGCCCGACGTTATTCGGATCAGGGCACATGGAAAGCTCGGCTAAAATATTATAATCCCCCCGCACGTTGAACCGCGGCTGGGTAATTTTCCTGAACCTGTCCTTGGCCGCCTGCACTCCGCCGCTCTCGGCTGTTACATCCGCTTCCGGCTGATATAAAGCCCCGAGCCCGCTGCTGCTGCCGCCGCTGTCGCCGCCGCCAAACAAGCCCTCCTGCAAAAACCTGTTTATCAGCTGAATCGCCAATTGGTTGATAAAAATATTTAAAGCGTCAATCAGCGCGTCGCCGGTATATTTTCCGATATTATCGCCTAAATTTTCAATTAACTGCGCTTTTTGCGCGTCATAAAGAAATTGGGAGGGCGTTTTCTTCAGGCCGGAGATCATCTCGCTAATCGGCTTAATGCCGCCGGTATAATTTTTCGCCTCTTCCACCTGGCTTTCTTTTTCAAAAGCCAGCCGCTCTAAATTCATGGTATGGGCCGAAAGGGCAATGCCTAAATCATTGGAAGTCGGATTAAAATAATCCTGAAAGCGCCCTAAAAAATCAGGCCGGTTTAATTCCTCTTCCCAGTTGTCCCGCATCTGGCTGAAAGTGCAAGCCGGTTTAGGGCGCTGGTATTGGCGCAGTCCCAAGCCGATTTCCAAGTCAACCCCCAGGGAGGGCTGGCATAAATTAACCCCTAACGGCCCTTCCGTCCCCCACTGGTAAAGGAATTCGCCGGCGGCCGAATCCACCGCGTCTAAGGCGATCTGGCCGAAAGAGCGCCTTTCAAAAGCCGACTCCTGCCCCTGGCCGCCGGAAGCGATCCAGTTAGCCGCGTCAAACGCCAAAGTATTTAAAACATTGCTTAAGGTGGTCTGAAAAAGCTTTGATCCTAAACTTTTCTTCATTTCCACTCCCTGCATAAACTGGTAGTCCTTGCATCCCTGCTCTTTCATCGCTTTGTTGATTTTTTGCACTAATGCGTCGCTGGTATCAATAGCCATCGCTCCGCTTAACGCGTCCCGCAGCTCTCCGACGCCGACTCCGGCCGCTTCGGCGAATAATCTCTGCTGATAGGCGCCGGTTACTGACAAATCAGGCAAAGTCGGGCATTCGCTTAATCCTGGAATCGCGGCGCTGGCTTCATTTTTAGAAAATAAAAAGAAACCAACAAAAATCAGGCAAAATAAAACAGCCTTAACCATAATTTTTTTAAATTTTCCGGAGTTGCGCATGGGGAAATTAAAAATTTATTTCTGGGTCTGCAAAGTATTTTTATAGGTATTTAATAACTGCTCGTCGCTGATCCTGTTTAACGACTCCTCGTCCATTCCTGCCTGCAATAAAAGCTTGCGCAGGCTGGCGGCATCTGCTTCGCCCAATAAAATGCTTTCAATCAACTGGCGTTCCGAATCATCTTGCGAAACGGCCCCGCTCCCCTCTTCCGGCGTTAAATTTTGCGGCGATGGCGATGTTTCCGGATTGGAAACCGGCTCTTCCGGCTGGGTATTTTCCGTACTGCCGCTGCCGCCCGCTTCGCTTTCGGAAAAACAATTCTGTCCCAGCGGACAATTAGGATCCTCTCCCATTTCCAGCTCTTCCCTGTCCCCCAGGCCGTCGCTATCCGTATCTTCAAGGTATATTGAAGTTTTATGAACATACAATTCGTCATAATCTGACAGCCCGTCTTCATCGCTATCCTTGCTTTGTTCCTGTGTCCGTGTTTCGCTGTTTAAACTGGCCGATTTATCCGATGATACGGTCCGGCCTGTTTGCAGGCTGTTTTTAAACTGAATGCCCCATAAAATCATCGCGCTGACGCCGAATAAAATTAAAAAAACTACCGTAATCTTTTGTTTCCAGGTTACCGCTTCCGGCCGGCGCGGCTTAAAGCCGTCCAGTTTTTCCCGGTACTCTCCGCCGGAAACATACTCATCCGGAATATTGACCAATAAATCTTCATTAATATTGTTATTTTTTTCCTCCATAAGAAGCCTAAAAAATATCTTAAAATTGAAAAATTGAGAATTTAAAAACTCTCCTTCGGGTTACTCACAGTTTAATTTATCCAAGCACCATTTAAATACAAATTTGGTTTTAACTTTATCAACATTAAAAATGGTGCTGGATTTATTATACCATATTTTGCCTCTCCAGCACAATAAACAATTCCTGCCATTTTTCTACCGATAACTCCTGCGCTCTGGTTTTTTCATTTAAACCGGCCTGACGCAAAATTTCTGCCATAATTTCACTTTTTACATTCAGCCCTTTGGCTAAATTATTTTTTAACATTTTCCGCCTGGCGCTGAATCCCACTCTGACTAATTTAAAAAAATTCTTTTCGTCAACCACCCCCTCGCCCCGCCCGCTTCGCCGGAGCTTCAGCGAGGCGAGCGGGAGAGGGGGCCGGGGGGTGAGGTGAATTATCGCGCTATCCACCTTGGGCTGGGGCCAAAACGCTCCGCTTGATACCTTTGCCATAATCTTTGCCTCGGCGAAAAATTGCACTGACACCGCCAATAAGCTCATCTGCGGCGGCTTGGCCGTTATTCGTTCCGCCACTTCTTTCTGCACCATTAAAACCATCATGCTCGGTTTACCCTCAACCTCCTCTAAAAATTTCCGCAAAAAACGCGAGGTAATATTATACGGCAAATTAGCGACTATTTTATAACCTCTACCCCGTCGCTCCGCTCCTCCCCCTCTCCTTACTAAGGAGAGGGGGTTGGGGGGCGAGGTAAGTATATTATCATTTACCACTTCAACATTTTTAATCCCCTGCTCCTGCAATCTGTTGCGCAACACTTCTGCTAATTTGTCATCCACTTCCACCGCTATCACTTGTTTCACCTGTTTTGCCAGCATCTCAGTCAAAAAACCAAGCCCCGGGCCGACTTCCAGCACAATATCATCCGGTTTTAATCCCGCCGCTGTAATAATTTTTTGATAAACGTTTTCTGAAATTAAAAAATTCTGCCCGCGCGAACGGGCAGGCTTGATATTATATAAAGCGCAAAGTTGTTTTATTTGCTTTAAAAAATCCATAAAAATTATTTGCCCCGCATTAAATCATATAATCCGCCCTGGCATCCGCTAAGATCCTGCGCGGCAATGCTAAAATCTTTAGTGTTGTCAAACTTGCAGATCATGCTCTGCCCCAGCCATTTTTGATTGGGCATGGATGAATATTTTACCGCTACGTCGCACCAGCCATTTTCGCATTTTAAAATTTCAAAATTAATCGCCAAGCCGGAAACGATATTCAAATCTCTAACAGCTCCAGCTTCACTTTTAGTGAAAGCCGTATTAAATATTTCTGCGGCGGCTGTTATCTTTGTTTCTTCCGCTGTGGGCGAAGAAATAGGACTGCTAATCGGTGCAACGGCATCTTTCGGCGCGGCAACATTTTTTTCCTGGCTATTTTTCGTTTCGTCCGCTTCTTTGGCTAAATCAGTCTTGTTTTCTGCCGCCGGCTTTTCGGCTATTGGTTGTTCCTTCGTTTTGATTATTTTTCTGGTAATTTCGCTATTTATCTTTATTTTTTCCAAATCATTATCAGTAATTCCTAAGCCCAAGCTCCTCATAATATTAAAAGCGTCCAGCGGACGGCCAAGGTAATATCTTTTTTGATTGTCGGGATTTACATACCACGCTTCGCCGTTTTTTTGCGCCTGCAAAAATATTTTCCCCGCGTGCCGGCCGGCAAAAGCGCTGTCCCAGGCCAGCTTCCCCGCGCCAGTGGGATTATAGTTGTTTACCATTTCCGTTCCGTCCTGAAAACCGTCGCCGTCCGTGTCTTTATTATTAATGTCCGTTCCGATTGCCTCTTCAAACACATTCGCCAAACCGTCGCCGTCCGAATCAGCGCCGGGAAAATAAATGTTGCCGATAGAAATTTTTTTTAAATCCTCATCTATGATGCCGATAGCTAACGCTCTCATAATGGCGAAAGCGTCATTGGGCCGGCCTAAATAATACCGCTCTTCGTTGGCCGGATTTACATACCAGGCCTCCCCCGCCTGTTCAACTTGCAATAATATTTTTCCTTTTAAACGGGTTTCGATTGGATTAACCGCGCCTATGCGAAGTGAAAAATGATTGGCGTAAAAAAATAAAACCGCGCCAACGGCGATAAAAATCATCGCGGCGATCCAATATTTATTTGGTTGATAAAAATTAAATTTATTCATTAATTTCATTGTACCAAAAAATCCGCTTTAATAAAAGTTAAAAAAATGCTATGATAATTTTATCCAAACATCTTCACCTCCACACTTATTATAGATTTCTCACTTCGTCCTATATGCTTAAACTAAAAAAACAACTGAAATTATTAATCCCGGCTGTCTTTATATTCATTTCCTTGATTTTTATTTTTGTTATTCTTCTGCTTCTGCCGAAAAAAAGCCAGGCCAGCAGTATTATCCCCGGCGGCGCTAATGTTTTATCTAATTTTGGCGGGCAAATTTTAGCGACGGTTGATTGCTCAAGCCCGCTGTCTTGTGTTCCCACCGCGCCGGAATTTCCGGTTTGCTTAGTTATCAGATGTATTTTACAAACACCATTTATCGCTCATTTTTTTCAAAATCTTAGCGATACGGGCGGAGATGCTTTCCGGGAAGAAATTCTTGAGCCCCTGGAACTGGCAAATTGCCCGGAAACGTGCCCCCTACTTGGGTTGGAACCAATGTCATGCACCTTCTTTTGCGCGAGTATTGCCGGTCTGCAGGAAGTTAACAAATCACCCGGCGATATCGCTTACGAGCAATATAAAGAAAGCACCGGCATGCCAACGCCCAGCATTTTAATGGCCTTATATCCCCAAAACCTGCTACCGGCCTGCAATGCCTCGCGGCCGATGCCCTATCCTCTGCAATTATTAGGAAAAGGGTTAAGCCAGCCGGGAAGCGGATTGTATTTCACGCAACCCGGCAACCAGGTCGGCGATAATTGCGCGGGAAATTATTATCCCTTGATGTCATTTTAAGTATTTTTTCCACTTTCTTAATGTCGCCGATGTCGGTAACTTGCAGCCAAAAAGTGGCGAGAATTATTTTTACGTCAAAATCCTGGGCCGCTTTTACCAGCGTCTGCGGCAGTCCCCATTCTTCTTTCCCCGGCAATTTAACCAGCTCGTAATTGAAAATGTCCGGCTGCATTACAAATAAGCCGATGTTCATCAGACTTTCTTTTTGGCGGTGGACTCCCTCTATTATTTCATCCAGGTGGCCGTCCGGCTTTAATTTTATCCGGCCGCCGCTGGTTTTTCCCTCAACTTTCTTTGCCAGCACCGCCCAGTCATTAGCGGCGCATTTCTCCAAATCTTCGCGGCAGTATATATCATCTCCCATCATGCTGATAAATTTTCCCCTGATTAAGTCCTTGGCGCACCATAAAGCCCGGCCGGTTCCCAGCAGTTTATCCTGCTTAACATAGGTGATTTTCCTGCCTTTGTATTCATTGCCAAAATGGTTAATAATCTGTCCGCCCAAATAGCCGACTACTATAATAACCTCGTCAATTCCGTCGGGCAATTGGTCAAGCTTGTGTTCAATTAAATTTTTACCGGCCAGCCGGATCATCGGCTTGGGAATGTCATAAGTCAGCGGTTGCATCCTGACGCCATTGCCGGCCGCCAATATTACTGCTTGCATAAATTAATTTTAGATTTTTGACTGACGGCTTAAGGTCTGTTGCAATTTTTTTACGCTAGCGCCGCTCACTTTCATTTTTACCCGCTTGCGCTTGTCTCTGCCGCCCAGCTTCCGTTCATAAGCTGCTACCACTTTATCATGATTATTGTTCTTGTCAATTTTCATAAAATCGAAAAATTGCTATAATAACTATACTTCAATCATATCCTAAAAACATCCCAAAAACAATATGATCTACTTTACTAAATATGCCAATGATAAATTTGAAATACTGAATAAGTATAAAGTTTTCATTACCAAGGAAGAGGTCGAGGAAGCGGTTAAAGCGCCAGATAAAATAACCGCGAAAGACCGGTACTGGCGCGCGGAAAAAGACGATTTAAAGGTATTTTACCGGCAGGAGGAGAATATAAAAAAAGTCGTCACTTTTTTCCCGGCCCATAATAAGTAAAACTTTTTATCTATGGTTAATTACGACCCGGAAACCAATTTAATCTCCATTGAAATCGCCCAAGGCAGGATTGATCACGTAATCGAGCTGGGTAATTTTTTAATTCATGTCAATAAAAAAAACGCGCCGCTGCTGATTGAAATCCTGGACGGCGGAAAATTTATCGGCCAGCTCCAAAAATTTAAAAAAGAGGATATCATTAAATCCGTCGCCCCGGCCGGATAAATTAGACTGAAAGTCGCGGAGATTGCATTAAAAAAGTAGGGGCGGGTTTTAAACCCGCCCCTACTTTTTTATTTTAAATCTAAATGTTTATTTATTTCTGTCATAAGCCCGAAAACCGGTGCCAGCCGGAATCAGGCGGCCGATAATTACATTTTCTTTCAATCCCTCCAGCGTATCCACCTTGCCGTTAATGGCTGCCTCAATCAGCACGCGGGCTGTTTCCTGAAACGAAGCGGCTGATAAAAAGCTGTCGGTCGTCAGCGATGCCTTAGTCATTCCTAAAAGCAGAAGCTCGCCCATTGCCGGTTTCTTTTTATTTTGTCTGGCTTGCTTATTGGCTCTGTCAAAAATTACCTTTTCGATGACCTCTCCCGGCAACAAATCCGTCTCTCCCTGATCTTTTATCAGAACCCGGGAAAACATCTGGCGGACAATAATCTCCACGTGCTTGTCATTGAGCGGCTGGCCCTGCGATGAATAAACGTACTGAATATCATGAATAATATATTTCTGGGTGGCCAGACGGCCGCAGAGAGCGTAATATTGCTGCAAATCCAAGCTGCCCTCGGTAAGCTGGGTTCCTTTAGTTATTTTATCGCCATCGCTGGCCCAGATAGCATACCCCTTGGGAATAATAAACTCCTTGGCTTTATCGGCCGTGAAGCTTACTTTAATATATTTGTCGCTCACGGCGGCAATGCCGGATTCCTTGGATTTTATTTCCACTCCGTCCAAAGAAAACAGCGCCTGACCGCGCTTCACTTCCTCATTGTCTTTTACTAAAATAACTGGTTTTATTTTCTTTTTAGCCGCTTTTTTGCCATCGTTTTTACTGAAGTCGGAATTGCCGGACGGCATCTCCCGCAAGGCTTCGGCAAAATAATATTTACTGCTGTCAGTTCCCTGATAAATAATCTTTAATACCTTGGAGTTGGTTGTCTGAGCGATAACCCTTCCTTTCTCGTCTTCAATCATTTTCTCCAGAGTTTCAATTTTAACGACCCCGTCCACGTCCGAGACCAAGGCTTTGCGCTTCGGCGGCCGGGCCTCGAATATCTCTTCAACGCGCGGCAGACCTTGGGTTATATCCTCGCCGGCGACTCCGCCGGTATGGAAGGTTCTCATCGTCAGCTGGGTGCCCGGCTCTCCGATAGACTGAGCCGCTATAATACCGACCGCCGTGCCGAGCTTAACCGGCTTGTTATAACTAAGGTCATAGCCGTAGCAAGTCGCGCAAATTCCTTTTTCGGATTTGCAATTAAGCGGACTTCTGATAATGGCTTCTTTAATTTCCTCTTTTTCCAGATTTTTTGCTGTTTCATCGCTAACCAGCTCTTTGGCTTTTAATAGAACCTTTCCTTTGGCATTAACCAAGTCTTCAGCCAAATACCTTCCAACAATGCGTTTAATCAGAGTTGTGCCGTTTTCTTCGCTTTCCTTCTGCGTTATAATCGAGCCTTCCTTAGACCCGCAATCATCAATGGTAATGACGACATCCTGGGCGACATCAATTAAGCGCCGGGTAAGATAACCGGCGTTGGCGGTCCTTAGAGCCGTGTCTGATAAGCCCTTGCGCACTCCATGAGTGGCGATAAAATATTCTAAAACATCAAAGCCTTTCTTAAAGTTGCCTTTTACCGGCAATTCAATAATCTCGCCCGAAGGGGAAGTTACCAAGCCCTTCATGCCGATGATCTGGGTCAGCTGGGCCCAAGAGCCGCGCGCTCCCGACTGGATCATGGAATAAACTGACCCGCGGGGGTCGATGCTGATTTTAACGGCTTCGGACACTTTGTCTTTTGTTTCCGTCCAGAGCTGGACAATTTTGGCATAACGCTCGCTCTGTGTTAAAAGGCCCTCTTCATATTGCTCCTGCACGGTGTCAATTTTGTGTTCTGTTTCCGCGATTAATTTATCGCGCTCCTTCAGGCCGGGCAAGTCGCCCATTCCCCAGGACAAGCCGCTCTTGGTTATATATTCAAGCGCCAGATCCTTCATTTCGTCTACCAGCTGCACCGTGCGGTCTTCTTCATAAATATCCAAACAGTCTTTTATCACTTTATTTAAATTCTTTTTTACCACAACTTCGTTGATGAATCGCAATTTTTCCGGAATAATGCTGTTAAAAATAATTCTGCCGGCGGAAGTATTCAAGAGTTCAACTTTGCGGCTGCCGGTCTTTATCCGAACCCTGATAGGCTGCTGCAAGCCGATTTTGCCTATCTGGTAGGCTAAAGTTGCCTCCTCTTCATCGGTGAACAAAGGCATTTTTTTCTCCTCAATCTGATCGGGGATATCAGTCAGATAATAAGCGCCCCATACTATATCCTGCGAAGGAGTAACAATCGGGCTGCCGGTCGCCGGCTTGAGGAGATTATGGCTGGCCAGCATTATATCGCGCGCTTCCACAACCGCTTCCTTCGTCAGAGGCACGTGCACCGCCATCTGGTCGCCGTCAAAATCGGCGTTAAAAGCCGAACAGACCAAAGGATGGATCTGAATCGCTTTTCCTTCAATTAAAATTGGCTTAAAAGCTTGGATTCCCAAACGGTGCAGAGTCGGCGCCCGGTTGAGCAAGACGTAAGCTTCTTTAATGATTTCTTCTAAAATATCCCAGACTTCATCAGCCCCGGACTCAATATACCGGGAAGCGCTGCGGACATTATGAACAATCTCCCGCTTAATTAATTTGCTGATAATAAAAGGCTTGAATAATTCCAGCGCCATTTTTTTAGGCAAACCGCACTGGTATAATTTTAGTTTAGGATTAATAACAATTACCGACCGGCCGGAATAATCGACGCGTTTGCCTAATAAATTCTGGCGGAACCGGCCCTGCTTGCCTTTAAGAATATCCGCTAAAGATTTCAACATTCTTTTTTGGCCGGTTGAGGCCGTCACGGTTTTGCCGTGCCGGGCGGAATTATCAATCAAAGCATCCACCGCTTCCTGCAGCATGCGCTTTTCATTGCGGCAGATTACCTCCGGCGCGTTCAGCTCAATGAGCTGGCTCAGGCGGTTGTTCCGGCTGATAACGCGGCGGTATAAATCATTTAAATCCGAAGTGGCAAAACGGCCTCCGTCAAGCGGAACCATCGGCCGGAGATCAGGAGGGATAACAGGAATAACTTTAAGAACCATCCAGTCGGGCCTTAAATTATTGGCTGACAGGCTTTTAATAAGCTTCAGCCTCCGCAAAAGCTTTTCCCGCTTGGAATCAAGCACGCTCTCTAAATCCTTCTCCAGTTTAACAATCATTTTCTTTAAATCAATTCTTTCCAAAAGCTTAAGTATCGCCTCGGCGCCGATGCCCGCTTCAAAAATATGCCCGTATTTAAGCGCCAAGTTCTGATAGTTATGCTCCGATATAATTGACATCAGCTTTATCTCTTTAATTTCTTCCTGAGCGGTTTTAAAAGCCCGCTCCAGCTTTTCTTCTTTTTCGGTTTTTATCTTCTCCAGTTGCTCCACTTCCTTCTCTTTATTCTGGTCTTTGTTGATCTCAGACTTTTTCTTTTTAAATTCAGCTTCTATCTGCTTCTTTTTATTTTTAAACTCATCTTTAACCTGCTGCAATGTAGCCTGTTTTAGTTCCTCATTAACGTCGGTAATTACAAAACTGGCGAAATATATCACCTTTTCCAAAGCCGTGGAAGGCAAATCAAGCACAATGCCTATTTTTGAAGAAATCCCCCGCAAAAACCAGATATGAGTAACAGGGGACTGCAGTTCAATATGGCCCATGCGCTCGCGCCGGACAATGCTGCGGGTTACCTCCACTCCGCACTTATCACAAATTATTCCCTTATAGCGGATTTTTTTATATTTTCCGCAATAGCATTCCCAATCTTTCGAAGGGCCAAAAATTTTCTCGCAAAACAGTCCGTCTTTTTCCGGCTTCTGGGTGCGATAATTCACGGTTTCGGGGCGGATTACCTCGCCGTGCGACCACGACAAAATAATCTTCGGGGAAGCGAGCTTAAGTTTAATAGCGTCAAAATCAGTTGTCTTTATAGGATTCAACATAATTGATTATTTAGTTGAAAAAAATTATTTTTTACTTTTCTTCCTTTTCCTTCTCTTTATCCTCTTCTCCTGCGTCCGCGGCAGAATCACCCTAGACGCTCTTATTGATAACCTTCGTTTCCTGGATATTATTATCCCTTGATTCATCTTTAGGATCTAAACTTTCCTCCTCTTTATAGCCGATCAATTCCACGTCCAAACACAGCCCCTTCATTTCGCGAATCAGCACGTTAAACGACTCCGGAACGTTTTGCTTTCTTATTTCTTCACCCTTGATAATTGATTCGTAAGCCTTTGACCGTCCCGGGACATCGTCGGATTTAATAGTTAAAATTTCCTGCAAACAATGGGCCGCGCCGTAAGCCTCCAAAGCCCAAACTTCCATTTCGCCGAAACGTTGCCCGCCAAATTGGGCCTTGCCGCCCAAGGGCTGCTGAGTAATAAGCGAATAAGGGCCGATTGAGCGCTGGTGCATCTTATCTTCCACCATGTGGTTTAATTTCAGCATATACTTGTAGCCGACAGTGACTGGCTTATCAAACACCTCTCCGCTCTTGCCATCTATTAATTTTATCTTTCCATGTTCAGGATAACCGGCTTTTTTAAGCTCTCCCCTGATTTGCTCTTCAGTAATGCCATTTAACGGCGGCGTGGCGACTTTGTAGCCGAGTTTTTTAGCCGCTAATCCCAAGTGGGTTTCCAGCAACTGCCCTAAATTCATGCGGGAAACAACGCCTAAAGGAGAAAGGACAATATCAATCGGAGTGCCGTCTTCCAGATAAGGCATATCTTCCGCCGGCACCACGCGGGAAACAACGCCTTTATTGCCGTGCCGCCCGGCCATTTTGTCGCCGACCTGAATCTTGCGCAGATTGGCGATGGTAATCTGGATAGATTGGATCACTCCGGCCGGCAATTTGTCCCCTTCTTCGCGGGAAAATATCTTTATATCAACCACTTTGCCGTGCTCCCCGTGCTCTAAATACAGCGAGCTGTCGCGGATATCTTTGGCTTTATCCCCGAATATCGCCCGCAGCAGCTTTTCTTCGGCGGAAAGTTCGGTCTCGCCTTTTGGAGTGATTTTACCGACCAGAATGTCTCCGGAAGAAACCTCCGCGCCAATCCGGATAATACCGGTTTCATCCAAATCTTTCAGGCGTTCGACTGAAATATTAGGGATGTCTTTAGTCACGACTTCCGGCCCCAGCTTAGTGTCGCGGACATCTATGGTATAATTTTCAATATGGATTGAGGAGTACACATCCTCATTTACCAATCTTTCGGAAATAATAATAGCGTCTTCAAAATTAAATCCCTCTCTGGTCATAAAAGCCACCAAAACATTTCGGCCGATAGCGATTTCACTGTTATCAATCGCCGCTCCGTCGGAAATGACATCGCCCTGCCTGATTTTATCGCCCTGACTGACGGTCGGATGCTGGTTAATACAGGTGGAATGATTGGAGCGGACGAATTTATTTAACAAATATTCTTTAATTTCTCCGTCCTTGTTTTTAATGGTTATCTTATCTCCCTGAACAAATTCAACTGTACCGTCCTCTTCGGCGATTGCCACATGGCCGGAATCAATCGCCGCCCGCCTTTCAATCCCCGTGCCCACAATCGGCGCTTCCGGTTTTATTAAAGGCACCGCCTGGCGCTGCATATTTGTGCCCATTAAGGCCCTGATTCCATCGTCATGCTCTAAAAAAGGGATGCAGGAAGTCGCGACGGAAACGATTTGATTGGCCGCTACTTCAATAAAATCAATTTTTTCCACGGTTTCAATGGAGGGCTCACCGTATTTTCTTACCTCGGCCCGACCGACCAAAAAATGCCCTTCACCGTCGGTAGGAGTATTATAGAAAGTGGTAATGTATTTTTCTTCTTCAAAAGCGTCAAGATAAACAATTTCGCTGGTGATAACCGGCCGGATGGGAATTTTAATGGGTCCCAGCTTTTCTAATTTTTTCGCGAGAGCTTCATCAATCTTCTCGCCCGCTTTAGCGGCCAACTCTCCTTTTTTGCCTTCTTGATGGTAATCATAAACATCTTCCCGCAAAATTTTTCCAATAGTTATTTTTGCCTTATTGTCAACATCATGCAATATCCGGCGGTAAGGCGCCTCTAAAAAGCCATAGCTATTCAGTTTGGCATAGCTGGCCATATGCCCCACCAGGCCGATATTCGGCCCTTCCGGAGTGGCAATCGGGCAGATGCGGCTGTAATGGGTAGTATGCACGTCCCGGACTTCAAAACCGGCTCGCTCGCGGGTCAGCCCTCCCGGCCCCATGGCTGACAACCTCCGCTTATGCTCAAGCTCGGCCAGCGGATTAGTCTGGTCCATAAACTGGGAAAGCTGAGAAGACATGAAAAATTCTTTCACTACGCCGATTACCGGCCGGGCGTTAATAAGCTTGTTGGGAGTTAAATCGGCGATATCAATAGTGCTCATCCGGTCTTTAATAATGCGCTCCATGCGGGATAAACCAAGCCGGAATTTATTTTGGATCAGTTCGCCGACCGCCCGAACGCGCCGGTTGCCGAGGTGATCAATGTCGTCTTCTTTTCCTTGAATTTTATTTAATCTGATAACCTCGCTTAAAATGGCGATGATGTCTTCGCGGCGGAAAATTCTGGTTTCTTTATTGTTGGGAATATCAAAGCCAAACCGCTTATTAAGCTTATATCTGCCTACCCGGTCAAAATCATAGCGGTCAAAGCGAAAAAACATGGAATAGATAAGGTTGCGGGCGTTTTCCACGGTAGCCAAATCCCCGGGCCTGATGCGCTTATAAACCTCTTTTAATCCTTCGGCTTCATTCTTCGCCACGTCTTTCTTGATAGTCGCTTCGATATAGCTTATTTCGCTGTCCGCTTCAACTTCCTTAAACAGGTTTTTTATCTCGGCATCGGTTTCATAGCCGAAAGCCCGCAAAAGAGAAGTAACTGCCACTTTGCGCTTGCGGTCGATCCGAACCCAGATCACATTGTTGCCGTCGGTTTCAATTTCCAGCCAAGCGCCGCGGTTAGGAATTATTTTCGCGCCGTAATATTTCTTCCCTTTAATAAGCTCGGCGTTAAAAATAACTCCGGCGGACCTGATCAGCTGGGAAACTACCACCCGCTCAATGCCGTTAATAATAAAAGTGCCGCGCGTTGTCATCAGCGGCATATCTCCTAAAAATACCTCTTGAGTAATTGATTTATCGGTCTGTTTATTAAACAGCCTAGCCTTGACGCGCAACGGCGCTTCATAGGTAATATTTTTCGCCTTGCTCTCCAGTTCGGTAAATTTCGGCTCATCCAGATAATAATCCTCAAAACAAAGCTCCAAATTGCGGCCGATAAAATCGTTAATCGGGGAAATTTCATCAAATAAATCTTTTACCCCTTCTTCTAAAAACCATTTGTAGGAATTTTTTTGCACCTCGATTAAATCAGGCATTTCCAAAGATGTGGGCTCCTCAACGAACATTTTTCTTTTAGTGCTGATGCTTTGAGTGTTAGTTGGCATAATATTATTTTTAACACAGAGTAACTCCCGCGGCCCGCGGCCGCGGGAGTACAAAAAAATACCTTTTATTCCAAAAACAAGGCTATAAAAAAATTTATTTAGTTAAGATTCGGCGGAAAAAAAGCACAGAGTATGTGTAACGTATTTTTAAAAAAAATTAAAATGTTCCAAAAAAACAAAAAACGGCTTTCTTATTTGTAGCGGAAAAATCCCGCAGAAACCGTTCATTTTATATTTATGTTTATATGCATTCTACAAACAAAATAAATTAGACTTATATCTATTGTTTTTTTATATTAACAATAAAAAAAATATTTGTCAAGGATTTTAAGGCTATCTCTTGAAAAATTGCAAGTCCCATATATTTTTAGCTAAAATTAAACAAAAAATATTTTTATCCCTAATTATTCATCTATCTTTTATAACTTATCCACAAAAAAATTTTACATTAAAATTCAATGTCAACGCTTGTTTTTTGCGGCGCTTTAACCGGATATTTTTCCAAGCTCTTCCCTGGCCGTTTGGCGATCATCCCAGGGAATTTTCTTTCCGCCGGACAGGCACATCGCCTGTTCGCAGCCTTTGCCGGTTATTAAAACCACGTCTCCCTCCCGGGCGAGCCGCAGGGCTTTTCTAATCGCCTCCCGCCGGTCTAAAATTTTAAACAAACTCTGTTCTTGACCGGCTGAATGATTCTGCGTTTTTCCGGATTTCTCCGCCCCGACAGCCACTTGGTCAATAATAATTTGCGGATCGTCATCATAGGGATCTTCATTAGTGATAACTACGATGTCCGCTTTCTCGCCGGCGATTTTCCCTAACAGCGGCCGGCGGGAAATATCGCGACCGCCCCCGGTTGAACCCAGCACTTGGATAATCCGCCGGTGCGGCAATTGGCTGATAATTTCATAAAGCTTGCTAACGGCGTTCGGCTCAAAGGCATAATCAACTATTACCAAAAAATTCTGCCCTTCATCAATGCGCTCAAACCTTCCCGGCACTCCGCTGACGCTCTCCAGCCCTTTTTTAATTTTGTCCAGATCCAAATCTTGCGACAGGCCGGCGCTTACGGCCGCCAAGGCGTTGTAAAGATTAAACGCGCCCGCCAGCCGCAGTTTAAAATCAGTTTCGTTAATGGTAAAGCTAATTCCCTCCCCTGATAAATTCCGGTTGGAAACTAAATATTCGTTGCTCTCGAATTTTATTTTGGCGCGCTGAAAAGTTATTTTTTGTTCAGCCTTAAAACTTAAAAAATATTCGGCATATTTATCATCCTGGTTCACTATCACCGTCTTTTTCACCCGCTCGCTGTGAATTTTTTTTATTTCATTTTTTATCAATTGCACCTTCTTTTTGGCATTTACGTATTTCGGCTTACAGCGCGCTAAATGCGCGAACAATTTTCCTTTGGCCAATTTATAATTCTCAAAACCGCCGTGCGCTTCAATATGCTCCGGATAAAGCCCGGTAAATACCAAAATATCGTAATTAATAAACCGATGCCGGAATTGTTCTATTCCTTGCGAAGTCGTTTCAATAATCGCGTACTCGCAACCGGCTTTTACCATCCGACGCAACATGCTCTGCGTAAAAAATCTGCCGGGCATGGTCATTTTTTTGTCATTCATCCATTCTTTGTCCGCCACTTTAAACATCGCGGTAGAAGTATAGCCGACTTTATAACCCGCGCTTTCCAAAGTTTTCGCGATTAAATGCACGCTCGTTGATTTGCCGGTCGTGCCGGTTACGCCGATAACGATTAATTTATTTGACGGAAAACGATGTAAAACAGCCGCCAGCCAGGCAAGCACGAAATGATAGGCGGGTTGGATTTTGCTGAATATTTTTTGAGGGATTAGTTTTTTTATTGAATACAGTATTTTGTCCATAAAATAAAATTTTTAATTTACAATAATCAATTTTCATTCAATCACCAATTTTCAATTTCCAAATAGTTTGAAAATTAATTTATTGAAAATTGGATGAGAATCGTAAATTGATAATTGAAAATTATATCGCTACATTAATTTCTTTAACCACTTAACTAATTTATAAATTTCATACCACTTGTTATTAAAAACTATGTCAAAACACCCCTGATAATTTATTTCACCCCCTCCAAATCCTCGTTTAAACCTCGTCACTCCCGGCCATTTTTTTTCGTCAATGCCGTAAAAATCATATTTGGCATATCCTAATTTTTTTGCCAATTTAATCATCTGCCAATGCAAGGCGTACGGCGCCATCACTTCTTTATGTTCGTGTGTGGACGCGCCGTGCAGATATGTAACTGTATTTTGATAAAAAACAAAAATTCCCGCCGCCAAAATTTTATTCTCGTGCTGAGCAAAATACAACTTTAACCCCTCCCTTTCGTTCCCTCCCCTAATTAGGGGAAGGATGGGGTGGGGTTGCAACATTTTTTGATAATAATCTTTATTGTGCGCGCGAAAGCCATCCCGTCCAGTAGTCTCTTTCATTAATTCCCAAAACTTTTCAAAATCATCGGATTGAAAAACCTTAATGCCTTTTTTCTCCGCTAAACGAATGTTATATCTGGTTTTCGGATGCATATTTTGCAAAAGCTGTTCTTCACTCTGCGATAAATCTAAAATGATAGTTTGAGATGGTTGGACATCGCTACTACGCACAATTTTCAATTTACAATTTTCAATTTTCAATTCTGCTACTGGTTCTACGCGCAAAAAAATGCTTTTTTCTTTTTTTGCCAACTCTTCTATTTTGTTTAAAAAAATTCTTATGTCTTCCGTCTTACGACTTAAGTCTGTTCTGGGCGCATAAAAATAACTCCTCCCTAGTAGAAGCGGCTTTTTAATCAACAGTGCGCCATCAACGCGAAAAGTTGCGCAGCCGGCGCTTTGCTGGAATTTTTCCCAAAGTTCAGATTGAAGAAAACTATTAGTCATAATTTATTCGTATAATTCGCAATTCGCGGCATTCGCATAAGTCGCATGAAGTATTAAATCCGTAAGACGAATTCGCATTAAGCGATCGCCTGCAAAAATAAATCCAGCACCTTGACCGCAGGGTATTAAACCCTGCGGCAAGAATGATGATAGCCCTTCATCCCTGCGGCAGCACGGTGCTGGATAAACCCGTACAAAAAACTTCTAGGGGCAATTTTGCGCCCGTCTCCACCCCGCCGCCTGCGCCTCGCTTTCCGCGCAAAACCACCGTTCGCCTTGTTCAATATTAATCACCGTTTTAGCGTAAGAGCCGCAATTTAATAAATGATAAATCTTTTCCCCCTTGCTATTAATGTTGCCTTTGATATTGCAATTTGAATTAGGTGCCGCGTTACTGACATCTGATGTCGCGGCGACATCGGATGTCACAGCGCCGACTGTGCTACCGGCGCAGGCATTGTCCGCCCAAAGCCCTAATTTATTTTCTCGCGCTAAAACTTGCGCCGCTTTAAATTCCGTTTGGTATTTATAGGGAATTTGGTACGTATATTCATACGCGTAACCCTGCTTTATTATTTCCAAATTGTAAAATAATCCATCCTCGCGCCGGGCGTAGCGCAAGAGCCGCCCGTATTTATCGCGATTGTCCTGCGTTTCATCCGTTTCCAAATAAATTTTTTTATTTTCTAAAAGTTCGTGCGCTTTCGCGCTTGCCTCTCTGCCAAAACATTCAACCGGTTTGCGCGGGTCAACCGTTTCCGGCGTATTAATGCCGATTAAACGCACTCGCTCCGTCGTCGTGCCAATCATAACATCAATCGTATCGCCGTCAACGACTTTGGTCACTAAAAAATAATCTCTTTCTTCTTTCAAATTTTTAGTAATTCCCGAATTTTCAACCGTATCTGCATTTTTGATATTGGATATTGGGATATTGGGATATTGGATGTTTTTTGCTTTTACTTTTTCTTCTTTCTCTTCTGTATTTTCTGCATTTCTGTTTTCTTGCTTGTCCGCCGTAGCTGCCTCCTTCGCCGAAGTGGTTACGGAAACCGAGTTAGCGAAGGAGGATCCACTTACTACTTTTTCTCCCAAAACTTTCTTATTTGTTGGCGTTTGTTTATTTATCGTCAAAAATACAGCCAATAATATTATAATTGCGCCAAACAAAATTATCATCCGCCTTTTCATAATATCCAATATCTAATATTCTGATATCTAATTATTAATGAGATTGCATTTTTGTTTTAATGTTTTTTTGTTTTTATGTTTTAATGCTGCGCGATAATCCTCTCAACGCCGTGCGAATACGTTCTGAACTGTCATTAATGCTTGCATCTACCGCCCGAAGCGCCTCGCGCGCTTGCTGCAATGAATAACCTAAAGACATTAAAGCGTCTATTTCGTCGCTATTTGCGGATGTGCTGGCGATTCCATTGCTATCAACTGGAGCTAAATGATCAATTTTTCCGCGCAGTTCCAAAACAATCCGCTCGGCCGTTTTTTTGCCGATGCCGGAAACTTTATTTAATAATGACGGGTCGCCCGCGCCGATAGATTCTTTGATGTCCGTCACGCTCGCCAGGCCCAAAATTCCCAGCGCCGATTTCGGCCCCACGCCCGAAACGGATAAAAGCAGTTTAAAAAATTCCAATTCCGCGAAATTTTTAAAACCGTATAAATCATCCGCGTCCTCGCGCACGTTATGGTATAAATAAAATTCCGCGTCTTGGCCAATATTTAAATCTGCGTACGCTAACGCATTAATAAAAATCTGGTAGCCGATGTTATTAACTTCCGCGATAGCAAAACCCTGCCCTGTAATTTTATCGTGCGGGGCCTGTCCTTTATTTAAAATTTTACCGCGTAAAAATGCTAACATACAAACAAATGTCATTCCGCACTTGATGCGGAATCCAAAAATATTAATTTATTTTTTCCTGGCTATCATTGCAAACGGCAAATAAAATTTTTCCAAATCGGCAAACGAGGCGCAAACTTCCGTTCCGCCGACAAATAATCCCGCAACCGCTTCCCGTAGGCGGGCTATTTCTTTTAGTTGCGATGGCTTGTGAATACTGTCTAAAGTCAAATCAATTAATTCCAACGCCCGTATCAGCGCCTGATTTTTATGTTCTAAAATATTTTTTTTATCCCAGGATTGCGCACGCGCGAGTTCTGAACCGATATTTCCAATCTGCTCGGCTAAAGTTAGTTTTTGCCACCTTTCCAAAGTCAACCCTTTATGAACTAAAGGTATGTTTTTCTCTTTGATTATCCTTATTTCCATATACTTTACTCTACCAATTTTCACCCAAAAAATCAAACCTACAATGAAGGCGAGGTTTGCAAGCCTCGCCTTCCATGTTGTTAATATTTGTGGTTATTCGTCTCTTTATTCGTGCAAATTCGTGACATTATATTTGTTCAAAAAACGCCCGATACGCCCGATAGGACTGATAAACGTCCGCTTTGGAAACAATCTCCATCGGCGCGTGCATGTTTAATACTCCTACTCCCATGTCAACCACATCCAGGTTGCGCTTGGCTAAATACATCGCGATCGTGCCGCCGCCGCCCTGGTCAACTTTGCCCAAACCGCCGGTTTGCCAAATAATTTTTTGCGCGTCAAAGATGCCGCGCAATTTTTGCATGTATTCGGGAGAGGCCTCCGAAGTGCTGTATTTTCCGCGGTAGCCGGTATGTTTTTCCAGCGCGACGCCGCAGCCGATATAGGCGGCATTGCGCGCGTCGTGTACTTCTTTATAATCCGAATCAAAACCAGCCGTAACATCCGCTGAAATCGCCTGGGATTTTTCCATTACCTGATAGATATTTTTTAAATCAGCCGGCTGTCCGGTTTTTTCCAAAATTTCAGCAATGATGCTTTCGATCCAGACTGATTGCGCGCTGGTATTGCCTTCGGATCCGATCTCTTCGCGGTCAACCCAAAAACATAATTGCACGCGCGCTTTATTTTGGCTGTCCAAAAGAGCCAGCAATGACGAATACGCGCAAACTCGGTCGTCGTGGCCGAAAGCGGCGATTAAGGAACGGTCAAAGCCCAAATCGCGCGCTTTGCTCGCGGTTACCGCGTGCAACTCACTAGAGACAAAATCTCCTTCAGTCAGGCCGTATTCTTTGTTTAAAATTTCTAAAATCGCCAGTTTTATTTTTTCTTTTATTTTTTTGTCCGCTACCGGAATACTGCCGATAACGATGTTTAATTCCTCGGCCGTAACTCCTTCTTCCAAAGTTTTCTTAAGCTGGTCCTTGCCTAAATGCGGCAATAAATCAGTAATCATAAAAATCGGGTCGTCATCTTTTTCGCCGATAGTTATTTCTATTTTTTTGCCGCTATGCAGCATCACCACGCCGTGCAAAGATAAGGGAATCGTCGGCCACTGATATTTTTTTATGCCGCCGTAATAATGGGTTTTAAAATAAGCCAGACCGGAATCTTCATAAAGCGGGTTAACTTTTAAATCCAAACGCGGGTTATCAATATGCGACATTAACAAGCTAAAACCGTCGCGCGTTAAATCTTTGCCGATAACTCCAAATAAAATATTTTGATCGCGGTTTAAAGCGTATATTTTATCTCCGGCTTTTAAAACCTTAACTTCGGTTATATTTTTAAAACCCGCCTTGCGCGCAATTTCGATTCCTTGTTTTACGGTCTCGCGCTCAACTTTCGCGCTGTTTAAAAAATTCTTATAACCTTCACTGAATTGCATGGCGTTCTTTTTGCCTTTATCGCCCATTTCTTCCCAAGCGTTCTTGCGCTCATATTTTAATTTTTTTTCTAATTTTTGGTAGTCAATTTTAGGCATATGTTTTATTTTACAAAATTTTTTAATAATTTTTTCTGCCGGCGCTTTGCCCATTGAATCAAAAACCAAATCGGCAATTCGCGCATTTTAAATTTATTTAATTTTAAAACGGTAAAATCATTCAAAATTAATTTTCCTGACGGAGTTATTAAAATGTTGCTGACAAAATCCGGCTTTATTTTAAATAATCCTTCCCGGCCGAATAAATCAAATACCGATCCGATTTCCGCTTCCATTTTTTTATAACGTTCCATAATATCATCAAACTGCCCTTTAGTCAAAGAATTTCTCAAGTCTGCTGCAGTTAAAAAACGGACTGATATTTTGTCCTGAATTTCTACTGCCTTTTTATTATTTTTCCAAGTTAAAATTTCCGTCGGCAGAATATAATCGCCAAAATATTTTTGGCCAATTTCATAGTCTCTTTTTAATTTTTCTACCGCCTTTTTGCCGGCCAGCCAAACATGCAGGGAAAATTTTATCACCCTATTTTCTCCATAGTCAAAAACGAGGTGTTCGCCACCCCAGCCGATGAATTTCCCGATTTTTTTCTTGTCGTAAGGCCGCCTTGGCATAAATTATTTAAAATAAATTTCTGGCTATCAACCCTAAAATAAGAATACTGCAAAAATTAAGCGCGAAAGAAATTGGGAAAAATAAAATATTCCGAATTTGAGAAACGCCCATCAATGCTAAACCCAATTCGTCCGGCAAGGGGGAAAGAATAATTAGCGCTCCCAAAATAAATAAAGCGTTATCAAACCACGGATTTCGAAAGAGGAGCAGTATTTTCCTTTCTCGGTGGCGGCGCAACCATAAAATCAAATCTTCCATTAAATTATTTTTTACCAAACGAAAAATCAATAAATTACCGGCCGCCGCGCCTAAGCCCCCAAAAAACGCCACCTCCCAAATAGAAAAATTCCGCGTTAATTCAACTAATACTACCGCCGCCGGCGCAACTGTAAAAATAGAGACATAAAACATGCCGGCGAGGAAACTGCCAATAATTTTCATTTCCTGCGCCACGGATAAAACGCCGCCCAATATCTGCGTTTTTACAAGCACCACGGCGATAATAAAACTCAAAGCGACAATTCCCAAATCCCGCATTAAATAATTTTGCCCCCTGTTTTTTTTCATATATGCTACCATTGTCATTCTCGCGCAGGCGGGAATGACACGCAAATTTACTTTTTCTCTACCTTCAACCCTACTTCTTCCCCGTTAATATCCGCTTCTTTCCCACCTGCTACTTTTTTATTTTCAATTTTTTTGCTCAAGGTTTCTTTTTTAATTTCTTCGCTGAATTTCTCAAAAACTTCTTTAATGTCTTTAGAATCTGTTTGATAATAAATCACGGCTTTATCTTGTATCGTCATCCCCGCTTCTTTGCGCGCGTTATTAATCGCCCGCGTTAATTCGCGCTTAATGCCTTCCTGTTTTAATTCGGGAGTAATTACCGTGTTTAATTCGACTGACAATTCTCCTTTGCCTTTTTTACAAATCACCTCTTTGACATTCAATTCATCTTTAATTAGTTGTATATATTCCTTTTCATTCATTGAAAATTGAAAATTGAAAATTGAAAATTTATTCAGCGGTTGCCTAACTTTAATTCCCGCCTCGTCTCTCTTCGCCAAGCCCAATTCTACGATTTTGCGCACTTGCTCCATGTTTTTCAAAACTTCTTTCTCAATCCATTCTTTTTTTACTGCCGGCCATTCTTTCAGATGCACAGACTCAATATCGGCGCCCAATTCCTGATAAATATGTTCGGCGATAAAAGGCAAAAACGGCGCCATTATTCGCGCTAAATGATATAAAGTCCGGCGCAATGTTTTTAACGCGCGCATTTTATCTATTTCGTCCTCACCCTTAAACCTATCCCGCGAACGACGCACGTACCAGGTTGACAAATCATTTATAAAAACTGGAATTTCCCGAATCACATGCAAGTCATAATTATCCATTTTTTCCGTTACGATTTTTTTTGTTTCTTCCAGCCGCGCCGTTATCCATTTGTCCAGGACATTAACCAAATCTTTCTCTGATAAATTTTCTATTTGCGCGTCAAGGGCGAACATTTTATAAAAAGTCAGGACATTCAAGAGCGTATTAAAAAATCGAGTCTGTTCAACTAAATCCTTCTCGGAAAAATTTATGCTTTCCGCTTTCATCACGGGCGACGCGCAGAGATAATAACGCAATTTATCGGCTCCATGCTTTTCCATCACTTCCATCGGGTCCGGATAATTCTGCAGGCGCTTAGCCATTTTCTTGCCGTCTTCAGCCAAAACAATGCCGTTCACAATCACATTTTTAAACGCCGGTTTCTTTTTTATCGCCGTCGCGATTACATGCAGATAATAAAACCAGGCGCGCGTCTGGTCTACGCCCTCGGCAATGAACTCGGCCGGAAAATTATTTTCAAATTTTTTTTCATTGGCAAACGGATAATGCATCTGCGCGTACGGCATGGAGCCGGACTCAAACCAGCAGTCCAAAACATCCGGAATCCGTTTCATGACGCCGCCGCATTTCTCGCAAGGGAAAGTAATTTTATCAACGATATGCTTGTGCAAATCATCTATTTTCTCACCGCTTAATTTTTCTAATTCTGCCACGCTTCCGATTACTTTAATTTCATTGCAACCGTGTTGTAGAGACGCATTGCTATGCGTCTCTACATTACCACGCGTCTCTGCGCCGCCACAACGCCAAATTGGTATTACCGATGCCCAAAACCTTTGCCTTGAAATTGACCAATCACGCGCGCCCGCAAGCCATTGCCCGAAACGGCCATCTTTCATGTGTTTCGGCGTCCAATTAATTTTTTTGGCCAAATCCAACGCTTTATCTTTAATATCCGTAATTTTTACAAACCACGAAGAAGTCGCGTAATTTATCAGCGATGTGTCACAGCGCCAGCAATGCGGATAACTGTGCTCGTATTTTTTTGAATCAAATATTTTATCACCCAAAAATTTAATTATCTCTAAATCAATTTCCCTTATCTCCTCTGGCTTATTTTTTGCTCGCGGACTTATGCTTTTTCCCGCAAAATCAGTAACTTCTTCTTTAAAAGTACCGTCCATTTTTACATGCTGAATAAAAGGCAAATCATATTTTTTGCCCAAATTCATATCGTCTTCGCCGAACGCTGGCGCGATATGCACGACGCCCGTGCCTTCATTAGTCGTCACAAAATCCGCCGCGTAAATTTTCCAACCATTCTCTTTATTTTGCAATTCGCCAGCTGGCGAATTATTTTTAGAATAATAATCAAATAACGGAACATACTTTAAACTAGTTAATTTCTCCCCACTTGCAAATTCGCGATAATTGCTCGTTCTAATGCGACAATTAGCAGACAACCATGAACCGCTGACCGGATTTAACATTGCGCTTTTTTGTTCTCCTACATGCGAATCTCCTGCATAAACAAAATTGCCATTAATAATTCGCGACATTGCATTTTTGGTAAGAATATAAGTTTCGCCATTAATAAAACTTGTATGGTTTGATTCATCAACAGTAAATAAAATATAGGTGTCCTCTGATCTATGACTAACTGCCAATGCTACATTTCCAATCAAAGTCCACGGCGTAGTAGTCCATGCCAAAATATAAGTATTATCGTCTGTAATAAAATCACCAATTTTTTGGTTTGGCTCAAGTTTAAACTTAACCGTCGCCGACAAATCTTTCACATCTTTATAGCCCTCCGCGACTTCCTGCTGTGATAAAGTCGTCTCACAGCGCGGACAAATGTGCATTGATTTATAACCCTCGTAAATTAAATTTTTGTCATATAACTGTTTGAAGACCCACCAGATGCTTTCCATGTAATCCTTGTCCATAGTTTTGTAAGCGTTTTCCATATCCGCCCAGCGGCCCAGGCGCTTGATGACTTTTTTCCATTCGTCAACATAAGTCAAAACTTTGGAGCGGCAAGTTTCGTTGAATTTCGCCACGCCCAAAAGTTCAATGTCTTTTTTGGATTTGAAACCCAGTTCTTTTTCCACGATATTTTCAATCGGCAGGCCGTGGCAATCCCAGCCCCATTTTCGCTCTACGCGATAGCCTTTCATCGTCCAATACCGCGGCACCACGTCTTTCATGATAGACGCGACAATATGCCCATAGTGCGGCGTGCCGGTGGCAAACGGCGGCCCGTCATAGAAGACATATTCCTTGATTTTCTCCCCCTTACCAAGGGGGAGATTAAGAGGGGATCGTTTAAGGAGAGGGGTTGGGGTGGGGTCGTTTTCGGCAGGTGGGGTTGGGGGAGAGGTAACGGATTTTTCAAAAATTTTCCCCTTTTGCCAAAAATTCAAAATTTCCTCTTCCATTGCCGGAAAAGGCGATTTTACCTGCGCTATTTTTTTAGTTTGTTTTTGCTTCATATCTTTAACTTTATCTAAATTGAGCCTCTTTGTCAAAAAAATAGAGACGGGTTTGAATCTGTCTCTATATAAAATAATTATTTTTCTATATTTTATTATCTTTAATCCCTTTTCTAATCTTCCCCATCAACTCCAAATAAAACTCCAAATTATTCAAGCTCGCGAGCCGTTGCCCGAGTGTATCGTTAATTTTAAACAAATGGTGCAAATACGCTTTTGAATATTCCCGCAGTTCCGGCAACTTGCTTAAAGCATTGATTGGTTTGAAATCTTTAGCGAACCGCGCATTGTTAATGTTTAAAAAACCTCTCCCCCGTCGCTGTGCTCCTCCCCCTCTCCTTAGTAAGGAGAGGGGGCCGGGGGGTGAGGTAAAAAGCCGTCCATGTCTTCCTTCCCGCGTTGGAATCACGCAGTCAAACATGTCCCAACCCATTTGTACGCAACGCACTATGTCTTCCGGAAGACCGATACCCAAGCC
>Ga0210057_1001518_pt1 | contig 34995 bp, 35 predicted proteins | sample CryGeyCG2114_010_2_FD_183968 | JGI IMG/M metagenome (GOLD analysis project Ga0210057, IMG submission 183968) | Groundwater microbial communities from aquifer - Crystal Geyser CG10_big_fil_rev_8/21/14_0.10 (SPAdes) (version 2) | ecosystem: Environmental > Aquatic > Deep subsurface > Groundwater ... | reverse complement strand
CGGCAATTTCCTTTTGAGAAATGTTTCGCCTTAAAAGAGATTCGATTACCTTGCGTTCGCCAAGAGAAATATGCTTGCCGTTTTTTCTTTTTTCATCTCGCCAGTATACAAGAAAATTCGAATTCTAACTTTAAGTTGCCCAGTTCCTCCGCCCAGTCTTTGGGCAAAGAAACTTTTTGAATTATTGATGATAACTGATTACTTAATTCCTCTTGGCGAATACAAGGTTCTTCACATTTCACACTTTTGTTTTTCTTAGTGCAGTGATAATAAATATATTCGTGAATATTTCCTTTTTTTTGTTTCTTCACCTTATATTCGCCAGTTATCATCATTCCGCATGAAGCACAGGAAATGAGACCACAAAATGGTTGTGGGTCATTTTTTGGTTTTCTATCTGGCTTACCACGAAATTTCAGCATTTCCTGTGCTTCATCAAAAAGTTTCTTTGAAATGATTGGCTCGTGCTTTCCTTCGTGGATTTCACCACCATATCGAAATAGTCCAGTGTAAAACGGATTTGAAAGAATTGAAGTCGCACGGGATTTGTGGATTATGTTTCCTCTTTTCGAAATTATATTTTTCTTCGCCAAAAAGTTTGCGATGTCTTCTAGTCTTTGGTTGCCTTTTACATACAGCTCAAACGCTTGCTTAATAATTTTAGATTTCTTTTTATCAACAATGACACTTTTTATTCTGGAATCATTGATGTAGCCAACAGGAGCAAGCGTTGGGTATTCTCCGTTTCTAACTTTTTGGCGAAGTCCACGCTTTGTATTTTCGGAAAGAGAATCCACATAATATTTACTTTGTCCGAAAGCCATATTTAACATAAATTTTCCTTGCGGTGTATTCTCACACCAAAATGTAGGAAATTTTAGGCTCGCAAGTTTTTCTGTGTCTAGGAGATAAATAATGCGACCTCCGTCCACCGAATTGCGGGCGAGACGATCGGGGTTCCATGCGAGAATGTTTCCGCCGAACTTTTCAATCTCGTCTAACATTTTATTAAACAACGGACGACCAATATATTTCGCAGATTGTTTTTCCACCACTTCGGCGGAAATGATAATATTTTCTCGCTTGGCATACTCCCGCAATTCGGTGAGTTGTGCCTCAATACTCAAAACTTGTTTATCCTCGACATCGGTACTCTTGCGAGCATACAAAAAGAATTTTTGCATATATTGTTAGAGCAGAAATGGTTACGCTAGGCTCACAATTTCAACGTAAATCAAAATTGTTCTAGCATAACCATTTCTGCTGATTTACTAATAATAATTGTGAGCATAACCAGTATACCAAAAAATATTTGATGTCAAAATTCTTTTTGTATTTTTGGACAAAGCAAATTCCAAAATTGCATTTGATGCGAACCTGTTTCTTGGCGAAAAAACAGTGCGCACCGCCGAAGGCGGTGCTGGATTCCGAACCCAGAATCCACTCCCGAAAACGGGCGAAACAGCGTGGGCGTTGCTTCGCAACGCCCACTCCTTGTCTTCTTCAAAATCATTTAGTTCGTTTAAGGTGTGTTTATTAAACCATATCAGAACCTATTTTCAAAACAAAGTATCATAGCGTTCCCCGCGCGCTACGTGCCTCTGTGCTTCGCACAGAACTTCTGCTGAAGCAGAAGTGCGGGGAGAACGCTCGGCACTCCGCCACAATGTTTTGGGGGCAAATGAGACGGAGTGCAGAAATGCGGAACGCGAGCGAAATTTTGCGAAATGCTGGGGGTTTGGGGGAAAGTATTTCGCAAAATTCGCTTCGCGTGCTTCCTGATTTTTTGGCGGGACTAAATTCGGATTCGATTTGAATTTTATTTGAAAAAGAAAGCGGCTAAGGATTTTACTCCTCAGCCGCTTGTTATGTCTAGTTCCTTACGGAACCAGACGATTTGGACCACGATACAAGTAGGTGACCTCTCGAACATTTTTCCGGTCGAGAAGAATCATCAGAAGCCGTGTCAGACCCAGACCGAATCCTCCGTGTGGCGGACAGCCGTAGCGGAAGAAGTCTATATAGTGACTGATGGACTCCAAAGGAATCTTCTTTTCCAGAGCCTGTTTTGACAGGACATCCACACGATGCTCACGTTGAGCGCCCGTGGTCACCTCGAGCCCCTTCCAGAGAAGATCGAAACTCTTGGTGAGCGTCGGGTCATTCTCATGTCGCCGATGATAGAACGGTCGGACTTCGATCGGGTAGTCGGTCACGAAGACGAAATCGTGACCATACTGTTCCCGAATGTATTCAGCCAGCCCTCGTTCGCCCGGAGGATCGAGATCCTCCTTGTGGGCGATCACATGACCTCGCTCGGCAAGAATTCGTCGAGCTTCGGACAGACTGATGCGCGGGAACGGAAGGTTGGGAACTACAACATCGATGCCGAGTCTCTCCTTGATTTCCACACCATGCACTTCGGCAATCCGACTGATGCTGTAATGTAACAAGGATTCCTCGAGACTCATCACATCTTCGTGGGATTCAATCCATGAGATTTCGACGTCGATAGATGTAAACTCCGTGTCGTGTCGAGACGTGAATGATGGATTCGCTCTGAACACCGGACCGATCTCGAAAATTCTGTCGAGACCCGCCGCCATCGCCATTTGTTTGTAAAACTGAGGCGATTGAGCAAGCGATGCCTTTTGACCGAAATACTCGAGCTGGAACAGTTCTGCGCCGGATTCACTCGCTGTGCCCATAAGCTTGGGCGAATGAATTTCAACGAAACCTTCTCGTTGCCAGAATTCTCGCATCGCTTGCTCCATTGTCGTTTGGACTCTGAAGATAATGCTATTTTCCGGGCGACGAATACTGAGGGCTCTCCAGTCGAGCTGAAGATCGAGGGCTGATTCCTCTGTGATGGGGATCGGTGATTCCGCCGGTCCGACCACTTCCAGAGTTTCCATGACCACCTCGATCCCTCCAAGCTTGACGCTCGGATTCGTCACAACCTTGCCGGTCGCGACAAATGCTGACTCCTGTGTGAGAGAGTGAATGGTTGCCTTGAGAGCATCATCATCCCCTCCCTTTTCGTGGAACAATTGCACCATGCCGGTATGATCCCGAAGGACCACAAACTGCATGCGCTTTTGGTCACGAACGACCTGTGCGAATCCTGCGATTCGCACAGTTTGGCCGACCATGGTCGGCAACTGCTTTGTCAGTGTTCTTTTCATTTCACTTACTCCTTTTATTGGTTGTTGATGTTAAGGTGCGATTTTTCGCCTGAAGATCCGAGGAAACGGGATTGCATCCCGCACATTAGAAATATTGAGCATCCAACGGATCATTCGCTCAACTCCCATGCCGAAGGCTGCGTGTGGTACACAGCCGACTTGATGGACATCACGGACGAATTCAAAACGAAGATCGCCACCCTTACCCTTGTCTTTTAGACGCTCATCGAGCATCTGAAGATCCGAAATCTTCTCAGCTGTTCCGAGAAGTTCTCCGTAGCCATTACTTGCAATCAAATCGGCAACACGAGTGATCCTCGTATCGTTTTGATCGATCACATACGGAAACGGTTCGATTGTTCTCGGAATCCCAGTAATCCAGAAAGGACGACTAGGAAAGAGTTTGGAGAGTTCAGCTTCCTCATCGGAACCCAGGCTTTTACCGAACCCTATTGTCATCCCTTTTTCATTGAGGAACTTGATTGCTTCCTCATAGCTGATGCGGGGATAAGGCGTTGCTAATCCATCGGTGCAAAGGTTGGTACCCAAGACCGAATGAATTTTGAGTGCCTGCTCCTCGTGGCATTTCTCGGTAAGGAAGCTAACGATGCTCTCGACGGATGTGATGATCTCGTCAAGATTGCACCATGCGACTTCTGCCTTGATATGCCAATACTCCATGAGATGTCGCTTGCTACGACTTTCTTCTCCGCGAAAGCTCGGACCGATGTTATACACCCTCTCGAAAGCATGGACTGCCGCTTCGAGATAATAGCCGACACACTGAGTAAGGAAGACCTTCTCATCATGCACGGTGATAGACATTGCTGATCCATCATCGTAAAGTGGCACAGGTGTTAGAATCGGCGCATCGACAGAGGTGTAGCGGTTATTGTGGAACCACGCCCTCATGTGATACATCAAGCAATCACGGAATTGGAGAATCGCCATGACTCTCGGATTTCGGAGATACATATGGCGATTATTGAGCAAGTGCGGAATCATCGACTCGTCGAAGATGTCAATACATCCCCTCGGATGAGGAGAAAAATCTTTGGTGACACCACCTACAAGAGCGATGCTCCCAACAACGATTTCTCGCTGACCTTTTGACGAACAGGTCATAAGACCTTTCAGGGTAACCGCTGATTCTGTCGGCCAGCGTTTGGCAGCTTGGAACATATCAGATGTGACATTGCTTTCGGCAATGACAATCTGAATTTTTCCTGTGCTGTCGCAGATATCAAGAAAAATCACTTTCCCTTGATCTCGCTTCGCACTAATCCAACCAGACAGTTCAACTGTCATATCGCCCCCATTTGACTGGAGAAGATCACCTACGAATACTTCTTTCATTGTCTTATCCTCCTTTCAAGGGGATGTTTGGGTTTGGTTTACTGAAAACACACAAAACAAGCACCTACTTGTATCGAGTTTTCAAAGAACTACACATTATCCTTAACATATATCTTTTTTCTTGTCAAGTAGGTTACTGAGAGTTTTTAATTCTTTAGATTTTGGTATTAACTCGTGATGAAATTTACCTTTTGACCAAAAAACTCTATAGGCATTTGCGGAATTTTTAGAAGAAATGATTCTGTACAATATATCGTCTATAATTTCAATTGCACAACAATTATCAATAGCGATTGCGATTCCCGAATTTTTAAGCATCATTTTTTTAAGCTCTCGCCTTCTGTATTTTTCAAAATCATAGTGTGGACAAAAAAGTGCAGAGATGAGGTTAAGTCCAGAAACCTTAATTAGTGGTGCTTTGGAATCATTCATCTTTAGAGAATCAGAATTCCCATACTTAAACCAACAAATTGCACCCGCGCTTAAACCGGAGAGAACTATCCCTTTTTCATAAGCTTCTTTTAAAATTTTATCTATTCCTAGTTTTTTCCATACCTTTATCATTTTCAAGGTATTTCCACCTCCAACATAAATGATGTCTGAAGATAAAATCGTGTCTCGTACCTGACTTTTAGAGAGATTGGTTTTTGACAAATACAAAACATTTACTTTGCATTTTAGTTTTTTGCCAAAATATTTCTCTACAGTTTGAAAATATGATTCTGAATCTCCACTTGCTGTTGGTAAAAACAATAATCTCGGACTCTTTTTATTAGTTAGTTTTATTATTTCTTTATCAATTTTAGTAGTTTCAATTGGAAAACCAGGTCTCCCAATTTCACCCCCTCCAATTGCAATGATTTTTTTCATGGAGTTAATTTAACATAATTAGCTTTCTTTTTCAAATAAAATTCAAATCGAATCCGAATTTAGTCCCGCCAAAAAATCAGGAAGCACGCGAAGCGAATTTTGCGAAATACTTTCCCCCAAACCCCCAGCATTTCGCAAAATTTCGCTCGCGTTCCGCATTTCTGCACTCCGTCTCATTTGCCCCCAAAACATTGTGGCGGAGTGCCGAGCGTTCTCCCCGCACTTCTGCTTCAGCAGAAGTTCTGTGCGAAGCACAGAGGCACGTAGCGCGCGGGGAACGCTATGATACTTTGTTTTGAAAATAGGTTCTAACTTGGTACAATAGAGACACAGCAAGAATATCATCATGATTACGACAATTCTTTATGATCTTGATGAGACGCTGATTAATTCACCACGATTTAACTTCGGAGTCACTTTTGAGAAGGAGTATGGGGTAACGGAGGAGATGCTACGCTCTTTTTTTAAAGGAGTATTTCAAGAGTGTCTGACTAGGGAAGGCGGATATAAAAGAGGCGATACAGCCATATCTTTCTGTGTGGGGGTGGAAGGGTACAGTTGATGAACTGCTTACCTTTTGGTTTACAGCAGAGAGTGGGGTAGATACAAGGCTTATTGCTCACATAGGCACACTTCGGAAGAAGGGCATTCGTTGCTATATAGCGACGAATAACGAGAAATGGCGAGCCCAATTTATATGGGAGACACTTGGACTACATTCTTTCTTTGACGGCATCTTTTCGTCGGCAGATATGGGACATAGTAAGAATCAAATGGAATTCTGGGAGAAGGTGCATGGCCACGTGAGTGAGGGCGCAAAGGAAGATATTCTCTTGTGGGATGATGAGGTTAAGAACGTAGAGACGGCACAAAGCTTCGGGTTTTTAGGTGAACAGTATACGACGTTTCCAGCATATGCAGAAATAATGAAGAAATATACATGATACATTTAGATACAACCATAGTAATAGGAGTACTTGGGGCCGGTATCGTTCTCGTCTTTTTTGTACTTAATCAGCTCAATCGAATTAAAAATAACGCAGTACTGTATGATGTTGGTAATTTTGTCGGTTCAAGCTTACTTGTCGTGTACTCAATCCTCTTATCCTCAATCCCGTTCGCTGTACTGAATGGTGTTTGGGCACTTTTCTCACTTCGAGACATCTTTCTAGACATTTCTCGGCGAGAAAAGGACGCTCGGCAACGATAGCGTGTTTTTGGCAAGGTTTCGTTTTGAGAAACTCTGGTATACTACATGCATAGGCGATTGTTTTACTAGTTCAGCGAACAAATGCATGGCAAAAGTAGAGATTTATTCAACTCCAACATGTGTGTACTGCAACGCGGCAAAGACCTTCTTTAAGGAGAACAATGTCGAGTATACAGAGCATAACGTTGCAGGTGACGCAGAGAAGCGAAAGGAGATGATTGATAAAAGCGGTCAGATGGGTGTTCCCGTTATCGTTATTGATGGGGATATGGTGGTTGGGTTCAATCAGCCGAAAATCAAACAATTACTGGGAATCCAATAATTGCAGAATATAGTAAGTAGATTGTAGTAGATAGAGAGAGGTAAAGAACAAAACCCTTGAAGCATTCGCTTCAAGGGTTTTGTTAGCGTCTTTGTTAACGAGAAATCCCCCTTTTATTTACGGCCGTAAATAAAAGGGGTTTATACGATCACTTCAAGGTTTTTTGTTTTTATGGTACGTTGAAGGGTGCTTGTTGCTGATTGTTAAAGACGCCGTCATAGTTCAACGGATACCTGCCAGACTTGCCTGACGCCCTTATAGTTCAACAGATAGAACGGCCCTCTCCTAAGGGGCAAATGTAGGTGCAATTCCTGCTAAGGGCATAAGTATGCAAGTCAGGCGGGCGGGGGACGAGGGTTTCCTAAACCCTAGATGTAGGTTCAATTCCTGCCAGAGACACCAAACAAAAAAACCTACCCGAACGGGACGTTTGGGTAGGCGGATACCTTGGGAGCTAGTGTGCCGGCTGGTGATTGTATAACACCTTAAGTTTCGCAAGTCCTCTATGTGCTTGCACGGCAACAGAGTTCCTTGATTGCTTTGTGAGGAGTGATATCTCTTCGAGCGAGAGGTTTTGTGTGTAGCGCATCCGCATAATCTGCTGATACTTTATTGGAAGGCGTTGAATTAAAAGTAGTGCCGTCTTACCGTCGAAAGTATTAAAGATTTTTTCAGAGAGGTCAATACTCGGTTCGTAGCCGTTTTCCCTTAGTACCTCAAGTGAGGTTGTTTTACGCTTCCGATATTCATCAATGATTAGGTAGTTAAGGGTGTGATAGAGGAACGCCCTCATAATGACGATATCTTCCCCTTTCACAAGGTACCCCCCTGTTTTTATGAATGCATCCTGTACCAAGTCATCACTTGTCGCGTGATTGTGAACTTTAAGAAAAGAGTACGACGTCATCCACTTTGCATAATCGCTATGCGCTTGAGTGAGTACCGCTCCTTGCGCCGTTTTTTATTTTGGGGTCAACATATAAAGTGAGGCCGATTAAAGCGACCTCTTATTACAGACATATTACAACGACCTGATACCTACCTGAGAATCCCTATATTTTCGGGATAGATAGACATCTAATCGAAGTGTACGTATTACACGCGCATTACATGGTGTCGTGCTCGAGGGAGGTAACCAGATGGAGAGTATAGCCTAGTATGGCCACATTATCAAGCGGTTGTAAAGTCACCTCCAAGTAAGTGTCCACACCTCCTGCGAAATGGCGGTCATGCGACCACTGCTCGCCTTCAGCGGTTGCTTTATTCCTCCTTTCTTCTTAAAGGAGGTGGCCGAGTCTGCGAGGCCGGAGGATTTCACTTTATTTCGCTCGCTACCTGAAAATATCGGCAAGCTCGTAAGGAATAAATCCCTCCCCTAACGGGTGCTCCCTTTACAAAAGGGAGAATAAGAGGTTAGAGGTGTGGAGAGTTACACCTCCAAAATAAATATGTACCGTGGTACATTTACGAATGTAACCAGTTTGGAAGTATTTAAGGACTCCCGCCAGAACTCCCTGCCTTCCTAGGCAGGGATGAATGGCGGAAGTCTACGAAAGGGGTCGGGAAAACTGTAGTTTTCCCGCGGAGCCCGCCCGGATGAACCGGTTCGGACGGGGAGAGCAGTGAGCGAGTCTTCGAGCGAGCGCTGAGAACCGAGGGTTCTTAGAGGAAACTCCGCTCGCAAAGCGCCCTGTGCTCCTGCCGAGGGTAGGACGAGCGGAGTTTACAAGGGTGTACTTGCCAGTCGCAAAGTTTAATTAAAATGTATATACAATGCCACCCTCGAAGGGCAACTAACAGGGTAATGTAATGAGGCGCACTTTTTACCGTCATTGTTAGTATGGAACAAGACAACAAAGTGACGGAACAAACAGGTGCTCTCGTGTGGGCTGATTTCGTGAATCATTTTTGGGAAAAGAGTTGGACACATGTTAAAACAGTCGTAGATGTCGCGCACGAACCAGTTTTACTACTGGATAAAAGTCTCAGCGTGATAGCGGCGAATGAATCTTTTTATAGGTCATTTCAGGTTGAGCCGAAGGATACCGAGAAAAAGCTTGTCTATGAGCTTGGTAGCGGTCAGTGGAATATTCCCGCGCTACGACGACTTCTAGGGGGTATCTTGCCGAAAAACAGTTTTTTTAAGGGTTTTGAAGTCGTGCATGAGTTTCCGTCTATTGGTCGCAGGGTAATGATCCTCAACGCCCGTGAGATTCACGTCCAAGATGACGTAGCCTTTCCTCCAACTATACTGCTTGCTATAGAGGATGTTACCGAAATGATGATGGTCGCAGAATCTTTTGCCAACCATACAAAACAAGTGGGGACTGAGCTTACAGAGCAAGCACGGAGTTTGGAAACTCGTATGGGGAAGGTAGAAAAGGAACTACATAAACTCGTTGTAAAGGTATAAACAGATTTACGTGTAATGATGTTGTATGCCAGACGGCATTATAAGTAAGCATCTGAGACAAAGGTCGAATGTGTATGACGTCTCGATATTTTTATCAATATCTCTAATCCGTATCTTTAAAAGTAATCTAAAGAAATATATATGAATAAAACAATATATCTAAAAAAGAACATATCGTATAGCAAGCTTCTCTTGAAAGGAACAGTAATGGCCACGCTTACGTTTTCGCTCGTCGGAATTCAAAGCGCCTCCGCGCTTATAACCAGCCAGTTGGACTTAGGTGACCGTGGTTCTGAAGTCACTGAACTTCAGACGTATCTTTCAACCGATGCACAACTATATCCTTCAGGTCTTGTTACCGGATACTTTGGTCAGCTCACTAAAGCTGGGGTAGAACGATTCCAGTCGGCACAAGGAATTGTATCAAGTGGAACTTCTGCAACGACCGGTTACGGTAGGGTCGGTCCCCGAACACAGGTCGCGCTTAATGCACGACTTTCGGGTGGTGGGAGTTTTGGTGGAGACGTGTACGCTCCCGTGCTGAGGGCTCTTAGTGTGGTCGCCGATACTAATGGAGCGTCCGTTAGTTGGACAGCGAGTGAATCCTCTATGGGGAAAGTCTACTACAGCACGTCGCCTATCATCATAGGTAATACGTTTGATGCATCAGGTGTATTTTCCGGCGAGCCAATAGTGAGTGGAACATTAGCTCAATATGACGGTGTTGCACGAACATCTCATACAGTAAACATCAATAATCTTGCACGAAATACAACGTATTACTATCTCGTGGTAGTATTCGATGCTTCAAAGAACTCAAGCTTCACACTTCCCGCTTCGTTCAATACAAAGTAGTAACATCTTCGTCTTGAACAGTTAGGCAAAGAATCACCGAGTAACATCGGTGATTTTTGCATGAAAAACAATAGCGACACATACCACACACTACAGAGAGCACAAGGATGAAACACGAGGCTAGACTGTGGAATACTACCCGAAATATTGCGCAAGAGGCACCTACTGACAACATGAGCTTGTCTTGCTATACTTTTCATATCACTTTTAATTTCGCATTTTTAATTTTAAATTTGAAACATGACCCCCGAAGAACGACAAATTCTCATACAGACTCATCGCATGGTGGAGGAGAACAACCACCTTATCCGAAAGATGCGCCGTGCAGCCTTGTGGGGGCGTGTGTGGACCATCCTATACTGGACCGTCATCATTGGGGCTTCGGTCGGCGCGTACTACTTCATACAGCCGTATGTTGAACAGGTGCAAGGCGTCTATGGGGGATTAAAGCAGGATTTGAACAATGTACGTGGGACGGTAGATAAGGTAAGTGATACCGCAAGTAAAATTGGCGATATTGGGGGTCTGTTTCCCGGAGGTGGGAATTAACCATCCGATTGAAAATATTGCACCTAATCTCCTTAAAACAGCCAAAAGATTGGCTGTTTTTCTCGACGGGGACACTACCCGTTGTCCACCGGCAGAATCTTGAAATATAAACTGGCGAGCCTATAATATGGATATGAAACATATACGAGAAAAAGCGTTGGAATTACGTACTGTGGGCTATAGTTACAACGAAATTAGCAAGAATATAGGAGTTGCCAAGTCAACGTTGTATAGCTGGTTACATGATGTGGTACTTTCTCAAAGGGCTTTGGAACGACTTAAATCACGTGTGGCGCAAGGTACTTTGAATGGCTTAGTGAAGAGAAACAAAATGCAAACAGTTCTTGCAAGAGAACGTGCGCGAACTATCAAAGAAAAGGCCAGCAGTGAAATACCTAAGATAACTTATTCTGAGTTGCTTCTAATTGGTGCGGCTCTGTATTGGGCAGAGGGTTATAAGCGTCTAAAAATGGTTCGAGGTAGGGAAGTAACTGGGCACGTTGTATCTTTAACTAATTCTGATCCGTCTATGGTGATGGCGTTTATACTTTTTTTAAAACAAGTACTTACTATACCTAGTGAAAAAATCTTCATTTCTATGCGATTGTTTACACACTCAGATGAAGAAAAAAGTGTCCTTTATTGGATGAAAGCAACAGGACTTAAACGTACACAATTTACTAAACCAACGTATCCTGTCAGTCGTTCCAGTCAAGGTAAACGCCCCTTTAATCGCTTGCCTTATGGTACCGTTCAAGTTATAGTTTCAGATACGCAGGTCTTTTATCGAATTATCGGCTTTATTGAAGGCGTAAAAGACCAATTGCGGGTGAATATAAAATAAGCCGAGGTAGCTCAGTTGGTAGAGCGCTCGCCTGAATCTTCGGGCCTTTCCGTCGTAAGGCGGATCGAAAAAGCGGGTGAATTCGGGGGAAACCTTCATATAAAAGATGAAGACAATCCCGAGCCGAGCCCCGATTGAACATCGGGGAAGGTGTAGAGACTATTCCGAAAGGAAGTAGCCGATTACGAAAGTGATGTAGGCGAAGCCCCCGCCCCCTCAATCTTTTTTAAAAAGATCGGGTGATGATATAGTCCAATGTCGTTTGGAAGAGCGATAGGTCCCCAGTTCGATCCTGGGCCTCGGCACCAATGTTAAACTAAGCGGCTTTTCAGAGGGCGAATTTTTCGCGGCGCAAAGCGTTGCGTAGGGAGAAATGGGCGTTCCGCGCGCTTCGCGCGCGTGGAGGAGGTTCAATCCGAAGATTTTCTGCCTGCCCGTTCGTAGCCTTGGCGAAGTCGGGGAGGGAGGATTTTTTGGAGGGGAGGTCTGCAGAGTTTATGTGCGTGTGTCACAGGTCTTTTTCTGCTGAAAAAGCCCGCGATTCTTGCAGAATCTGTACACCTTTCGCATCCGAAGACGGACGCTCAAGGTCTTGCGAAGCTGTCCCACAGCCTCTCACCCTCCTCGCGCCGCCGCGCTCCGGCCTTGCGAAGTGCCACACGGGTACTTCTTGTTTTCTAATTCGCTTCGCTCATAAGAAAACAAAGTCGCTCCAAGTATTCGCTTCTCACCCACCTCCCATGCGCACGCACCTTCGCTCGAAGCGAAGCTTCCCATAAAGCAGAAAAGCCCCGCAGGGCTTCTCAAGACTACCTATGCTTCGGTGACGGAACACGCCACTTACTTTCGATAAGCTCCGCACAGGATTTACATCATAATCATAATATACCAAACGGCTCGTAAATTCAAGAGGAAGTCTTCAAGGTGTGGATAGCTGGTTTTTGGCCGAATCTTGCTTGTGGAAAGCGTATAGATTCGCTAATGGTCAACATGTTGTAGAAATGACTTGTATTGTAGTTGTAGCGTGCCCAGATTGCGTTGGCGATAACGTCAGCGGCTTGCACAATTTTTGAGTTCTTTGAATCGGTGTACGCAAGACGGACATCATGCTGGCACCCAAACTGCGTATAGGCCTTTAGCCTGATGTAGTCGGCAAGAGAGTTGATGGACTTGACCTTCGTTGAGTGATTATCAAGCAAGAAATTCAAATCTTCCTGTGTACTTTTGATTGTCTTCTTTACTAAAAATGAAAAGAGGTAATTGTATAAAACATTTTTATCTTCAAACAACTTCTTGTTATCAATATGCCATTTATCAACTACGATGTATGAAATGACGTAATCATTCGCACTGTAAAGTTTGTTAAAGATTTCTTGCTTATGTGGAACTGACAGTTGACTCGCCTTGATTTCAGGAAGATTGTGCTTCCCACAAAACTTTCGCATGAAATTTATGATGCGCTTCGGACGTTGCGGTGTAAGCATAGCGAGTACGAAGTATCGGTCTTTCGTTCCTAAATTGCCCGACTCGTCTATGAACAATGTTTTCATAGCAGTATAATACTTGATATGCGCTATTTTCTCTACGCTCGCAAAAGCACCGATGTCGAGGATAAGCAAATCCTCTCCATTGAAGCGCAACTCATCGAGTTGCGCGCGCTCGCGCGGCGCGATAAGTTGGACATTACGGAAGAGTTCGTGGAAAAACGAAGCGCGAAAGCGCCGGGCCGTCCCATTTTCGGTGACATGATGGCGCGAATCGAGCGCGGTGAAGCGCAAGGAATCATTTGCTGGAAGATAGACCGTTTAGCGCGTAATCCCGTGGACGGTGGACAGGTGCAGTGGCACTTGCAACAAGGCGTGATAAAGCACATTCAAACGCACGACCGCTCGCACTACCCAAATGACAATGTGCTTATGATGTCCGTTGAACTGGGCATGGCGAACGAATATATCCGCCAACTCGCCGCGAAAAATTCGCCCTCTTCAAAGACACTCCGTTTGATATTGGTGTCTCTATTGTACTCCGCTCGAACCTATTTTCAAGCAAAAGAGTAACTAGTGTTTCCCTACGGGAACGGTACACCTTTCGCATCAAGCACTTTTCCGAAAAAGTGCTCGACGCTCAAGGTCTTGCGAAGCTCCACGTATTCGCTTTTCACCTCGCCGACTCGGCCTCTCTCTGCCTCCGCTTCCCGCCTCCGCTCGGAAGCTCCTCCTCCGCAGGAAGCTACGGACGGACACGGTACGGACGGGCAGGCGCTCCGGCACTCCCGCCGTCGGGGACTCCGGCGGGCCGCCCCCCGCCCCGTCGCTTCTCCCGCCTGCGCCGACCTGCGCTTCGCCGACGGCTTCGGCAAGGCGAGAGCGGCTTCGGCGGGCAGGCATACTTGATTTGTTCTGTGCCACACGGGTACTTCTTGTTTTGTAAACAAAACAAAGTCGTGCCACGGGGGTACTTCTTGTTTTGAATGGAATGCACCCTGTTTGCCCACGCCCTGCGTGGTTGCAAACAGCAGTCCCTGCGGGGCTCCAGTTTTCTTAGGTTGTACTCAACCTGTTGAAAACGCAGTCCTGATGAGGGGGCGACGGGGCGGAGGGCGGGTGGCTGTTTTTATGCCTCAAAAAATGCTAGGATGGTGAAATACTATATGGGCAATTCGTTTACCATTCATGATTTACCCAAGGAGGAACGACCGCGAGAGCGGTTAATTAAGTTTGGCGAAGAAGCACTATCAGCCCAAGAGTTGTTGCAGGTGATTATTGGCCGCGGCATTGCTGGCGAATCGGTTGTAGTCACAGCGCAAAAACTGCTGTCAAAATTTGGTAGCTTGCAAAAATTGGCAGAGGCGAGCATCGAGGAGTTATCTTCGGTCAAAGGAATCGGGCCGGCAAAAGCGACGCAAATGAAAGCGGTTTTTGAAATTGGCCGTCGGGTTGCCACGGACACTCCGCCGTACGAGAGTAAAGAACTTTCCGACCCGAAGAAAGTCTATCGATTGATAAAAAGCAAACTCAAAGACTACCACAAGGAACATTTTTATATCATTCCTATTAACAGCCGGAATTTTTCTATCGCGGAAATTTCAGTGGGCTCAATTAACGCCAGCATCGTCCATCCACGGGAGGTCTTTGCCGAAGCTATTAAAAGCAAAGCCGTATCGGTCATTTTTGCCCACAACCATCCCTCCGGCGATCCCGAACCTTCGGAAGATGACTTGGCAATCACCAAGCGGCTGGTGGAAACCGGAAAAGTTGTTGGCATTGAAGTGGTTGACCACATTATCGTGGCGGAGAAGAGTTTTTTGAGTTTTAAGGAGAAAGGCTTACTTTAACTGAACAATTTGATTACAAATTAGAGTATTCTGCTATAATACAACTATGGAAAATGATTACACTAGATATACATTCAATCAGATTTTTAGAGAAAATTCTGATGGGTCGTTGACCCCTATTAAGGCAGTTCAGATAAATGGTCTTGTTTTTGGACCAGACATTTCATTTCAAAAAGGAGTAGCTTTTGGTGGCATTGATTTTCACTTGTATAAGAATCGCGATGTTGCCGCAAAGGAAGAAAACGGGATTTTAAACATTGTCGGTTTCTTTAAAGAGCCCGCCACAACTAATTATGCAGGACCGACCTCTTAAAAAATCAGAGATTGTCGATCTTGTTGAGGCACAAGGAAGTACCATAGATGATATTTCTCAGCGCCTTGTTAACCTTGAAGAGTTAATCAATAAACAGGAATCAAGAAATAAAGAAATTCTTTATGCAGTATTATTTGCATTTCTTTTTGTAATTGGAACCGTGGTTGTAGATGTTATTCTATTTAACGCGAGCACTAATAAAGACGCCCATTTTATTCGGGCTTAGAAGAAGATGTTTACGAACAAAATCTTAAGTTTCAAGATTTGAACAATAGGATTGATAATATAAAAATCAGGAATCCTTATCTAAAATAATATGCCACTATTCACTTGGATTGGAAAAGATAAAGTAGTTAACCACGATAAGGAGGTGCCTTTTCGTTTGCTTCGGAAAAACAAGTCGCTGTCGCTGGGGGAGAAGAGTGAAAATTTGATTGTAGAGGGGGATAATCTGGAGGCGCTGAAGGCGCTGATGCCTTTTTATTATGGAAAGGTGAAGTGTATTTATATTGACCCGCCTTACAATACCGGTAATGAAAAGTGGGTCTATAACGATAAGATGAATTCACCCGCTATGAAAAGGTGGATTAAAAGCGTTGTCGGTCCTGAAGGTGAAGATTTGGAAAGGCACGATAAATGGCTGTGTATGATGTATCCACGGTTAAAATTATTGCGAGATTTGCTCCGCGATGATGGTGTAATTTTTATTTCTATTGACGACAATGAGCATTGTAATTTGAAGATGATAATGGATGATATCTTTGGTCCAGAGAATTTTGTGGCGAATATAATTTGGCAAAAGAAATTTTCTCCACAAAATGACGCAAAATATTTCTCAGATATGCACGATTTTTTAATGGTGTATGCAAAAAAGAAGAACAAAAACGGAGAAAAAGACGGGTGGGTCAGAAACCTACTTCCTCGCACAGATGAAGCGAATGCGAGATATGCTAACCCAGATAATGACAAAAGAGGTCCATGGACTTCTGGGGATCTGTTGAGAAAGGATGTACAGAAGACCGGTCTATACACTATTAAGACGCCAAGTGAGAGGATTTGTAATCCTCCCGTAGGAACAAGCTGGAGAGTTCCCGAACATCGTTATTTTGAGATGTTAAAGGATAATAGGTTGTGGTTTGGAAAGAGTGGTTCTGGAGTGCCACGCATAAAAAGATTTTTGTCTGAAGTTCAACAGGGTTTAGTACCGGTAACTATTTGGTTAAGGGACGAAGTTGGTGATACAGATGAAGCTAAGAAAGAGCTAAAAAGTATTTTGCCGAAAATGAAACTGTCGTTCGAAACTCCAAAGCCACCAAGGTTGATAAAGAAAATCTTAAAATTAGCAACTGGCGAAGGCGACATTGTTTTAGATTCTTTTTCCGGTTCCGGCACAACAGGGCAAGCGGTTTTAGAACTGAATGCAGAAGAAAAAGATAGCAATCGGAAGTTTATTTTGGTGGAGCTTGAAAAGAAGATTGCTCGGGAGATTACGCAAGAACGTGTGCGGCGTGTTGCCAAAAAGTTGGGAGGCGGAAATTTTGAGTACGCGGAACTTGGCGAGCCGCTTTTTAAGGCGGATGGAAATATCAACGAAAAAGTGTCGTTTGAGGAAATGGCGAGCTATATCTATTTTACCGAGACGCTTTCACATATTGATAAGCGGAAAATCAAAGGCGCATTTATTGGGGAGCATAGCAGTACAGAGTATTATCTTTTGTTCAAGCAGAAAGGCGACAATGTTCTCAACCGCACCGCACTTAAAGGTTTGAAAAAAGACGAGGAGCGAAAAGTTGTCTATGCCGACAAATGTCTTTTAAGCGAGGAGATTTTAGAGCAGTACAGCATTGTTTTCAAGCAGATTCCTTATCAGGTTAGGGTGTATTAAAACATGGATAAAAAATCTGAACATGCCGAATTATATGCCAATTTCAGCCAAACAGTATCTTTTGTTCAAGGTCTTTTACCAGAGTTTGAAAAAGCTTTTGATGAAAAAGTCATCAGGGAATGCTTACCTAACGCAAAAACAGTTTATATGCAGGTGATTGTTATCAATATCGCACAGCTCGTAAATGCAACAAAGCAAGATAAATTCGGTATTTGCCAGCTAAAAGAAATAGCATCTAAAGAAATTAGAGAAAAAATTGAAGTGATAGAAAAATCCCACAGAGATATTACCGGAAAAGTATCTTCTAATAGGAATAGACTTTTTGCTCATACTGATAAGAATTATTACAAGTTGTGTATTTCTGATAAAAGAAAAGACGAAATGAAAGGAGATATGGTAGGGGGAAGGATAGCGAGTAAGGAAGAAGCGGAAAGGATATTTTCCAAAATGCCTAAAGCGATAGGTAAAAACGAAGAGCGTTATTCCCCGATAGATCTAAAGAATGATTTACCAAGAATTAAAAAATTACTCGAGGAGTTTGATATAATTTGGCATGAAGTACTATGTGAAGATGAAGCATTTAAAGTATGATTTTTGTTTAACTTACAAAATACCCACAAACATTTTTCTATGAATCAAATTGACCCGCAAAAATTTAATAAGGTGAAGCAGAGAGCGGAGGGTTTTTATAAAACCATCGGCACTATAAAGTGTCCTTATTTCAAAGGGGAGGTCAATTTTAATGCCAAGGGTTTGGACCATATAAAATTTAAGGCGTGGAACAGAACCCGTCTTATTGAAGACCAATATATGCGTCTTTCGCTCATTCACTTGGCGCCTGAAATCATAAAACGCTCCTCAACCTTGCAGGGAAAGTGGGAAACAAGAAATTTCGTGCGGGTTAAAACAAACAGTCGGTGGGAGGCCGTGATGAAGTGTATTTCTTTCTACGAATTTATCGCGGTTATAGACAACACGCGAGCAAAGGTTATCGTAAAAGAAATTGAGGGTGGGGAGAAGTTTTTTTGGAGCATTATTCCTTTTTGGGGCGTTGATAAGGATACCAGACAGAGGATTTTGCACAGCGGCAAACCGGAAGTTGATTAAGCCCAACAAAAAACACCGCAAAGCGGCGTTCTTTGTTAGCACTTGGCTGCGGTTTACAAATAACCGCGGGAGAGCCGAAACCCTCACAAGTGCCTAGGGCAGTATAGCACGGAGTTCGGTTAGTTGTCCACAGCACCAAAAAGGGTTAGTATGCGTCAATAATTAACCAAAATGCAACTCAAGAAATATCAAACAGAGTGTCTGAATAAACTGCGTGAGTATGCAACAGAGTGCAGAAAATATCCGGCGGAGGATGGGGCGGCTTTTGCGTTTTCTAAGCTAGGCGTTTCAGAGCGAAGATATGAAGATATCAAGCGTTATCTGAAGAAAACAGTTCGCCGATTGTGTGTATCAAAGTGCCGACGGGTGGAGGTAAGACATTCATTGTAGCTCATTCGGTCAGTGTAATTTTTGAGTCGTTCCTAAAAGAGCGTGGCGATACAGGGTTGGTTATGTGGTTCGTACCATCGGATGCGATTTTGAAGCAGACGCTTCGCGCTCTCAAAAACCGCAATAACGATATTCGCAAAGCCGTTGATGCTCAGTTTGATACGAAAGTGAAAGTATTTGATACAGCTGAAGCCAAGACGATAAAGAAAGACGATATTGCGGAAAATATATGCATCGTTGTCTCAACGTTGAGCGCCTTTCGACGCGAACAGCGTGATGCGTTGAAAGTGTTTCAGAATAATGGGTCGCTGATGGGGCATTTTGAAGATTTGAAGGAAGAAGCGAAAATGATGTTGGAAAAGAGTAAGGATGGCGAGATTATTTTTTCTTTGGCGAACGTGATTCGCTTGCATAGTCCATTCGTGGTGGTTGATGAGGGACATAACATTGATGCGGTATTGTCTTTTGAGACGATTAAAGTGCTCAATCCATCTTTTGTATTGGAGTTCACGGCAACACCTCGTCTTGCGAGTAACATTTTGATAGTGGTTGAAGCGCAGGAATTGAAACGACAGAAGATGATAAAGATGCCCATTCATTTGCAAAATGTTACGCCCTGGCAGAGCACTATCTTTGAAGGAATCAAGAAACGGAAAGAGTTGGAAGCACTTGCGGAGAAAAACAAGACCGGCTACATTCGTCCGATTATGCTTATACAGGCGGAGCAGGAGAAAGAGACCGAAAAGCGAGTCTTCGTTGCACAGCTCAAAAAGTTTTTGATAGATGAAGCGAAGATTTCTGAAAAAGAGATTGCAATTAAGACCGCGAAAACCGATGACTTGCCGGACGGAGAGACGCTCTCAAGTCCTGACTGTAAAATTCGTTACATCATTACGGTCAATGCGCTCAAGGAGGGTTGGGATTGTCCCTTTGCCTATATCTTGGTTTCTGTCTCTAATCTCGGTGTGGCACTTTCGGTAGAGCAGACCATTGGGCGCGTCATGCGCTTGCCGTATGTTCGAGAACACGCGGCGGAGGAGCTTAATCGCGCGTATGTTTTTGGCGCGACGAATAGCTTTACCAAAACAGCGGATGCGGTTATTGCGGCGTTGAAGAAGAATGGATATGAATATGTTGAAATACAGAATGACGGAGTGAATGTCGGCGGCGGGATTGCAAAAAAGAAAGTGCGGGGAGAGATTTCTTTACCGTTCATCAATGTACGTAGTGAAGATGGGACGTGGAAGAAAATTGATTTTGAGGCCGATATTATTGGTGATACGCGACTACTTTCGGGCGCTCCGGCAGATATCGGTTTTCTAGTTTCTGATACAAATGGCGAGGTCATTTCTGTGGATATCAAAAAAGCGGGATTCGTGAAAGAAAGCCTCGGTCGCTATGTGGTGTCCGAAGAATGGAAGGGCGAGGACGAGGAAAAACTTATTGTATGGTTATGCCGGAAGGTGCAACGTGAGTTCATTTCCCGAAAAGAAATGGAGACATATGTAAAAAGAGTTCTAGCGGCTCTGCGCAAGCAATACTCCGTTGTGGCTTTGAGCCGTGCCCGGTTTCAATTGAAGGAGGCGCTTGATAGTGCGGTGGATGCTATTGTTGAAAAGGCGACAAAGAGACGTTTTGCAGATTTAGAAAAGAGAGAGGTGCTTAAAAGTGCCGGAGAAAGTTTTACTTTTCCGGAGGATTTATCTTTGGCGCGATTATCACATGAACCGTTTCGCAATCATGCGTATGAGTTGGTGGATTATCTGAACGGAGAAGAAGTTGAGTTTGCGAAAAAGCTTGATAACTTGGCGAATGTGGCGTGGTGGGTGCGGAATCCGGCTGACAGCGGGTTTTATATGACGGGGTGGAAGAGGGGACGATTCTTTCCGGATTTTTTGGTGAAAACGAAAAACGGGGCGATTTTTGTGATTGAGTACAAAGGAAAGCAATTAGAAGGTTCAGAAGACACGAAATATAAAAAGGAACTTGGCGGAAAGTGGGAAAAATTAAGCGGTGGCGGTTATTATTTTGAATGGGTTGAAAAAAGTAGGATTGGCGGTGTCATCAGTAGGATTTCAAAAGCATGACAGGGAAAAAGGGGTAGGAACCTTTAATTTGAGGCGGGCTTTTGGTAAAAGCCCGGGCAAAAATTCAAGCACGTAGACGAAAGAAACTCGACCGAATCATGGTGAAGGGTAAAGGTGTCAGGTACCTTTGATTTAAACGTACTCTAATCCCGAAAAAATACCAAAAACCCCGAAAACCAAATTGATGCTTTGGTATATGGTTCGACTCCTTCGACAAGCTCAGGGCAAGTAAACCACCACAAGTAAACTCTACGGCCTGAACTCGGCAGAAATAAAAATGATTGAAAGTAGTGTAAAATAACAAGCATGGAAGATACAGACGAAAAGCGAATAGAAAAAATAAAAGAATTAGCGAAAAGCTACTACTTTATTGATGAGGGAATCTTGATCGACAAGCATCTTGAGTTGTTGCGGGTTTTTGACATAAAGGGTTTTGAAAACATTGCTACCCACCCTCATCGAGAGAAGAGAGTTTATATTTCAAGGAAGGCACTCAAGCATTTTGTTGAGAGTCGAAGGGCGGAACTAGAGAAATATCATACAGAAGAGGAAGCTTTGAAAAGAATAGATTTTGCTCTAGGTGAAATAAAGGAAGTTGTTGTAAATTATCACTCTTACACACGCGAGCGTACAGATGATGGGATTGAGAAGCATTTTTATGCTAGGAATTATCATTCTCAAGGCCAGCCTTCGATACGGATACTTATTGAGGAAAAGGGCGAAAATTTAGAGATATGCACCCTCCATTTCACCAAGAATAAGAAAGAGGGATAAAAATAAAAACGCCACAGTGTGTGGCGTTTTTATCAGCTTTGAGGTGACGGCAGACGCATAAAGCGCCATTTCACCCATGAGTACACCATTTTATAGGTGTCCGCAGCAAGCCGATGTATTTTCTGTCGTCAAAGCTCTATACCCCTCGTACGTGCGATAAGAGTATCATGTCTTACTACTAAAAATCAAGGGAAGGGCTGGGGATAGGGTGTCAGATACCTTTAATTTTTTGGTGTATCTTTCAATAGGCAGATGTCAAATACTCGACCAAACCTGCTTGACTTTTTTACATGTTTTGTATATACTTGTTCATTATGAACATGTATATACAAAAAATTAAGCAATTTCGGCTTGAGAAAGGTCTTTCGCAAGAGCAGGTTGCGAAGGCAATCGGTGTTTCTCGCCCAACCTATACCGCCATCGAGGCAGGTAAACAGAAGCTAAGTTTGGAGGAAGCTCAAAAACTCGCGAAACTTTTTAGCATTGGTGTTGACGAGCTTTTGTCCGGCACTACTCCGAACATCGAGAAGTACAAACATATGATACTGACCTATTTGCGTATGAACATCTCAAAGGACGGGAAGATTCCGAAAACAAAACTTGCCAAACTACTTTATCTTGCTGACTTTGCATGGTTTTATGAACATCTTGAAAGTATGAGCGGTATGCAGTACCGCAAGATTGCTTATGGCCCTGTGCCGGATACATTTTTCCGCGCAATCGATGAACTCGCAGAAAGCGGGAAGATTATAATTGACCGAAAAAATGACGACGGTAAGGAGATGTTTCTTGTTAGTGAGTCGGATAGCAATAAGAATGAAAAAATCAAAACTCTTTCCAAAGAGGAAGGGGCTTTAATGAAAAAGATTGCCGAAAAGTGGAAAGGTAAGAAAACTCAAGAGATTGTAAACTTTACGCATAATCAATTGCCGTATTTTTTGTGCAGAGATAATGAATTGATTCCGTACGAACTTATTACCCAAGAGGACTCCGACATGGTGTATTAACATATGACCTACGCAATCGGCGCATTTCTTCGTTGCTCCGCTCGTTTGCTCCCGCAAAGTAATAAGCATACATTTTGGTCGCAAGCCTCGCTCGCGCCTCGAACTGCATCCAATTGCGTAAGTCATAATAGCTATGCAGAGTAATTATTCTGTACAGATTGAGGGTTTTGCTGAAAGACACTTCATAAATAGCTTCGAGAAGAAGTACAAAAAGCATTGGAGTGTTACTTTGATCGCGATTATTGCGGAGCTTGAACGCATTGATATGTTACTTCTGACTGCTAAGGCAGAGACCATTTGTCATGCTGGTGACGTAAGGATTGTTAAGACTAAGTTCAAGGTGGCTAGAACCAATGAGTCCGCTAAGACCTCGGGTAACAGATGTATTGTTGCTTGGCACACGGATAAGCAATTCGTATATGTCTTGCTCGTGTATGGAAAAACCGATTTGAGTGGAAGCAACGAAACCGCACAGTGGAAGAGTTTAGTGAAAGAAAACTATCCGGAGTACGCGAAAATTTTATAGAGAGTTCATGTTTTCTGCTACAATATCCCCATGCCCGACGAAACCTCAATTCCGAAAAGTGAAGACACCTCGGGACAAGCACCTCCCCCGCAAAGCGCAGAGGCCACGGGGCAAGCGAGCGAGCCTGTTTCTGCACCCGAGCCAGTGATGGATTCAATTAACTCACCACAAGGCGAAGCACCGGCTGAACCGCAACCACAGGTGGAGGCTGTACCCGCACAAGAGTCGCAACCGGAGGTTGTGGCTGATGCTCCTGCTCTCGAACCCGAACCGCAAACACCGGAACCGAACACCGAACCCCCACAAACAACCTCTCTCGCCCCGCAAAGCGGCGATACCGCCACGGGGCAAGCGAGCGAGCCGGTAGCTCCTCCAGTCGCTGAACCTACTCCGCCGCCGGAGGCGGCGGCTCCTGCTCCCGAACCAAACACTCCCACCACCCCGTCCGTAGGAACGGACACCCCTCCTCAGGCAGGAGGGGAAGAAACTCCCGCGCCCCCGAAAAGCGAAGACCCCGAAGAACAGCGAGCTGTCAACGGGGCGCGTCTTGCTGTCGCGAACGCGAAAATACAGGCAACGAAACAGAAGCGATTGGATAAGATTATGTCCCTGCTCTCTGAAAAAGGAAAAGTTACCAACGACGAAGTGGAGAAACTGCTTCGGGTTTCGGATGCCACAGCAACCCGTTATCTCGATACGCTCGAACAGGAAAACCGCATCAAGCAAAACGGAAGCACCGGAATGGCAGTTTTTTACGAAAAAATCTAGTTTGAACGGCACCACAAGAGTACTTCAATTTCATAGTCGCTTCGCTCCTTGAAATTTAGGTCGCACCACAAGAGTACTTCCAATTTCTAAAGTCGAGTGCGACTAAGAAATTTAGGTTGCTCACTTTCGGAGCAAACGGCTCATTTGCCTGGCATTTGAGCCGTTTGCAAAATTGGTGAGCCGTTGCGGGTTTGGCTTTTCTGCCAAGGGAGCCCCCGCAGTTCCCCTCGGGCTTCCCTACGGGGAAAAGGTCTCAGGAACCTTTTCTCACCTTTTCCCCAGGAAGACCACAGTAACCAAGTAACTGCTCACAAACCTGAGTGGAAACTAGGTTTTGGTTAAGCCATTTTTACCTATTTTACCTAAAACCTTTCAAGAATTTTGTTCTGTAGAATGGCTTTGCTAAGCCCTTACTCGGAGTTGTGAGCAGTTACATAACCAATATAGAATCAGACAGAAAAGGAAGAAACGGTTCACTGTCCCCACTAATTCTGATGAAAGAGATGTAAACTTGTGGTAAAATGTTCTATATGAAAGAAGATTTTGGAGAACTACAAAAACAATCGGAGTTGTCTGCAGAAGAGTTTAATAGGCGGGTCGAGCTTAAGCAAGAGCAAATGATGGAGGAAAGATTTGAGCATCTTAAGATGGCCGTAGGGAAAACATTTAGTGTAACGGCTGATGTTGCCGCTATCATTTTTGGAGGAGTACTGGGTTACAATACTTTTTTTCCTCATGAAAATGAGACTAGAAACACACAACCTCCCTCTGCGACACAAGAATTTAAGGTGGTAGGGGTTGAGCCGTCTGGCAATCTTACTCTTGAGCATGAGGGAAAGACTTACAAAGCAGAAATCGAAAAAATGCCTGAAGAATTTATAGGGGCTCTGACACAGGATAAGCCTGAACTGAAAAAGTTTTTAACGAATGGCCCAATCCATATACGCAATGAGAAAGAGCAATAAAAGCGGTATTGACCCCAGGGCAAGCCCTGGTCTTAGTGAACTCGTTTCGCACCACAAGAGTACTTCAATTTCATAGTCGCTTCGCTCCTTGAAATTTAGGTCGCACCACAAGAGTACTTCCAATTTCTAAAGTCGAGTGCGACTAAGAAATTTAGGTTGCTCACTTTCGGAGCAAACGGCTCATTTGCCTGGCATTTGAGCCGTTTGCAAAATTGGTGAGCCGTTGGCCGAGGGTTATCTCCCTTCGGCACGGACAGCACTAGAACAAGAGAATGACCGAGACCACAGTTCTTCTTCTCTTTGTCTTCGCTTCTCTTGTCATCTGTCTTCAAGAGAAGCGCCCGCCCTCCGCCCCGTCGCCCATTCCATTCAAAAAAAGATTCCGCGCGCAAAACAAATCAAGTATGAGAAGCGATGGGGCGGGGGCGGCCCGCCGGAGTCCCCGACGGCGGGAGTGCCGGAGCGCCTGCCCGTCCGTAGCTTCCGAGCGGAGGCGGGAAGCGGAGGCAGAGAGAGGCCGAGTCGGCGAGGTGAAAAGCGAATACGTGGAGCTTCGCAAGACCTTGAGCGTCGAGCACTTTTTCGGAAAAGTGCTTGATGTGAAAGGTGTACCGTTCCCGTAGGGAAACACTAGTTACTCTTTTGCTTGAAAATAAGTTCGAGCGGAGTACAATAGAGACACAGTAAACAAAAACGCCCATTTGGGCGTTTTTGTATTTTTTGCAAATTGCGTTCCGCTTACGACTAGCTACTTCGTACCTTTAGCTTCGTCTGCCTACTCTTGTCGAGTTTAGGAAGTCGCAAGGTAAGGAGACCATGTTTTTCACTTGCTTCAGCTCCGTCAACATCAATTTCTTGAGGTAGAAGAACGGTTCGAGAGAATGCACCCCAGTAGAGTTCCTTGTGGAAATAGTCACCCTCGTTTACTTCCTGCGATTCCTGGCGGGATCCACGAATAGTCACCATATCTCGAGTGATAGAAATATCGAGGTCGTCAGGACGAACACCAGCAACAATCGTCTTAATTAAGATATCATCAGATGTTTGATACACATCAACGGTCAATTCGCCCTCTTCGGGAAATGTCTCCTCAACAGCCGGTGTGTGTTTTTTTGAATGAGAAGGATGAGACGAACCTACCTCAAGTTGACGTTCCTCTTCTTCCATTTCTTCGGTCGGGTTGACGACACCGGTGAGACGCTGAAAAAAAGATCGTTTGTCTTTCATAGGTAAATAAATTAAACGAATATAAAATATAAAAAAAGAAGATTATGTTGACGGTTTCTTGAGTTGTTTTACTTTTTCAAAACCGATGAGAAGGAGAATGACGGCCAGCCACACGAAACCGAAGATAGTGAATGTATATAATCCGTTACCCGCACCTTTAAGTATAAACAAATTGAAGAGTGTGTGCAATACAATAGCGGCAACAACTCCGATAAAAAAATCAATTTCCTTTACGGTTTGCCGTTTGTAGAATCCAAGTGCGAGGAAAAAGCCAAGCGCGCCGGACGATACTACATGCAGGAGAGACGCTCCAACAAAGCGAAGTATGCCAAGGTCGACTCCTCCTGCGATTCCTCCAGTTTTAAACGCGCCAGCGAGAAAGAGTGTATTTTCGAGTGCTGCAAATCCAAGTGCCGCGGTAATGAGGTAGATAAGGCTGTCGATCGGTTCGTCATTTTCCCGTCTACGAAGTGCAGAAACATACGAAGCGAGGTATTTGAGTACTTCTTCGGTAATGGCCCACCCGATAATGACGAGCGTCATCGTCGACGCGTATTTGTTTGAAATCCATTGCTCGGCAGGTAGGGCAAGTAAGACTGCAATCATTCCCCAAACAAAAGATGCCATAATCAACGCACGAGGTTCAGGATGGAGGCGGTCTTCACGAAGCCAAAACCACAGCCAAAGGAGGGCAGGGAGAACACCACCGAGGAGAGCATAGAAAAGAGTGGAAGGAGACATAAGAAAATTTCTAAATTTCCAATTTTTAATTTTTAAATAAGCTCCTAATGCTCAAATGCTTTAATTTAAGATTGCAAAAATTAAGAATTAAAAATTAGCTTTTGCTGATAGGCCACTTCTGCACCATAAGCATACCATTGTTAGTTTTGGGTTGCTTCCACAACTGCCAGATTTCTTCCGTCACAAACGGGATAAACGGGTGGAGGCACTTTAAGATTTTATCAAACGAGTGGATAAGGAGTTGTTTTCGTGATTTCTGTTCATCGGGGGTGCCGTCTTTAAGTATTGCTTTACTCTCTTCCAGAATCTGGTCGGCAAAGGTGTGCCAGGTATAGTGATACAGTTTTTCTGTTGCCATATGGAATCGATACGCGTCCATATCTTTCGTTACTTCAACAAGGAGGTTGTGTCGCTCGTCACGAAGTTTGGCATCGACAGGTGTATAAGCACTAAACCCATCCTCAAAGGTTTCTCCTGTAGTGTTTTCGATAACAAATCGCGCAATGTTCCAGAGTTTATTAGCGAAGTGCTTGTATCCACGAATTCGGTCTTCTGAAAGAGAGAGTGATGTCCCTGGTGTATTACCGGCAACAAGTCCAATACGAAGAGCATCGGTTCCGAATTTTTCTGTAAGTATGAGTGGATTAATCACATTTCCTTTACTCTTACTCATCTTCTGACCTTTTGCATCATTCACCAGACCGTGAAGGTATACGGTCTTAAAGGGAACATCGCCGACTAAGTAGAGTCCGAAAATAACCATGCGAGGAATCCACTTGAAGATAAGGTCGGAGCCGGTTTCCATCACATCGGTTGGGTAGAACTGTTTAAAATCATCGCCGTTTGGATAGCCAAGGGTCAGAAGTGGCCATTGACCAGAGGAGAACCAGGTATCGAAGGTGTCGGTGTCTTTTCGTAATGGTCCGTTACATCCTTCACAAGTATGTACGCTGTCATCGAGATCGGCGATGCCACTAGTACACGTATCACAAATCTTGGCGGGAATAGGAATACCCCAGACAATCTGGCGAGAGATATTCCAATCAATGGTGTTGTTCATCCAGTATAGGAAAATCTTGCGATAGTTATCAGGTAGGAAGGTAATTTTTCCTTCCTCTACCGCCTTCACAGCCTTTTCAGCAAGTGGCTTCATTTTTACGAACCATTGGGGAAGTATTTGTGGCTCAATCGCCGTCTCACACTTGTAGCAGACCGGAACATTGTGGACATACTCCTCATCAACCTTTACGAGGAGGCCTTTTGCTTTAAGTTTCTCAACTATTTTCGGCCTAGCCTCGGTAATCTTCATCCCCGCGAATTCACCGGCGATTGGAAGCATTTTCCCGCGAAAGTCGATTACCTGAACTTTCGGGAGATTGTGGCGCTCGGCGATATCAAAGTCGATGGCGGTGTGCCAAGGAGTGACGGTCATCACACCACTTCCCATTTCCATATCAATCGATGTATCTTTAATAACCGTTGCGGTAATCGGTCCGTTTATCCATTCGAGGTCAAATGTCTGTCCGTGTGCGTATTCTTTGTACCTGGCGTCGTCAGGGTGCATAACAACGTATTTGTCGCCGAACTTTGTTTCGGGTCGGGTCGTGCCGATAGTAAATGGTCCGTATTTAAAATAATAGAAAGGGTCCTTACGTTCCCTGCTTTCTGTTTCTACGTCCGATAGGGAGGTAGCATGCTTAAAACACCAGTTCACAATACGTTCTCCGCGGTAAATGAGCTTGTCATCAAACATCTTCTTGAATGTCTGCTGAACGGTCTGCACAACATCGGGTTCGAGAGTAAACTTTTCTCTGCTCCAGTCGCACGACGCGCCCATGCTTCGAACCTGGCTTTTGATACCCTTTGAATTTTCGAGGGTAAAATCAAGAATTTCTTTATAGAGTTGTACGGGGTCCATGCCGAAACGTGAACGCCCTTCTTTCTCAAGCTTTTTTTCGTACACCACCTGTGTTTCAAAACCTGCATGGTCGAGTCCGGGTAGCCAGAGTGTCTTGTAGCCCTGTAAACGCTTGTAGCGAGTGATGATGTCTTCAAGGGTCATCACAAGCGCGTGGCCGGCGTGGAGGGAACCGTTCGCGTTGGTCGGGGGCATGATAATAGAGAAACGTTTAGCGTTTACCGTATAACGTTCAGCGGGGAGGTTATCAGGGTTAAAAAAACCGCTCTCTTCCCAGAGCTTATAGATGCGTTCCTCGGTTTCCTTAGGGTTATAGGGCTTCGCAAATTTCTCGTTCATAGTAGATACGCTTAACGAATGGCGCATGCGAATAAGGACGCCCTGCGCTCCCGCGCAAGGAAGTCAAAGTGGCCAGCATGGTCTAGCGCCCTGCAGTGCAACTCTTCAATTTAACTACCTAGAGATAATAGCAAAATGCAGGGATAAAAAAAGCCCCCCTCCTGTGCTCTAGGAAGAGGGCTTCTGTCAGACTCCGGTAGAATGAAATACCGGAGGAGTCCTCTCGTGTCAGTCCCCACTCGGGGGATTCATGGCCCATAGGGTTCATGAGGCTACTGACGTCTCGGTAGCGGCACGAGATGCAAAGACTAGGTCGCGTGTGTTAGAAATCACACGCGACCCGAGGGAGCTAGTATGTTAAACAACGGCCTGACACATCGCCGTTGGTTTGAAGTACTGATTCTGGTCGGTTCCAGATGTTCACGTTCAGAACTACTAGCGAATGAAGTCCACCTCGTACGGTACACTATCTTGGGATTTAGTCAAGTCGCATGGTACCACGAGCTTTCAGTGCGTCGGTGTCTTTTATATTCGATAATCCGTATATAAGACCAACGCTTGCTATCATAAGGGCGTTATCGGTGGTCATTTCTTTTTCTGGAATATACAGGGGAACGCCGGTTTCCTCGCTCAGTTTCTCAAAGGATCTGCGGATATGAGTGTTCGCCACCACACCACCTCCCAGAAGAAGTGCTTTTGCTCCAAACTCCTCGAGAGCACGCTTTGTTTTCGAGACGAGAACTTCAGTCACCGCATTTTCAAACTCGAGCGCGATAGTAGTCTTCAGGTCATCGGTTAGTTTCGGTAACTTCTGAATTAGGTACAGAACTGAAGTCTTGATGCCGGAAAACGAGAAGTCGTAGTCGTCCGAATGTATCATAGGGCGAGGGAGGGTAAGAGTGTTTAGCGTATAACGTTTAGCGTTTAGTCGAGCAGATTCCGCGAGGCGAGAGATTTCAGGTCCTCCCGGGTACGGTAGACCGAGAAGACGCGCAACCTTATCGAATGCTTCTCCTACTGCGTCGTCGCGAGTTTGGCCAATGATTTCATACGTGCCCGCGCTTTTGATTAGCACGAGCTCTGTGTGACCGCCACTTATGAGAAGAGCAAGCGCTGGGAAGCTTGGGGCGTGTAGCGTATAACGTGTAGTATGTAAAGGCGAGTTGTCTCTGGCGTTTTGCGATATACGGTTCGCGCCACATTCTTTTCTGCGCAAAAGCGCGGAAAAGATGTGTCCCTCCATATGGTTCACGGGAATGATCGGAATACCCCACACCTCCGAAAGAGCTCGGGCGAGGTTGATACCGGTCCAGAGGCAAGGCTCTAACCCGGGTCCTTCCGTAACGGCAATAGCATCGATGGCTGGTTTTTCAATGGTGGGGATGTAAGCGAGAAATTGTTCGAGCATTTCCGGTTCACGATCCAAAACAGATTTAAGTTGTAAGCTATAAGTTGTAGGAAATCTGGCAGATTGAGTTCTACTTAAATCTTTACTCTTTAATCTTAAATCTTTTTTTCCTGCTTCATCCACTTTGAACTTTGAACTTTGAACTTTGAACTTCAAAAAACCTGCCTCTTCTAATACTGTCTTAAGAAGAGGGACGAGGTTTTTTGAGTGCTCTCGTTTTGCCATATTAGGGAATACACCCCCATATTGTTTGTGGAGCTCTATTTGCGTCAGTGTTTTATCTGAAAGAACGGTAATATCGGTACCATTGTCGCTTTCGATAAGTGACATAGCCGTTTCGTCGCAGGATGTTTCAATGCCGAGAATAATCATGTATGGAAGCTACTGTAGCAGGATGGTGTCATAATTTCCAGCCTATGTGGAGTACGATGATTTTTACATAGGACCTACACACTCTTCTTAATTCTCCCTTTCCTACTCGCCTCGCCGAAGCCTCCGGCGTAGCGCGGGAAGGGAGTGGCTGATAAGCCGAGGGATGAATTCCTTACGAGCTTGCCGATATTTTCAGGTAGCGAGCAAAATAAAGAGAAATCCTTACGAGCTTGCCGATATTTTCAGGTAGCGAGCGAAATATATAGGACTTACGCATTTTGCCTTTTTCTGTCATTCCAGCGAAAGCTGGAATCCAGTATAGAGCCGTTTTTTATGGCTCTGGATTCCACTTTTCAGTGGAATGACACCAATTGCGTAGGTCCTAATATAGTGAAATCCTCCGGCCTACGGTCACCTCCTTTCCACCTTCGCATAAAGCTACGGAGGGACGCAGTAGAAAAGGAGGAATAAGACCCCAAATGCGTAGGTCCTATTACATACAAAAAAGCCGTGCTCATGAAGGAGCACAGCTAGTGATTGCTTAATCTCAAAGTAGACCAGTCTCTTTGAGTGCATTGAAAGAGCTATTGAACTCTGACGGTCCGGAAAAACGTCTTGGAACTCGTTCCTTGCGGAATAACGAATCCTTGAATATCTCCGTTGATCGTGACTGTCGCGACATTTTCCCAGTCTCCGAGGTTGGTTGCTCTTTGAAGGGTATATGTTCCCGGGGAAGCTTGCTCTAGAGTAACAATAGTGAGCCTTCCAGCTTGAGGAGGAGTGGTTACCGTTGTGGTAGTAGGAAGGACCCTAACCTCTTCTTGAGAGAAGGCGTTACCTAGTGCCGTCATCGATTTAAGGCGGAACGCATAGCGTATCGTTGGTTCAGGAACACCAGCAGACCAGCTAAACGGGGTGACCAACTTAGTCTCCTGCAGTGCTATACCCTGAAATATTCCGGCTGATTGCCAATCGGTCCAATCGGTCCAGACGGTTCCCGTGAGACCGTCGATACGTTGAAGCTGAAGTTGCCACACGTTCGTTATCATACCGGTGTAGGAATGAGGACCGTCGTTCCTCACTGAACCAGCAAGTTGTAATGGCTGGCCCGCTACGATTATTCCGTTCGGTGTCACTTCCGCGATAAGACTCAGTCGAAACGGAGGAATCGGTGTTTGCGTAAACTGAACTGTTTTAGATGCGATAACGATTCCGTCCAGCAAGTACTCAAACGTGACCGAGATGTTTCTTTCCGCAAAGTACTTTTGTACTTTTTCCGCGTCGGCCAGTGTGGGAGTTTCGTAGTAAATGCCGAATCCCATATAAACGATTTCCTGAAATGGGAAGGTGGCTGAACCGTTCATTGTATGTGGAGGATCGTCCGATGTCCCTTTGCGCCCATCACTACCATAAGAAATGCCGTGGCGAGTCGTCGTGTAGGTTCCCGCGTATGCTTCATCAAAGGATATCGTACCGTCCGAACTTCTGACGCGAAGGGTTATTCTTGCCAGGCTGATGGGCTCACTGCTCACAACATCCAGCCCTGCTTCAAGACGAGGCCGGCTATTGTTGTACGTGACGATGTCCCAAGGGCTGGCGACGTAGTCGTCGGGGAGCGGTGTGAAGGCGGTAGTGCCTGTTCCGACCTGAGTATTCAATTCAATGCCAGTCATGGCATTTGGCCGATAGCCTGCTCGGTCCACGGAATTAAGCGCCGGGGCACGATGTAGTGTGATACGCGCGCTGACTCCAGCGTGCGCGGTTGCGGTTATGCTCAATATTGCGATGGCAAGGAGCAAGGGAGACTTCATATTCATGATGTTTCTTTCGTATTTAGATTTTCAGTCGAGAGTCAACCCTTCTTACGAGAAGGATACGTTCTGTATATGAAGCCGTATTCAGTAAGGTCTTCTTTCACTTCTGTAGAGAGAAGGATGTATTAGGACATATGTTTCTATACTACGCAATACCTGAATATGATATTGTAACTCTACACACCTCCCGCGAAATGGCGGTCATGCGACCACTGCTCGCTTTCAGCGGTTGCTTTATTCCTCCTTTCTTCGCCGAATACCTCGGAGCAGAGCTCTGAGGATAGGACGAGCAGGTTTTATTTCGCTCGCTACCCGAAAATATCGGCAAGCTCGTAAGGAATAAATCCCTCCTCCCCGCGCTACGCCGGAGGCTTCGGCGAGGCGAGTAGGAAAGGGAGAATAAGATCAGAGGTGTGGAGAGTTACCTGAATATGAGGTTTCTGTAGATATGTACACAGATGTACTAACCACACCGTCAGCAGAATGTCCTTTAGATTTCTAAAGGACATTTTCCATATATGGAATGTCCTTTAGTCTTTCTTAGGAGAAATGAGGGTAATTATCGTTGCTTACTTTTGTGTTTCAGATTTTGAGAACTTCTTGGGTGCTTATTTTTGAGCAATTCCGACAGGCCTTTACGTTTTAAATTCATGTTACGTGTAATGTGGATATATACATCACGGCTTCATGTACGTAACCCTATTAAGTCATGCTCTCGTATCGCGAGCAGTAGTTCGTGCAAGAATCTCTATGATATTTCGATCTCAAAAGGTGAAAAGATACCCTGCCAGGCGACAATCAACCTACCAACGGATTGTCGGTTTTTTGCTTGTCAGTTTTATTTTGCTCGGCTCACTTCCTACGTCTGTTCTTGCATCCGAGGTTCTTTCAGTAGTAGGTACTCGTGGTGAAGAAGGGGAAGCTGTTACGACATTTCTTCCAGCAATCTCGGCATCTTCAGGTGAAGAAATACAGGCGCCGAACGAAGGTGTATCTGTATCGGTATCAGGTTCATCTGGCGAACAGATTATAGGCCAAACCTCTCCTGTGGTAAGTGGCTCGAGTGGAACAGAGACGTTTGTCCCGCAGGTAAGCCTAGCCTCTTTTGGTGAAGAGGGGGTAGTTATTCCGCTTCCTATTTCTGTTCCTGTGATAAGTGGATCATCCGGTGATGGAAGCATGTCTCCCCCTTCAATTTCGGGCTCTGCTAGTGACGGTTTTGCCGTTGCGCCGAACCCTAGTGGCGGAGCCGGTGACAGCGGAACATTACCCCCTCTTATTTCTGGTTCAGCTGGAGAGGGCGGTGCTGTGACATCTGTCGCGACCGGAGGAGCCGATGAAGGGAGTTCTTTGACTCTCGACATACATGGTTCCGTGGGAGATGGAAGTACCACATCATCCATTTTAGGTTCTGCTGGTGAGACAATTCCGACGTTGTCCGCATATGGTGACGCTGGCGAAACCTTAATCAGCACTCCTGTGGTCACCGGCTCTTCCGGAGAAATAATTACTCACACCTTGCTCGTAGTTTCTGGTTCTTCGGGAGAAACAATCTCGCCTACACTGCCAGTAGTTTCTGGTTCCTCAGGCGAGATGGTCAGAGCAACAGCCCCTATGATTTCCGGTTCGTCTGGCGAAACAACGCTAGTCATTGTTGGTAATGCAGGCGAAACCTTAATCAGCACTCCTGTGGTCACCGGTTCATCCGGAGAAATAATTACTCACACCCCACCAGTAGTTTCAGGTTCGTCTGGCGAAGTTCTTATACTCGCACCCCCTGTAGTTTCTGGTTCTTCCGGCGAGACGACGGTACCTGCAGTTACGGGGAGTGCTGGAGAAACCATAACAGGTACGCCTTCGGTGATAGGCTCATCGGGAGAGACGATTTCGTTTACCCCACCAGTAGTTTTAGGTTCCGCAGGTGAGGAATCTGTGCTTACTCCTCCGGTTGTTTTGGGTAATTCAGGAGAGATATTTGTTTCTAACACCTCTCCACTCGTCACAGGTTCTGCGGGTGAAAATATCGAATCTTTCCCTCCAATCATTGTGGTGGATACCGATGTCTGTTCCAACATTGCTGATAACCAGGCAACCATTCCAAGTGGCTATGTAGGAAACGCTGACGGTACCTGTACCGAAAGCGTTGTTGCCGTTGTTGATGTTTGCTCAAACATTGCAGGAGCTCAGGCGACGGTTCCGAGTGGCTATACAGCGAGTGGTGGGGTTTGTACAGAACCTGTCGTCCCTCCAGTTGATGTCTGCTCTAATGTTGCGGGCGACCAAGCAACACTCCCGAGTGGATACACGCAGAATACCGATGGAACGTGTACACAGCAAGATACTGGCGGTGGAAGTACTACTATCGACCTCTGCTCAAACATCGCAGATGTTCAGGCAACCATTCCAACTGGCTACA
>Ga0210057_1001515_pt1 | contig 35034 bp, 37 predicted proteins | sample CryGeyCG2114_010_2_FD_183968 | JGI IMG/M metagenome (GOLD analysis project Ga0210057, IMG submission 183968) | Groundwater microbial communities from aquifer - Crystal Geyser CG10_big_fil_rev_8/21/14_0.10 (SPAdes) (version 2) | ecosystem: Environmental > Aquatic > Deep subsurface > Groundwater ... | reverse complement strand
AATAGCATAGGAGTCCTTCACAACTCGCTTTTTATAGCATTTATGCTGTCTAGGGTTTAAATATGTCATAGGAACAGTGTAGGAAATAAATTCCTAACTGTCGGATTTACTGGGGCTTAGTATATTTTGAGGCTTTTTTTGTATTGACATATATTTTATATATTGTATAGTTATATGTAGTTGCTCTTTAACATATCGTATCTAATACCAGAAAGGAATTCACTTTTTTGCTGTTGATCGCCGCTGTCCGCTGCCTGCAAACTGCTCAAATTCAACAAAGGCGCAGGAATTGTTCCGAGCGCTCTCTCCTACTCAATCGTTACAAGGAACTCTGCAATGACACTTCTCATTTCGATTTTAGTTATTGGTGCTGCCATCGCTGCCTTCATTGGTGGTATCTCATTGATTCACCGGTCTGAAAAAGACCATCACGAATCGATCGGATGTACATTGATGGTTATGGGTGTCGTCTTTCTGCTACTGTCGATTGACAGCACACTTCTGGTCACTCTGAAAAGCTGTGTCTCCCCAATGGGGCAGGCTTCAGTCTACAGGGCTCCAGACGCAACCGTTACCGCCAAAAAAGTAACATGGTCGTATCCCAGTGATGCGCACAATGTTGTCTGGGTTGTCGTCTCAGTCGACTACCTTAATGACAAACCCGTTCCCCGCGAATCATTTGCGATTATGGCTGGTGCATTTGGCGCCATGCCAGAGGAATTCACCCTTCCTCAAAACATGGACATGGATACTGTAGAGACAATCACTGTCTTCTACGGAAATACCAAGGGGCCTAGCGGCGAATCTGTTATCGTCGTGAATGAGCCTACTGCACCTCCAACTCCTGCTGCGGCACCTATTACAGGTACACCAGCTGCAGGTAGCCCCGTTACCCCGAGTTCTGGATCGCCTATCGGCGGTATTTGATACGATGAAAAAAGAGTAACAAAGAGGGGTAGTGCGTCAGCACTGCCTCTTTTTCTTTGTCTTGATACTAGATTCCACCAATACTTGAAGGGTCTGCAGATGTTGCAGGAGTTGTTGATGGTCCACCTGTAGGAGTTGTACTACCACCTGTTGCAGGAGTTGTTGATGGTCCACCTGTAGGAGTTGTACTACCACCTGTTGCAGGAGTTGTTGATGGTCCACCTGTAGGAGTTGTACTACCACCTGTTGCAGGAGTTGTTGCTGCAGCGCTTGGAGCGGATGTTGGTGGTGCTTCATTTGAATCAAACATTGCCATCAATTTCGCCCAAGGAGATGCAGTACCTGCATTTTGTGAATCGATTCGAGACATGGCTTCTGGATTTCCTTCCATAAATAACACATGATCAAATGGATATTTTGCAGTTGGAACTCCAATTTTTTCTGTCCTATTAAGCTCCATTAGGTATAGCAATTGATCAATATTCTTTTTTCGTTGTGATGCCTCCATGCTTCTAAACTTTTTGATTACCGTATATGTACTTGGGAATTGTGCCTTTAGCTCTTCATCTGTCATCGGCGTTCCATTTTTCAATAGATCAATTTGCATATCCGTAAACTCTACACTGTGATCAATACCCATTTCAGCGAAAATTCTTTGATACATACGATGATCTAAATACTTCTCTCTAATGTATGCATACCCAATTCCTTCATCATCAGACATACCACCAGCGATATCAAACGGGAGCTGTTGACGTTTCACATCTCGACCACGGTGGATGAAAAATTTCTGCAGTGACATAAAGAAGTATTCTCCGACTTGTTCGTCTGTTACATTACCCCCTAGGGTATTTAAGTGATCGTAGTAGTCTACTGGAATCTGAGGAGGTGTACCGTTTGGGTTATTTCTCCACACTCTCCATTGGTCATACCAATCGAGTGTTTCACCAACGCCTACCTTGCCCATAAGAGCAAAAGACAGCCTTTCTTTCTCTGGCGTAAGATCATCAAACTGACCTGGGTTTCCTTCGACATCTGAAAGCTCTCGTAACCAATAGTTTGGCAATGTTCGCTCCTCTGGGTTCTTTAGGTTTTCCGAAGCCATAACTTCATCATATTTATCTGTAAATGCATTCCACCATGCTCTTCCTTTTGTGTGTTGCTGATACATCCCAAGCGCTGCCCCAGCAATTGGTAAAAGCTTCCACATAGGCATTTTTCCTTTAAAAACTCCCTTAAAGAGATTTCTCGCAACAACAATTGCAGAGATCCACATAAGGCCAGATCCAAGTGGATGAGACCGAATATCCTTCATGTACTCCCATGCATTTGAAACAAATCCTTCTGCATTTTGCTCAAATGTTACCTCTTCTTTTAGAGATACTCTTTGACGACTTGATTCAGTCATCAAATTTTCATATTCCAGAAAGCTCTGTGATGTTAGAAACAGCACTGCACGAACATCTTCCTCACTCATTACTGGATCTGGAACAATGCCTCCTGCTCTATCTGCATCATTAAAAACAAAATGCCACTTCAATGAATCTAGAAATACTTTATTTGAATCCCCGCGAGCACTTGGCATATTTTCACTCAAGAATTGATATGCAATTTCTGGACTTCTACGCCATTCAGCAGCTGAAGGGATAATCTCTGGTCTTGCAGGATGTCCTTCTGGTGCCTCTCTACCATCTGTCCCTCGGACAACCCCCATACGAGCATCAACATACCGTCGACGAGTTGCCTCACCAATTTCAACGCCAAATCTTTTAAGCGTTTCCGTTGGGCCAAATTTATCAACGGATAAATCTGTAAATACCTTCTGCGTACGAGCATTTAAAGGATTAGAAGGTGTTCTTGCTGCACTCAAAAGATCTTCCCTATCTGTAAAACTTGCATTCGATTCATCATCAACACCATTTTTTACAAGGGTCAAATACTCTTGCGATGTCAGACTAAGCTTCATTTTAGGGTTCCTATTGCGATCCCCAATGAACTCCATTTCTTTTCCTGGCGGACGAACACCATGTTGCGTCATTGCAGTATCTATCTTTTTCTGCACATGACGATACCATTCGAGGTTAACTTGGACGAACACCTTATTGTCAAGCTCATTATCACGCGATGAAAGCAGTCTTTGCTGTCCAATAATTGCAAGGTACTCTCCTCCAAGTGCTGAATCTGAAGCACTACGTCCACTACCATGTATTTCACTTAATATGTCATCATTCAAAAATGATTTTAAGAACACACCCATCTTTTCAGGACTTGAATATTTTTCTACAAAATTAAATGGGTCGAATGCATCGATATTACTCTTATCTAGATTTTCATAATCTGCGGGAACCCCATCTTCTATCATTCCTTCCATAAGAAGTGTTACAAGATATGGTCGTTCCGGAGAATGACTTGTTAATTCTGGATATTCTGAACGTACAATATCATTATCATACAAATCCATCGCACTCTTTAGGTGTGGATTATTCGACATTTTCTCATGTGCATCAACAGAATCACGAGCACCTCCAAGGCTTTCTGGACCTGTTCCTATATGCTTTTGACAAAGTCTATTTTCTTTCTGTGAGAGCCGATTGTACTGTGAGAAATTTTTCATATGTATAAAATTACACTTCCATTTTAAGGAAATTAATAAGTCCACTAGTGGTGCCTTTTACGACGCGAGCTGGGTAGGTTACTGGGTTATATGGTGAACCATTTCCAGTTACGAGTGCTTTAGCCTGCCCACCGATAAACTTTGTCCCATTTACTGGCCATCCAGCAGGATTGTACCAAGGGCCTTTTCCTGCCCATGCTGCTTTCCATTTATCATGTTTTTCTTGCCGTATACGTATTGGCCTATATGCTCTATCGATAATTTTTTCCATAGTTGCACTATTTTGTGCAAAATATGAATCCTTCTCATTTAAGAGGTACGACTGTGCTGCTTGCAGCCTTTCTAGTTTTGTCATATCTTTCTTAATACCCATTTTCTCCATTTCTGCCTCCGTTGCTGCTGTAGAGTTATGAAAGCTTAGCTGAGAGCGCTCTAAGATTGCCGTATGCATACGACGAAGCATTTCTACCATTTCTTGTGAATCATCTGGCAATCGACGAGGATCGCTATCTGGCAATTCTGTTAGATACTTTGTTCTGAAGTATGCATCTATAAGGCGTGGTAGTGGCACACTTCTACTCATTGAAGTATTTATCTGCTCTCTTGTAAGACCTATGCCTCGTGCTGAAAATAGACGATTCTGATACTGAACGAGGCTTGGCTTGTGTTTCCAAAGACCAAGAGTCTTTAATGTTCGATAAGATTTATCCTGTTGCCATTCAGCCGTTGGTGTTGGTTCTCCGTCTGCACCTTTACCAAGCAACCCACGAAGCCCTTGCCCTCTCTCTCTTTCTCCAACGTAGTCGTAGACACTATTCGTTAGCTCCCCAATATCACGAGCGGACTCTGGCGTGTGGTCTAGCTGGTTCTTCATGTACTGAATTGTTTTTTCAAGTTGCTCTGCACGGACACCTTGGTTTTCAAGGCCTCTACGGACAATAGCCCAGACTGCTTCCGATCCTCCTGCCTGAGACTTCCCCTTCTCCTCTTCGATCTTATCCTCAGTTTTTTTCAACTCAGCATCATAAAATGTCGCATCTCGAAGTCGTGGATTTTTATCTCCAGTAGAATCAGGATGATTAAAAGATTCAATAACTTCTCTTGCAAATCTACTAGCATCAAATTGATTTCCTGCGGCCAACACTGCGACCTGAACATCAGCTACAGATGGATCTGAAAATACATCGATATATGTAGTAGTACCACCTAGTGTTATTCCTTTTGCTCTATATGATTGAACTTGGCCTACTGCAGAAATTACCTTTTCTAAGTTATCACGCTCAGCCTGAAGGGCATCAGCATCCTGCTTCATTTTTTTTGCCCATCCAGATAGATCTCTTGTTCCTACTGGTGGAGTAGCGGTTCTAATACCATCTATTTGGCCGCTTAGCCATACCAAAGTTCGTGTTGGCTCTGGAGATGGAGATTTTGTTGTAGGATCTTGTAATGTCGTAAGCGCTGCTTTTAAATCTCTTTCACTCTCTAGCTTTCGTGCTTTATTTAATAAAGTTTGCACTGCGCCACCCTTCAAGGCCTCTCTTGTTGTAGGATCTTGCTGAAATACAGAAAGTGCCAAAAGTAGCTCCCTGTTATCCGCAGTACTTTCCAGTAAGCTATCAATAGGCTGACGGGAATCTATTGCAGCTGTGAGAGTGGATTCAGAAGAAGCTAATGATTGAGTAATACTTCTACCTAAGGTTGCAAAAATTCTACCAGTTATTGCGGCTGGTGTAATTTGTGTAGCAATATCTATTCCTGTACTGCTCAATATATTATTGATATCAGCAGGATATAAACCTGCAATGTGCGCTTGGAGTGCTGCCCTATCCATCCCTGGAGTATCAGGGTAATCCCTAAAGAGCCTTGGCAAATCTACTGACACTGTTGCATTGCCTCCTCCAACCAAAGGAACAGCAGTTAAGTTTGTATTAGCAAGAGGTAATAGTGGATCTACTACATTTGTTTTTGATTTAAATATTTCATCTATGTCTGCCGCATTTAATGTATGTGATATATCTACCACTGGCCTAGTAACAATTCCTGCCTGTGCAAGAGTTTTACCATCTAACCGTGCTCGTATTTCTTGATTTGACCCAGATCTCCAAATTGGATTTTGAAGGTCAACAGTAATTCTAGTTACAACTGGTGGAGTAGTACTAATTGTCACCCCATAAGAGACCCACTCATTGTTTCCAGCGGGGGAATCGATTGGCCGAATTGATGCGGGCATATCAGCAATCAATTGTGTGATATCTTTTCTTTCAACATTACGATAAATCACCTGCAACCAAGACTCAGCAATTGCCAACTGCTGCTGCTCCATTGTTCTTGCACTTGTACCTTCAGGAGTAGCAGGTGCACGTGCGTTTCTCTCTTCTGTAAATTGTGTATTTAGCTGACCTGTTAACTGCGCAGTATTGATTGCACCACCACGGGTTCTATTAACAAGGTCTACAATTCTATTGGTAACCTGAAGTTGTTCTGCATTATCGGCAAGTCTATCAAGTGCTGATAAATGCAAAACATGACTGATAGCATCCCACTGACGACGAGTAGCATCGCCAATCGCTTCGTTATCCTCCCTATCAAAGTTGATGTTTTTATCAGGCATAAATCTACTTATTATAGCAGAAATACGCTTTTTTTGGAAGATCTATAATTAGATAGTAACCCTCGTTATCATTTAGCACTGCCTGAAGCCATTTACGTTGCTTTCTCCTTTGCCTCTTCTTTTTTTACAGTATTCTCCTTTTTTGGATCAGTCTTTTTTTCCTCAGCCTTTTTCTCAGAAGCAGGTGTAGATTTTATAGTCTCATTTGTCGTTTGATTCTCTTCTTTTTTAGGTCCATCTCCAATGATTTGCTTTTGCATATGCCCCCACAAACTTCCTGCATTATGAGTAGTTTGCATTCTACGAATTGTTTCTTCTGGTTTTCTGCGAACTGGGCTACTTGCTTTTTTCCATGCTGGTGCAGATGATTTTTGTGCAAGATTTTTTGGCTCCTCATTATCCTCCTCATTATTGGTAGTATCTTCTTCCGTATTGCTAACTTGTGCAGTTGGAACCCGAGGAGATGACGCTTCCTGATCTGTCATTTTATCCTTACCCAACTCTTCCTTTTTATTCCGACTCTCTTTACTGTCTACTGAAGGGGTATAAACTTTTTTTTCTTTCTTTTTTTTATCAGACTTTCGTGCACTTTCTAGTATTTCTTCTCCTACTAACTCATTACCTGGCTTAGTTTTAGCTTCATCCTTTTTTGAATTTGGAGAATTTTCAGTTTCTGAAACATCATGTTCATCATCACCATTTTGCCCTAAATAGGATTTGACCCATTTTATTGTTGCAGGCTTGTGGTACACCAACATGTCATCAATAGCAGACCCTGTTACCATTGCCTTTAGCAATAGTAGTGTCTTATCTAACGCAATATCACTTGCGGTCTTTGCTGTTTTTTTTACTATCTCAAAATGCTTTGCAGCTGCAAGTAAATACGACTCACCATCAATAGTTTCACCGGCAGTTAGTAAAACAGGCAAATTTAGCATATTTGTTTGTCTTCTAGCTTGTGATCCTCCAACCGATAATTCATGAGCTCCACACTCTGATCCCTGTCCAGCCTGAGATCCAAACTGCTGCAAATCTATTAATATTCTATCTCTATCAGAAAAATAACTTGGATCCTCGATACCCATTCTTGAAAAGTCATCAAGAGTGAGCTTCTTATTAATTTTATCTCTTGCTACACCAGAAAGATCATTCACTACTGAATTATTTTTATTAGGGGTATTTATACCTGACTCATCATCAATCTCTGATAGTTTCTTCTCAACCATATACATATTATACTATAATTTATGATTTAAGCAATCATCTTCCATCCAGCAAACCCAATAAAAACCGCCGACTGTGTAAACAGCAACACCCACGGAAAACCATCAGATGAGGCAGGCTCTTTTTGCTTCAATTGCTGATGAGAAAGTGTATTGAGGGCTAAATACTGTTCTGGAATGATGAAAAGAGAACTGCTCTGCGTGTCTAACGACACATTGTTATATCGAGTTGGAAGTGAATATGTCGATAGATTCGATGATATAGATGACTGACTTATTGTATACATTTTTTGTTCAATAATCTTTGTTATCAAAGAGGAGGTAGATGATGAGAGAACTGATGAAACTACACTCGCAGAAGAGGAACTACTCAAACTCGAAGGTGAACTAGATGACGAAGAGAAGACCTGAGACGTCAATGATGCACTGGACAGTTTCTTTTTCTGCAGAACAACGACTTCTTTTGTTTTTATAATCTCATCACCACACAGTGTTCTTACGGTCAGCTCTACAGGATACACGCCAATATTATCCCAACTATGTGATGGTGGGTTACAACTTTCAGAACTTGTCCCATCTTTGAAATCCCAATAACATTCTGCACTTTGAAGCGACCCTTCTTTGGCATCTGCTTTTAAGTTGAGTGTTACTTTTGTGTAGTCCGTACTCCGTCCAGACTGTTCTGATATGAATGGTTCAAGTGTGCGTTTTGTATTTTTTTCACGTGGTGACGGTAAGCAATACAGTGCCCTAGACCCATCCCCTTCCCTCCCAAAACTTACCTGCTCCCCTGTTGTTGAATAGGGTAAATCATCTATTAAAATCTCGTCTTTATACAAAAAAATATGCCCATCATCAGATGGAATGTTTAGCCCTGTCTGATAACGAAAAAAGACTGTGTGTTCATCTGGTTTTAATGTGTATCCATCCTCATTTCTTGGCTCTATTTCATACGAACGAGAGCCAACTTTTATTTCCCATTTCTGTATATCGATATCAGTATTTCCTAGGTTTGCAATTTCTATCCATTCGTAGTCATCAGCATCCTTTGGTCGAGTGAGGATTTCTGAGATGATGACGGGGTGTGAAGACTGCGAGGACTGCGAGGACTGAGAGGACTGAGAGGACTGAGAGGACTGAGAGGATGGAATGGGAAAGAGTTCGACGCTTTTCCAGTTTCCTTTTTCTTCTCCAGAAGCATGAAGGTCTATTCGTTGCATCATAGAAAATGGATCTTTCCCACCAGCAAATGGTTCGCCAATACCATCATCAACAGTGTCGATAACTTCCCCGTCTGCATCGAGTATTTGTAACAATAATTTTGTATTTGTCAGACTAACAGCAGATGTCACGAGGTCTGGCTGTCTCGTCAGTGCTGATGCCTCTTCGGGGTAATTGCTTATCAGATAATGCTGATTAGGCACCAGCTCGACATCTTCCTCGAAGAGGATCATCGGAACCTGGCTACCATCCGACCCTCTCTTTGTAATGCTCCAGCCAGCAAGGCCGATAGTACTCTCAGAAATATTAACTATCTCTATCCACTCATCTGCAGTGGAAACATCTGTTCCTGCCCACATAAGCTCTGAAATAACTACCTGAGCATGTACCGCAGAGGGAAAAGCCATAAATAGAGAAAAGAATAATGTGCGCATAGGATGTATAGTTGACCACATATTCAGACGGTCACCGCAGGAGTTTTCTGGCTCTAGAAAGGGCTATTTGAGATTTTTGGCTACAAGCAGAGCTAAACAACGTTCTGAGTATCTCTAGAACTCATTCGCAATTCCTTCTTTATTACGGTAATATAGAGATAAGACATATGTTGTCACGAACTGGAGAAGAAGTCGGAAAAGCCTTTGTTTGATTCCAACGCCCGAATGGGCACACATGAACACGATCGGATCAAATCATCGATACGCGGCACTCGACCTCTTGGTATCCAGAAGGTGGCAATAGTCGGTTTACTATTTGCTAACTCATAACATGAATACACTCCAATACCTCATCGTATTTGTCGGAATTCTCTCCGGCTCTGGCCTTGGGCTACTTGTTGGTTTCTTCTGGTTCTCTAAAGGCAGAAAAGTCAGCGACAAAGTACAAGCTCAGATCAATCAAAAAGAGCAAGAGCTCAACAAGATTGAACATAAAATTGCTCACGCAGAAGAGCAGATTAAAACTGCAGAAGCAGAAGCACGCGCAACATCTAAAGAGATTTTAAGCGAGGCGAAAATCCAAGCTCGAGAAATGGAAAGCAAGCTTGAGCAAAACCAAGCTCGTCTCGAAGAAAAAGAAAAAGGTCTCGACGAAAAAGTGCAAGAGATCAACCGTCAACGACAAGCAGTCGATAATAAAGCTGCAGAAGTCGAAGAGCTTAAAGGAGAGCTAACCGATGCTGCTGAAAAGCACAGAGCTGCTCTTGAAAATGTTGCAAAGCTATCTCAAGAAGAGGCAAAAGAGCAACTGACAAAAGAAGTCGAAACAGAGTTTTCGTCATTTTTTGCAGGTCAAATCAAACTCAAGAAAAAAGAAATGGAAGATAAGTACGAAGAAGATGCAAAAAACATTATGGCAGAAGCTATGCAGCGTTATGCTTCTGAAGTTGCAACAGAATCAACATCGACAATTGTGCAGCTACCAAGCGATGACATTAAAGGAAAGATCATTGGTAAAGAAGGGCGAAACATTACAGCCTTCGAACAAGCAACAGGTGTCGATATTATTATCGACGATACGCCAGGTGCCATTATTATTTCTGGATACGACCTTGCGCGTCGTTACGTTGCAAAACTCGCAATGGAAAAACTTATAAAAGATGGACGTATTCAGCCTGCACGTATTGAAGAAGTTGTCGAAAAGATGCGACAAGAAGTAGGAAAAATGATGGTAGAATTTGGTAAGCGTGCAACAGAAGAACTCGGCATTACTGGCTACAGCCCAGAGCTACTCAAGATCATCGGACGTCTTCGTTTCCGCACCAGTTACGGACAAAACATCCTCAAGCACTCTGTTGAGATGGCACATATTGGACGAAGTATGGCAGAAGAAATTGGTGCAGATCCACAGATTGTTGTTGAAGGATGTCTCCTTCATGACATGGGTAAGGCACTCGACCACGAAGTGTCTGGTACACACGTAGAAATCGGTGTAGAGATCTGTAAAAAGTTTAAGATCCGTGACGAGGTGACTCACTGTGTTGCTGCCCACCATGAAGATATTCCAATAGAAACTGCTGAAGCATTCGTCGTTGCAGCTGCTGACGCCATCTCTGGTGCGCGTCCAGGTGCGAGGCGGGAATCTATGGAGGCATATGTGAAGAGGCTAAAAGAGCTCGAAGAAACTGCAAAGAGCTTCGAAGGAGTGAGGCGTGCATTTGCCATCTCTGCAGGACGAGAGATCCGCGTGTATGTCGATACTGCAAAGATAGACGACCTCGCACAAGAGAAACTTTCAAAAGATATTGCAAAGAAAATTGAAGATGAGCTCACCTACCCAGGTGTCATCAAGGTAAACGTTATTCGTGAGCGTCGTATAGAGGCACAAGCGACGTAGTGCATACTGATCATTAATTGGAATATGCCATTTGGTTGTACTAAATGGCATATTTTGCTATAATAATTAGATTTTCCCTAAAAATACACGTGCACAATTGGTTCGAAACTATTGGCGCTCTCGCCTTTGCACTCATTGCAGTCACCGTTAGTGGTACTGCTGTGCATAATGCACAAACAATACAACAAAAGTTTAACTGGAATGAATTTCCAAAAACAATTATAAAATCTACCTCTTACGAATCGTCATGCTTTGCCTTTTTCTATGAGTAAATACTACCTATTTGCCGGACTCTCTCTTGTGACAATAACAGGAGCACATACTGCATACATGTCTTCTCAGGAAGTATTTACCGATCTTGAAATCCCAGAGACGGAAGAATCAGTAAAACCACAGACTACAAATAATGCAGAAAATACCTCTCCTACTATTAGCGATCCGCTGCCTGTAAATGATTCTACAGAAAAGGATTCTCTACCCGCATTTTTTCGTTCTGGAAAAACACTGGATCAAAATACTATTGAAAAAGCTGCAGAAGAACCCCTTGATGTCTTTGAACAAGAGCCAGTGCCAGCTCCTGAAGAAGATGTAGTACAAGAACCTGAAGTCATTGAAGAAGAAATTGTTGAACCTGAAATCTCTGAGCCAACAGAAGAAGTGACTCATGAGCCATTGCAAGAAGCTGCTCCTCAGCAGTTAATGCATATAAAGATGCTCAGTACATCACGATACTACATTGCTGGAATTGCAGTTATATTTGCCATTGGTATGTTCGTTCTACTCAGAAAAAAGAAGCCTTCTGCTGCTAGTTCTAGCAATGACACTATCCCTTCTCAAACCATTCTAAAACCAGAAGAAAGCTCTCCACGATTAGAGCAAGCGCTGAAGGCAATGGAAAAAGAAGGTATTACTGCAGCAGGCGAGAGGCTCAAAGAAGTATCAAACGATACAATAGCATTTGGGGAACCACCACGTGCTAATACCGACCAATAGTCAGAAATTGAAGAGGGCGCTATACTGTCGTTGCCCTTTTTTCTATGTTTCAGTTTCTACTTATAGCTATCGCACTAGAACTTGCAGCTTCTCCGATGCCTGCAAGAGCTTTTACCCCTGAAGATATAGCGTTAGACATCAGCCTCGCAGATTGCGAAGCACTCAATGCCCTCACACCAGAAAAGAAGCAAACCTTCTTTTCTATGACACATTTTATGCAAATATCAGGTGCTCTTTCTTTTGTTATTGGACCTCAATGCTCGTATCTCGGAGAAGTGCAAGCAATAGCAATTATCGATGATCCTGCTCTCACTATTGAACCAACAAAAGAAATACTCTACTTCATCCCATCTATTCACACTCTTTTTGTTCCACACAACAAGAACAATGCTATTGCCTATGCTATGAAAATTAGTGGTGATGTAGAACCACTTGAATACTTTATGCAGAACAAGAAGAACATTGCGTCACTTGCCGAGGTTGCAAAAGACTTTGCAGCTTATGCGAAAGATATTCGCAATCCCGTCGCTGTGTCTTCCTCACAATCATCTGCATCTACAACTGCTATTGTGCAAAACCCCGTACGAAGACCTATTACCTCAAAAGCAGCCAGCTCTTCCCTAATGATACCTGCAGCTCCAGTATTCGCTTCGTCATCTTCCCTCAATAGCTTGATAACAAACCCTGTAAACGAAAAGACAACCGAGACACCTCTCACAGAACTACCAGAAATTACTCAAGTATCAGAGCAATCAATGTTTTCTCACAGTGGATCGGTTTCTGTTTGGCAGGTTGTCATTGGCATTGGTGTCGTTGCGCTACTTATTTATATTTACTTACGAAAACGGACACGAGATCTTATTTCGCAAGGATAACTTTTCCTTCAGCAATTCGAATCATATTGTCTTTTTGTAATTTCTCTGCCAGAGACTGAAGCCACTTGAGATGCTCTTTTTGGTCCCAATCTATACAAATACGATTGCCTACCTCTTCGAGTGTTAAACCATGTGGTTCATCTCGCAACTCCTCAACAAACTTTCCTCGAAAGATACGATTTGGGATATACAACGATCCAACCATGCGGCCAGGCTCTTTTCGTATTTTTGCAGTACGAGGTAAAGGGTCTGGTGTTCTATAGGCAGACTTCATTACTCCTGCCTGTGTCAGAGGGCAGATATCCCACTTTGGACTACGCATAGTACACACCAAAGAACCATAATCCATAAGTGCCGCATGCCACGTCGCACATGTGCGACGTGGCATGCCAGTCTGATCCTTCATTGCAACCTGCAAAACTTCATCTGCTATTTTCAATAGATATTTATCGTCTTTCTTCCATGTTCCATCTGCATGCTCAGGCCCAATGAACGCTCGATGATAGATTCGACGAATATTTGTGTCTAAACACGCTGTAGGGATATTAAAGGCAAAATTTCTAATAGCTGCTGCGGTGTAGTGGCCGATACCCGGAAGCTTCTGTAAATCTTCCATTCTCCGTGGAAAGAATTCATTATCCATTTTCCACTTTTCACTTTCCACTTCACGAGCAGCGTCTCGTAGCCGTAGTGCCCTACTATTATACCCCATTCCTCTCCATGCATGTATTACCTCTCCGTTTGATGCTTCTGCAAGACTTTTTACTGTAGGAAATCGTTCTAGAAAGCTTTTATAACTTGTTTTCACTCTTTCAACCTGTGTCTGTTGCAACATCACTTCTGATACCAATATCTGATACGCACGCTGTGTATCATTTGTGATTTCAAGGTCTCTCCATGGAAGAGTTCTTTTATGATTTCTGTACCATTCATGGATAACTTTCACAAAAATATGTATTTTCTCTGATCGGTTCATAGAGACAGTATACCCAACTAATAGTCAATTTGATGTATTATTTTGATTATTAAGCCAAAACCAAGACTGAAGCCTAACAAATCTTCAAGAGAATGTTGACTGTACATTGCTTTCTCACTAGACTTTCGCGGCTGATAGGGTAATCTCTATCCTACATTTTGATAACTTTTCCCAAAATTAAACATGGCTGACCAGAAGTTTGACCGCAGTAAACCTCACGTTAACGTAGGTACCATTGGACACGTTGACCACGGTAAGACAACACTTACTGCTGCACTATCTATGAACTTCTCCCCAGAGGGAGGAAAAAAGGATTTCGCAGGAATCGATAACGCTCCAGAGGAACGCGAGCGAGGAATCACTATCTCAACGTCACACGTTGAGTACGAATCTGATCTTCGTCACTACGCACACGTTGACTGTCCTGGTCACGCCGACTACGTCAAGAACATGATTACTGGTGCTGCTCAGATGGACGGTGCTATCCTCGTTGTATCTGCTGCAGACGGACCGATGCCACAAACACGTGAGCACATCATCTTGGCTCGCCAAGTGAACGTTCCATACATTGTTGTTTTCCTTAATAAGGTAGACATGGTGTCAGACCCAGAACTTCTCGAACTCGTAGAAGTTGAGGTTCGTGAACTTCTTTCTAAGTACGACTTCCCTGGAGATACTACTCCAATCATTAAGGGTTCTGCACTTAAGGCATCTGAAGGAGATCCAGAACAAATTGAAAAGCTTAAAGAACTCTTGCATGCTCTTGATACGCACATCCCAATGCCAGAACGTGAAACAGACAAGCCATTCCTTATGCCTGTTGAAGATGTGTTCTCTATTAAGGGACGTGGTACTGTTGCTACTGGTCGTATCGATCAGGGTAAAGTAAACGTTAACGATGAAGTAGAGCTTGTTGGTGGAGGTGAAACTCGTAAGGTTGTTGTTACTGGTGTTGAAATGTTCCACAAGCTTCTTGATGAAGGTCTTGCTGGAGACAACGTTGGTCTACTCCTTCGTGGAATTGAGCGTGAAGAAATCCAGCGTGGACAGGTTTTGGCTAAGCCAGGATCTATCACTCCTCACACAAAGTTCGACTCTGAGGTGTACGTTATGACAAAAGAAGAAGGTGGACGTCACACTCCATTCTTCAAGGGATACAAGCCACAATTCTACATCCGAACAACTGACGTTACAGGAACAGTTGAACTCGCTGAAAACGTAGAAATGGTTATGCCTGGTGATAACGTAAAATTCACCGTTACACTTGGTACTCCAATCGCTCTTGAAGAAGGTACTCGCTTCGCTATCCGTGAAGGTGGACGTACTGTTGGAGCTGGAGTTATTACAAAGATTATTGAATAATTGCACTTATAGGGGGCGGCACACCGCCCCCGACTTTTATTACCCCCCTGCTCTTTCCCCTCTACCGCTATGACTCCTTCTAAAGATGAATCAAAGACTGATAAGAAAGCTTCTAAAAAGTCCTCAACAAAGGATATAGCGGAATCTGCTACACATGATAGCGGTAAAAAAACTAAAAAAGATGATCAGAAAGTTCAGTCTATTCGCATTCGTTTGAGTGCTTTTGACCATATCGTTCTTGATGAAGCGGCTACAAAGATTGTTGATACTGCAGAACGCAGTGGTGCTGTTGTTCATGGACCAACACCACTTCCTACAAAGATTAAAAAGTTTACTGTTCAGAGTAGTACCTTCAAACACAAGGATGCTCGAGACCAGTACGAAATGCGTACTCACCGACGTTTGATCGACCTCTCTGAGACAACGTTCAAGACTATTGAAAGCCTACAAAGCCTCTCTCTTCCATCTGGTGTGGATATTGAGATCAAGATGGGCTAATTTTTATTCCTTACAGCACCTGACATATGGCTAAGAGACCTACACCAAAGAAACGCAGAGCAAAAAGCTCAGGCCGTGCTCAACACAGCGAATACCAAAAGAAGCAGATTCGCCGTCTCGAGAATCGTGCAAACTCTCCATACGCTGTTAAGGCTGAATCGAAGAGTAGCAAGAGTAAAACTGCTAAGACTATTACTCGTGTTAAGGCTTAGCTATGGCTCGAAAACGCCACCTCTCTCGTATTGCAGTCATGCAAGTACTCTTTGAACGGGGTTACAGAGAGATTGACGATAAGAAATCACTTCGAAAAAATATTGAAGAACTTGGAAATGTCGATGAGGAATTTGCCCAAACTCTTCTTGAGGGCAGCCTCTCTATGGAAGATGAATTGAAAAAAGAGATTGAATTGAAGGCTCCTGAATGGTCTTTTGATCGTATGGATCCAATCGCTCGGCCAGTGCTTATTATGGGTGCATTCGAGCTTCTGTATGCCAATGATGCCCCACCTGCAGTTGTCATGAATGAATGCATTGAAATAGCGAAGGAATACGGAACAGATGAAACAGGAAAATTTGTAAATGGGGTATTAAACGCTCTCGCAAAAGGCCTATAACAAGAGGTTCCATACCGTGCGTGCATCATCTACACTGTGCCTATGACAGTTCAAAGTTTCGTTAATCTAGAAAAAACTATCGGGTACGTCTTTAAGAATAAAGACCTCGTTGCAACAGCACTGACACACCGCAGTGCCGTCCGAGAATCCCGTGCACGAGGGCATAATGAGCGCCTAGAATTTCTTGGAGATGCAGTGCTTGAACTCGTCGCTACAGATCATCTTTTTCACATTGGACAGAAGACAGAAGGTGAGATGACAAACCTCCGCTCTGCTCTGGTGAATAGAGAAAACCTTGCATCAGTTGCTCAAGAGATCCAACTTGGACAATACCTCTTTATGAGCAAGGGTGAAGAACGTAGTGGTGGTCGAGAGAAAGATTCTACCCTTGCAAACGCTGTAGAGGCTCTTATTGGGGCAATCTACCTAGACCAAGGCTTTGATAAAGCACAGGACTTCTGTAAAGAGTTTATCCTCACACGACTAAAAGCTCTGCAAGCGGCAGGGAAACACCGAGATGAAAAAAGTGTCTTTCAGGAAAAAGCACAAGAGATTCACGGGACCACTCCTCACTATGAAGTGACGAGCGAAGAAGGACCTGATCATAATAAGATATTTACCTGTGCCGCATTTATTGGTGACGACAAGATTGCTGAAGGCACAGGTATTAGCAAGCAAAAAGCAGAAACAGCGGCGGCTGCAGCGGCCATTAAGGAGCAAGGGTGGTCTTAAGTATGTAACTTTTTATCTAAAAAGTTACCAAAAATCTTCGCCACTGATATGAGGCGTGGCTGGACGTTCGTCTGTCAGTTGCGTTTTTTTGAACGAAAAGAATAACAATATGTACTCTTTTATAGTGCCCGAATGCCTCCGGCACGCCGGGGGTTGAGGGTACGCACAGGTAAGACTGTAGTGTTATTGCTTTGAGTGAGTTAGCAACTGACTTGATTTTTTCGTCCCTTTTTTATCAAGCTTTCAAAAGTTACAAAGGATTACCTTCTATTCCCAGAAAGCATCAACATAAACCTTAGAATATAGAGGAACAGGTTGAAGATGTCTAAATACAAACTTATTGCGAGAATAAATGGGTTTGCCCCTACTTTTCCTAGGTGTGCAATTCGTTGAATGTCGTATGCAGTAAAGAGAGCAAAAACAACTATACCAATCCCAGAGATTGCCATTTCCATTTGTGTTGTCCGAAGAGATGGGACAAAAAATTGAAGAAGTCCAAACCCAATAAGGCCGATAAGTGCAAAAAATAGTGCCTTCCCCATAACTCCCATATTCCAGCTTGTTGTCTTTGCAAAGACAGCAGCAGAAGCAGCCATAAATCCAGTTGCACTCAGTGCATTAACGAGAATAGTGCCTCCATTTGCATATCCTGTGAGAACATACAAAATAAAGGGTGTGATCATGAGACCAGAAAACAATGGTAATACTCCAAATAATACATAGTTTAGAGGGCTTTTATTCACCCACAATCGAGCAGATAGTATGATTCCGAGCTGAATAATCAAGAATAATATATGGATGCCAGATGTCATAATTAAATCAATAAAGTGCATTCCAGTATAAACTCCAAGTACTGTCAACCCCATTGCAACTGCGAACAGTCCGTATACTTGAGCCTCTGTGCTCTGCGTTAGTGTAATTGGCCGAGAATGTGTTGTGTAAGCTGATTTTTGCATAGTAGAGAGATTATACGTATTTGTAGAATATATAGCAAAGTAATGCAATATTTGCTATAATAAGTAGATTTATGCAGTACATTTCCTTTGTCATATTGAGCTTTATCTCGAAAGCGCATGCCCAAATTGTGCCATGCCCAATAGATACATCTACGCTTCCCTGCGATGCTGGAGGAACAGGTAATATTGTTGTTGTAGGTATCTTCCTCAATGGGGCAAAAATTGCATTTGGAAGTATTCTTTTTGCCATGCTTGTCTTTTACGGTATTAAACTCATTATGGGAGCAGATAACGACAGCACCATTACTGAGTCCTACCACTCCTATGCATATGCAGCCATTGGAACAATCCTTGCAGGAGGAGCATTTGCTTTTGCCAATACTTTCGCTGTTCAAGGTGTACTTGTCGACGCAGCGCCAACAAATAGCGTCCTTATTGGTGTCATCGTTTCTTTTAGAGCACTTATATACTCTGCTCTTGTCTTTAATATCTTCTATCAAGGCTTCCGACTAGTATCATCTCAAGATGAAGGACAAGCCGAAAAAGCAAAAAAGCAATTTATTTATGGTCTTGTCGGTGCTGCTATTGCCCTTCTTGCAGAACCAATTGTTTTTGGATTCTCCACAAGCGACTCTGGTGCAATAGGCGTTCAGGCTGTCGGTATCGCAAACTTCATTGGTACAATTCTTGGAACATTTACTGTCATCGCCATGTTTGTCGCTGGGCTCTATCTTGTCTTTGCAGTTAATGAACAAAATAGTGACAAGGCGAAGAAAGTGCTTATTGGAGCGCTCATTGTTCTTATTGTTGTCATTATGTCTCTTGCTCTCATTAATATTGCGCACAATGCACCTCTTTCTTAAACAATGAACACACTTGCTATTATGACTGGCACACTTACTGCACAGCTTCTTGGAAGGAATGCTGGTGTCGCTGTTGCAGGTCCACTTGCTGCTATTAACTTTGGTACATTTGGTGGTATTGCTGAAGCGCTCGCTATTAATGCACTGCCATTTATTAATGCTATTGCTGTGCTCGTTATTGTTATTGCAGGTATTCTTGCAGTAATTGCCCAAGATGAAGGGAGAATTGCCAATGCACGAAAAGTTGTTGCTATGTCGCTTGTTGGAATCATTCTCGTTAATGTTGCGGGCGCAATTGCTCTTGCATTCATGCAATCGTACAACTTTGACCTTGGTGCAGACCCTATCGGAGGAGCAAATAGTATCGCAATTCAAATATTCGGTATTATTAGTTTTCTTGAAACTCCAGCTGCGGTTATTGCCATTATTACTATCATTTCATACGGTATTAAAGCTGTTGTTGATTACAATGGAGACCAAGGAATTGCTGCTTTTAAGAAGGCTGTCATCTCTGTTCTTCTCGGAATTCTCCTTATCACCATCAAATATCTCGTTGCAGATGCAATTACTCTTGGTAATCCTTCAGGAATTATTACACCAGCAATTCGTGTACTTCTGACAGTACTTGGATTTGTTGCATTCATTGGCGTTGTTGTTATTGCCATCGCTGGAATTGTGATGATAGTCAATATTGGCGATGAAAGTCGTTATGAAAAAGCAAAGAAAGTTATCATTAGTGTCGTTGCTGGGCTCATTCTTATGGCCATTGTCTTTGGGCTGCTCAATATCGTCATTACTGGGCTCTTTTAATAGACGCGTATATCTGAAGAGCATTATTCGTTTCACGTACATCATGAGTACGCACATATGATGCTCCATTATTTACGCATGCAATCGATGCTGCAATAGTTGCTGGGAGACGATCTTCTGGGGGGAGATTTGAAGGACCTGCTAGAAATGATTTTCTCGATGGACTGATAAATATAGGCGCAAGTGTTGTAAGCTCTTGTAGGCGACGAATAACCTCAAAGCTGTATGCAGGTTCTGCAGAGATGAAATGCCCCATGCCGGGGTCTACAATAAGATCTGATTCCTCAATGCCCTGTTTCTTTGCCTCCTCGATGCGACTGAGAAGGAAGTCGTGAATTGTACGTATTACATCGTCATACTCTCTGGTTTCTATGGTCGTCCGTGCTGTTGCATCTTTTGCATACATAAGAACTAATTTCGCATCTGATTTTGCAACAACGGCAAATAACTTACTGTCTCCTCTCCCTGCAGTGACGTCATTAATCATACTAACCCCCGCATCAATCGCCTCTTTTGCAATATCTGACACATACGTATCTATAGATAGTATGCTATCTGGCATACTGTCTTTTATAACCCTAATAATTGGTATTGTACGAGAAAGCTCTTCATCAAGAGAGACGTCTTTTGATCCAGGTCCAGTAGACTGACCGCCAATTTCAATAATATCTGCTCCGTGAGCTCTCATCTCTTTAGCCCTGTCTAGAGCAGATGAAAGAGCATTATACTGCCCTCCATCAAAATAGGAGTCTGGCGTTGTATTCAGTATGCCAACAATTTGGACTGTGTTCATAGAGCATGTATAGGAAAGCATGGTAGACTGGCGCCATGCAAAATATTGACCCTCTTATTTTTCGTGCCTATGACATTCGTGGGAGAGCAGATACTCAAATAACAGAAGAAGCATGCCTATGGATTGGCCAAGCATTCGGATCAACAGTCAGAGAGATGTATAGCCTAGACCATCCAGTTATTGCAGTAGGGCGAGATGCGAGAACACATGGTCCAAAGTTTGAAGAAGCTATTATTGCAGGACTCCTTTCTGCAGGATGCCATGTCATGCGCATTGGCCAGACGCCAAGCCCTATAAACTATTTCACTATTTGTGATAAAAAAATTGATGGGGGGGTACAGATTACAGCAAGCCATAATCCAAAAGAGGACAATGGTATCAAGCTTCAAGTTCGTGATGCCGAAGCGCATAGTGGTGAAGATTTACAAAAGTTGTATAAAAAAATTATACAAAGAGATGTACTCACTGGTGAAGGATCTATTGAAGAGCTCGATGCTATTACACCGTATATGAACCATCTGACTTCCCTCTTTTCAGATGTCGCCAAAGACATGAAGGTTGTTATTGATTCTGGTAATGGTGTTGCAGGACCCGTCTACCAAGAGGTTATAACGATGGTCGGTGCAGAGGTCACTGGTTTATACATAGAGCCAGATGGCACATTTCCAAATCATGCAGCAGACCCAAGCAAATACGATACCCTCAAAGACCTTCAAGCCACCGTACAAGAAGAGCAGGCAGACATCGGTCTCGCATTTGATGGCGATGGCGACCGACTTGGGCTTGTTGATGAAAAAGGAAATATTCGCACAGCAGATGAGATACTTTTACTTCTTGCGAAGGACCACCTTACTCGTCATCAAGGAAAAGCCGTTGTCTTTACCGTAAGCAATTCTGGAGCATTAGAAAGTGAAATCAGCGCATGGGGAGGGAAGCCAATTATGACAACTGTTGGACATTCCTTTGTTGAGCATGCAATGAGAGACAACAATGCCCTTCTAGGAGGAGAGCAATCTGGACACTTTTTCTGCGGAGAAGATTACTTTGGCTTTGATGATGCACTCGTCTCTGCACTTCGGATACTCCAGATCCTCAAACAGTCCGGAAAGACTCTCTCTGAACTGTGTGAAGAATTTCCAATAGTGTATCAAGCACCTGAGTTCAGGCCAGATTGCCCAGATGACAAGAAGACTACCATTGTAAAAAGTGTTACTGAATATTTTAAAAAAGACTACCCTGTTAATGATCTCGATGGTGCACGCATCGATTTTGGTAATGGTGCATGGGCAGGAATTAGACAAAGTAATACCAGCCCTAAACTTAGTATTTGTATAGAGGCACGGAGTCCAGAACACTTAGATGAGGTGAAATCCATTGTATTTGGCCATCTAAAGGCATATCCCGAGATTTCCCTTCCGAGCCATTCATGGTAAAATAAGGGAGATGTGGCCTAAGAAAAAATCAACGGAATGCAAAGGAGACAAGACAATTAAGCGTCTTGTGACAGGGCTTATTATCGGTGGTGCTATTGGTTCTGTTGTAGGCAAAAAACTGCTTGAGAAGCACGAAGAAGAACTCGAAGAACCAAATGACGATGATGATACAACTCCTGAGAACTAGTCGTCCATTTCACCAACGATACTTTTTTCAATAAGATCTTTTACCTTTCGTGAATTTTTTGCATGGGCAAGTGCCCACATCATTTTGACGACTGCACACTCAAACGTCATGTTTCTTCCAGAAATTATCCCAAGCTTCTCTAATACTAATTGCTTTTTATACTTATGAAGATCCACCATTCCACGTAATACTTGAGATGTTATACAAATAGGAACATCTTTTGCTGCAACTCTTTCAAGCCAAGGAAATAAAGACCTTGAAAGCATCCCTGGTCCATACGTACGAAGTATGATTCCTTCTGGATTCGCATCAAGTGCTGCATTTAAAAATGCCTCAGGCATACCTGGGTACACAGAAAGAAGTATGACATTAGCATTAAATGATGGCTGACATAACAGTGTTCTCTTCCGACGAACAATACGATGGTCTGCGAGTGTGATCTCTCGAGTGTAATCTGCAAGAGGAAGACAATTAGGGCTTTCGAATGTATGCAAAAATGATGACTCAACCTTCTTTGCCCTCGTACCACGAAGAACATGTGGCCCAAGGACAATGCACACTTCTGCGATATCAAGCTGTGCTGTACGAATTGCAAATACGAGATTCATTCTTCCATCGCCTGCTAGGTCATTGATTGGCATTAGTGCCCCTGTGAGTACAACTGGCTTACGTAATCCTTGTAATGCAAAGCTTAAGGCTGCAGCCGTATAACTCATTGTATTTGTGCCATGAACAACAACAAACCCATCAAAATCATCATAGATATCTTTAATAAGTAATGCGATTCCTTCCCAATCTGATGGTGTAATTTCAGATGAGCCCATATTAGCTACTGAAAAGAACTGCAACGACACCTCTTTCTGAAGCTCTGGTAAAAAACGATGAACATCAGACAGTGATTCAAGGGGCTCAATGCACCCTGTTTTCTGGTTCACTTTCATCCCGATGGATCCTCCTACATAGAGGAGAGCAATTTTCGATCTGGCCATATATGAATTGTAGAGATCTTGTTGTTACGAGCCAAATATTGTGCCTTCAACTTCTTTGATCGTTTCCTCAAGCTTTCCCTCCTTATTCACAATTTGGACATCGCAATACGCGGCATGTGCGAGTTCTATTTCCATACTTGCAATTCTGCGCTTTAGCTCCTCATCGCTTATTGGAGCCCTTTCTGTAATATGTCGTATAAGCTGATCGTGATCTTCTGGCAAAATAAAGATGGACTGGAGGTCGTACCCACTATCATCTTCCCTGAAATACTGGTGATTACGAATACTATCAAACCCCTGAATATCGACTTCTCGTATGACGATGTCGCCTTTGTCGATATAGGGAATAATCTCATCAACAAGCGTTCCATAGCGCTTTTGACCATGCACAACGGCATATTCAAGAACCTTGCCTTCTTCGAGCAATTGGTCAAATTCTTTGTCTGATACGAACTGATATAAATCGTCCCCTTCCCCTTCTCTTTTATCTCTTGTTGTCGCACTACGAGGGAAATGGATATCTGGGTGGTTATCTCTCAAGGATTGAAGAATTACACTCTTTCCTACACCACTCGGGCCGATAAGGAGGACTAATTTACCGCTCATTACGGCTAAGTGTACCGTATTTTACCCTTCCATTATAGCCCGATTTTTGCTATAATAATCTGTTCGGTCTTTAAAAGCATTGTTCGTAGAAAGAGGTGAGGAGTGACGCCTTACAAGCATGGCCTTTTTGGCCTCCTACGCTTGCCGAAGGGCGCTCGATTGTTCCATGTAGGTCAGGTTATTTCCAGAGACGCAGTCTCTGGACATCAGCTCGTCTGATGTTTTCAGTCACTTCTCGCCCCTTTCTGCTCTGCGATATGACTATCGCTCCAAACAAACATATAACGGTTTTCTTGTTGACCTACAACAAGACTCGATACCCGAAGCTCGGGTTATAACAAACATACACAAGGACTTGTACACCGAATGTACTAAAAGAGTAGATAGGAGATACATCTCGTCAATGTGTCATAAGGGTACTACATCCGTTATTGGAAGCAGTGCCCTTTTTACGATTCATCAGCTTTTTCAATCGCTCGTTCTTCAACTCCTGCAGTATCGATAAACCCAAGAATCCAAAACACCAAGAACCCCGCCATACAAATACCAACAAGATTTGCAGAAAAGAGTATGAGCGAATTATTGATGAGCAGTGGTTGCCATAATGCAATTCCAATTCCTGCAGCACACAAAGGTGGAAGTAAGGAGACAGCGACTGCTACTCCAGCAACAGAGCTTGAAAGATTTTCTTTTACCCATGCAAATGACGCTGCAATCCCACTACAGAATGCAATAAAAATATACACTCCTGTATTAATGCGTTCTGGAATCCAGTTCACGACTACTCCAGTTTCTGCAAGAACAGTTGTAAGAGCAGCAGATGTCACGATAGCGATAATCACTGATGAGACGAGTATCTTCAACGATCGCAAAAACCCTCGTGTATTTCCAGATACAAGTGATAGCGAAATAGATAACAACGGGATCAGCAATGGTGCCAAAATCATTCCTCCAATAATAACTGATACATTATTAATAAGAATACCAGGAGTTACAATAAGGATCGCAAGCATCAGCAAAAGGTAATATCCGCTATGAAACGTTCCTTGCGAGATGAGCTTTTCAATAGCTGCGTGTCGCTCCTTACGAGATGAGTCGAGTAGTGATGAATCTTTATGAAAAAGTGTAAACATACACGCATTATACATAGAGTTTTCATCCGAGCTAGGGCCTCCTCTTCCTCCTCATCCATCCAACTCCAGCGGCTGCACCTGCACCAATGACTACAATTCCAATACAAAGAGCATATCATGCTGCGCTTAATTCAGATGATCCCGAAATTCAGGAAGCTGTTGGAAGACTCGGAGGACATTTGTAGAAGTTCGACCATCTTTGTTGATATCAATATAAAGTGGCTTATTTAAGCCATAAATATTCTTGGTGGACGATACTGGATGACGTTCGAACTCTGACGAGAAGGGCTCTTCGACTCCGCCGCGGCTTCGCTCAGAGTCATTCGACTCGAACCGAAAAAAATGGCTTCCCGTGGCTTGCCATGAGCGAGGCTCCGCAGAGCCGAGTCGAATGGTGGAGCTAGTCAGTGGAAAGTCGAATTTTCGGGAGACATATTAACTGTTCTTTCTGGGCTTATGGAGTTAAATAGGAAGCTGGAGATGTTAGATTTTGAGAGGAATGAGGAAAAGGAGCTTTGTTATGTGGTATGAGATCGCTTATACCTTTCACGCCATTGCGCCTGTTTTCCCAACAGAATAATTGCATGTATCACATCGACGTTGCTTACGTGATCTTTTTGTTCTAATTCTTGCAAATGAATGTATTCTTTTTCAGTTAAGCCTTATCTTTCTAGCTCTGCCAACCAATAAAAATGATCAAGTTGTCTCAAATCTTCTCCTGCAGCTTTACTGCCAAAAAGATTGCGTATGATTAAAGAGGTCTCTTGCAAAACACCATTGACCCCCCTTCTAAGGGAAGGATCGTCAACGATTTTCCTACCTGTTATGCAGGCTCTCAGATGCGCTTTATCCTCGTAGAGGGTTTGCATCCTGTCTACTCGATCCTGCATTGCTTCTACAGTTTCCATGAGATAATTATACTCAAACATCTTCACTTTTCCATCTTATTGGATACCAGATGTCTATATCGAAACATTGTTCCCGAACCTGACTTTACATACTTCTCGAAAACAAGCGCCTGTCCTTTTGGCCGACCTTGGTTGTTTTCGAGAATGTAGACGTAATGCCACATGGGTCGGTTATTCTATTGTGTTTGAGTTGGCTTGCCAGCCGTAGCCGCAGCGACCTGCGTGAAAGAATAGTCGACCTTCGCCCTTCGGGACTACGGTCGACAACCTTCGCTGCGCGAAGGTTGGTGGAGCTGAGGAGACTTGAACTCCTGACCCCTTGCATGCCATGCAAGTGCTCTAGCCAACTGAGCTACAGCCCCACGATGTCGACATTAAACCGAAAACAGGAAGAGTTGGCTAGATCACAAGTGTTTTTTATACTGCTCGTACGCTAAAGGCGTACTCGACCCAACTGAGCTACAGCCCCAGTCCGGTATTTTTATATGGTGCGCCCGGCAGGATTTGAACCTACGACCTTTTGGACCGCAACCAAACGCTCTATCCGGGCTGAGCTACGGGCGCACAGCTCGAAAAGGGTATCACCTACTACTTGGAGAAACAACAAGTTATTGCTACAATTACGGCATGAAAGTTACCTTCCTCCTTGGCTCTGTATCCGATACAGACTACGCAAAGAAGATTGCAGGCGTCCTTGATGAATTTGAAATTCCATCTGAAATCATTGTAGCGAGTGCTCATAAAGTTCCAGAGATGGTTGTTAATATTATCGAAAAACTCAATGCAGACCCTCAGCCACAGGTGGTCATTACTGTTGTCGGGATGAGTAATGGCCTCGCAGGAGTCGCAGCAGCTAGCCTTGTTCACCCTGTTGTAAACTGCCCTCCACATGACAACCTTGAAGAGTATATGATCGACATTCACAGTAGTCTTCGTATGCCATCTGAAGTTCCTGTCATGACCTGTATGAACTACAAAAATGCAGCAATCGCAGCAGCAAAGATTCTCGGTGAAGGAAATGTCGACCTCAAACACAAAGTGACTGAACGTATCAAAAAAGTGAAGAGTTCGTATTAATGTATTTGTGGTACGATAGAGACATGGGACTCTCTCTTTTTGAACTACAGGAAAAGCTGAAGACTTGGGATGGCTGTGCTCTTCACAAGCAATCGAATGTTGTGCTTGGTGAAGGAGACCTTCATGCAGACCTCATGTTCATTGGTGAAGCACCAGGGAAAAAAGAGAATGAGCTTGGTCGTCCTTTTGTAGGTGCATCTGGGAAATTTTTAGATGACCTAATCGATTCTATCGGATGGAACAGACATCAAGTCTACATCAGTAATGTTGTAAAATATCGACCACCAGAAAATAGAGACCCAACAACGGAAGAGAAAAACCAGTGCATGCCATGGCTTTTAATGGAAATAGGAATCATTAAGCCAAAAGTTATTGTTCCACTTGGCCGTCATGCACTTGGAAACTTCTGCACAGATGTCAGTATTTCGGAAGTGCACGGTACTGCCCAACCGTATACAGATGACATCACCATTTTTCCTCTTTATCACCCTGCAACAGCACTGCATAATGGGGGGCTTCGCCAAACATTGAAAGATGATTTCCAAAAACTGAAACTATTTTTAGATGAGCATGGCATTACGCCATCTTCTTGAATACAAATTTTATACAATGAACTCTCTTCTCTTTGGTATATCGGTAGCGGCGCTCTTCTCGACAACATCACTTCTCATTGTCCTCTTTCGTGTAAGCCCGTTACTTGCACCAACTCAAGCAATTTTTGCATTCTTTCTGAGTGTATTCCTGAGCGTATCAACTGTTGGAACCTTGGTATTTATGACCATATGGCAACGCGCGCCTCACCACACATGGGACACAGGAAAACTAACATCCATCTCTTTTCGTCAGGGTATTTTTCTTGGTACTGCTACAAGCATTCTTCTGATGTTTCACCTTCTTGGACTACTCAACTGGTGGATCACTATTATGATTTATGGAGTATTTGTACTCATAGAAATGGCACTGGACCACTAAAGGTAATATACTCTACGTATGAATTGGTCCGACTACGAAGTAACAATACCGGCTGTAAAAACCGCAAACGAACTAGAAACTCTAGAGCAAAAGCTTTTTGGGCGTAAGTCAGGACTGATCACAGAAGCATTAAAAGGTATTAAGGATGTTGCACCTGAAAAAAAGAAAGAATTTGCTGCAGACCTTAACATGTGGAAGAAAAAGCTAACGATCCTTATTGATGAGAAGAAAAAAGAGCTCCTTGGTGCTGATGATGGAGACAGCATTGATATTAGTCTCAACCTTCCAAAAAAAGAGCGTGGACATCTGCACCTCATTCCAGAGTTTATACGAGAGGTAGAAGAAGTCTTTGGTCGCATGGGTTTTGATACTGCGTATGGACCAGAGATCGAAACAGAAGAATTTAACTTTAATAAACTCAATATTCCAGCAGACCATCCTGCACGAGATGGACAAGATACCTTCTGGGCAAAGGGTGTGAAAAATACAGTACTGCGTACGCACACATCACCAGTGCAGATTCGCTACATGCAGGAACATAAACCTCCATTTAGAATGATCTGCCCAGGTAAGGTATACAGAAAGGATAGTGATGCGACACACTCCCCAATGTTCCATCAATTTGAAGGCCTGATGATAGGGAAAAACATTTCACTCGCAAATCTGAAAGCTGTTCTTGTGACATCTCTTCAGGAACTCATCGGCCGTAAAGTGGAATTCCGTTTTCGTACAGGATACTTCCCTTTCGTAGAGCCTGGGATGGAAATGGATATGATGTGGCAAGGAGACCTCAGTACTAGCCGAGAGGGAAAGTGGCTTGAAATGGGAGGATGTGGAATGGTTCATCCAAATGTACTCGAAGGTGTTGGGATAGATTCAAAAGAGTGGCAAGGCTTCGCTTTTGGCTTTGGTATCGAACGCCCCCTAATGATTAAACACCAAATACCAGACCTCCGCTCGTTTTATGAGGGAGACCTTCGGTTCCTAAGACAGTTTTAAGCTATCGCTGGATGGGCGGTGTTACCTGAACAGGTTCCTTATTTTCTGTTATAACATCCACTCTTTCGGATCCTGTGCAAATGTAGCAACTAGATCGAGATCAGCTGCATCAAGTCTCCCCTGCTCTACAGCAACATTCAGAAGTGCAGAGAAATCGGCAACTGGGTGAAACTGTACATTTGCTTCAGCCGCTTTTTCCTTACTTGCGAGGAGCTCATATGTAAATATAGCAACGACATCATTAACATTGGCACCTCCTTCTTCCCTGAGAGCATTCACTGTATGAATACTGCTACCTCCTGTTGAAATAAGATCTTCAATGACAACAACGTCAGACCCTGGCTTTAAGTCTCCTTCTATCATCTTCTTTGCCCCATGCTCTTTTGCCTTACTTCTTACATACACAAATGGAAGACCCATTCTGTCTGCTACGAGTGCTGCCCATCCAATAGCTGCAGTAGCAGTCCCCGCTAGGCAATCTGGTTCTACTTGCAATGTCTTTACTCTACTTACGAGTGCATCGACAACGAAATTCCTTGCTTCTGGGTGACTATAAATCATCCTATTATCACAGTAGATTGGCGATTTAATGCCAGATGCCCACGTAAATGGTGGATCAATGCTAAGCTTTACTGCCCCAATATCTATAAGAAGTTCGGCGATTCGCTTTCCGTGTGGCATAAGAATGATGAGTAGTTAGTAGAGTGTCCTCGCATAGAGCGCTAAGCTTCTTCAAGTTTGACACTATGATTACAGAAGATCAACAACAACGGCTCGAAGACCTCAAAAATGTCTTTCTGGAGGAAAATACGAAATTAAACCTTTCTGCTCTTCGAGATGAAGATTCCGTCTGGATTGGAAATATACTCGATAGCGTTGTTGCGCTTGATCTTGAGATATTCCATAAAAAAGACATAACAATTTTAGATGTTGGTACTGGAGGTGGCTTCCCCCTCCTTCCACTTGCGATTTGCCTACCAGATACGCAATGTACAGGGCTTGATTCTACCCAGAAGAAACTTGATGCTATCACGCGGATGAAAGATGCTCTTGGTATAGAAAATGTACGAATGCTTTCTGGGCGATGCGAAGAAAAAGGACGAAAACAACAACACAGAAACCACTATGATATTGTTACTGCAAGGGCAGTTGCCCCATTAAATGTTCTTCTTGAGTACTGTAGTCCTTTCGTCAAGCCTGGTGGATACTTCGTTGCATGGAAAAGCATGAAAGTTGATACAGAACTCGAAGAGTCTCTCCTTGCTCGTGCAGAGCTTTCATGTCATTTAGAAAAGTCTTACGAGTATGAACTTCCAAAAGATTGGGGGAAAAGACAGTTACTTATTTTTAAAAAAACATCTCCAACAAGTGAGAAGTATCCACGTAGCACTGGAACACCAAAACTTCAGCCTATTACCTAATGCCAAAACGATATATCCCCAACGACAAATGGTCTCGGCGCGCTGCCGAAGAAGGGTACCGTGCACGCTCTGTCTATAAGCTCATGGAACTTGATGATAAGTTTCATATTATTCGCTCTGGCATGACAGTACTCGACCTCGGTGCAGCACCTGGAAGTTGGTTACAGTATGCAGCTGAGGAAGTTGGTTCGAAAGGCAGAGTCATTGGCATAGACTTAACAGAGATTGCCCCTATCGATAATGTGGAAACATATGTCGAAAATATTACAAACATCGAAGCTATACAGAAGATCGTTCCAGAAACTGTCGATCTCATTATTTCAGACCTTGCTCCGAAGACGAGCGGTATTCGCGATGTCGACCAATGGAAATCAATCGAGCTCAGCCAAGCAGTAGTTGAAACTGCCCAGCAGATACTCCGCCCAGGTGGTAAGTGCATCCTTAAAGTGCTTCGAGGTGCAGACTTTGACGACTTTATTACTGAGTGCAAAGAGAAATGGAAAAAAGTTAAAATAACGTCTGTGCAAGCTTCTCGCGATCGAAGCAACGAGATCTATGTGATTTTGTGGAAGTAGATCGCTATACTGATACCCATGATCGAACTTAAGGGTGCATCAAAGACTTATGGAAAAACAAAAGTCCTCAGTGATATTTCGTTTCGCGTTGACCCAGGAGAGTTCGTCTGTATTACGGGGCCTAGTGGTGCAGGGAAATCGACCCTTCTTCATCTCTTAACTGGGGCAGAAGATATTACAAAGGGAAAGATAGAAGTTGATGGTGTTGATCTTCGGCTTATTCCACCGATAGCACTCCAAATGTTTCGTCGAAAACTTGGCATAGTCTTTCAAGATTACAAACTCTTAAGCAATAGAACAGTCTCAGAAAACATCGCATTTCCTCTCGAAGTGTGTGGTGCACCAGACGATCATATCGAAAAACGTGTACGAAAAGTCCTTGAACTTGTCGACCTGACCAAACACGCACATACACTACCAAATGCTCTTTCAGGTGGAGAGAAAGCTCGTACTGCAATTGGAAGAGCAATTGTGCACGATCCAATGATTATTCTTGCAGATGAACCAACTGGAAATGTAGACCCAGATCAATCCGTTAACATTATGAAGCTCTTCCAGCAAATCCATGACAGTGGAACAACTATTATCATTGCAACGCACGACTCTGGACTTGTCGATGCCCTCAAGCCTCGTGTGATTCAGCTTGTTGATGGTGAAATTGTTCGTGATAGCATTGGAAAGTATTCTCGAAAGGAAAGTATAGAAACGATGAAGACTGCGAAGACTACAACGACTGCAAAGAGGAAAGTAAAAGTGACAGGAATAGCGTCGTAGATCAACAGACCTATTCTTATAACTCCTCTGTTCCCTTTGAATCTTTTGACTCTTTTGAATCTTGTGACTCCTTTGCATCCTGTGTTTCCTGTGACTCCTTTGCTTCTTTTTCCGCTTTCTTCTTTCCGTTATCCCCTCCTGTAGGATACCACCTCACAAGTGCAGTAGAGACAATAAGGAAATATACCATTTCTGGTAATACTGCTTTCCATGGCATCTGCACTCTAGAAAGCACAATGACATCGATTAAGAAAATCATAAAATGCATCAAGAGAAGCATGATAATGATCGATCCATATTTTCGTGGCCTTGCAAATGCCAGAAGTGCACCAAGTCCAAATACTGAAAACAATGCTCCAATAATCATTGTGAGATACTGATGAACATTGTCAAGCGGTGGCAATTGGAAGATATCTGCCACGATATTTGGCGTCATAAAGAAGATATATGCCGCATACATGTTTGCTGCACACACAACGAGGAGAACGAGCCTAATCATGAATCCATTTTTCATTAGACCCAGATTAAGGCTATACTTCGGCCATGACAAGCTACAAAGACTCTGGAGTCGACATAGAGGCAGGGAATGACGCATCGCGTATTGCGTACACGCATGCAAAATCTACATTTGCTAGCCGATCAGGCAAAATAGGTGCAGCTGTTACAGAAGATGGTGGCTTTGCAGGAATGCTTGATATGGGTGATTTCTTCCTCGTCCAGAATGATGATGGAACAGGGTCAAAGATGGATCTTGCTCTCGCAATGAACACTTTTGACACCATTGGCTATGACCTCCTTGCAATGGTGGTGGATGATGCCATCTGTACAGGAGCTGAAGTTATCTCTGTCAGCAATACTCTTGATGTCAGCTTTGTGGATAATCAGATGATAGACTCGTTACTAGAAGGGCTCGCAAAAGCATGCATTGAACAGCAGATTGTTATCCCGGGAGGGGAAATAGCAGAAGTACCAGGTGCCGTAAATTCCCCTGTGTGGAATGCAACATCTGTCGGCATTGTCGCAAAAGGCAAAGTTATTGACGGAAAGAATATTGCAGAAGGAGACGTTGTTATTGCACTTCAGTCTGGTGTTGCACGAAGTAATGGCTTTAGTCTCATTCGTAAAATCCTCAAAGACACTCAAGGTCCAAACTGGTTTAATGAAGTATGGCGTGGGCAAACATGGGGCAAGATTATGCTTACTCCGAGTGTTATTTATCACGGTGCACTACTGCGTCTTCTTGGCCGACATGGCGAAGAGCGTAAAGTGAATATAAAAGGAATCGCTCATGTTACTGGCGGTGGCATTGCAGAAAACTTGAAGCGAACACTCAAAGCATCTGGCACAGGTGCTATTCTTGATAACCTCTTTGCTCCACATGATGCACTAAAAGACTTAATAGAACTTGGTAATGTATCAATCAATGAAGCATACAAAACATGGAATATGGGAAATGGGATGTTGGTTATTGTCGATGCAGCAGATGTCGATACGGTCATCACAGAACTGAAAAACGGAGGAATAACAGCACAAGTCGCTGGAAACATTACACGTAATGCTGACGTGCAGGTTACTGCGTTTGATGGATCTGTTTTAGCTTAGTCTTGGGCTAAAAAAGATTCTTGCATATGTGATCACCCTAGGAATAGTATACTTCTTATGCAGAGCAATACTGTGTTTGAGGCTGACTGGAATAGTGCAGTCAGTCCTGAGCGCCTTTTTTTAGAATTACATTCAGACAATAATGATCACCCAAACATCACTCCTGACAAACAAAGCTTTGTTCCCACATCTCTAAAAAATATACGACGTGCTACTCAAATCCTCATTCTTGCGACCATTGCAGAAACTCCATTTATTCTCAATAAAGAAGTCGAGCAACCAACACCTATTGTTCAATACCAAGGACCGTCATACGTACAATACGTATCGATTAAGAGAAATGATCTACTTTTCCCTGATGATCCTATTAATGAGATTATTGATAGTCTAGACTCTGATGAAAGGTACGAAGCATTCCTCAAGAAAAACAGTTCAGGATATTTCCCTATGACACCATGGACCTTCCTTAGTAGTTACGCCTATAGCCCACAGTCTTTACAGGAACATAACTGGAAAGCACCCTGTAATGGATTCGCAGAATTTGCATGTGAAGTAGGAACACGTCATGGAAAGAAGATGTACCTTCTTGGATTATGGCCAGATGGAGAGCGTGCACCTTCTACTGAAGGTAACACTTTAGAAGAGCACAAACATCGCTCATCGTGGCACCTCATTGCATTCTATAAATCCTACAACGAACAGGCGCAAGAATACCAATACGTTATCTTTGATAACGATACCGTGACAACACTAGAACCTGGCCAACTGCTCTCTTCATATACTAAAGACAAATATTACGATGTCATCAAACCAATGGGCGGCATTGCAGAATGGAAACGAGTTCCAGACGACTGGAGAGCAAAGATTGCAAGGCACATTGGCACAACCATTGAAGAGGACGACATTAAGGCAACAGCGAGAAAACCTATGCAGAGTATTTCTATTGCAAAGAAGTAATTTTTAATTATGATAGAGTCAATGACTCACCAGAATCTTATTATTAAGCTCAACCTCGTCTGCCTTATGGCGGAAGGGCGGTTGCGTGCATAATTAGGTTTCACTCTCACGTACGAACTCCCCTTCCAAGCCGGAGTTTCTTTTTTATTTATTTTCTTTTTTATCCCATGGAAAACAATCAAGTAGAAAACGAACGAAGTATATTTAATAACCAAGAACGCGCAGATATGGGTAGAAGACTAGGTGCCAAAATAGTGCAACCAACCGAATCTATTAACTCTGTTCAAGAAGAGATACGATCTGAACCTATTATTGAAGAAGCTACAGACAAACATACGTACTCTGGAGACTTCTACGATCTAGGATGTACTGATTGATGTATACATTTTTTATTCATACGATGAAAGACTAGTTATCGCTTCTGGTAGCTAGTCTTTTTGTACACATATTTTATACAGCTAATACAATACCTGAAGAAAAGATTGGAAAGCACCAAAGGCAATCAGTGGCAATCCACTTCCAAGTAACGACTGTAGATATTTCTTCCTTCGAAAATTTTTGTAGCCAAGATATAAAGCGCTGCCCAGTAAGCCAATACATATCATACACATAGTAGCGAAAAATACCCATGCCGCTGCTGTCTCGCCTGCATCAAATGCCATGACACTGAGCCCTACCACCGAGAGCAGGAGCATTGTTGATAGTAGGATGAGAACAATATCGAAGAATACGACAAAAATAGGGATGATTTTATGCATATAAGACAGTGTAATGCATTGAATTCCTCCGCGCGAGCGATATACTGCAGACGGTAGATTATGGGGCGTCGCCAAGTGGTAAGGCACTGGTTTCTGGTACCAGCATTCGGGGGTTCGAATCCCTCCGCCCCAGCCATCCGAGACAATTTGGTCGCTGGCGCAGCGCGCGCCAGCCTTTTTGCGCTTGGTACCGCGCCGCGCGGTTTTGCAGAACCCAGTTCGAGCCGATCTTTTTGAGAAATGTT
>Ga0210057_1001512_pt1 | contig 35077 bp, 35 predicted proteins | sample CryGeyCG2114_010_2_FD_183968 | JGI IMG/M metagenome (GOLD analysis project Ga0210057, IMG submission 183968) | Groundwater microbial communities from aquifer - Crystal Geyser CG10_big_fil_rev_8/21/14_0.10 (SPAdes) (version 2) | ecosystem: Environmental > Aquatic > Deep subsurface > Groundwater ... | reverse complement strand
GGAAAAACTCTTGGATTTGATATTTTAATTGGATTTCAGGGGACTGAAGGCGGAATTTTGCCTGGGGCGGGAAGCACCAGCGGCGGAGGTGGTGGCGGGGGCGGAGGTAATGGACCTCCGGATTGGCTGCCTCCGGGTTTAACTATTCAGAACGAATCAACGACCAGCGTAACGGAGGATAGCGTTATTATCACCTGGACAACCAGTTATCCTGCCACTAGTCAGGTAATTTATGCTTTGGGAAGCGAATCCCACATCTTGGATTTAACTGACAGAACCGGCGCTCCGCCTAAATACGGCTATGAGCGCACCACGCCGGAATCAGATGCGCCGGCAAATATTAATGGAGTGCTTTCTCATTCAATAACTATTCCCGGCCTGACATCTGGAACAAAATATTATTACCGGACGGTTTCTCACGGTTCTCTGGCAATCAGCACAGAGCATAGTTTTACCACTTTAACACCCGAAGAGGCAGTGGCGCAGGCAACGGCAATGGCAGAAACGGCAGAAGCCCTGCTGGCAGCGCCAGCAGAAGCGCCAGCACCATCGCCAGAAGGCGTTAGTGAAGTTAGTGAAGAAGGAAGCATTGCCGAGATAACAGAAACGTCAGTTCCTCTTGGTATGACAGCGGCTATTGGCATGGTTTGGAAAGATATCAGCCAATCATTTCTCAAAAGCATTCTCGTAATAATTTTACTAATAATTCTCTTCTTGCTGATATCTAAAGAAATACGCCGAAGCCGAAAATAAATGTGCACGACTCGGTCTTGCACATCTGGTGATGTTTTTGCTATTATTTATGTATGAGGAAATTTACGCCAGTAGAAGGAGAATTATATCATGTTTTCAATCGCGGAACCGAAAAACGCAAAATTTTTTTGAGCAAAAAAGATTATGAGAGATTTATCGTCAATCTGATTCTTTTCAATACCAATCGGATGCCCATTAGAAATATCTCTCGTTATGATATTAATTCTGCCTGTCAAAAAATTCCAAATGATCCTCTTGTAAAAATCCACGCTTTTTCATTATTACCTAATCATTTTCATTTACTGATAGAGCAGGTTGTAGAAAACGGGATTGCAAGATTTATACATAAATTTGAAATTGGATATTCCGGTTACTTTAATAAATTAAACTCTAGAAATGGCCATCTTTTTCAGGGCGCGTATAAAATGGTACACATAGATAATGACGCTTTCAGGTTATATATTCCTTTATACATTCATCTTAATGCGCTTGAACTTTTAGAATCTGAAAGACATTGGAAAGAGAAGGGGATTAAGAATAAAACAAATGCAATAAATTTTCTTAGAAATTACAACTGGTCTAGTCTCAGAGAATATTTAGGTATAGGAGATTTTCCTTTTGTGAGTCGTGAGATTCTTGATGAACTTTATAAGAATCCTCAAGAATGGGAAGCGGCCGTAAAAGATTGGCACGACTCGGTCTTGCACATCGGGTTTTGACTTGGGGGATTTTTTGGGATATTATGAAAATAATATGCTGCAATCCAAACTTTTTCCCCCAACTCAAAAAGAAGCTCCGAAAGACGAGATTTCGGCAAATGCCAAACTTCTGACGAGAGCCGGTTTTATAGATAAATTGATGGCTGGTGTTTATACTTATTTACCGCTCGGTTTCCGGGTTCTTAAAAAAATAGAAAATATAATAAGAGAGGAAATGGTCAAGGCGGGCGGCCAGGAATTATTAATGCCCGCGCTTCAACCGAAAGAAAATTGGGAAAAAACCGGCAGATGGAACAACTACGATACTTTATTTAAATTTGTCAGCCATTACTCGCGAACAGAGCTGGCTATCGGGCCAACGCACGAAGAGATAATTTCTCCTTTGGTAAAAAAATTCAATTTATCATATAAAGACCTCCCCCTTTATTTTTTCCAGATTCAGAATAAATTTAGGGACGAAAAAAGAGTCAAGTCGGGAATTTTGCGAGGCAGGGAATTTATGATGAAGGACTTATATTCATTCCATGCGGATGAAAATGACCTTAATGATTATTACGAAAAAATGAAAGTCCATTATAAAAATATTTTTGACAAATGCGGAATAGGGGAAAGAACGTTCATAACCTTTGCTTCGGGCGGAACTTTTTCAAAGTATTCTCATGAATTCCAGACAATTACTGAAGCAGGAGAGGATAAAATTTTTCTCTGCGAAAAATGCAAGGTGGCGGTGAACAGCGAAGTTTTCCAACCTGCCACGTTGAATATCAACGTGGCAGGTTGTCCTGAATGCGGAGGGAAAAACTTAAAAGAAGAAAAAGCCATTGAAGTGGGTAATATCTTTAAATTAAAAACAAAATATTCAGAGCCGTTCGGCCTAAAATACACGGCTCAAAACGGGCAAAAAAAGGATATAATAATGGGCTGTTACGGCATCGGCCTCGGCCGGCTCATGGGTGCGATTGCGGAAATTAATCACGATAAAAAAGGGATTATTTGGCCGGAAGAAATTTCACCATTCAAAGTTCATCTCATAGAAATTAAAAGTGAAAAGTTAAAAGTGAAAAGTTTCTGTAATAAAATTTATGAAGATTTGCAGAAAAGGAGAGTGGAAGTGTTATATGATGACAGAGAAGAGGTAAGCGCGGGCGAGAAATTTGCGGACGCGGATTTAATCGGCATTCCGTACAGAGTGATTGTTAGCGAAAAAACAGTTGGACTTGGCAAAATGGAGATTAAAAAACGCAGTGAAGCAAAGGCGAAGTTGGTTGATGAAGAAAAATTGTTTAAAATTGTAACGAGTAACGAGTAACCCGTAACGAGTAAATTTAAATTAACTTTTTACGGATTACGCGTTACGCGTTACGCGTTACGCGATGCTTAATAAATTTTACAAATTATTTTCCAATGACATCGGCATTGATTTGGGTACTGCCACCATCCTTGTTTATGTTGCCGGCCAGGGCATTGTAATCAACGAACCGTCGGTTGTTGCCGTTAATAAAAAAACCGGCCAAATCGTGGCAATCGGGAGCGAGGCCAAAAAAATGGTGGGCAGGACTCCCGGCCATATCACGGCCATCCGGCCTCTGGTGGAGGGCGTGATTTCCGATTTTGAAATCACCCAGGAAATGCTTTCCTATTTTATAAAAAAAGTCCATAAGGACAAATTCAAGTTTTTTGCCCGGCCCCGGGTGGTGGTGGGCGTTCCTTCGGGAATAACAAACGTTGAGGCACGGGCCGTGCGCGATGCGGCAAAAAACGCCGGCGCCCGCGAAGTTCATCTTATTGAAGAGCCCATGGCTGCGGCCATCGGCGTGCGCCTGCCCATCCATGAGCCGGTTGGCAATATGGTCATTGATATTGGCGGAGGTACCACGGACATTGCCGTTATTTCTTTGGGTGGGATTGTCACCTCTAAAAATATACGCCTGGCTGGCGACCGTCTCAATCAGGATATTATTGAATACACCAGAGACGAATTTAAAATTCTTCTTGGAGAAAAAACAGCTGAAGATGTAAAAATTGCCATTGGCTCTGTGGAGAAAAACAGCGGAGGCCTGGAGGCAACGATCCGCGGACGGGATTTGGTAACCGGTCTGCCCAGAGAAGTGGTTGTCACTGATTCGGATATCAGGGAGGCGATTATAAAATCAGTCCGTACTCTGGTGGTTGCCACCAAGGAGGTGATTGAGCAAACCCCGCCGGAACTTGTTTCCGACATTATGTACAGAGGTATTGTAATGGTCGGCGGCAGCTCATTTTTAAGAGGGCTTGCCCAGCTTTTTGAAGCAGAAATAAAAATTCCGGTTTATGTTGCCGAGGATCCCCTGACGGCCGTGGTGCGCGGTACGGGGGTTATTCTTGAGGAATTGGATAATTTACGGGATGTTTTAGTTCAGTATGAAGAAGATATTCCTCCAAAATAAAATTTTTGTTTTAGTTGCCGTATCTTTAATTCTGGCTGTTTTTGTCGCTCCCATCAGGCAAATCATTACAAAATCATTAATGGCAGTCTCTCGCCCTTTTTTAAGTTTGAACCGGACAAATTTCAGAGATAATCTGCCTGAAATTTTGACCTGCCCGTCTCTCCCAAAAGAGAACGAAGACAAAACATATATTCTCGCCAGCATTATTTCCCGTCCGCCTCAATCGCCCTACGATATTTTAATCATTGATGCCGGTTATGATAATGAGATAAGGGCAGGGATGTTGGTTACGGCTTACGGAAATGTTTTATTAGGTTATATCGCAGAAGTTTTTCCGTCAACAAGCAAAGTTAAATTGATTTCTTTCTCCGGCGAGGAAACAAATGTGCTCATTGAGTCTGCTGGAACGGGGACTTCCACTGTCATTTCCGCCATTGCGGTCGGCAGAGGGGGAGAGAATCTGGAAATAAAACTGCCAAGTTCCATTGCCATAAACTTCGGTGATCAGGTTAAAACAATGGGAACTTTTTCTTTTATAGTGGGAACGATAGAAAAGGTGGAAATAAGCCTCTCCGACCCCTTCCAAAAACTTCTCTTCCGCCTGCCCGTCAATATCCAAGAATTAAAATACGTAATGATTGAGAAAATATGATTAATCCGCCAGTGTCGGAAACTCGGTTTCCGACATTTCCGACGCAGTTTAATTTTTAAAATAGAATAAATTAGTAAAAATAAAAAAGTGGCCAAGACTAAACTGGATTCATTATGGCAAACTCCGATATTTTTGTCAATAGTGATTTTAAACTGAAAATTCACCATAATTTTAATAATGATTAAACGGATTTCGGCGGATATTGTTTTGTTTGCCAGTTTGTTTTTTGCCCCTTGGTATTGGACGATGATTTTGGCTGTCATTTTTATGATTTTATTTCGTTGGTTCTGGGAGGGGGCGCTTGCTGCGTTTTTTATCGACGTTTTATACTCGGTGCCGAGCGTAAGAATTTACGGCCATTTCGGAATTTTTACGGCCAGCGCCATAATTTTGCTTTTAATTTTTGAAATTTTAAAAAAGAAATTGAGATATTTTTGATAAATATTTATGTTCAGCAAAAAAAAGAAAAATCTGGAAATCTATCCCGACGAGATTTTCATGGATGCAAAAAATATTCCGGAATTTGACACTCAGCAATTTGAAGGCCGGCTGGAAAAACCAATCAGTAGAAAAACTTTCCTTTTTTTTTATGCCTTTTTGGGCTTGGTGGCGATATTTTTTCTGGGAAAAATTTTTTATCTGCAGATTATTCAGGGGCAAGTTCTGAGCGAGCGAGCGGAAAAAAATAATCTGCAGCAGGAAATTATTTTGCCCCCCCGGGCAATCATTGAGGACAGAAAGGGAGTGAAATTGGCCTGGAACGAAGGCGAAGCAAGAAATTATATAAATTTGCCGGGATTCAGCCATCTTCTCGGGTATCTCGGCCTGCCCTCAAAAAATGATTTGGAAAAAGGAAATGATATTTTGATGAATGTGATGATCGGCAAGGACGGCATTGAAAAAAAATACCAAGATTTTTTGCAGGGTATAAGGGGAATAAAATTAGTGGAGATAGATTCTCAGCATAATATTACTTCGGAGAGTGTTCAAAATCCTCCCCTCAGCAGCGAAAATTTAGACCTTACCATTGACTCTCGCATCCAGTCCCAATTTTTTAAAATTATTGATGCGACTGCCAGAGAACATAATTTCCAGGGTGGGGCAGGAATTATTTTAGATGCAAACAAGGGGGAGGTGCTTTCTATGGTGAACTGGCCTGAATATAATTCTAAAGACATTGAAAATTCTCTTAATGATAAAAATAACCCCTTTCTTAACAGAGCCATTTCTGGTTTTTACGCGCCGGGCTCTATTATCAAGCCGCTCATTGCCCTGTCTGCCTTGAATGAAGGAATAATTTCTCCGGAAAAGCAAATTTTTAGTTCCGGAAGCATTCCCATACCCAATCCGTTTTTCCCTGATAAAAAAACCGTCTTCTATGATTGGAAAGCCCATGGCTGGGTGGATATGAGGAAAGCGATTGCTGTTTCTTCTGATGTTTATTTTTATGAAGTGGGAGGGGGGTTTGAGGGCCAGAAGGGTTTGGGAATTAAAAAAATAGAGGAGTATGCCAAAAAATTCGGCCTGGCGTCAAAAACCGGCATTGATTTGGACGGAGAAGGAGAGGGAATTATTCCTAACCCGGAATTAAAGACAAAAAGCAATCCCGAAGATCCGATATGGAGGGTAGGCGATACTTATAATGCCAGCATCGGTCAGGGCTATTTTCATATTACACCATTAGAGGTGGCGATTTATGCAGCTGCTCTGGCAAATAACGGGAAAATTATTCAGCCGCATTTGGTTAAACCTCCGATGTTGCGCAATTGCTGCGCAACATCGGAGGTTGGCATCCCAGAAAAATATTTCAAAATAGTTAAAGAGGGAATGCGAATGTCGGTGACTGAAGGCACGGCCAGCGCCCTCAATGTTTCCAGAGTTGATATTGCGGCCAAGACGGGCACAGCAGAGGTGGGCGGTGCGAAAAGATACGTCAATTCCTGGGTCATTGGATTTTTCCCTTTTGAAAATCCAAAATATGCCTTTAGCGTGGTGATGGAGAAAGGGCCATACCACAACCTCATCGGTGCGCCTTATGTGATGCGCCAACTCATTGATTGGATGAGCATTTACACCCCGGAATATCTTAATTAGAAAGTAGACAGGAGAAAGTAGAAAGTATATTATTTAAATATGTCTTTGGAAGATATACGAAACGAAAGAATGAGAAAATTTGAGATATTAAAAGAGAAAGAAATTGAGCCCTATCCGATTTCTCTTTCCCGGGATTTTGCCATTTCTGAACTTCTGGACAATTTTCCAAAACTTTCCAAGAGAAAAAAGCCGTTTTTTGCCGTTGGCCGGATAATGGCCATTCGTTCCCATGGCGGCTCAATATTTTTTGATATAAACGATGGAAGCGGCCGGATGCAGGCGTATATAAAGAAAGATGATGTTGGAGAGGAACAATTTTCTCTTTTTACGGAAACTATTGATATCGGCGATTTTGTTGAACTTAAGGGTGTTCTCTTCAAAACCAAGAAAAAAGAAAAAACAATAAAAGTTTCCCAATGGAAAATAATTGCCAAGAGTTTGCGCCCTTTGCCCGGTCAATGGTACGGTTTGCAGGATGTTGAGGAAAGATTTAGAAAAAGATATTTGGATTTATTGATGAATGAAGGAATTAAAGAAAAATTTCTCTTGCGCTCAAAAATTATTTCTGAAACCCGCTCCTTTCTGGATAGAGAAGGATTTGTAGAGGTTGAAACGCCCATGCTTCAGCATCTGGCTGGCGGAGCTTTGGCTGAGCCGTTTAAAACTCACCATAATGCCCTTGATATTGATTTATATCTTCGCGTAGCCCCCGAACTTTCTTTGAAAAAATTACTGATAGGCGGATTTGATAAAATCTATGAGATGGGAAAGAGTTTCAGGAATGAAGGGATTGATGCAACCCACAATCCGGAATTCACCATGATTGAAATCTATCAGGCCTATCAGGACGCGGGGAATCTGCGCGCTTTTATGGAAAAATTAATAAAGAACCTAGCTAAAAAGGCCGGTAAAAATAAGGAGATAAATAAAAAATTTGCCGTTGTTCCTTATTTTGATATGCTTAAAAAATTCACCTTGATAATAAATCCGGAAAAAGCCTCGCGAGAGGACTGGGCGTTAAGAGCCAAGCAATTGGGCATTGTCGTGGAAAATTTTGAAACAAAAGAAAAAATAATGGACAACATTTTCAAAAAAATCTGCCGGCCGAAAATAATTCAGCCTACTTTTGTAATAAATTACCCGACCGGTTCCTCGCCTCTGGCCAAAAGAAAAAAAGGCGATAGAGAATTGATTGACAGATTTCAATTGGTAATCGAGGGAATGGAAATAGCAAACGGATTTTCCGAATTAAATGATCCAATTGACCAAAAAGAAAGATTTGCAGAACAGGATAAGGCGCGGGAAAAAGGAGAAAAAGAAATTTCTCCAAGCGACAAAGATTATCTGGAGGCAATGGAATACGGCATGCCTCCGGCTAGCGGGCTGGGAATCGGCATTGACCGTTTAGTGATGCTTCTCACTAATACTCATAACATCCGCGAAGTAATTCTCTTTCCAACCTTAAGACCAAAATAAAATTTCTAATTTCTAATTTCTAATATTGACTGTGGGAGTTATCCACAGTTTTTTGTTTGGAATATTTGGAATATATAGAAGAGTGGTGTATGGTGTTAATAAAGTGGGAGAAAGTGGATAAACCTGTGGATTATGTGGATAACTTTCATTCAACCTTAAAAACACTATGTTAATCGGCGAATACAAACACGGCCTTGATTCTAAGAAAAGAGTGGCCATTCCAGCAAAATTCAGAAAAGAGATAGGAAAAAAGGCAGTTATAACAATAGGAACCAATCAATGCATTACCCTTTATCCAATGACCGAATGGGAAAAGGTGGCCGAAAATCTCAGCGGGCTGCCGACCGGTTCGGCTGAGACAAGAAGTTTCGTCCGCCTTTTCCTTTCCAGAGCGGCTGATGTGGAAATTGACGCCTTGGGAAGAATATTGATTCCTGATTATTTGAAAAAGTTCGCCGGACTTAAAGAAAAAGTCGTCATTGTCGGAGTATATAAGCGCCTGGAAATATGGAGCGAGGAGAATTGGGAGAATTACAGAGAGAACATTGAAAAGCAGACAGATATTTTGGCGGAGAAATTAGGAGAGCTGGGAGTTTATTAAGATGCATGCTCCAGTCCTTTTAAAAGAAGTCCTTTATTATCTTGAGCCAAAGCCGGGCGACACAATTCTGGACGCGACGATTAACGGAGGAGGACATGCTCAAGAGATTCTAAAGATTATAGGTGAAAATGGGAAATTGATAGGAATAGAGCAAGATGCAGCGATCCTTGAAAATCTCAAATCTCAAATCTCAAATCTCAAAAATAATTTAATTTTGATAAATGGGAATTTCAGAGATTTAGATAAGTTGTTAGAAGCTTACAAAATTAAAAAAATCAACGGAGCGATATTTGATCTCGGAATGAGTTCGGTCCAACTGGAAGATTCAGGCAGGGGATTTTCCTTCCAGAAAGAGGAACCGTTGATAATGAGTTATAAGTCAGATTTCAAACCGAATGACCTTATTGCCCGAGATCTTATTAACAAATGGAGTGAAAGAGAGATAGCTGATGTTCTTTACAAATATGGCGAGGAAAGATACAGCCGGCGGATTGCCAGAGGAATTGCGGAAAGAAGAAAAGAGAGGCCGATTGAGACAACTTCTGAACTTGTTGAAATAATTCGTTTGAGCGTGCCGCCAGCTTACAGAAATAACAGGCGAATTCATTGCGCCACCCGAACCTTCCAAGCTCTGCGCATTGCCGTCAACGACGAATTGGAGGCCATGAAAGAGGGGATGGAAAAGGCCTGGGGATTGATTTCAAAAAATTCAAGATTAGTGGTAATTTCTTTTCATTCACTGGAGGATAGGATAGTAAAAAATTTTTTTAGGAAAATAGACGATAAGAAAGAGGGACAAATTTTAACAAAAAAACCCGTCATCCCAAAGGAAGGAGAGCAAAAATTAAATCCGCGGTCTCGCAGCGCGAAATTGCGGGCAATAAAAAAAATATGAGCCAGATTTATAAAATAAATATAACAATAATCTTCAAACTTCTTTTAATTGCTATTTTTTTAATTGTTGTTGCCTATTTGTATTTTGTAAGCATTACCGTAACCGCCGCTGTTGAAAATAAAGAAAATTTGAAAAATTTAGAGAATATTAATCAGGAATATCAAGGATTGGAACGTCAATATTTTAATCTGGTGGGGAAATTTGATGCTGATTATGCTCAACAGCTTGGTTTTGTTGACCAAGGCAAAAAAGTAGATTATGTCGTGCGCCAGAGCGCCCTGGTTCTTCGCTGAATATGAAAGATGGTTTTAAGTTCCGCCTGCGCCTTATTTATTTTTTTCTTTTTTTATTTAGCGTTGTTTTAATAACGCGCCTTTTTTTTATTCAAGTAATCAAAGGGCATAGTTACCAGGACTTAGCCAACCAGCAGTATATTGCTTCGGCAGCCGAATACTTTGACCGGGGCTCCATTTTTTTTCAGGATAAAAACGGCCAACTTATTTCCGCCGCCACTGTTAAAAATGGGTTTCAACTGGTAATAAATCCTAAAATTCTTAAAGACCTGGATGACGCTTATCAAAAAATTTCAAAAATCATTGATATTAATAAGGATGATTTTTTAAGGTCTGCAGAGAAAAAAGATGATCCCCATGAAGTCATAGCCCATCGCCTTGACAATGAAACAGCTAAGAAAATAACGGATTTAAAAATAAAAGGGGTGGATGTTTTTTCTGAATCATGGCGTTATTATCCGGCCGACAATCTTGCTTCGCGCGTTTTGGGTTTCGTCGGCTATAAAGATAATACCCTGATTGGGCGTTATGGCTTGGAGCAATATTATGAGTCAGTGCTTGCCAGAAGCAAAGAAAATAATTTTGTTAATTCTTTTGTGGAAATTTTCAGCGACATTAAAAAAACAATTTCCGGCAGTTCGGAAAAAGGCGATCTTGTTTTGACCATTGAACCCAGTGTCCAGTCAATACTGGAGAAAACTCTGGAAAAAACCGCGGAAAAATACAAAGCTCAATTGGCAGGAGGAATCATCATGGAGCCAAAAACAGGAAAAATTCTGGCTATGGCAGTTAATCCGGACTTTAACCCCAATTCTTACGCGGAAAATAAAGACCTTTCTATTTTTACAAATCCCTTGGTGGAAAACGTTTATGAGATGGGTTCCATTATGAAGCCTCTGACCTTGGCCGCCAGCCTTGACCAGGGTAAAATCACGCCTGATACCACTTATGAAAATAAGGGCTATGTGATTATTGATACAAAAAAAATTGACAATTATGATACCAGCAAATCCTTAGGCCGGGTTTCCATGCAGGAAGTTTTAAACCAATCTCTTAACAGCGGCGCGGTTTTTGCCATGGAGCAGATGGGCAGGGAAAAATTCGGGGAATATCTTATCAATTACGGCCTTGGTGAGAAAACGGGCATTGATTTGCCGGCAGAGGTTGAAGGTCAACTTTCCAACGTTCTCAAAAGTCCGCGGGAGATAGAGTATGCCACGGCCAGCTTTGGCCAGGGAACTGCTTTTACTCCCCTTGCCATGACTTCTGCTCTTTCTGCCTTGGCCAATGGCGGAATTTTAATGAGGCCTTATATTGTGGAAGAAATTAAAACAGAAGAGGGAGCGGATAAAAAGACAGAGCCGCAAGCCAAAAGGCAAGTTCTTAAAAAAGAAACTTCAGAAGCAATAAGCAGGATGCTGGCAAAAGTTTTTGATGAGGCCTTGATGGGTGGAATTTATAAAATGGACCATTATTCAGTGGCGACCAAGACCGGAACCGCCCAGGCGATTATTGAGGGAGAAAAAGGATATCAGGAAGGACAATTCGTCCACACTTTTTTTGGCTACGCGCCTGCCTTTGACGCCAAATTTTTGACTTTTCTTTTTTTGGTAAAACCCCAAGGCGTCCGATATGCTTCTCAATCTCTCAGCGAACCGTTTGTAAATATCACCAAATTTTTGCTAAACTATTATGAGATCCCACCGGATCGTTAATTATGATTAAACAAATTTTTAAAAAGATCGTCGTTTTTTTGCTTCAAAGCGAAGCCAAACTAATCTTACATAAATACAAACCCAAAATCATTGCCATTACCGGCACAGCGGGAAAAACATCCACCAAAGACGCCATCGCCCTTGTCTTTGCCAGTAAATTTAATATCCGCAAAAGCGAGAAAAGTTACAACAGCGAACTGGGCGTACCCTTGACCATTATTGGCGCAAAAAGCGCCTGGAATAATATTTTTCAGTGGATTTTGATTTTAGCGCAAGGCATTAAAGTTTTTTTGAAAAGCGAATATCCACAATGGCTGGTGCTGGAAATGGGCGTGGATAGGCCGGGCGATATGGAACGTTTGATAAAATGGATTAAGCCGAATGTTGCGGTCATCACCGCCCTGGCTGAAACCCCTGTCCATGTGGAATATTTCCAGGGACCGGAAGAATTAAGCAAAGAAAAAACAAAATTAATCAAAGAACTTTCTTCAGAAGAATGCGTAATTTTAAACGGCGATGATTCAGCGGTGAGCAATCCCAAGGGAAAAACAAGGGCCAAGATTATCATCTTTGGATTTTCAGAGGGAAATGATCTCAGGGCCTCAAATTATCACCTTAATTCCAAGGGCATTACCTTTAAGATTGATTACAAAGGCAATATTGTGCCAATAAGAATGCCTGAAGTTTTAGGCAGACAAAATGTTTTTGTTGCCTTAGCCGCCATTGCTGCCGGCCTTTCCCAGGATTTGAATCTGATTGAAATGGCAGAAGCGCTTTCAAAATTTAAGTCGCCTCCGGGCCGGCTTAATTTAATAAAGGGAATAAAAAATTCTTTAATTCTTGATGATACTTATAATTCTTCGCCGGTGGCCATAGCCGCGGCTTTAGAGGTCTTGAAAGAATTCCCCTCTCGCAGAAAAATTGCGGTTTTGGGCGATATGCTTGAGTTGGGCAAGTTTACCATTGACGAGCATAAAAAAGTGGGCAGGTTAGTGAAGGAATGCGGAATTGCTTTGCTTTTTACTGTTGGGCCGCGGTCAAAATTTACTTCTGAAGAGGCGAGAGCGGCCGGCTTTAAGCCAGATAATATTTTTGAATTTTCTACTTCTGATGAGGCGAAAAAAGAGATACAGGAAAAAATTAGGGAAGGCGACTTGATTTTAGTAAAGGGCTCACAATCAATGCGGATGGAAAAAATCACGGAAGAAATAATGGCCCAGCCGGAATTAAAGGAGCAACTCCTTGTCAGACAGGAAAAAGAGTGGCAGAATAAGAATTAGGAATTAGGAATTTTTTTATTGGCCCTATCGTCTAGCCCGGCCCAGGACACATGGTTCTCATCCATGAAACTGGGGTTCAAATCCCCATAGGGTCATCATATGAAAATAAAACAAATAATTACACTGACAATAGCTTTTGCTGTTTTATTTTTTTTGATTTTTCATCCAAAGGGGACCGAAGTTTACGTCAACCAAAATAATCAGCCAGCCAAAGAAAACCCTTTTAATGAGCTTAATCTTGAGGCAAGGGCGGTTTATGTTTTTGATTTAGCGGGGAATAAACCCCTTTTCGGCCTTAATGAAAATACTCAATTGCCCTTAGCAAGTCTAACAAAAATTATGACTGTGGTTGTGGCAAAAGAGATAGCAATAAAAGATATTTCCGAACTAGCTGATTCTGCCTTAATGCAATCATCCAACGAGTCAGCCAGCGCCTTGGCCTCCATGGATAATGATTTTATTAATCTTATGAATCAAAGGGCAAAAGAATTAAATTTGAATCAAACCTATTTTCTCAATGAAACAGGGCTTGATATTTCAGAAAACCTGAGCGGCGGTTACGGCTCTGCCAAAGACATTGCCAAACTTATCATTTATGCCTTGCGGAATAATCCCCATCTTTTTGAGACAACAACCACAAATTCCCCGGTTAATACTAATCCCTATGCCACAACGACCACAGAGTTAATTGCCTCAAAAACCGGCTGGACTGATTTGGCCGGAGGAAATCTGGCCGTAGTTTTTGATGCCGGCTTAGACCATCCTATTATTGCCGTGGTCCTCGGTTCGTCAAAAGAAGAGAGATTTACTGATATGCAAAAATTAATAGAGACAACATTTAAGTTTTTATCATTATGATTTTGAATATATTAAAAGTTTTTGGCCTGTCGGCATTCGCCTTTTTTTTGGCATTTTTTTTGACGCCCATCCTCACGCATTATTTGTATAAATACAAAATGTGGAAAAAGACAGCCCGGACGCAGGCACTGACAGGAGGCGAGGCAACTATTTTTCATCAAATGCATAGAGAAAAAGAAGTGGGCACGCCGAGAATGGGCGGAATCTTGATCTGGTTCAGCACTTTGGTGATTGTTTTGATTTTCTGGCTGCTTCCCCATATTTTTCCTTCTGATTTCTTTAATAAACTTAATTTTTTAAGCCGGAGCCAGACCTGGCTGCCGCTCTTTACGCTTATTATGGCGTCTTTAGTGGGTCTTATTGATGATGTTTTGCAAATCCGCGGCAAGGGCGGCTATATGGCAGGAGGACTGAGTCTCTTCAAACGAATTTTCATTGTCATTGTCATTGGTTTAGCAGGCGCCTGGTGGTTTTATACAAAATTGGAAGTGAGCTCCCTTACCATTCCTTTTTTAGGCGAGATTAATCTGGGTTTATTTTTCATTCCTGTTTTTATTATTTTTATGCTGGCGATGTTTTCCGGAGGGGTGATTGACGGCATTGATGGTTTGGCAGGCGGAATTTTTGCCGCAATTTTTTCCGCTTACGCTGGAATTGCCTTTTTCCAGAATCAAATTGACTTGGCTGCTTTTTGCGGAGTGCTGGTGGCTGGAATTTTGGCTTTTCTCTGGTTTAATATCCCGCCTGCCCGTTTTTATATGGGAGAGACAGGTATTTTAGGTCTTACTACTGCGCTCACGGTTGTGGCTTTTTTAACAAAATCGGAAATTTCCTTATTAATTATTGCTTTTCCGCTTATAGCGGCTTCTGGCTCAGTTATTATCCAATTAATTTCCAAGAAATTATTTCACAAAAAATTTTTCAGAGTGGCTCCTCTCCATCATCATTTTGAAGCCCTTGGCTGGCCTTCGTATAAAGTGACCATGCGTTTCTGGGTCATTAGCGTTGTTTTGGCTGTCATCGGTATGATTATCGCCTTGGTAGGAAAATAGATTCTTGCCAAAAAGGATATCCACAGCCATTCTATTGTTAAAATTGCAATAATCATTGTATTATTTACAATAATGATTTCTTTGCAATCAAAAACAACTCAAAAGATATTAAATCTCTTTTTTCTGCATAAAAAAGAGAAGTTTTATGTCAATGAAATAGCAAAATTAATAAAAGAAAATTCCGCAAACGTGTTCAGAAAGCTTGTGGAACTTGGCAATGAAAAAATATTGCTAGATGAATTCAAGGGCAAAGAAAGATATTTTTATTTAAATCAAAAATTCCCGCTTTTGAAAGAATATAAACAAATAATTTTGAAAAAATTCGGTTTTGAGAAAATTTTAAAAAAGAATCTGGAAAAAATAAAGGGGATAGAAACTGCCTGCCTATTCGGTTCTTATGCCCAGAAAGGGCTTTCTCCCGAAAGCGACATTGATATCTTGCTTATCGGCGAATTTGACATTATTGAACTTCAAAAAATACTTGTCAAATTGCAAAAAGAAACAGGCAGAGAAATAAATTCCATAGAATTAACAAGGAAAGAGTTTGAAAAAAGAAAAAGGCAAAAAGACCCGTTTTTAAAAGATATCTTTTCTAAAAAACATATAAAAATTATATGACAATAAAATTTGACAGCAAATTTTTCGAAAAACGGGGATTTGACCAAAAGACCATTGCGAAATATTTTAGAAACGCGGTAAAAGATTTTAAAATATCTTCAAAAAACAAGGAGCCGGAAGTAATCTTTAATTTTTCTTATTGTTCAATGATTAAGGCTGGTATTTCTTTGATAGCCCTTTATGGTTTTAGGATTAAAAGCCGCACGGGGCATCATATAAAAATTCTGGAGAAGTTGTCCCAAATTCTTAATGACAAAAACATAGAATTAATAGGAGACAAAATGAGAAAGAAAAGGAATTTTGATTTTTATGACGGCGGCATTATTATTAGCCAAAACGAAGCGAGGCAATATCTTAATTTTGTAAAAAATATTATTGTCAAAGCAGAAAAAAAGATAAAGTCTCAAAAGCCATTATTAAAAATTTAAAATTATTATTTAATAACAAAAAGTTGTATAATGAACCCAATGGCGCGTTACGACATAATAATTAAAAATGGTTTGGTTTTTGACGGCAAGGGGAATAAACCGGAGGAAGTTGATATTGGCATTAAGGGAGATGAAATTAAAAAAATAGGGGATTTGCAGAAGGAAAATGCGGATGAAGTCATTGATGCCAGCGGAAAGTATGTTGCCCCTGGTTTTCTTGATTTAACCAATCACTCTGACACCCATTGGACTCTTTTCCTTTATCCATCCCAGGAAAGTTTAATCCGGCAGGGAATTACCACCATTGTCGGCGGAAATTGCGGCACTTCTTTGGCGCCCTTTATTGGCGAGGCATCTCTGGAGGAAATCCAGCGCTGGGTTGACGTTTCAAAAGTCAACATCAATTGGTGGACAACGGGAGAATTTTTTTCTGCCCTGAAAAATCACAAATTTGCTGTAAATTTTTGCACCCTTATCGGTTTCAGCACTCTTCAAAAGGCAGTCCTTGGAAAAGAGGTTAGGCTGATGACTGAAAAAGAAATTAACCAAATGGAGCTGCTCCTTAAAAATGCTCTTCAAGAGGGAGTTTTTGGGCTTTCTACAAATTTCGGCGGGGGTCATATTAAATCGTTGAGGGATGAGGATATCGGTGCTTTATTAAAAATAATAAAACAATACGAAGCCGTGGCCAGCCACCACCTTGAAGATGAGGGTGAAAATATTCTTCCGGCAATTTCCCGTTTGATTATTCTGGCAAGAAAATCTGAAGCTAAAATGCACATCAGTCATTTTAAGGCCTTGGGTAGAAATTCTTGGAATTTTTTCCCCAAGGCGATAGAGATGATAAAAAATGCGCGTCAGGAAAACGTAAAACTGACTGCTGATTTCTTTCCTTATGCAAAAACCGGCTCCAATCTTTTTACTCTTCTTCCTTCTTGGGTCAAAAAATTAACAAACGAAGAAATCTGCGGAATTTTGAAATCGAGGGAAGACAAAAGAAAAAATGACTTGCTGGATTATTTAGAGCAATTAACCCTTCATTACGATAAAATAATTATTGCCTCAACCCTCAGTGAATTGGGCGTGGTGGGCAAAACAATTGAGCAATTGAGCAAAATCTCCGGCTTGGCCGGCGGGGAAATTATTCTTAGTTTGCTTGAAACAAATAATCTCCGGGTTTCCATATTTAATGAAGTTATATCAGAAGAGAATATAGAACTGATTGCCAAAGAAGAATTCAGCGCGGTTGCCTCTGACGGGGTGGGATATACAATCTCAAATCTCAAAAGTCAAATCTCAAATCCTAATGATTTACCTCATCCCAGGTCATTCGGCGCCTTTCCCCGGGTCTTTAATCTTTACGTTAAAGAAAAGCCAATCCTGAACTGGGAAAATGCTATTTATAAAATGACCGGTCTGCCAGCTGAAATTTTGGGGATAAAAGACCGGGGAATTATTGCAAAAGAGAAGAAAGCCGATATTATAGTATTTGATCCCAAGGTAATTTTTGACCAGGCCACTTATGATAATCCTTTCCAGTATTCAAGCGGGGTGGAGCAAGTTTTAATCAATGGCACAATTGTTTTAAGCAACGAAGAATTTACCGGAAAATTTCCCGGTTACGTCTTAAGAAAAACATGACTTACAAATCTAATTCAGTGGGAAATGAAATAACCTGTATTATGTATGGCATAAAAGATGCTGTTTTAAATGATGCCGAAAAACTTGAGCTGTTATTAATAGAAGCGGCCGCCGTGGAAAATTTCAATATTTTAGACAGAAAATCCCACATTTTTAATCCCCACGGCTACTCGGCAATTTTATTAATTCAAGAATCTCATATTGCCATTCATACCTATCCAGAATACAATTCGCTTGTCTTTAATCTCTACAGTTGCCGTGGACCGGAGGACGGCAAAAAAACTTTGGAATATTTCAAAAACGCCTTGCAGCCTTCTAAAATTGAATCTCGTCAGAATAAAATAGTGGTTAGTCAGGCAGTTGCCTGACATGATATGAGAAGAAACATTGATAAAGTTTTTTTCTGGACGGTCGGCGTCCTAGTTTTAGCCGGCCTTTTTATTCTTATCTCCGCCTCAATGGGCCTTTTGACCCGCGAGGGGCCGACCTTTTACAAGACAATTTTTCAGCAAATTATTTCAGGAATTGTTGTCGGTCTCATCCTTCTCTATTTTACCTCCAAAATAAATTATAAGGCTTGGAAAAAATTTGCCCTGCCTTTTTTTATTTTCAGTTTTTTATTAACCATTATAGTTTTTGTTCCTCATATAGGTTTCGGCTCCGGCGGGGCTAGCAGATGGATTAAATTAGGACCTCTTTTTTTTCAGCCCTCAGAAATTTTGAAATTCGGTTTTATGGTCTATCTTTCCTCTTGGATTGTTTCGCGCAAAGCGGAAATCAAGTCCTTTAAGTTCGGGTTTCTGCCATTTGTGGCAATAATCGCCTTTGTCAGTTTGCTTTTGATTTTAGAGCCGGATATCGGAACCCTCGGCGTCTTGGCAATAAGCAGCATGTTTTTATTTTTTTTAGGAGGAGGGAGATTTGCCCAACTGGCTATCTTAATGCTGTTGGGTATAGGACTTATAATTCTTTTGGTAAAAATAGAACCCTATCGCATGAACCGCATCACAACTTTTTTTCATCCTTCCCAAGACCTCCAGGGTATTAGTTATCAGTTGAGACAATCGCTCATTGCCCTTGGTTCGGGCGGAATTTTCGGCCGGGGCTTTGGAATGAGCCTTCAAAAATTCAATTATCTGCCAGAGCCGATAGGCGATTCAATTTTTGCGGTTTTTGGAGAAGAATTCGGATTTATTGGCAGTATATTTTTAATCGGCCTATTTTTATTTTTTCTTTATCGCGGTTTTTCCATAGCTTTGCGGGCGCCTGATGATTTTGGTAGAATGTTGGGAGCAGGGATTGTCATCCTTATAATCGTGGAGTCCTTTGTAAATATTGGCGCAATGACCGGCGTGCTTCCCCTAACCGGCATTCCGCTTCTCTTTGTAAGCCGGGGCGGGTCAGCCATGGCGATTACCCTGGCGGAAATAGGGGTTTTATTAAATATTTCTAAGTATAGAAAATTATGAAAATTTTATTGACAGGCGGAGGGACGGGAGGGCATTTTTATCCCTTGATGGCCGTTGTTGATGCCCTGAATGCCATTGCCGAGCAGGAAAAAATTGTTAAAATGGATCTTGTTTTTATGTCGGTCTCGGCTTATGACAAGAATCTCCTTTTTCAAAAAGGCGTCCATTTTAAAAAAATCTATGCCGGGAAAATTAGGAGATATTTTTCGTTTTTGAATATACTAGATTTTTTTAAAACAATTTCCGGCGCCCTCAAGGCAATCTGGAGTATTTATCTTGATTTTCCCGATGCGATTTTTAGCAAGGGGGGGTATGCAAGTTTTCCGGCTGTTTTTGCAGCGCGCCTATTCGGCATTCCGTTAATTATTCACGAATCCGACGCTGTGCCGGGCAAGGTTAATGCCTGGTCTGGAAAATTTGCCAAAAGAATTGCCGTTTCTTTTTCTGCGGCAGCCAAATATTTTCCTCCGGGGAAAATTGCCCTTACTGGAAACCCGGTCAGAAAAGAATTTTTGATCTCGACCAAGGCAGGAGCAAAAGAATTTTTGGATCTAGAGGAGGGCCTGCCGACAATTTTAGTAATGGGGGGCTCTCAGGGCGCTAAAAAAATAAATGATATTTTTCTTGATGTTGTTTTTGAACTCGTTAAAAATTATCAGATTATCCACCAGTGCGGAACGAATAATATAAAAGAGATTGAAAGTAGGGCCTCGGTCTTGCTTGAAAAATCATCTTATAAATCCAGATACCATATTTTCCCCTACCTTGATCTTTCCAATTTAAGAATGTCTTACGGAACGGCTGATTTAGTTATTTCCCGAGCGGGCTCTGGCTCTATTTTTGAAATCGCCGTTTCAGGATTGCCCAGTATCATAATTCCCCTTGCCAATTCTGCCCAAAATCATCAAAAGGAAAATGCCTATGCCTATGCCGCAGTAGGAGCAACTGATGTTATTGAAGAGCAAAATCTTTCCCCTCATCTTTTACAATCAGAGATAGAAAAGTTAATGGCTGATGAAAATAAAAGAAAAGAAATGAGCGAGGCCGCTAAAAAATTCGCCAAACCGGATGCCGCAGAAAAAATAGCGCGGGAAATAATCAAGCTCGTCCTTGAACACGCTTGACAAATAATGGCCCCCTTTTTGTATCCTCAATTTGATAGCCTAATTTTTTGATTTGTTGACGAAGTTCATCGGCCTCAGACCATTTTTTTTCTTTTCTTAATTTCTCGCGTTTTTCCGCAAGCTCTTTGATTTTTTTAGGGATTTTGACGGGCTTTGCGGCTTCCATTAATCTCAATCCCAAAATTTTATCGAAATCCAAAAGAGTGGCTAATTTATCGCCATTGGATAATTTTGACTTTAATATTTTCTGCATCACTGCCAGCGCTTGGGGGGCATTTAAATCATCGTTTATTTTTTTTAGAAATTTATTTTTCTTTTTTTTATTAATCTTTCCACCTTTATTACCTAGATTTCTCAGTTGATTATATAAATTTTTTAATCCTTTTTCTCCTGCTTCCAGCGCCGTCCAAGAAAAATTCAAGGGCTTTCTGTAATGCGTTCCCAGAACAAAAAATCTATAGGCAAGAGGATTAAATCCTTTTTCTTTTAAGGTCTTGAGGGTAATAAAGGCGCCTTCCGATTTCGCCATTTTCTTTTGTTTAGCCACTAAAAATCCGCCGTGCACCCAGTAATTAGCAAGAGGTTTATCATAGGCCGCTTCTGATTGAGCAATTTCGTTCTGATGATGAACCGGGATATGGTCTATGCCGCCTGCATGAATATCAAACGGCTGGCCGAGGTATTTTACAGACATGGCCGAACATTCAATGTGCCATCCGGGGAAACCAACGCCCCACGGGCTTTTCCATTCCATCTGCCGACGCGCTTGCCCCGAATGTAGTCGAGGGGAAAATTTCCACAAGGCAAAATCTGTTAGATTCTTTTTTTCTCCTTCTTTCACTCTCGCGCCTTTTTTAAGGCCTTTTATATCTATCTTACCCAGCTTCCCGTAGTTCTTAAATTTTGAGGTATCAAAATAAATTCCATCGCTTGTTTTATAGGTAAAGCCTTTTTGTTCAAGTTTTTTTATAAGCGTAATCTGCTCTTTTATGTGGTCGGTGGCCTTGGGCATTACCTCAGCCGGCTCAATGTTTAAATCGGCAAGGTCTTTTTTAAATTGCTCCGTGTAAAATTCCGCGATTTGCCAAGCGCTTTTCTTTTTTTCTCTTGCCGCTTTTTCCACTTTATCTTCGCCAGTATCTTCATCAGAGGTCAAATGCCCGACATCAGTGATATTCATAATATGTTTTACTTCATAACCATTGTATTCCAGGGTTCTCCGCAAAATATCTTCAAAAATATAGGTTCTCAGATTCCCGATATGGCTAAAATCATAAACAGTCGGGCCGCAGGTGTAAAGACCGACCCGGCCCTTTTTAATCGGCTTGAATTCCTCTTTTTTTCTGTGGAGAGTATTATAAAATTTTAGAGCCATTTTTTGCGTTTGAAAAAAACGAACATTGTGCCGGCTGCGATTAACATCAAACCGAGAATGATCCAAAAATCTCCCTTTCTTCCAACAATAGGCATTGATACTATATTGCTCATTCCAAAAAGGGCGGCGAGAAGCATCAGAGGAAAAGTGGCAAAAGCCATAACGGTTAAGATTCTCATAATGTCATTGGTTTTGTCTGTGAGAAGGGAATCGTTGGTGGCTTGAAGCGATTCAATCGTGGCTTTGCAATTTTCAAGAAAACTCTTTATCCTCATTAATTCTCCTGCCATATTATTGGTATAATGGATAAAATCAGGCCCAAAAAATTTCTCGCCCGCGCGCCCCAAAGAACTTAAAATGCTTTCGTGGGCATAAATTGCCCTCTGAAAATCAAGAACGTCTCGGCGGACGCACGAAATCACCTCAACCATTTCCTGCTCATGGTTTTTAAACATATTTTCTTCAATGCCGTCTATTTTTAATTGAATGTGGTCCAGTTGCCTTAAGGCAAACTCGTAAAGCTGTCTGATTATAAAAAATACAAGCACGCCGGTATTTTTGGTAAAATAATCTTCGCCGAGCATAGAGCCAACCTCAAATATTTTAGTGATTTCATGGAAGAGGGCGATTGTTTTGTAATGGGCAGTGAGGAGAAAATTTTTACCAATGATGAAATCTATTTCATAACTGATGGATGTCTTGCTTTCATGTTCAAAAATAGGGAAATGGAGAATGAGATAAATAAAATTTTTATAAACATCCACTTTAGGCCTGAGAGTCGGCCTCAGAAGCTCCTCGGCCACCAGAGGATGAATGGAATATTTCCGCATGAGGGATTTAACCTCATCGGATATGGGAGATTCTAAGTCAATCCAGGATAAATTTTTATGTTTATAAGTGGAAATCATTGTTTTTTATTATACTCTAATCTATAATAAAAACAATGCAAAATATAAAGAGCAAAAAAATTCTTTTGTTCCTCATCGTTTTGGTGCTTTTCTTGGGAACTTTTACAGGAGGCACTTTTTTTGGTTATTACAACAGACCCGCTATTGAAAAAGTGACAGGTCTTTATAATAAAGAAGCCATTAATAAGCCAGCTCAGGTTGATTTTTCTCCCTTTTGGACCGCCTGGAACACCATCAAATCTAAATATGTTAATAAAAATAGCATGGATAATCAAAAAATGGTCTGGGGCGCCATCCAGGGCCTGGTAGGATCATTAGATGACCCTTATTCTGTATTCTTCCCGCCCCAAGAATCAAAAAGCTTTCAAGACGAGATGAGAGGGGACTTTGGGGGAGTGGGAATGGAAATCGGCATCCGCAACAATGCCCTAATTGTTGTCAGTCCCCTTAAGGGAACGCCAGCTGAAAGGGTGGGCATAAATTCCGGCGATAAAATTTTAAAAATAGATGATAAAGCAACAACTGATATGAGCGCGGAAGAAGCCGCCCGCCTCATCCGAGGAGAAAAAGGTACTTCTGTAAAATTAACAATTTTAAAGAAAAATTCAGAAAAGCCGGTGGAAATTAACATCGTCAGAGAAATAATTAAGATTCCTGTTTTGGACACTGAGAAAAAACAGAACGGGATTTTTGTCATTAAGATGTATAATTTTTCCGTAAATTCCGCCGATGTTTTCAGAAATTCCCTGCGTGAATTTATTACTTCCGGAAACGATAAATTGATTCTTGATTTAAGAAACAATCCCGGCGGTTATTTGGAATCATCAGTTGATATGGCCAGCTGGTTTTTGCCTGTGGGTAAAGTTGTGGCGCGGGAAAAATTCAGCAGCGGCGAGGAAGATTTGTTCAGAAGCAAGGGGTATAATGTTTTTAATTCGCCGGCCGGCGAATTGCCTTTTGTTATTCTTGTCAATGCAGGAAGCGCCTCGGCCTCAGAAATTTTGGCTGGAGCCTTGCAGGAACATGGCATAGCAAAATTAGTGGGCCAAAAGACCTTTGGCAAGGGTTCAGTGCAGGAACTGATTCAAATTACGCCGGATACCTCTTTAAAAATTACCGTTGCCAAATGGCTCACGCCGAACGGGAAATCCATTTCTGATGAAGGCCTGGAGCCGGATTATAAGGTGGAAATAACAGATAAAGATATGGAAGCCGGCCGTGATCCGCAAATGGATAAAGCGGTTGAATTGTTAGATAATTGGAAATAAATGAGATGAAAGTAATTTTACTCCAGGATGTGCCTAATTTGGGTAAAAAATATGAAGTGAAAAATGTGAGCGATGGGTATGGTCGGAATTTTTTACTTGCCAAAAGTCTGGCGAAATTGGCAACCACGCAAACAATCCAATCTATTGAAAAAGAGAAGAAACGATCGGAACAAAAAAAACAAATCCAACAAGATATTCTTGAGAAAAATTTCGCGGACTTGAAAGATTTAAAAATTACCATCAAAAAGAAAGCTAATGAAAAAGGGCATTTATTCGCCACCATTCATCCGGAAGAAATATCAAAAATTCTAAAAGAACAAGAACGCCTTGAAATTCCGGCAGAAATGATAGAATTGGAAAAGCCGATTAAAGAAATTGGAGAATATAAGATAAAAGTTAAGGATAAAGAATTTTTATTAGTAGTCAGTAGCCAGTAATCAGTATGACAAAATATATTTTTGTTGTTGGAGGAGTTATCTCCGGAGTGGGCAAGGGCGTTGCCTCTGCTTCTATTGGGAAAATTTTGCAGTCCCGCGGTTTTGGAGTTACGGCCGTAAAAATTGATCCTTATGTCAATGTTGATGCCGGCACCATGAATCCCACTGAACACGGCGAAGTTTTTGTTTTGGACGAGGGTATAGAAACCGACCAGGATATGGGCAATTACGAGCGGTTTTTGGAAAAAAGTCTGCCAGCCGTAAATTATATGACCACGGGCAGTGTTTATCAAGCCGTAATCAACAGAGAAAGAAATCTTGGTTATGGCGGAAAATGTGTTGAGGTAGTGCCCCATATTCCTTTGGAAGTTATTGACCGGATAAACAAAGCGACCGCCAAAGCCAAGGCAGATTTTGTCATTGTTGAAATTGGCGGAACTGTAGGAGAGTATCAAAATATTTTATTTCTTGAAGCAGCCAGAATGCTTAAATTAAAAAAACCGGACGATGTTCTTTTCGTTTTGGTCAGCTACTTGCCCATTCCCACTAAAGTTGGCGAAATGAAAACAAAGCCAACCCAGTATGCCGTGCGCACCTTAAATTCATCGGGGATTCAGCCGGATATTATTATTGCCCGCTCTCGTGTCTCTTTGGATAAAAAACGCAAAGAAAAAATTGCTCTCTTTTGCAATATCTGCGAGGAAGATGTCGTTTCTGCTCCGGATATAGAAAGCATTTATGAGGTGCCGGTCAATTTTGAAAAAGATAATTTAAGCAGCATCATTTTGAAGAAATTGAAATTAAGGCCCCGTAAGAAAAACTTGAAAGGATGGAAAAGAATGGTCGGGATAATAAAAACAGCCAAAAAACCGGTAAAAATCGGAGTGGTAGGAAAATATTTCGGAACCGGCGATTTTATTTTGGCTGATTCTTATATTTCCGTCATTGAGGCAATCAAGCACGGAGCTTATTTTTTTAAGAGGAAGCCAGTAATAGATTGGTTAGACGCGGAAAAATTTGAACGTGACCAGCAGTCAGTAAAAGAATTGAAAAAATACGACGGTATTATTGTGCCAGGCGGATTTGGAAGCAGGGGAGTGGAAGGAAAAATAAAAGTCATTCAATTCTGCCGGGAAAATAAAATTCCCTTTTTGGGACTTTGCTACGGAATGCAGATATTGGTCATAGAATTCGCCAGGAATGTCTGCGGGATGAAAAACGCCAATACCACCGAGATTAACAGAGAAACAAAATACCCGGTTATAGACATTATGCCGGAACAGAAAAAAAATATCGCGGATAAAAATTACGGCGCCACCATGCGGCTGGGCGCTTATCCGACGGCCTTAAAAAAAGGCACCATTGCCTTCAGCGCCTATAAAGAACACCTGATCTCCGAACGCCATCGCCATCGCTGGGAGGTCAATCTGGATTTTATAGAAAAATTGGAAAGCAGGGGGTTAATCTTTTCCGGCCAGTCGCCAGACAGGCACTTGATGGAAATCGCAGAACTGCCGAATAAAAAACATCCCTTTTTCTTGGGGACGCAGTTCCATCCGGAATTTAAATCGCGTTTCCTTCATCCCCATCCATTGTTTCGAGAATTTATTAAAAGCGCGATTAACCCCGTTAGAAGACGGGGTTAAAGCACACTAACAATTTTATAATTTTTTATCTTGCCGTCATATCTGGTTTTTCTTTTTTCCCTAAATTGAACCAGTCCTTCTTTAAGAGAATAAATAGTGTGGTCCCTGCCAATGCCGACATTTTTTCCAGCCAGGATTTTTGTTCCCCGCTGGCGCACCAAAATAGCGCCGGGTTGCGTTTTCTGACCGGCGTATATTTTAACTCCAAGATATTTTGGCTTGGAATCGCGCAAGTTTTTAGCTGTTCCGCCTGCCTTTGTATGCGCCATATAAAAATATGTTATCAAAAATAATAAAATTTTGCAAGCAATATGAAAAAGATTTGATTTTGGCAGCCGTCATTATTCTGGTTGCCTTGATTAGTTTTGGTCTGGGCAGATTGTCAAAAATAAGAGAAAATAAAACGCCCATTACTATCACTACTACCACTACTACGTCTGCGTCATCTACATCGACATCCGGTGTCGATGTTGCGAATGGCGTGGTGGTGGCTTCCAAAAATGGCACAAAATACCATTATCCCTGGTGCTCTGGCGCCCAAAGCATCAAAGAAGAAAACAAAATTTATTTCTCCTCCACAGAAGAAGCCCGCAAAGCGGGCTACACCCCGGCTGCAAACTGCAAGGGGTTGAAATAAATCTGATTCAGTAATACTTAAAAAATGTTACCGTTCACCTGAATTTTCTTGGAGTTGGAGTTTCTTTTTGGAAAAAGTAAGAATAGTAATTTGTTTTTTGTTTCGCAAAGAAAGAATTTTTTCTTGAATATTATCAGGCAGGGAAGAGAGAATTTTTTCCAGTTTTTTTTCGTCTGCGGACAAGGTCTCCTGCCATTTACCGATTGGCTCCAGAATTTCCCGGATTTTTTCCAAATCATAGGAAAATTTTTCCTGCACTTTTTTTGTCAGATAACCCTGCTCGCCAAAAACCCTATCCACTTTTTGTTCATCCATAAAGGCATAAATGACCGTCCTTAACTGATCCAGACATTCATTATTTTCTTCATTTTTTGCCTTTAATTCAAAATATTCCTTTATGGCGGCATTTAATTCTTCCTGATTTTTGATTTTATTTTTGGCGTATTCTTTTTCATACAAATGCTTCCACATCGGACACATCTGCCTGTAACCGCAGTAATCGCAGAGGCCGGAGGGATAAGGAGGAAAATTATAGTTGTCCTTGATTTTTTCGGCAATTTCCCCGACTGTTTTAAAAATATATTTTTTAGTGCCTTCCAATTGCTCGGCGCTACGCGAAGTGGAAATTTTTTCTCCGTGCTTAAGATAATAAAAACTCAATTTTATTTTATTAGGATCCAGATGAGGCCAGCGTTTCATCAAGCCTAGATGATAAATTGACATTTGAAAATCATTATCAATAATCCGCTGGTCCGGCATTTTCCGCGAGGTTTTATAATCAATGATTTCATAGGCATCATCATTTTTATCAATGCGGTCAATAATTCCCGCCAGAACATGTTTTTCGCCGGTCTTGGGATCTTCTAAGGCAACTTCAAAGCGGGATTCAAGATCAACTGCGTTAAAATTCCAGGGCTGGTTGTGTTTGTAAAACTTTTCCAGCAGAGTCATTCCTTCTTTAAGATATTCTTCTTCTTTTTCTTCACCAGGCCATATGTTGCGGAAAAAATCAATGATTTGGTTCAAAGTGGGGTAGAGGGGTTTTCGCTCAAACATATATTTGAGGGCCGAATGGATTGAACCGCCAAAAATCTGCTCTATGCTTTTTGGAGCGCGAATTTTATCTATCTCCTGAAATTTATATTTAAGAGGACAACTTTTAAATGTCTCTAATGATGAATAAGAAGTACGCATAAATTAAAAATAGAGTATGACGCACAATATACCTTTTCCGACATACATATTCTTTTTATCTCTGGTTTGGGAGGTTTGGGACCTGAGGGGCGTGTTCTATCATCTCCGGTGATTTCCCCGCCTTTAATCTCTGCAGAGTATCTACAAAGGGATTCCAGAGTAAATTTACAAAGATATCATTCCAGAGATAATCTGCCGGCCGAGCAAGAAAATTGTTCCACGCATATTTTATCGCATTCCACGCATAACCGAAATTATTCTGGACAATATCGTTTTCAACAAAAGATTTTAAATTAAAACCAAAATAACTAAGAATGGCTATAATAATAATGGCGAGAATGATATATTTTATCATAAATTTATTATATATTAATTTTATAAATACGACAAGGGATTAAGATAACTGCTATAAGAAGCCACGGGCAAACGCATCATTGTACCGCAAATCTTGCTCCGAATCTGCCCTATTTCCACTCCTTTTGTGGCAAAGACGCCGAAATGCAGATGGGGCCCGGTAGTGTAGCCGCTGTCTCCGCTATAACCGATTATTTGGCCAGTTTCCACATGCTGGCCCGGAGAGACCTTAATTAAGGAAAAATGGGCGTAGAGAGTGGAAAGGTTGTTTGATGAATGGTCAATTAAAACCCACTTGCCGTAGGAAACGCCCTTGCAGGTTGCATCAGTATCGCCGATTGCTCTGACTGTCCCTTCCAAACTGGCTTTTACAGGAGTACCCATGCTTGCCCTGAAATCTACGCCATTATGCCCTTTCCCATTATAAACCTGAGGATTTTGAGTGGCAAAGGTCGTATTGCCGAAATATTGAGTGATGGTGATACTGTCCAGCGGCCACTTTAACACGCCGGAGCCGGCCGGCGGCAAAGAACTGGGCTCAATGATTATTCTAATCTGGTCTTCAAACTCTCTGATTTCCTCTTCAAGCGCCTGTTGTTTGGCAAGGCGGTCAGCTAAAAGTTTTTTATAGACACTTTCTTTATTTTTTGTGTCCTGAAGCAGTTTATTTTTACTTGTCTTATTTATATCGACCAGCTGTTTTTGGTCAACCAGTTTTGCTTTAAAATTTTCCAGATTATTTTTTTGGGCTTCTTTTTGCACTTCCTCATCTTCCAAGATTTTTTTCAAGGTCTGAAACTGAGTCAAGTTGATATTAATTTCTTTTTGGAAATTTTCTATCTGTTCAAGATCGCCGAAAAAATCAGAAAAATTATGCTGGGATAAAACAAGTTCAACAAGCGATGTTGATTCGGTATCATTCATATTTCTGATAATTTCAGCGAGGGTGAGGAGTTTAGCGTTAATATCTTTTTCCCTATTCTGAATTTGCAAACCCAAATCTTCCAGAGTTAATTCTGCTGATTCAATTTGTTTTTGCGTGAGAGCTATGTCAGTGGCAAGTTTTTTCTTGGTGATTTCCAGAAGATTAATTTGCTTTTTCAAAGTATTCGCCTCTTTGGCATTTTTATCAATCTCCTGCTGATATTGGTCAATTTCTTTTTGAATTTCCGCAATTTGTTTGTTGCGTTCATCTATTCTTGTTCTTAATTCATTAATACTGGAGACGGAAGTGTTAGCAAAATGCAAAACGCAAAATGCAAAAATCAAAATGACAAATAAAAATCTAAGATTTTTTAATTTTACACTGTAATTTTTCATTTTTAACTTTTAATTTTCAATTTGGCGTTTTCTAAACGTTTCAGAGTTTCTGATTTTCCTAAAATTTCCGCTACGATAAAGGGGTCTGGCGATTTTTCCAGCCCTGTTAAGGCCACCCTAAAAGACCAAAGCACATTTCCCCTGCCTTCTTTTTCAGTATAATCCCAAACAGTATTTTTGATATTATCCTTTGTAAATCCATTATCTTCTATGTCGCACAATATTTTAACTAGTTGTTCAAGATAAATGACTGTTTTATTTTTATCCGAATTTTTCCAAATAAGTATTGATTCGGGATATTCCGGTTCTTTAAAAAAGAAATCAATACCCTCCCCTGCTTCTGAAAGTTTATTTATCCTTTCTTGTTGAATTCCTATAATCTTTTTAATTTTTCCTCGTTCCTCGTTACGCGTTACGCGCACCAAATACGGCGCGCATAATTCTGCCAACCCATCAATATCCATTTTCCTGATGTATTGACTGTTGAACCAATCCAATTTTTCAACATTAAAAATCGCCCCACCCTTTTGGATGCGCTTTAGAGAAAATTCTTTTATCAATTCTTCTTTGCTGAAAATTTCTCTTTCGTCACCGGGATTCCAGCCGAGAAAAGTGAGAAAATTTATGATTGCCTCCGCTAAATAACCGTCCCTGCGATATTCATTAAGAGAAACTGCTCCGTGGCGTTTGGAAAGCTTTGTTCTGTCCGATCCCAAGATAAGCGGCAGATGGCTGTAAGCCGGCCTGGAAAAACCAAGGGCTTCCTGAATGAGAATTTGGCGGGGGGTATTGGAAATATGGTCTTCGCCCCTGATAATGTGCGTCACCCCCATTTCAAAATCGTCCACGGCGCCGGCAAAATGAAACAACGGCGTTTCTTCGTCTTTTGCAATAACAAAATCCCCGAGTTCAGTTGTATCGAACTCTATCTTTCCCCTTACTAAATCACTAAAAATAACTTTTTTCTTGGGATTTTTAAACCGTATTGCTTTGCCCTCAAAATACGCCTTATTTTCCTCTAGTATTTTTTTAAGATATTTTTTATAAATTTCCTTGCGTTCGCCTTGCTTAAAAAACTCATCCCACTCCAAACCCAGCCATTTCAAGCCAGCAATTATATCTTCTTCGTATTCAGGTTTTGATCTTTCGGTATCAGTGTCTTCAATACGCAAAATAAATTTCCCTTTATTCTGCCTGGTAAATAAATAATTAAAAAGCGCGGTTCTCGCTCCTCCAATATGAAGCACGCCAGTCGGACTCGGCGCAAATCTAGTCACCACTTGACTTATTTGACTGATTATGCTATCTTTCTTTTCAGAATGAGTCTTGTTCATTAAATATTATCTTAACACATTTTTATCGCCGATAAAATTTGTAAAATTTAAGGCAACGCCGGCTAAAAGTAAAAGTAAAATTTTCTTTGATGTTTGACTAATTTTTAAATATGGTATTATAGAAAATAACTATGGCAAGAGAGATGTTAAAAACCAAGGGATTAAGGAGACCGCCGCAGGATTTGGAGGTGGAAAAGTCGGTTTTGGGCTCTTTAATGCTGGACCAAAAGGCCATTAATCTGGTAGTTGATATTCTAAAACCCGAGGATTTTTACCACCAAAAACATCAAATTATCTATCAGGCAATGCTTGATCTCTACGAGAAAAAAGAGCCGATTGATGTCCTTTCTATTGCCAGCCGGCTGAAGGAAAAAAAACTCTTGGACGAGATAGGCAGAAACTCCTATCTTGCCGAACTGGTGAATTGCGTCCCCACTGCCAGCAATGTGGAGTATTACGCCGAAATCGTCCGTAAAAAAAGCGTTCTGAGAAATTTAATTGAATCATCGGAAGAAATCTCCCGATTGGGATATAATGAGGAAGATGAGATTGATGAAGTCCTTGATTCTGCTGAAAGAAAAATCTTCAATATTGCCAGATATTCTCTCAGGCAAAAATTTTTAAATATTAAAGAGGCCCTGGAAGAGGCCTGGGAACGTTTTGACCGGCTCCATAAGTCAAAGGGCGAACTGAGGGGGGTCCCCACCGGCTTTCCTGAATTAGATAACATTCTGGCCGGTTTCCAAAAATCAGATTTAATAATTCTGGCAGCCAGGCCATCTGTTGGTAAAACCGCCCTAGCTCTTGATATCGCCCGAAATATCGCCTGCCGCGGTAAAATTCCGGTTGGAATTTTTAGTTTGGAAATGTCCTCTCAGCAATTAGTGGACCGTCTTCTTTCTGCCGAGGCCCATGTTGATTCCTGGAAGCTCCGCACAGGCCGACTTTCCACGGATGATGAATTTACCCGTATCAGAGACGCTCTGGATACGCTTTCCTCTGCTCCGATTTTTATTGATGATGAGGCCTCAAACAATATTATGCAGATGAGGGCAAAGGCAAGGCGGCTGCAGGCAGAATACGGCCTAGGGCTTTTAATTGTTGATTACATCCAGCTTATGGTCCCCCGCCAAAGAGTGGAAAGCGCCGTCCAGCAAATGACTGAAATTTCCAGGTCTTTAAAGGGCTTGGCCCGCGAACTTGAGGTTCCGATTTTGGCGATCTCCCAGCTTTCCCGGGCAGTTGAATCTCGCCACCCGCCTATCCCTAAACTCCACGACCTTCGCGATAGCGGTAGTATTGAACAGGATGCCGATGTGGTAATGTTTATTTATCGGGAAGACAAGTACAAAGAAAACAGCGAAAAAAAGAATGTTGCCGAGGTTTTTGTTGAAAAACACAGAAATGGCCCCTTGGGGAAAGTTGAGTTTTATTTTAATCCCCAAAAAGTCAGTTTTTCCAGTATAGAAAAGGGAGATTTTGGGAAGATATAATATGTTAAATAAACTCATTGAATTATTTCTTAAATTTCCGGGCATCGGGCCGAGGCAGGCGAAAAGATTTGCCTATTTTTTAGCCGGCGAAGACGAGAAATTCAGAAAAAACCTTGCCGAACTTATTTTAGAAATTAAAAATGAAATCAAACAATGCAGTTCTTGTTATCGTTTCCATCAAAGCAAGGCCGAGCAATGCAATATCTGTTCAAGTTTAAATCGTGATAAAAATTTGCTGATGCTTGTGGAAAAAGATGTTGACTTGGAGAATATTGAAAGAGGCGGGGTTTATAACGGCAGATATTTTGTTCTCGGCGGGACAATTTCATTAACGTCGAAATCCAGTAATTTAAAATTCAAAGAATTATTTAATAAAGTAAAAGAGGAAAAACCAGAAGAAATTATTTTGGCGTTGAGCGCCACTGTTGAGGGAGAAAATACCTCGCGATATATTGAAAAAATTTTAGAACCGTTAAAGATAAAAATAACCCGCCTTGGGCGGGGTTTATCAACTGGCACAGAACTAGAATACAGCGACAGCGAAACCATCGCCAATGCTCTTAAAAATCGGAAATAACAACTTGTGTATACGGTTGTCTGTGGCCGTATTTTTTGTGATAGCGGGTCTTTGCTTTATATTTAATTACCTTGATTTTTTTGGCTCTTCCCCCCCCTTCAATTTTTGCTAAAACTCTGGCTCCTTCAATATAAGGCGCGCCGATTTTTATTTCTTTTTCGTCGGCCGTAAGAAGCACTTTGTCAAAAGAAAAATTTTCGCCCGGTTTGCCGTTTAATTTCTCTATTTTTAGAGATTGTCCGGGCTTAACCAAATACTGCTTCCCACCCGTCTGAATTACCGCCAATTTTGTCATATTTTTATAATTTACTCCATTTCCTCTGGTTTATCAAGTGTTTTTGATTCTATGCCGACTGCCTCGCCAGTGATGCGCAAAATATCCTTGTCTATCTTGCCCAGTTCTTTAGACGAAGTGTTGTAAGTATTTATGGTCGTGGCCAGATTGACTCCCAGTTTTTTCATAAACTGTTCGTAATTTCCCAAATGCCGGCCCAGCTCCTCCACTCTTTTTCTTATTTCTTTTGCCGACTCCTCAATCTGCAAGGCGCGCAATCCCTGCAAAACGGTCTGCAGATACGCCATAAATGATGTCGGCGAAACAATAATGACGTGCTTTTGCTGAAAGGCGTATTCTATCAAGTCGCGGGTGGTTGTTTTCACCGCGCCAATTTGATTAATGAGCAAATCGTAATAAATTGCTTCAGAGGGGATAAACATAAAGGCGAAGTCCATTGTTTCCTCTTTCGGCCTGATATATTTTGCGGTTTCGTCAATTCTGTTTTTTAAATCCTGTTTAAATAATTTTTCCAGGCGTTCCCGTTCGCCTGAATCTCTTTCTTCTAAAATCCTGTTATAATTTTCCAGAGAAAATTTTGAATCAATGGGCAAAATTTTATTTTTATCAAGAAAAATAACGGCGTCAACAATCTCGCCGTCAGAAAATTTATATTGCATCTGGAATCTAGCCGGCGGAAGAACATTCTTCAGCACGGTTTCCAGATAATATTCTCCCAGCACCCCGCGCTGTTTGGGATTTTGCAGAATGTCCTGCAAGTTTCTTAATTGATCCGCAAAATTAACAACCTGCTTATTGGTCTCGTCCAGTTTGACCAATTTCTCCGTGACATCGCGAATTATCTTGGCGCTGTGGCCGAACTGCTCTTGGATAACCCGCGTTGACTCGCCCAACTTAACATCAAGCGTCCCGCGTATCTCCCTCAACTGCTCCTGCAACATCAAAAAAGACTTATCATCCTGCCGTTCCTTATTCGCCCTTTTTATGACTAAAAACCAAAGAATTATTCCTCCAGTAATAATTCCACCGATAAGCGCTAAAAATATAAGAATAATTTGCGACATTATGCTAATTTTACCAGAAATCTTAAAAAACAAAAAGCGGGAATAGTTACCCGCCCTTTCTTTTTCTTTTTCATTTCAAGCCCGTGATAAATTTTCCAAGTCCTCCTTGCTGAATTCAATTTTGTCGCCCGCTTTGATTTCGCCGCCGAGCATCCATTCCGCGATTTTCTTTTCAATTTTGTCCTGAATCATTCTCTGCATAGGCCGGGCGCCGAATACCGGGTTATAGCCGATTTCCGCCGTTTTTTCAACCAAGACGTCGCTGATAATCAATTCCAGGTCCTTTTCCAAAAGCCGTTTCTTTAATTTCTCAAGCATTATTTTTGCTATTGCCTTAAGATTATCTTTATTCAAGGGCTGAAAAACAATAATAGTATCAAAACGATTCAAAAGCTCGGCCCTAAAAATTCCCTGTTTTTGAATAAAATCAATAATCTTTTCCTTGAACAAAGCCGGGTTAATGCCCTGCTGAATCATTTGCCAAACCAGACCGGAGGCGGCGTTGGAAGTGGCAATGATAATGCTATTGCGCGCGTAGACCCTTTGCCCAAAAGCGTCAGTGAAAAAACCCTCATCCAAGATCTGAAGAAATAAATCTTCAATTTTGCGGTGGGATTTCTCAAACTCATCCAAAAGAATTAAATTGTAAGGCTTCTCTCTGATAGAAGTCGCCAAGATTCCCGGCTCGTTGGTTTTAAAGGAGCCGATCAATCTTTCCACTCCGCTTTCCTCTTGATATTCAGTCATATCAAAACGGATCATCGCCTCTTCGCTGTTAAAATAAATCTCCGCCAAGGCCTTGGCAGTTTCGGTCTTCCCCACTCCTGTTGGCCCAAGAAAAAGGAAAGAGGCAATTGGTTTTTTTGCCTCCTGAATTTCCATTCTTGCGCGCCGCACCGCCGAACTGATTGATGAAATTGCCTCCTCTTGATTTATCACTCGCTTATGGAGAATTTCTTCCAGATTGATGAGTTTCTCTTTTTCTCCTGTTTCCAAATCGCCGACGGGCATCTTGGTTTTTTCTTTTACAAAACTCAGAATATCGTTAACGGTGATAAAATTCGCCTTTCTTTGGCTGGCG
>Ga0210057_1001511_pt1 | contig 35078 bp, 30 predicted proteins | sample CryGeyCG2114_010_2_FD_183968 | JGI IMG/M metagenome (GOLD analysis project Ga0210057, IMG submission 183968) | Groundwater microbial communities from aquifer - Crystal Geyser CG10_big_fil_rev_8/21/14_0.10 (SPAdes) (version 2) | ecosystem: Environmental > Aquatic > Deep subsurface > Groundwater ... | reverse complement strand
ATTTATTCTTAGAATCATTATACCACATTTTCAATATTTTTGTAAAAGTTATCCACAATGCGATAAACACACTGTGAGCATTACAGCAAACACGATATAGCCAACATCAAAAACAGATCAACGCGTCTTATTTACAAAATACAATAAATCTAGTACATTATGAATAATATATGACAGAAAAAATAAGGCAATTTATATTATTTTTAGGAGATGTGATTTTGCTGTATTTATCGCTTTTTCTTGCTTTAAGCATTAGAAGCCAGCATATTATTTCAGGCCAAATATGGCAGGAACACTGGCCTGTTTTTTCGTACGCGTTTATTATATGGATTGCGGCCTTCTATATTGCTGGCTCATATTCTTTGGCAAACATCAGAAACAATTTAAAATTTTTCGCGAATACTATCAGAGTGATGGGAATTAATATTCTTTTGGCAATCGCGTTTTTCTATGCCCTGCCACAGGCGCGCGTCACGCCAAAAACGATTTTGATATTAACTGGATTTATCTTTTTTCTTCTGCTTCTTATTTGGCGACACACAGCGCATAAAATTATTTCAAAAACTGCCAAGCGCAAAGTTCTTATAATCAGCAATAGCAATAGCGTGAAAGAATTAACTGATATTCTTGACCATAATCCACAATTTGGATACCAGATTGCCGCGATTTTACCGCACAACGCGACAGACGCGATCGGCAATGTGGCTGATTACAGGGATCCAGAGCAATTATCAAAAGTGCTTAAAAAACACCATATTGATACTGTAGTGCTTGATAATGAAAGCAAAACATCAAAAAATTTAGTGAATAATTTATATCAACATCTATCTGACCGATTGGAGTATATTTCTTTGGATAGATTTTATGAACACATAACCAAAAGAATTTCACTTGATACTGTTGATAAATTCTGGTTTCTGGAAAATCTTGGTGAAGGGAAAAAACATTTCTATGACACTGGCAAACGCGCGGTTGATATTCTGGTGTCTGCGCTGTTTCTGATTCCGTCGCTAATTGTTATTCCATTCATGGGATTATTGATTGCGATTTCTAATGGATTTCCTATATTTTTTGTGCAGACACGGCTCGGAAGAAACGGAAAAAAATTCAGAGCAGTCAAGTTCAGAACTATGGTGAATGACGCGGAGAAAAATGGGCCGCAAATTGCTCGCGAAAAAGACAAGCGCGTGACAAAAATCGGTCGGATTTTACGTGCCTCTCGCTTGGATGAACTGCCACAAGTTTTCAATATTCTCAAGGGTGAAATGAGCTTTGTTGGACCTCGGCCCGAGAGGCCGGAATTTGTGGAACAATTGGAACAGCAAATTACGTTCTACCGCGAGCGCTTGCTGGTAAAGCCGGGCTTAACTGGCTGGGACCAAATCAGCGGAGAATATCATTCCGCGAGCAAAGAGGATTCTCTTAAAAAACTGCAATATGATTTGTACTATATCAAAAACCGATCTTTAGTGCTTGATATTGGTATTATTTTGAAAACCATCAAAACTGTGTTAAGCGCGGTAGGACGCTAAATATATGCAAAAACCAAATATAGTTTTTACTTCTGGCATGTTTCCACCCGCAATTGGAGGGCCTTCTAAAATTGTTGAACGATTGGCAAAAGAACTAACTGACAAAGGATATCACTGCACTGTGGTTACATTTGGCGAGGATGATGGTATTGAGCGACCATATCATGTGGAGCGTGTGTCTTTTGCTACAAACAAATTCCTGCGCCTGTTTAAAACATTTCTTGCGACTTGGAAATACGCGAAAGATACTGATGTGATATACACGCTTGATACTTACACTCATGGCCTGACTTCCGCGATTGTTTCCAAACTTTTACGCAAACCGCTGATTGTACGATTTACAGGGGACAGCGCTTGGGAAACTGCTTTTAATAATAGAGAGACCACATCATATATTACTGATTTCCAAAAACAAAAGCATAATTTTAAAACCAGGGCTTTTATGTTCCGCAGAAATTTAATTTTACAGCGGGCTGAAAAAATCATTACTGATTGCGATTTTTTACGGGAACTGCTCAAACTCATGGATATTAATGTTGAAAAAGTAACAGTCATCAACAACACAGTTGATTTTCTTCCTCAGGTTGATTTTGACCACAATACTTTTAAAAAAGAAAATCATTTGAAAGAAAATATTATTATGACCATGGGCCGCTTGGTTCCTTGGAAAGGATACAAAGCAATTATTAAAATCATGCCACAGATTTTAGAGCGCTTCCCTGAAGCCACATTCGCGATTGTGGGTGATGGCCCGCAAATGGATGATTTGAAAGAATTAACAAAACAGCTTGAATTAAACAACACAGTTCGCTTCTTTGGCAAAGTGACAGACAAAACAGAAAAAAGCAAAATATATTCTGTGTCTGACATATTTATCCTGAACACGTTTTATGAAGGCATGAGCAATACCCTATTAGAAGCAATGGGCGCGCGCAAGCCAATAATCGCGACAAAGGCAGGAGGCAATGAAGAATTTGTAAACAGCAACAATGGAATTCTGGTTGAGTATGATAGTAAAGAACAGATTAAAGACGCGCTATTACAATTATTGGCTGATAAGAATGAACAGCGCGAAAAAGGCGAGCACGGATATCAGGATGTTCTCAAATATACTTGGGATGCTTTAATAGAAAAGAATGTAAAATTGATTGATTCAATATGTCAAAAATAGTAGTAGTCACAGGCGCGGCCGGATTCATTGGCTCACATCTCGCGGAAAAATTGCTTGAGCAAGGCCGCCAAGTATTGGGCATTGATAACTTCCAGACCGGCGCGCGAAAAAACATGAATACGTTCATCAATAATGAACGATTTGTTTTTTTAGAGCATGACATTGAAGCACCCTTGAAAATCCGGGACAAAATTGATGAGATCTATCACCTTGCTTGCCCTGCCGCGCCAATCCATTACCAAAAAGATCCAATTAAGACGCTGGATACCGCGTTCATTGGCACAAAAAATATTTTGGACTTAGCGCATAGGAAAAACGCGCGCGTTTTATACACCTCAACCTCGGAAATTTACGGCGACCCTTTAGAGCATCCGCAACATGAAAGCTATTGGGGAAACGTGAACCCAATCGGCCCGCGATCCTGTTATGACGAAGGAAAACGCTCTGCTGAAGCATTGTGCTACGCGTATCATAGGCAACATGATGTTGATATACGCATTGTGCGCCTATTTAATGTATATGGCCCGCGCATGGCCACAAACGATGGCAGAGTAATGCCAAACTTTATTCAGCAAGCATTGAATAATCAGTCAATCACGATTTACGGAACTGGCGACCAAACCCGCAGTTTCTGCTATGTGGATGACATGGTATCAGGATTAATATCTATGATGAATTCGGACAACACAAACGGACCAATCAATCTTGGCAACCCGGCTGAAATCACTATGCGCTCATTGGCCCAGACCATTATCCGACTCACTAATTCTGAATCAGAACTTTCGTATCTTCCTTTGCCAGAAGACGACCCGCATCGCAGAAAGCCAGACATCACTTTAGCGCAAAAAAAATTAAACTGGGATCCAATTATTGATCTGGAAACCGGCTTGCAAAAAACAATTGATTATTTCAATAAAATATGATATTTTAAAAAAGTTATGGATAAAACTATTTTACTTACCGGCTCAGCCGGATTTATAGGATTCCACGTATCCCGCGCACTGCTTGAGCGCGGAGATTCTGTTATTGGAGTGGATAATTTTAACAATTACTACGACCCAAAACTAAAAGAAGACCGCAACGCGATACTTGAAAAATACCATACTTACAAATTGTACCGCAACGACATCTGCGACAAAGACGGACTGGAAAAAATCTTTAGCACAGAAAAAATTGATGCAATCTGCCATTTAGCAATGTATGCTGGAGTGCGCAACTCAATAGAAAATCCAAACCTATATTTGCATGTAAATATAGAAGGCACATCAAATATTCTTGAACTCGCGCGCGAGTATTCAATTAATAATACTGTTATCGCGTCTACATCATCAGTTTATGGAGACAATCCTATTCCATGGAAAGAAGATCAAAGGGTTGAAAACCAAGTAAATCCTTATGGCGTAAGCAAGCGCGCAGCTGAATTGCTCGCGAAAGCTAATCATAAATTATACAAACTTAATATAACAATGTTAAGATATTTTTCTGTTTACGGGCCTTGGGGCAGGCCTGATATGGCATATTTTAAATTTGCAGATAGCATTACCAAGGAAGAACCAATTGATGTTTATAATAATGGAAAGCTAAGGCGTGATTTTACCTATATTGATGATATTGTAAAAGGAACTATTTCCGCAATTGATAAACCTCAAAATTTTGAAATCTATAATTTAGGAAACCATAAAAGCGAAGAGCTTGGATATTTTATTGAATTGATTGAGAAAAATTTTGGAAAGAAAGCAGAAAAAAATTATCTTCCTATGCAGGAAGGCGACTTCTTAGAAAACTTTGCTGACATTGAAAAAGCAAAAAAAGATCTTGGGTTTGAACCCAAAACATCTTTAGAAGAAGGATTGAAAAATTTTGTTGAGTGGTATAAGGAATACTATAAAATTTGCTAACAAAATAAACCCTTCAGGGGCCATGAAGGGTTTATTTTTTGTTTAGTTTAATCCTCTAAAGTTGATAAATCTCCCGCGTCTTCCCCGCTCTCTTTGGCGCGCAGAACACGGCGCATAATTTTGCCGCTTCGGGTTTTTGGCAGTTTGTGAACAAACTCAATTTCTTTTGGCACTGCGTATCCACCGATTTCAGAGCGCACAGTATCTGAAATAGCACTGCGCAATATTTCTGACTCGTCAAATCCGGATTTTAATATTACAAACGCTTTTATTGCCTGGCCTTTTATTTCGTCATCCACTCCAATAACCGCGGCTTCTGCCACTGCTGTATGCACAAGCAAAGCGCTCTCCAGTTCTGCTGTCCCAATTCTGTGTCCTGATACATTGATTACATCATCGCTCCTGCCCAAAATCTGAATATATCCGTCTTTGTCTTGAATAGCGATATCCCCTGCGCAATATACACCATCAATCTCGCTCCAATACTGCTTAAAGCGATCTTCGTCATTCCAACAAGTCCGCAACGCAGATGGCCAGGGCTTGCGCACAATCAAAAACCCTTTTTCTCCATCTTTGACTTTATTGCCTTCTTTATCAACAATATCAACATCAATCCCAAAAAACGGCTTACCCGCAACGCCCGGCTTTTGCGGCAGGCCAGGAAGCGATACTATCATATGCCCACCGGTTTCGGTCTGCCACCAAGTGTCAATTAGCGCGCATTTTCCGCGCCCGATTTTTTCGTAAAACCATTTCCATACCTCTGGATTGATAGGCTCTCCAACGCTTCCCAGAACGCGCAAAGAAGATAAATCATGTGTATTGGCATACTCCTCCCCATACTTGCGCAACATGCGAATTGCGGTTGGAGAAGTATAAAAGACGCTCACGTTGTATTTCTCGATAATCTTCCACCATCGATCCGGTTTTGGAAAATCAGGCGCGCCTTCCACCATTAAAGAAGTGGCTCCAGCAGAAAGCGGGCCATAAATAACATAACTGTGTCCAGTAATCCATCCTGGATCAGCAGTGCACCACAAAACATCATCCTCGCGCAAATCAAAAACTGTTTTAGTTGTATAATGCGTATACACATTATATCCGCCTGTGGTATGCACAACTCCTTTTGGCACGCCAGTTGAACCAGAAGTGTACAAGATAAATAAAGGATCTTCTGAATCCATGTGTTCTGGCTTGCATTCAGTTGATTGTTTATCAACTAAATCATGGAAAGATAGCTCATTGTCGCGCAACGCGTATTGCTCATTGCCTCGCACCAAAACTAATGACTTTTCCACGCAATCCAATCCTTTAATCGCGCTTCTGACAACGCTGTGAAGATCAATTTTTTTGCCTCTGCGCTGAGTCCAGTTCGCGGTAATGACTAGTTTTGCTTGTGAGTCCTCTATGCGCTGATGCAATGCTTTGTCGCTTAAACCAGCAAATACCACTGAATGGATCGCGCCGATTCTCGCGCAGGCGAGCATTGATACTGCGTGCTCTATTACTGGCGGCATATATGTGACAACTCTATCCCCTTTTTTTATTCCAATGGAGCGCAACGCGTTCGCGCATTTATTTACTTGTTCCAAAAGCTTGGAATAAGTGACTGAAACACTTTGACCGTCTTCGCTCACGTATACCAAAGCAAGCTTGTCTTTACGCTCTGAATGCGCGTGCCTGTCCAAGCAATTATGCGTGATATTTAACTTGCCTCCCGCAAACCACTTATAATTCGGATATTGCCAATCTAAAACTTTTGTCCATGGAGAAAACCATTCTAATTCTTTTTGCGCAATGTCATTCCAGAAACTTTCTGGATCTTTTAAAGATTGCTTATATAAATTTTCATACTGCTCCGAATTCATATATTCAGAATTTTATCGTGAATTAAATTATTTGTAACCAAAATTCCGTTTTTATGAAATACATCTTTTGTATTATAGATAAGGTCATTGCCTAACATATCAGTTATTTTCCCTCCTGATTCTTTTATAATGCAATGCGCGGCCGCAGTATCCCATTGCTTCATTTTGCCGGTCATGGAAAAATATAAATCCGCGCGCCCAGCTCCTATTTCAGCGATTTTTAGACCAGCGCTTCCCATTTGAATAAAATCTGATATGCCCAATTTTTCTAAAAATAATTCTTCTTTTTTAGATAAGTGATGTCTGCTTACCACAGCTTTTATTTTAGTTAGATCATTGGTACTGCTCACAAGCATCTTATGCCACTCTTCATTAATTCTCTTGTATGCGCCTTTATCTTTTTGCGCGATATATAGAGTATTGTCTGTTGGACGGAAAACAACGCCAAGAATAGGAATATGATTTTCAACTAATGCAATCATGACTGAAAACTCGCCTGTCTTATTCACAAAATCAGAAGTGCCATCCAAAGGATCAACAATCCACACTCGGATTTTATCCAGACGGTCTGGACTGTCAGCGCTTTCTTCGGAAAGAATCAGATATCCTTCTCTAGATAATATTTTATGAATCACTTTGTCGCTCGCGATGTCCGCTTCAGTCACTGGCTCTTTATCATCTTTGATATCATGCGTGAATCGCGTATTATAGACGCGCATAATCTGTTCTGAAGCAGAAAGCGCGGCCTCAATAGCCAAAGACATTTCAGGCGCGAAAGATGAATTTGGCAATTTCATATCAAATTTTTATCTTTTAAAAACATTAGAACATCCTCAGTGCTGTCCTCGATATTGCGGCTCGATGTATCAACTTCAAAATGCGCGTTCACAGGAACTTCATACGGACTATCCTTGCTCACGCCGATAAAATTATCAATTTCGCCTTTTAACGCGCGCGCGTACAAACCCTTGGCATCGCGCTTAATGCAAGTATCTAAATCAGCTTTCACATAAATCATGCATCCGTTTTCTCCTAATATAGTACATGTCGCGTCACGATCTTCTTGATATGGTGAAATAACTGACACTAATACAAAATCATACTTTTGCGCCTGTTCTTTTGCCATCTCAGCTATAAGGCGGTTGTTTTTTCGTATATCCTCTCGAGAAAATCCCAATTGTATATGCTTGTTCTCTCGGATAGCGTCGCCGTCAAGAATCACTACTTTTTTGCCCTGAACTTCTAATTCTTGTTTCAAATTATCCGCGATAGTAGATTTTCCTGATCCACTCAAGCCAGTGAACCACAATATAGATCCATGCACCATGCTCTGCGCATCGTCTTTTGGCACAAAAACCTCTTCTTTGTTCATTATGGCATCAAGTATTGCGCTAGAAATTTCAGGCCGCATAAACCATTCAGGCGGCTGTTCTCCTTTTTCAAACATTTCCCTTGCTTGTGTTCCGCTGATATGCATCTTTTCCTCTTCTGTATGTTCTTTGTCTTCTGTTTCGTGCACATGCTTATTGAGTTTGTTAGAATAAAATATTTTATCAAAACGAATTGGCACAATGCCCAAATCATCAAACTTGTCAAAAATCTTATGGCTAGCTTTTGGATGATAAAAATCTCCGACTCCGGTATGATCCCTGCCTACCACGAAATGGCTGCACCCGAAGTTCTTTCGGCAAAGCGCGGTAAAAATCGCCTCGCGCGGGCCAGCATAACGAGAAAAAGTCGCATATGTGGCAAATACAACTTTATCGCGCGGATAAAAATCTTTTACCATTTGCTCGTACGCTCCTATAATATATTTCGCGTGAAAGTCGCCTGACTTTTTCTTTCCAATAACAGGATGCACAAACAATCCATCACAGCTTCCTCTGCGCATCGCGTCTAATTGGATGAATTCATGACTGCGATGGATCACATTGCGCGTATGGAATCCAACAACGCGCGACCATCCTCGTTCAGAAAACATTCTGCGAACCTGACGAGGAGTAAGCTCATATTCTTTGCTCTCTGAAGCTCTCCTGCGAATCAAGCTTATCTTTCCGCCAAGCAAAATAGGATTCATATTATTTATCCATCTAACTCCAGGATGATCTTCGCTTGTTGTTCCATATAACTTCTGATTAGTATCATTTTTATCAAATTCATACTTTTCTTCCAAATGCAAAATAGCCATTGGCGCTTCCTCATCCCAAAGCGCTATGTCTTCTCCGATGTTAACTGCGCCAGCGAAATCCTGCGGAACATCAAGGATAATAGGAATAGTCCACACATTCCCATTTGCCAAGCGCATATTATTCAAAACGCATTGCAAATCCTCCTTGCCCATAAAACCCTCAATCGGGCTAAACGTGCCAATCGCGATTTGCTCAACATCCATTTGCTTATCCTGATCCAAAACAAGCTTTGGCAAGGAATATATATGTTGCTCATCAGGATCATTTTTCATTACCCTATTTACTAATTTTCCTCCATGTGGTTCTATGAGCCCTGACTGCAAATCATTATTTAACAAATAATTTTTTGATTCCAAATGCTCAACAATCTGATTCTGTTTATCATTCAGTGAACTTGCTTGTGTTGCTATCTTTGCCTGTCCAATTAATTTATTCATCATATTAACGCAGGCAATTGGGTATTTGCCTATTGCAGTTTCCGCTGACAGGGCTAACCCATATGCTCCATCTAAAATAGTATTTATTACATCATTCACTTCCGCGCGCGTGGGTTTTTTATTCTGTATCATTGACTCCAAAAAATTAGTTGCCACAAATACTCCGCATTTAGCTTTATTTGCCTTGGAGATAATTATTTTCTGGGCTAAAGGAATTTTTTCTATGGCGATTTCTTTGCTCAAGTCGCCGCGGTCAAGCAAAAGATAATCTGATTTTTCAATAATTTCGTCTAGATTCTGCAAAGCATCAATGCACTCAATCTTGGAAATTATTTTCATTCTATTTTTAGTGGCTTTACGTACTTCGTCAACAAACGCGCCTGAGCGCATGAATGACGCGGCAATATGCTCAATATTATTTTCCAAGCCGATTCTAATTGATTCATAGTCCTTTGTTGAGAGAGCAGGCAAATCAAACTTTTTATGCATTCCAGCATCAACCACCACTGCCTTGTTGTTGCCAAGCACTCCAGAGCTAACTGCTTTGGCTTTGACATATCCTTTGTTAATAGTAGAGGTGTCTGATACGCGCAGAATAAGAGAATCAAAATCAACATAAAGCAAATCACCACACTCAAGTTGATGCACAACTCCTTGGGGCTTTAAATTAATCTGCTCAACATTGCCCATAATCATGTGATTATATATCTTGATTTCCTGATTTTCTTCTATAAAAATCTTGTCTTCTTCCAAAAATCCTGTTCTGATCTGCGACCCTTCAGTATCAATAATAAATGGAATGCCTACTTTTTTAGCTAAGTCAATAAAATATTGCAGATCTTCCAAGCTGGAGTGGGACATATTTATGCGCACAAAATCAACTCCACGATCTTTGATTTTTTGCATGTCTTCTTCAGTCCTTGTGCTAGGCCCGAGCGTTACGATTATCTTGGTTTTTTGACTATTATCTCGCATAATTCTATATATTTCTTATATATTCAACTTCTCCTGTAAGCATATGATTATACCTATTTGAAGGAGAAAAATCAATGTTTTTAAGCAATATATATGGCACACCTTTACTATCCATAACAATTACTTTAGCATAATGCTTTAAACGGTAATACTGCATCTGCAAAGTATCAAATGATACGCGATCGCCTTTTTTCGCGCTAACCATGATGTTTCGCAATAAAGTGTTATCTTGTACAATCAATGTGCTTGCTTTTCTAGACAAGGCGCCGAAAATAATGGGATTGACTCGCAGCTTCTTTTTTCCTCCACATATCAAAAAAACAAAACAAATTATTTTTTTTATAATTTCTTTCGCACGCTTGGTGATCCATAATTTTATTTTTTTGGCATCAATGTATTTTTTCTCTGCAAAATAGTAATGCCAAGCATCTCCTGGTACGGAATCTATTGAAGCATCATAAGGAAATGTTTTGCATCCTGATTCAACAATATCCATTATTTCCTTTTTAAATTTGCTTTTATTAAAAGCTTTTTTAACCGGATAAAATGTATGCTTTAAATCGTGCGGCATGGAGCATACTCTATCAAAATATTCTTTATCCTCTCGCATACCCAAAAAATCAAATACTTTTTTAACAGTATCTTTCGTATTAAAAACAGTATCCTCGTATCTAACTACATGCCAGTTGTCGTCTTTTTCTTGATTATAAACATCAATGCTTTCTTTCCATGAATAAATTGATTTTAAAAGTAAATCATTTTTTAATTCAAGATTCTTTTTAGACGCAATTAAATATTTTGCTTTTCCACTTATTACCCTTGATTGCAATCCATGCCAAGGATTTCTTACGCAAAATATGAATAAAGCATCAGGAAACATTTTTTTGATAATTGGAATTCGCAAAATATTCTGTGGGTTCTTTATTATTAATCTTTTATTGCCAGCAATCCTCAAATATGTTTCTTTGACTCTTTTGATGTCCTCCTCATTATATAGAGGCGTTCTTACTAATGGTTCGCCATTTCTATCCCAATGAGAATGCTCAAAATTATTCCACCAAATATAACATTCACATACGCCTGACTTATCTTCTGGAATGTGAAATTTTTCTCTATGTTCTGTGAGTAAACAATTGTCTTTGTGTCCGCCAATAATGCGAGAAATAAGTTTAGTGCCACTACGAGTGCATCCTACAATGAATACTGGCTGATTTATTTTTTGGTTATTCATAAATTAAAATTCTTATTATAATCTTGTTTGACGCGCGAGAACATCAAACAAACGTTTACCTGATTTTCCGTCAACTTTATAACAAAAATACTGCTTAAATTTTTCTCTTTGCGCGCACAAAATATCACGATCTTCCAAATACTGATTAATGCATTCCTTTAAGATAGATACGCTATCAGCTTCAGACGCGGCTTTAAATGACACTACTTCCTTGTAATAATCACTTGTGTACCAGCCAGCCACAGACTCATATTTTGATTTTTTTTCATAGCCCTCAAACTTAATAAGTATTACCGGCTTATCAAGCGCCATAGCATCCGCGGTAAGGGTTGAGGCGGTATTAATAATCATTTCTGAATGATAAATGCAATTTAAAAAATGATCTATTTGTTCACGCGAATAATCCCATTTATCAGAAAAACTAGAAGAAAAATTATGCGTTTTGTCTACTATAATATTGTTTGACTCAAAAAAATCTTTAAATTTCTCGCGATCATTGGTATAGGCAAAATGTGGCCGAACAAAAACTTGGCAATCGCGGACAAGCTCGCGATTGATAATAAAATCCTCTATTACTTTAACTATATTCGGATCAGTTGGCATTAGCTTGCCTTCGGAACCGAAAAAAATAATTTTCTTTTGAGGGTCTAAGCCCACTCGTCTGCAAAATTCCTCGTGCCCTAATAAGCGCGATTTATCAATATAATAATCAAACTGAGGCACGCCGATTATTGTAATTTGATCTTTTGTGTAATCCTGAAGATTAATAGCTTGTTTTTTCATGAATTCATTCCACACAGCAAAATTATCTGCTCTTGCGCCAAAATATCTCTTAGAGAGATTATCCCAACTCTTAACCATTGCAATAGTTGGAATTTTTTCTTTTTGAGCTGCTTTTAAAAGCACTGCTTCTGTATCGTCTATAATGTTAGTAACTAGAACAACGCTTGGGTTATATTTTTTTATGAGTTCTTTATACTCCTCTACTTCATTGCGATTCAAAAATAGATAATCAAATTTCTGGAGAATTTTTCTTAAAATTTTGATTTTTGACAAAGGGTTAAAAATCAATTTAAGCAGTAGATATTTTGGATACCAAAATAAAAAAGGAGTATTTTTATCGCGATCAAAATTATAAGCTCCCATCATTTCAGTCCTGCCATTATAAATTATGTATCTTGATATATTTCCTATTAATTTTCCTAAAAAAGTATCCTTAATAGGAACTAAAGGAATAAAAAAAACATTGTCAGCTTTAAATTCATCTAAAAATCTTTTGTCTGCTGATGCTGTTGTTAAAATAACAACTCTATCAAAATGTTTTTTTACTAATTCGTAAAAATCATTCTGAAGCAAGTTTCGCGCGATAAGGCCTTTTGAAATGGTAATCATTAATACTTTCATATATGCTTATGCCTCCAAAACAAAACCCACTTTACGGTGTAAAAATCCACCCAAATTATAATTAGTAAAAATTTCAACCAAATTATTATCGTTTTTTAGCTGCCTATTTTCCTTTGTATCTGTTTTTATAACAATGCTTTCTATCAGATTAAATCCTGACTTTCTGAAAAAATCTTCTAACTCAAAAAAACGCCATTCATGCTCACCAAGCTCTTTTCTTTTGATAATGATATTCTCATCTAAAAAACTTCTTTTTAAAAAATCTTTACCATAAACCACATTCAACATTCTGTCAATTTCTGAATCTGGGATATTATTATTATGTGCTCTATCTATAATAACCAATTTACCTCCCTTTTTTAGAACTCTTTTACACTCTTTTAGTGTTTTAACAGGGTCTTGTGAATGATGAATTGAATCCCAAGTAACTGCGAAATCCAATGAACTGTCCGGTAATTCTAAATTATTAAAATCACCTACAACAGACACAACTTTATCTACTCTGTTGGATAAAATAGTTTTCTTTATAATTGGATGACAAAGCCGCACAACATTTTCAGCAAACTCAACACAATAAATATCTTTTACATTTTGTTTTTGTGCGATAGTTGAAGAAATACACCCAACCCCTCCCCCAAGATCAATGCCAGACCCAAAAAATGAACCCCATGCTCCTGGAATAAGCTGAAAAGTTCTTTTAATTTGTTCTGGATAAATATAAACATAACGATCAATAATTTCATTAAATCCTTTTTCTACAGAATTCTTTACTAAAAGATCGCGCACAAAAAAACCTTTGTCTTCGTAAGTCGCACTATCTTTTTTCCATTTTATATAATTATTATTCATAAAAAACTAATAAGCCCTATCTTGGTCGCCACCTGCTTTGGTTGTGTACCAATTTTTAATATTATTAACTTTTTTATATTTTAAGCTATGATTTGTCTTTACAACAAAATTAATACTATTATTTTTGCTAGACACAATTGGATTTAAAAGCTTTGGCAATAAATCATAGTCTGCTTTTAAGCAATCTCTGAATCCGCATATTTTAAGATTTTTTAGATGCACATTGCCTGAAAAAAAATAATCAATAAAATTAACTTTCTTGCTTTTGCAAAATTCAATAACCTGCATGAATGTGAATTTTTCTGCATTATCAGTGCTTACAAAATCTATAATCCTTGCAACTCTAAAGTCTTTAGGACCATCGATGCGCACAACTAGGAATGACTTTATGGTATTATTCTTAACTGTGGCAAAAATATTATATTTTATCATTGGATGATTAAAATACCGCCAATTCAGATAATTACAAGATCTATCAACAGTTATAGAATATTTTTTTGCTGTATTTTTAAATAATTGAGACAAACGTTTATCGTATTTTCTCAAACTAATAAATTCCATATTATCTGATTCAATATGAGGTAAAATAGAATCTTTAATTTTAGCATTTTTCTTTTTTATAATCTTTTTAATATTCTCGCTATTAAATACAAAACTATATTTTTTCATATCTTCTTTAACCCATACCATTCCTTTAAAAAGACTCATTGCATGGTCATTAACTCCATGATCTAGACAAATTGGATTAATATTTTCTGCCTTTTGGATTAATAAATATCCTAATCCAAGATTACGCAAATTTTCTTGTATCATTAAATTAGCAAAACTAGTACATTTTACCTTTTTTCCAAAATACAAATAATCCAAAAAAGTCATGCCAAGAATTCCTAGTAAATATTCTTTAGGATTAAAAATTCCTAAAATAGTATAACAATTCTTTGCAGACGGGAAACAGCCAAATTGTAAATCAAGATATTTTTTATTAACTAAAATATGCTTTGTGCCATAATTACGCTTATTAAATTGAATAAGTTTTTTTAGTTCTGTTTTTTTAATAAATCTTATTTTGAAATCCATATATTTATCTGCTTTGTAATATTTTTTATGCAATTAAAATTATCTGGATTAATTTCCAAAATATCAACTTTAAGCTTAAAATTTTTTTCAATAAAATCAATTAACTCAAACATGGTAAAAGAGCTAATAATTCCTTTCTTAACTAAATCATCATTCACGCTTTTAATAGTGTGCCCAGTTTTTGTCTGTAAAAACTTTTTTATATCTGATTCAATTATTTTTAAATTATTTTTTTGAGGCATATTTTTTCTTTAATAATACGCGGTCTATTTTCCCCGTACTGGTCTTTGGTAAATTTTTTATAATAAAAAATTTATGTGGAATCATATATTTTGGAATAATTTTTTCTAAATCTGTTTTTATTTTTTCTTGATTGAGCTGGCTAGACAAAACTACAAAACCCAAAATATGAGTATTTTCTTCTGTATACGCAACAACAACTGCGTCTTTTATGTATGGAATTGAATACATAGCTGCCTCAATTTCACCTAAATCAATTCTGTATCCCATATTCTTTATTTGATGGTCTATCCTACCTAAAAATTCATAATCTGCCTGTTTATTCAGATAAACAAGATCGCCTGTTTTATATACAATTTCCTTTTCCTTATTAAAAGGATTTTGTATAAATGCTTCATCTGTTTTTTCTTTATTGCTCCAATATCCTTGGCTTAAGCATGCTCCACTTATATATAGCTCTCCTTGCTCCCCTTTCTTCACTTTTTTGCCTTTATTAGTTATGGCAAAAATTTCTGCATCAGAGCAAGCCTTTCCAATTGGCACTGGCTTTTTAAGATTTTTTGGAATTTTTTTAATTCTATAAAAACTGCACTGAACTGTTGCTTCAGTCGGACCATACATGTTAATAAACTCCTTTTTAGAAAATGTTTTCATCCATTGCGACAAATATTTTGTTGGAAAAACTTCGCCATTAAAAAATACTTTTTTAACTAACGGAATACGGCTTTTATCTAGAACGCCTGACTTTGCTAAATATGAAAATAAAGAAGGTACTGCGTTTAAGATTGTAATCTTATGGCTTTCAATATACTCCAAAAGCGCTGCTGGAAAAACCGAAAGCTTTTCAGGAATAATTGCTAAAGTTGCTCCTGCCTTAAAGCACGCGCAAATATCAAAGGTTGACAAATCAAAATGGAATGGAGGATGAGACGATAAAATATCTTTTGATGTAATATTTAACTCGCCAACTGACCAGTCCGCGCATTCAATTAAATTTCTATGCGTTATCATAACTCCCTTCGGTTCCCCGGTTGATCCGGAGGTGTAAAAAATATATGCTAAATCTGAGCTAGAATTTTTATATTCATTATGTTCCTTTGGCTGATTTTTAATTTTTTTCTTATCTTTATCAAGATTAATTATTTTTATTGATCTGGGTGCTATTCTAGACGCAATATCTTGTGTATTGTTATCGCATATTAAAACCCTTGGTTTACAGTCTTTAACTATCTTTTTCATTCGCTTTTCGGGAGAAAAAGCATCCAAAGGAACATAAATGCTATCTGCTTTTAAAATACCAAGAATTGATTTAATAGAATTAATTGATTTGTACAAGCAAAAGCATACTCTATCGCCTTGCTTTACGCCATATTTTTTTAACTCGCAAGCAAGCTGATTTGAATAAGAAAGCAAATCCTGATAAGAAATTTTTTCATCATTAAAAACACACGCAATCTTTTTGGGATTCTTATTTGCGGATTTATCAAAATATTTCTGTATAAGATTACTCATATTATTTATACGCTACACAGAATGCAATAGCCGAATCATTAGAATGCGCAATAGATAAAAAATAATTCATTTTTTTACTATTTATAAAAACTTCTGGTTTTCCTGCTTTATTATTAATAATCTCAATATTTGAAATTTTAAATATATTATTTTTTTTAATAGCTTTTAAAACTGACTCTTTAGCGCAGAACTTTCCTGCAAAGCTTGTATATGGATCTGATTTTTGAATGCAGTACTCTATTTCGCGGTCGCTAAAAAATTTTTTATAAAATTCAGTATAATTATGATAATCTTTTTTTCTAAATCTTGCCATATCCTCAATATCAGTGCCAATTCCTAATATTTCCATACAACCTCCTTATTTTTCTGTAATAGCATTAATTTATTATGAAGCATTTCAATTGTATCAGCCTTCAAAACAAGATACCTTGCAATCTTAAAAGGAGAAGTCTGCTTAGTGTTTAATCCAGGCTCTGCGATAAATCCTGCTTTTGCAATTCCTATTTTTCTTAATTCTTGTTCCATATTATCATAATCCTTTTTCTCTCCAAAAGGATATGAAATACTGTCAATTTTAGTATTGAGCTTGTCTTCTAAAATATTTTTTGATTCAACAACTTCTTTATTAAAATTTTGCTTGCTTAAATTAGCAGATCCAATTGAAACATGAGAATGCGTATGTGCACCAATATAATGACCCAAAGAAATAATTTTTTTTATTTGCTCTTTACCAAGATGCATTAATTTAAAAATTTCCGGGTAATCTTTTAATAATTTATTCTTGTAAATACGCATCAATATTCTCTGGGAATCTGTCTGCGACAACTTATACTTAAACATTTTTTTTATCTGAGATATCGTTTCCCATGGATCATCAATACCTTTTGTAAAATGTATGCGATAATCAGAGCATGATAAATTGAAAATAGAAAGCGCAGACTCATATTCTTCCAAAAAAGAAAAAATACCATACCGAGCAATGGTGTAATGTAGAATTGTAGAGTTTATAGGAACTTTTTCCGTAATTAAACAAGAAGGAATAAAAAATAAAGCTTTTATCCCCTTCTTGGCTAAAATATCCGATGCTTGAGCATGTTCAGCTAACCCATCATCAAACGTTAATAAAACATTTGGTTTGCCAGACGGAAATTTCTGGTTATTCTCATGAAAATTCATCACATCTGCAAAACTTACAATATTAAAACTATCTTGAAGCATGCTTAAATGATCCTCAAAGTCATCCCATAAAGTGCCCAAAATACGCGGAAATAAATCTTTATCTGCCCTATTTCTTAAATAATGGTAGCAAAGAACAAGATAAGTATTAGAAGTGTTATTTAGCTTATTCATAGCAAGAATACTTCTATACAATATCCTTAATTTTCTCTTGATCTATATGCTCATCTGATGAATATCGATTAAGTTTTTCAATTTTTTTAAACCCAGCATAATTAGGCAATTCATGCTTAAACCCATATAACTCAAGGAATCGAGGAACAAAAATATACATGTTATCATCCTCAAGCATGTAATTCACCTTATCATTGTCGTCTATCAATTCTTCATGCATCTTTTCACCTACTCTGTCACCGCTGATTTTTATACCGATATTTTTTCCATTATAATGTTTATTAATAAAAATTTTTGACAGTTCACCAATACTGATAGCCGGCATTTTAAAAACAAAAATCTCCCCAGACTGCGCAAGCTCCACAGCTCTCAGCACCAAATAAGAGGCCTGCTTAATAGACATCATAAAACGCGTCATCCCTGGATTTGTTACAGTAATTTTTTCTCCAGAATCTGCCTGCTTCTTCCAAAGAGGCAGTACGCTGCCACGAGCCCATGCCACATTCCCAAAACGCACGCATGCAAATCTAGTAATTGACTTTCCTGATGTCCAATTAGCGTTTATAAACATTTTTTCCATCATTAATTTAGAAGTTCCCATTACATTTGTCGGGTATACTGCTTTATCCGTGGAAATGGCAATGACCTTTTTTACTTGATTTTTTATGCTTGCGTCAATTAGATTTTGACTTCCAATAATATTGGTTTTAACTGCTTCAAATGGGTTGTACTCACAAAGTGGCACTTGTTTCATTGCCGCGGCATGTAAAACAATATCCACTTCTTTAAATGCATATTCAATCCGATCGCGATCCCTAATGTCGCCTATAAGAAGTCGTAAATTCTTTGGAGATTTAAGGCGCTCTAAGAGTTCATATTGCTTTCCTTCCTCCCGAGAAAGAATTCGAATCTGCTTCGGATGAAATGCTAATAATTGCTCTACTAATTCAGATCCAATAGTACCCGTGCCTCCGGTGATTAAAATAACCTTATCTTTAAATTCTTGGTTCATACGTATAATATTAAATATTAATATGTAATAACTTTTTGAATTGATGGCAAAACTTTTGTTTCCATAACCTTTATAACTTTGCGTGCTGTATCTCCATTATCATAAGGATTAATGCAAGATTCTAACATTTTTAAATATCTTTTGTCAAACAATGATTTTTCAATAGCATTGACAATTTTTTTCTTATTGTTTGGCACATTTATCACATTATTACCTTGCTCTCTAAGTTGCTGGCGCGTGCCTATATTAACCGTTGGCAATTTAAATGATGGAGCCTCATGTATTCCAGCTGAAGAATTGCCCACTAACACGCTCGCATGTTTAAGAATTCGCAAAAAATCTTCGTATACTATATGAGGCATTACGGAAATTCCTGATTTATTAAGATTCGCAATAATACGTTTCCCTCCGGCATCGTTATTAGAATAGATAGCAAAAGCTTGAGTTTGGTATTTTTTATTAACCTCGCAAACAGCATTTATAGTCTGACTTATTTGATCAACAACAGAATCAACTTCTGTAGTTACTGGATGCTGCAAAAGAACAATTAACTTCTTATTAGGATTAATTCCATATTTTTTAAATATAGCATTACGGCTTGGATAAGTAATTGATTTTATAGTGTCCAAACTCGGGCTTCCAACATTATATACGTCTTCCTCTTTTTCCCCGAGCATTATTACGCGTTTCCTACTTTCCTCAGTTGCAACAAAATGTATATGTGAAAATTTTGTGCATGCATGACGAATTACCTCATCTATTGTTCCAGATCTCTCTCCTCCTTGAATATGCATAACATGGATATTCATGTGCATAGCAGCAATAGAGGCAGCTAAATGAGCCCCTAAATCAAAACCGCAAAATACTATATCTGGCTTCAATTCTTTATACACAGACGGCAATTCAGAAAGTATTTTCCCCATTGCAACAACCATAGCAGCACCATCATCTTTATCGCTAGATTTGAACATTGGAATTTTAGCATTTATCTTGAATCCATCATTCTGAATAACCTTCTTGGTTTCGCCAAAATCTTTAAGCAAATGCATTCCAGTTACTACCAAGTACATCTCAAGTTTTTTGCTTTTCTGCACTGCTTTCATAATGGGTTTTAAGCGGCTATAATCCGCTCTTCTTTCAGTTATAAACAAAATTTTTCGTTTTTTATTCATCATATCAAATAATATTTATCTTTTTAATCTGCGCGCCAGAATCAAGATCGTGTTTTGATCTCTTTCCAAGCACCTTATTATAATCAACTGCTTTAATCTCTCCAGTGCCTGGACGCTTGACCCAGATATTCTTTTTAGTAAACGCTTCACCTTTCTTAATTGGTGCGATTGCGACTACACATGCATAAGCAAAATCAATTACATCCTTTTCCTCTTTTAAGATACCTTTCTTTTCCAACATTGCCTCATGAATTGCATTAGATCCAACAATAAGATCCTTAAGCTCTTTGGGATCAATTGAAATTCCAATATCAGGCCCTGGCCATGCCTTAGAATGGGTAAAATGTTTTTCTAAAATTGAAGCGCCTAAAGACACAGCGCCAAAACAAGTATAATTACCAATTGAATGATCAGATAATCCCACAACTGCGCCTGGAAATTGCTTTTGCAGCTTAACAATAAATCGAAGCCTAACCTTATTGTATGGAGTAGGATACATTGATGTACAATGCAAAAGTGAAAATTTAACTTTTTTCTTTTGCAAAATTGCAACACTCTTTTTAATACTCGAAATATCATTCATTCCAGTTGATAATATAATAGGCCTGCCAAAAGAAGAAATATGCTCAATAAGCGGATAATTATTACACTCTCCTGATCCAATTTTATATGCCTTCACATTCATGTGGCGTAATCGATCTGCTCCTGCTCGAGAAAATGGCGTAGCAAGATAAATCATACCAAGATTTTCTACGTATTTTTTTAGTTCTAAATCCTGCTTTTCAGAAAATGAACATCGCTTCATAATATCCCAAATAGACTCTTTTGTGTGGCTTGGTATAATATTTTTTGCAATATCAACCATTTCATCTTCAATCACATGTATTTGAAACTTAACGCATTCAGCGCCAGCTTTAGCGGCATCGCGAACCATTTGTTTCGCTTTTTTTATACTTCCTTCATGGTTAATGCCGATTTCTGCAATCACAAAAGGGCTATATGTATCTCCTATTTTTCTTTTTCCTATTTTAAATTTACTCATATATTAATACTTAAAAAATATTCTGCTAAATCAATATCATGCTTATCGTTAATATCAATAGACTCTGCGCGATCCTTAATAATAAAAGGTAAAATCCTTGTGCCGTATAATGATTGTTCTTTAAGGATTCTGCCTGGCTTAAATAGAAAAACAGTTCCGCACTCTTGATATATCTCTTTTAGCTGCTGCCTTTGCATATTCATTTTGTTATATGGCATATATCGACCTTTTAAAATATTGCCTAATTTCGGCTCAAGAACATGAACTGATGTTAGTGAATCAAATTTGTCTGAATTATCTACAAACTCAGAAATTGCTTTATCTACAGTAGCTATTTTGCGCAATGGGCTTGTTGGCTGCAGAAGGACAACAAAATCCGGCTTATATGTATCTAAATCATAAAGATATAATAAAGCGTGTCTAATACATTGATCCATTTTTGAAGCATCCTGCGCAAATTCTTTTGGACGATGAATAAGCTCAGCGCCATAATCTTCTGCAACAGACAATATGACTGGACTATCGCTTGTAACCACGATTTTATCAATATAGCGAGATTTCTGTGCTTGTGCGATAGTATGCCCAATAAGGGGCTTATTAGCTAATTTAATAATATTCTTATTAGGAATGCTTTTTGATCCTCCACGGGCAGGAATAATAGCTAAAATGTTCTTATTTTTATACATATTTATATACCTTTTTGAATGCTATTAATTTTATCTACAATTCTTTGGGATGATTTTCCATCTACTTTATAACATAGTTTCTTAATTAAATTAGCCCTTTCTGTTCTTTGTTTTTCTGGATGCAATAAATATTCATTAATATGAGTTTTAAGCTGATCTGAATTAAAAGAAAGCGCTGTAGCATTTTCAGAAAGAACCCACTGATAATGATCTGCCCCATATTGATACGGAAAGGTAACGTCTTCTCCGCCTTGAAAAGAACATCCAAATGCTGGATTAACTACTGGCCGATCAACGCAAGAGGCATCTAAAGATAATGTTGATCCTATGTTTATCATTATATCACAATGAGCAACAGAATTAGTGAAATCAATTGTATCTTTAACAGTTGGATCCCAATTGTCGCTAAATGCGTTAGCAATTTTATAATCATCAATTGCTACCTCTTTTTTGCCTCGCAGTTCTTTAAATACATCATCCTGCACATTACTGAAATGTTGACGCAAGAATAATTGGCACGGTGTTACTAATTCGCCTTTTTCTATCCATTTGTATATAAGTTCAGCAATCACGTGGTCGTGCGCTGCCCATATTCCAGCTGAACCGAAAAATATAATTTTCTTATTAGGATCTAACCCTTTACTATTCCAGTGTTTAGTCCTATCTTTAATAATTTCCTGTTTGCAATACCAGTCAAACTGCGGCATACCAATAACAAATATCTTATCTTTTTCAATATGCTGATTCTTGTATGATAAATCTTTAGCCAAAGTATTATGAACTAAAAAGTAATCTGGAATAAAACGAAAATATCCATTCATTATGTTATCCCATGTTTTTGGCATTGCAATGGTATTAATATGCCGTCTTTTTGCTTCTTTCATAAACGCAATGTCCAAAGAAGACACAACTGAAGTCCCAAAAATAATATCTGGCTTATATTTTTTAAAATATTGCTGTATATTATAATTCTTTTCAGTAAATATATTTTCCTCAATAAAACGGTATATAAATTTAATAAAAGGGATTCTACTTAGCATTTCCATGTATAATTTTTGTGCTTGCGCCACAAAAGAAGATTTCTTGGGTAAAAATCCTTTCCTGAACTTCTGCCTATCTTTATTGCCTTGCCTAAAATCAATTAAAATTTTTGTAGTGCTTGTAGCAAGTAAATATTTTCTAAAACGCAAAAAAAGCCTATGCATACGGCTTGCATTAGTTCGTTCGGAATGCATAATTACGCACTCATCAGCAAACTCCTCGCGCAAACGAGCAGAAATCTCGTTTACTTCAAAAAATATTACCACCCGCCAACCAGATTTTTTAAGCAACTCAAGCGTGCCAGACCGCAGAATATTTCGAATAATAAACGATCGAGCAATAGTGATAAAAATTGTTTTCTGTATATGTTCTGTGGTATTTTTAAAAACAAAATAATAGTTTTTATTATCTTCATCTTTTTTTATAAATCCGCATTTTTTAAATAATGTAACAGAAGGAATATTATCTTTTTTAATTTCAGCAAAAATTTCTTTACTAAGATTAGATTTTGCTAATGCCTCGCGCAAAAGCCTACTACCCATCCCTTTGCCACGAAACTCAGGATCTAAAGCAATAGAAATAATATAATTATCTTTGCCATCATCAAAATCCAAACGACAATATCCAATAACTAAATCTTTATCATTAAGCATTACAAAACAATAATTATCTTGTTCTGAAAAATATTTCTTCTCAAACCACAAATCATGGCTTTCAAAAGTAATAATTTCAGAATTTAACGAATGCTTGCGAGAAATCGGATGATTGCGTATTTCCCATATTCTCTTTGAATCTTTTTTCTCAACTGGACGAATTGTTGTATTATTCTTTTCCATAAAATTAAGATACTAAGCTTTTTTTAAGTGGAGTGCCAGAACTGATATTGCGCTTTGCTTTTTTGCCTAATACTTGTTCATAATATTTTGGTTCTAAACCATGCCCAGGGCGTATTACACGCACGTTTTCTTTGGTAAATTTTTCTGACTTTTTAATGTCTCGGACAACAAAGATAGATTTCTTGAAAACAATATTTTCTGATTCCTTTTTGATAATTTTATATATAGGATTTCCAATTGCTTGCTCTGTATCGCGGATTGCGCTAACCATTTCAAAGAGCTCTTTTGGCTCAAGCGAAAAAGAAGCATCTGGGCCTTTATCTGATCTTTTGAGTGTAACATGCTTTTCTATTATTGATGATTCTAAAGCAACGGCAACAATAGATGATGTATAACCAAGAGTGTGATCAGAAAGCCCAGAAATTACATTGAACTTTTTTTTAATATCTGCAATAGTTGCCAGATTCATATCTTTTGCCTGGGCTGGGTATGAACTTACGCAATGCAGTACTGCTATTTGCTTGCACCCATTTAATCTTAGAATTTTAATTGCTAATTTTATTTCTTCTATAGAAGCCATTCCCCTGGACATAATAACTGGTTTTTTTGTTTTTCCTATTCTCTTTAACAAAGGAATATCCCCTATCTCAAAAGAAGCAACTTTGTATAGCTTAACATTCATTTTTTCCAAAAAATCAACCGCAGTATGGTCAAAAGGAGTAGAAAAAAATATAAGGCCTTTTTGTTCTGCGTATTTTTTTAATTTTAATTGCCACTGCCATGGAGTATACGCTTGACTGTATAACTGATATAGTGTTTTTCCAGACCATGTCCCAGTTTTAATCTTAAAGTATTTTTTATCAGAATCAATGGTTAAAGTATCAGCAGTATAGGTCTGAAGTTTTATTGCATCCACGCCTGCCTTGGCAGCTACGTCTATTATCTTTTTAGCGCGCACAAACGATCTGTTATGATTGCCTGACATTTCAGAAACAATAAAACAAGGATGGCCTGGACCGATTTTTCTGATTCCTTTTGGTGTTTTAATGCTGATATATTCCATAATTATTTTAGATTATATTTGCCAGACTTAATATCTTTTACGCCATTTTCTTCCATTGATATTCTATTTTTCATTTGCTCGTGTGCATATGCTTTATCAATTTTTTCTTTCCACTTGTCAGGATCACTCTCAATTAAAATTTCTTCAGCTGAAATTAATTCTATTTTTCTTTGTTCTAATAGTTCACAAAGTTCATCATCTTTCTCAATCATTGCCTTAATGCGAGGCAAGTGATAACGATTTGACAAAATAGACGCATGAGACAAATTTTCTTTATTTATAATCTCTTTTAATTTCTGAAGCTGCTGCCAAGTATTTACAGATTTATCTTCTTTAAAAATTTTATTTTTAGGGATTCCTAATTCTATAAGCTCTTTTTTTATCAATTCTGCCACAGTTGGCGCATCTTGAATATTTTTATACATGCCTTTACTGCCTGAAGGAATAAGTAATAAATCTGGGTTATTTTTGTATAAAAGATAAGCTGCTTCCACACGCAATCTATCCCCTAAAGTCCCAAGTTTAGTTCCTTCATCTAAATTAGTGGTGCGCCAAACTACATTATCTTTAACCATTCCCCCGCCTAAAATATAAATTGCTTTTTTATTATCCATAAATAATTACTTAATCTTCTTGTATTGGGCTTCTTTAAAATCTTCTGGCTCATCAATATCAATATTTTCTCCTTCTTCCATTATCAAAAATTCTATATTATCCTCATCAATAACTTTATTCATATCCATTAAAACATTATAGCGATTAAAGTATATTGCTCCGTCTTCACGATAGAGTGGCTCAAACTGCTGTCGATTAACTCGCTCTTTTGGGTATAAAACAGAATATTTTCCATCATGCTTTGACCAAAATTGGCCAGAATCTTTAACCACGCTAATCACAGTATTGCATTTTGTATTCTCAAATAAATCTAAAGATTCATTAATTCTTTCTTTTTTTAAAAATGGAGCAGTAGGATACAGCAAAAGCACAATATCTGGCTTATGATTTTCTTTTTCAGATAAATGTTTTAGACAGTGTTGCAAAACAGGCAATGTTGCAACTTCATCAGTGGCAAGTTCTGGAGGCCTTTTGAAAAGAGCTTCAGCTCCATGCTTTTTAGCAATTTCCATTATTTCATCATCATCAGTTGAAATTATAACTCTATCAATTCTATCAACTGATTTTGCTAAATCTACTGGCCAAGCAACAAGCGACTTGCCGTGCAAAGGAAGAACATTTTTGCGCGGAATTGATTTTGAACCACCTCTGGCAATTATAATCGCGATAACTTTTTCTCCTGTTTTTAACATAAATATAAATTAAACTTTTCTTATTTTAAATACATCTTGTATTGGAGCGCCTCTTAATGCTTGTTTTAATTTTGATTTGTCTAAAAGCTGTCTCAAATCTTTGAATATAATATCATAAGCATTAAGTAATTTACTGATGTCAATTTTTGTGTGCGAATAGCTTATATTATGCTGTCCATACCATAAAAATCCTTTTTGCAGAAGCTCTTGCTGAATGTATGTCTTTACTTCTAAATCAGAATATTGATTAATTCTCTCAAAATGAAATACTTGCCAGCATGGCTTGCCTAAAATTTGGATATACTTATCTAGCTTATTTATCTTGAGAAGATTATTCGTCTTATCCTGCAAATATTTTCCTTTTTTCCAAATATCTTGAATAATTTTTTTATTTTCCATTTCTTTAATTGTAGCGATTGAGGCAGCCAAAGATAAAGATTCTCCGCCAAATGTAGATGATATAAATAAATCTTCAATTACTTTCATGTATTTCTTTTTACCCACTAACGCGGAAATAGGCATTCCATTTGCCATTGCTTTGCCAAAAGTTGCTAAATCAGGAATAACATTAAATAATTTTTGCGCGCCACCCATACTAAATCTAAAACCAGTGATTACTTCATCAAATATCAATAACGCGCCATTTTTATGGGACAAACTCTTTACTGCTTCTAAAAACCCTTTTTTTGGCTCATAGTAACTCATTGGTTCCATTATAACTGCTGCTACTTTATTTTTATTCTGTTTGAATATTTTTTCTAAAGATTTAATATTATTATACTCAAATGTATGAATAAGTTTTTGGGTTGATTTTGGAACGCCCTTATTTCTTGCTGTTGCGCCAATATACCAATCATGCCATCCATGATGTCCACAATGCGCGATATGATCCCGATTAGCGCAAGCGCGAGCCACGCGAACAGCCGCAGATGTCGCATCTGATCCATTCTTGCCAAAACGAACCATCTCAGCGCATGGGATATGTTTAATTAAAAGCTTGGATAATTCATATTCTAATTCAGAAGCCAAGGAAAAAGTAATTCCCTTTTTTAACTGCTTCAAAATTGCCTTGTCAACTGATCCATAAGCATATCCAAGAGATACTGCTGTCATGCTATTTATCATATCAATATATTCGTTTCTATCAATATCCCAGACATGAGATCCTTTTGCGCGATCTATAAATAAAGGGGCTTGTCCTTTAACATACAAAAAATAGCTTTTGCTTGAAGTTTGTGTCGCTAAAGGAATGACATTTAGCGCTTTTTTCAATAATTGATTAGTTTTAGTGAATTTTCTATTCATATAATTATATTGGCAAATTTGATATATTTTTTATTCTTATAATATCCTTGAAAGGCAAAATGCATACATCTGCTTTCCCAGGAAGATAGCTTATAACTTTTTTGCCACACATAAGAGCAACCACAAGAGCCATGCTTTTCATTCCAATAACTAATTTCGCTCTTACTAAATCCTTTGTTCTGCTTTTGCTTTGCTTTTGGATAGTAATCTTATTTTTATATTTTTTTATTAATGCGTCATACTTATCTTTCTTTTCTTTTGGATGATACGCAATAACCAGATGATGCGCGTTATTATCTTCTGAAACACGATTAAAAATGTTTTCTAAAATAACATGCTCATCAGATAATTTATTAGAGCTTCGCGCTGTGCCTAATGGCTCGCTCATAAATAAAATATTTTGTGGCTTTAATTTAAATTTTCTTTTTTCTTTATTATATTCGCGCTTAATTTCTTTTAAATATAAATTTTTGACTAATTTTATTTTTGTTTTTTTAAACAATTTTTTTGCTAATATTAACGCGTAATTATCCGCGACCCATAGTTCGTCTGGAATATTTTTTTGCCAGTTTTTACTTGGATAGCCAAATCTCTCTTTATAATTAATCCAATGATCCAAATATGCGATACTTTTAATTCCAGTTGATTTAGCTTTTTTAATAAAAACACTCTCTAATTTTGATGATTCGCCACTTGTACCGCATAAAACCATTTGAAAGTAATCTTCTTTATTTAAAAGAGCATTTGCTTCGGGTTTATAAATCATGACGCGCGACAGACCTTTTCTTTTAAAGATTTTTTCAGCGGGACCAATAGCCACACATTTAAAAGAATACTCTGATATGTTCTTTTTTACATACGCGGAAACAACTTCAGCGCCACCAGCGTCATGACAAACTACAAGAATATTGCGCTTTGCATTTTTACAAACTTTTTTAAATGCTTTTATAACATCATCCAAATCTCTTCTGCTCATTGAAGGACGCATAAACTCATGTATGCATAGTTTTTCTTTATGCATTTTCTCCACAACAGGGCATAATCCTTTTTTCTTGTTAAAAACAGGTAGTAAATATAATGGCTCTATATATCCGGCACTTATTAAAGCACCTTCTCTCTCGCGAAGCTTTGATGCTGGCAACTCTGAGCGGATTGCTTTAACAAATTTTTCTCTGCTCATTCCAACTTCATTTTCATTATAGAAAAACGGTTGCTGATAATACACATGCGTGCAATTATCCCGAACTTTTGCAGTTCTGATTCCTGGAATTTTATTAAGTTCTTTCGCGAGATACTCGCTATTCTGGATTCTTTGTTTATTGAGCTTGGACAATTTTTTAAGCTGTTCCCTTCCTATTGCTGCTTGAATTTCTGTTAACCTATAATTTTGACCAATTATATCAAACTCCTTAATAGCGCCCTTGCCTTTAACCACAGATTCTGCATGATTGCGGATTAATTGCACTCTTTCCGCGATTTTATCATCATTGGTCACAACAACACCTCCTTCTCCAGTATGTATATGCTTATGATAATTCAAAGAAAATATCCCGACATCTCCTAGAGTGCCAGCGAATTTATTCTTGTATTTGGCTCCAGGCGCCTGAGCGCAATCTTCTATAATTTTAAGATTATGCTTCTTTGCTATTGCTCTAATCGCATCCGCGTCAAATGGTTGTCCAAATAAATCAACAGCAATAATTGCTTTGGTTTTTTTAGTTATCTTTTTCTCAACTGACTTAGGATCAATACAAAAATATTCTTTATCAATATCAGCAAAAATCGGCTTTGCGCCATACCACATTGGCGCGACAGCTGATGCGGACATTGTGTAAGGAGACACGATTACTTCGTCTCCTGATTTTATTTTGATTGCGCCAATCGCGCATATAAGTCCTGATGTGCAGGAATTTAGAACAATAGCATGCTTTACTTTAAAATACTTAGCCCATTCTTTTTCAAACTTGCGGACTTCTGGGCCACCAAAAAAATCATCGTCCCAGCATCCTAGATATTGAGACAGTACACCAGAATCAAGCACTCTATTGACTGCCTTTTTTTCTTCCGTTCCAATTGTATTATAAGCTTCAAACAGCTTTTTTCTTATTGGCATATTATTTTAATAATTTCTCGCATGTCTCTTGCGTCTGCAAAGCGTCAATCGCTCCGCAGATCAAATCTTCTTTTTTATCTAAAAACGCAACAATATTTTTTATAAGATTAGGCAGGGCAGACAATAATTGTGTTTTAATCTGTTTTGGCTCTGATAAAGATTTAAATCCCTTGAATATTGGATCATCTGATATTGTCTGAATCTGTGCCTTAAAACCAAAATCATAATATCTGAATCTCGCTTTTTCAAATAAAATATCAAATTCAATAATTGGATAATTATTGTCATTAACTCCTGTAATAAAAAACTGCGGACATCGCGCGAAAGACATTTTCGCTGAAACTGTCTTATCTTTATTGCTATAATCAATTATTGATGCAAGTGCTTTTATGCTTTTGATGCCTCCAAATAAAAAGTGCGCCAAATCAATAATATGAGATCCATTATGCAGAATTCCTTTAGTATAAATCGCGCTCGCAGACTGGATACTGCCGTATTTCTTTTTTAAAATATCTTTCTGGATCTTTTGTATTACTTCATCAAATCTGCGCGAATAATTTATCATTAATGATATACCATGCTTTTTGTACAAAGAAATAATCTTTTTTGTGTCAGACAAATTCTGAGTGAGTGGTTTTTCACAGATAACAATTTTCGGACGATATTTGGCAACATACTTTAAGCTCTTGTAATGATCTTTGTCTGGCGTACAAATACTCACAATATCAGGCCTTGCTTCTTGCATCATTTTATCCAAATTATCATATGCTTTACAATTCCACTTTTTTGCTGCTTCTTTTGCAATATTAAAATTAATATCATAAATACCAAATAATTCAGTTTGAGGATTTTTTATGTATGCATGAGCATGCGTTAAAATCTGTCTACTTTTAGGATCATAAAAACCAGAAGCGATTCTGCCTGCGCCTATTATAACTGATATATATTTGTTAGTGATTTTATTCATAAATTATCTCTTAACGCAATATTTCAAAACACTCTCAGCCTCTGTAATATTATTCATAGGATTCCTGCGATCATTTACACTTTTTAAAAAATAATCAATCTCATGCACATACATTGCGTTTGTATTATATTTTTTTACAGACAATAATTTTTTGCTTTTATTATAACTATGCAACCACACTATATTCTCGTTAAAATCCCATTCAATTACGCCTTTACTGCCGACGATCTTGCATGTGCGTGAATATTTTTTTTGGAGATAGTCGCATCGAACAGATCCTAAGACATTATTCTTAAACTCAAAAGATGCAACACAATTATCTTCTATGGACAAATTAAACGCACCAGAATTATTACATACAAAAAAAGATTTCTTAACTCCAAAAAAATCATTCAACCAAAACAACAAATCAAATTCATGAATATCATCTAAAATAATTCCTCCTCCATAATTTTTGCCAGCTGCATAGCTTTTTTTATAGTCCTTTACTGAACGCCAGTTAGTCAAATTTTCCCCAAATTCATGGTAAATGCTGTATACTTTTCCTAATTTTTTGGACTTAAGATATTTTTTTATAAATGAAAGGCACGGATGAAATCTCATATTGCAACCTATCATAGCGACAAGTTTTTTTTGCGCGCATATTTTTTTTAAATCTTTTATACTGCGCAAACTGCTTGACAAGGGCTTTTCAATAAATATATCGCATCCAGCTTTAGCGCATTGCAGAGCTGTTTTTATATGCAAATGCGTAGGATTACACACAAATGCAATATCAAATTGATCTAAAATTTTCTTATTAAAATTTTCTACAAACTTGACTTCAAGTTTTTTTAATTTAACTTTATCAACATCATAAACACTGATATTTTTATATCCCAAAGAAAGCAAATTTTTATAATGCCTTTGGCCTATTTTTCCAAACCCTATTATTAAAATTTTTTCTTTTTTATTTAGCATAAAAACTTTTTATTGCCTCGCATACTGTTTTAATCTGGACATTATAGAATCCAGGATACAAAGGAATCGTAATTGCTGATTTATGATATTCTTCCATATTCGCACATTTAATTTTGGCATATCCTAATTTTTTATAATAAGGATACTTATACACAGCAGGATAATGAAAGTTGACCCCAATTCCAAATTTTATTAAATGCTTATATAAAGGCAAGCGATCTTTTGCTTTTTTTGCTCTAATAACATAAATATGCCAACCAGAATAATTATCATCTATTTCTTTTGGAAGTATTATATCATCCACATTTTTTAATGCTTGCTGATATTTCCTAGCAATCATCCTGCGCATTCTGATAAGCTTATCCAATTTTTTCATCTGGCTTAACCCAAGAGCTGCTTGCAGTTCTGTTAATCTATAATTATATCCAAGCTCTAGCATTACATTAAATCCATTCTTATCTTTTTGAATTCCATGGCTTCGCAGCAAAACAAGCATATCATATAATTTCTTGCTATTTGTCAATATTGCTCCGCCTTCGGCAGTTGTTATCGCTTTTATTGCGTGAAAGCTGAATACTGTCATATCTGAATACTTACAAGATCCAATTTTATCATTCTCATATTTAGATCCCAAAGCATGGCAGGCATCTTCAATAACCAACAGTCGGTGCTTTTTTGCGATTGACTGTATATAACGCATATCGCATGGCTGTCCGGCAAAATGCACAGGTACAATTGCTTTTGTTTTTTTTGTTACTAATTTTTCAATTTTGTTTTCGTCAATATTATAGGTATCCATTCTAATATCGCAAAACTTCGGGCGCGCGCCGCATACTAAAACCATATTTGAAGTCGCTACAAACGTATTAGGTGTAGTGATAACTTCATCATTTTTAGACAACCCAATTGCCATATACGCCAAATGAAGAGCCGTGGTTCCATTTGAAACAGCAACTGCGTATTTTGCGCCGCAATACTTTGCCAACTCCTTTTCAAATAAAATTACTTTTGGACCTTGAGTAAGCCAATCTGAACGTATCGCGCCAACAACTGACGCAATATCATTATTATCTATATGTTGTTTGGCATATGGAATCATAATCAGATATTTAATATTTTCAGTAGATCTTCTTTAGTAAGCTGATTCGTATTCTCATTGCTCCGAAAAGAAAAACCTTTAGGCAATTTTTTGCCTTCAATGGTATATTTATTAAATTTATCTATTGCAATGGTGTCATACCTGTCTGGCAAGGCAACAAAATAATCCTTATATTCCACTGTGCGCCTTGCTTCTTCTTCTGTTAAAAGAACCTCATGCATTTTTTCCCCAGGACGTATGCCTATAATATTTTTTTCTGCTTTAGGAACAATAGCAGATATAAGGTCTCCAACGCTCATGCTTGGTATTTTTTTTGGTATAAATATCTCTCCACCAACCATGTTTTCAAATGCGAAAGTGACCAATTTAAAACTCTGCGCAAGCGTCAGCCAAAATCTGGTCATATTCTCGTCAGTAATACTTACTTGCTTCATGTCTCTATTTTTAATAAGCATTTCAATAATGCTTCCGCGACTTGCTATAACATTTCCATATCGCACACAGCTGAATCGAGTATGCCCGGCAGCATAAAAATTGCCAGCCACGAAAAGCTTTTCAGCGCACTGCTTAGTTGAGCCATATAAATTAATCGGATGCACGGCTTTATCAGTAGAAACCAGCAAAACTTTCTCAACATTCAAATCAATTGCCGCGTTGATAACATTCTCACTGCCTAGTATATTGGTTTTAACCGCCTCAAAAGGATTGTATTCTAAAGTTGGAACTTGCTTTAGCGCGGCAGCATGAACAACAATATTAACTTCATAAAAAGCTCTTTTTAGACGCTCTAGATCTCTTACATCTCCAAGAAAAAATCGAAGACGATTATCCTGGATTTCTCTATTCATCTCTGATTGCTTAAGTTCATCTCTGCTGAATACAATCACTTTTTTTGCGTCTGAATATTTAAGCAAAAACTTAATAAAATTCTTTCCAAAAGATCCTGTTCCTCCTGTCACTAATATAGTTTTTCCATTATATACGTCCATACATTTTTTTAATAATCAATTTATAATTGCTTTATATAAAGCATTAGTAATATTTAAAATATTTTCTTTCTTTGTTATTTCTTTATTTTCCGTATAATCGCGGGATTTATAATTTTTCGCTTTTATAGACATAATGTCAACCACTTTTAAATAATTTATCACGCGTTGCTGATTGACTGTGTATCCTTGCTTAATTTTTTCTAGTGCATCTTTGCATTCTTCAAGATTTGAAATCCTAAATACTCCTTCGCAATGCATGTACCATATATACCCAAAAATCAAAACTGGTTTTGAACGCAGGATTGCTTCTAATCCAGATGTTCCTGTTGTGGTTGCGACTGCCTGTGCGTTCTTTATTAGCTCAAAAGGATGCGTTTGTGCAGGAATAAGTTGTACATTTTTGTTGTGCATAATTCTATCATAATACCCAGCATATCGATATAAACGCGATTCAGTATGATGCGGATACCATTGTGGAATATGCTCTTTTACATAGAGCATCCATCCCTGAGGCAACGCTGCTGAAATAATATCAACCATAAGAGCCTGATCATCAAACACGCCTCCCATGGGGCAGGTGGTCTGCTCTGGCTGATATGCCAAAGGAAGATATATATATTTTTTGCCATAATCAGGCTCGGACTGCAATTTAAAATATTCTTTTTTCCGATCATTATTCATTCTGCTCCATTTTCGATTCATTGCTGTCAATGTAAAACCAGTAAAATCCTTATTATAATAATGAGTCTTTCTTTTTGAAAAAAGCATGCTTATATATGATTTTGCAACTTTAAAAAATGTAAAATGATATATATGTCGAAAAACAGCAATAATACTTGGCACACGGAACGGCATTTTATTATTGCGAGTCAAATGGTGCGCATAACTGCCATCCCGCAATTGCGCCGGCTTTTTTGTGTGTTTCTGGTTATTATAATAATTTCTTAAATCAGGGCTTAAATTTTCTAGATTGCATTTTTCGTCTCTCGTTTTTGCATATTCTTGCGCAAGTTGATTATACCCGTCAACATAATCGCCTAACAACAAAGTTCGGCTATCGATAACCAGACGCTCAAGAATTATTATCTTAATTTTAAAAATCTTAGCTAACCCATACAGCACTATAGAAGTAGCAGAATGAGGAACCGCGACAAAAATAATCACATCTGGCTTTAATTTCTGGATCATGCCATGCCAAAATTTAATATAGCCATAATACATATCTCTCTGTTTTATAAAATGAGATTCATCATAATCTGCGCGCTGGATCATAGATAAAGCATGCCATCCATACTGATGCATTTTTTCAATAATTTCTTTACTGAGTGGCTCAAATTCAGACGTATCTATGCCGTGCGGCGGAATATTTTTTATAGCGTCAAAAGCATGCCGAAAAATTGTCTTTTCAAATCCTTTTTTAGTATTAGAAAGAGCGTCAAAATCATCGCGGTATCCTTCCCAATAAACAATATCAATTCCTTTCTCCTTTAAATTCTTGACCACGTCAATCAATACTGATGTTGAAAAATTAATTATAAAAGCTTTTTTCATACAGTTACTTTTTTTATATTATTCAACTTATAAAAATAAGATTTTTTATTTGACAGAAGGTCGCACGGCCTTCCTTGCTCCGCAATTTTTCCATTTTCAAGAATAATAAGCTTGTCTGCATTCATAACCGTAGAGAGCCGATGCGCTACCACCAAAACAGTTACCTTGCCATGCAAATTCTCAATAACTTCCTGAATTTTCG
>Ga0210057_1001510_pt1 | contig 35081 bp, 36 predicted proteins | sample CryGeyCG2114_010_2_FD_183968 | JGI IMG/M metagenome (GOLD analysis project Ga0210057, IMG submission 183968) | Groundwater microbial communities from aquifer - Crystal Geyser CG10_big_fil_rev_8/21/14_0.10 (SPAdes) (version 2) | ecosystem: Environmental > Aquatic > Deep subsurface > Groundwater ... | reverse complement strand
AAATATTCAATCAAAAATGGAATCGAAGAAGTTGCTGATTTAGTCTTAAATAACCGGGTCAAAGATTTTACCAATCCTCGTTATTCTAATCAAATTTTCTTAAAAGATATTCTTAATAAAAAATAAAGTTGATTAGTCTTTGAACCAATAATAGACTTTTTTAGCTATAATTTTAAAACGATTTCTTTTGTGAAATGGACCTATAGTTTTAACAGCCCACATCGCTCCATAAGATTGATCTATTTTTTGATGCAGATTATTTTGAGTATGGAATTCCTCAGATATAAAAAACTCCCAAGTATCCCCAAAATCTTCGGGTAACCACCCCAGATCGATGTTCCTGCCAAGTAGCATCATTCATTCCCCAAGCATCTTTACCATTATCGTGATGTTGAGGCATAAAACCTAAGGGGGTAAAGATAGCGATTTGAACTCGAGCAATTTTTTCAGTTTGCTTTAATAAAATTTCAGCCTCAGTTTTATCTAAATGTTCAATCACATCAATCAGAAAAATAGTATCAACAGATTTTTCTGGGAAAGTATTGACTACATCTTTCCATGAACCTTTAAGGATTAAAAAATGCGATCATATAAATTTTTAACTTTGGTCTGTAAATGATCAAGATATTCTTGAAAAGGTTCACAACAAATATTGACTTCTGGAATAATCATTTGTTGTGGGTTAATGCCACAGCCAATATCTAGAACGATATTAGTCGTAATCAACCTTTTTTTAACTTCAGGGAATAACTCATTTGGTCCAAATTTTTGAATCCTCATAAATTTAAAGTTTTTTTAATAAATAAATTCGCTCATGATAAAATTCTGGATACCAAACAAAAATTTTATCTAAAACTACCTGAAGTGGTTTTGCTATTTTAGGCCAAATCCAAATTTTAGGAATAAATAAACCATAAGATTTAACTTCAACAATCTCAAACTGACGTCTAAAAATATTTTCATAGTCTTTATAACTAAGATAATCTTTAACATAATTTTCTCGAGCCAGCTTAAGACGAGTATAAAAAGACTCCCGACCAACCACTGATTTAATTACATAACCACCGATCTTGAGATGTTGTTTCCAATAATCCAATTCACTTTCCCAATCTTCAGTATGAACTCCAATTTCTAAAACCACATCATATTTAGTATCATCTCTAATTTGATCCCGTAAATAGAAATCAGTCTCGGTAATCCCAGCAGTCGAAGCAATTTTAACCATCGCTGGTGAAATATCTACTCCTACAAAATGTCCAATTTGACCAGGAAATTGTTCTCGTAAAAAACGAGCCAAAACTCCATCAGCGCAACCAATTTCAAAAAGAGTTGGTTGGGTTAAATTTTTTAATAATCGCTTTAAAAAAGTCCCGAAAATAAAACGACGGGTAGTAAAAATATATTTAGTATAAGTATTAATTGGCCCAGCATAACGTCTAGCTGAATAATCAGCACTTAATTGATCATAAATGACTGGATCTTGTTTCATACTTTAGGAGTTTAACACGCGCTTATATTCAGCCAAAATTAGAGCAGTAGTCTTATTAAGAGAAAGATATTCTTGCACTGCCATTTGACCAAGGCCACCAACTCGATCAGCTTCATTTTTGTCAATCAGAAAATGTTCAATAGCTTGACTTAATTGTTTAAGATTAAATGGATTAACAACTAATCCGGAACCAGTTTTTTTAACCAAATCACTAATCCCAGCTAAACAAGATACGACCACCGGCCGACCACCGGCCATCGCTTCCCCTGTCACTAGACCAAAAGTGTCGAAACAAATTGAAGGCATTACTACTACTTGAGAAACATGATATACGACAGAAAGAGAGCTTGGACTAACCCAGTCGACTACAATAATTTGATCTTTAATAAAATTTAATTGGAGATCATTTATCAATTTCTCAATCGAATTATAAGCTCCAACAATCAACAAGATAATTTCTGATTGTTGAGAATAAATTTCTTTAAAGGCTAACAATAATTGTTTAATCCCCTTAGTAATACTTGGATGCCCAACAAATAGGATAATCTTTTTATTCTCCAAATTATATTCTTGGATAAATTTTTTCTCTAAATCTCTTTTTGAAAGCCAATCTTTTAAATCAATACTATTCCTAACTACTTCAATCGGTCGAGAAATACCATTAATTTGTAAAGCTTCTTTTAACATCTCGCTGACTGCAAAAATCTTTTCAACCGATCGTAAACAATATTTAATAAAAAGATTACGAAATGGATTAAAACGCCAACGATTAACTTTTAACTGTTGCCACCAACTAACTTGATAATTTATTTGACAAGACAAATCATTAACAGAAATTTTAATCTTAGTATTTAATTTTCCATAATCAAACAACATTACATCATGGGCGGAGAGAAAAACCTTAGCTCCACTTTTTTGGGAAAGTTTTAAACAATAATAAGATAAGTAGTAGTGAAGATTATGAGCATGGACAATATCAGGTTTTAAATCTTTAAGTAATTTTTTAACTTTTAAAATAGTTTGTGGATTATATAATGATAACCAGGCACGCCATCGTTCATGATAATTAGTATAAATAGAATAAATTTCAATACCATCAACATTTTTTACTCCTTCTTGTTCAATTTCACGACAAGTTGTAATAACTGAAATTTCACAACCTAAAGTCTTTAGTTGCTTAGACATAGTGCCAGCTACTACCGCCGCTCCCCCATTAACTAAAGGTGGAAAATCATCAGCTAAAATAACTACTTTCATGAATTAATATCGAATTATTTTATTATCTCTAAATAATATTGATAATATTGTCCAGCGGTTTTCTCCCAAGTAAACTGTGAGCTAAACTCTACGCCTTTTTGACCAATAATGAAAGGATTAGATTCAAGAATTAATTTAATTTTAGAAGTAATATCACTAGGATTATTTTGTTTAGTTAAATAGCCATTAATTCCAGGATCTAGGGCTTCAGAGGTACCACTATTTTCACTGGCGACAACTGGTACTCCAAAACTGGCCGCTTCCAATAAAGTTAGGCCAAAACCTTCATAATGATGGTCTTCATCATTATTAACGGCATTAAGAGCGAAAACAGTGGCACTTTGATAAAAACCTCTCAGATCATGATCAGAATTGATTTCGGTAAAAATCTTTAAATTATCAACCAGATTATTTTCAATAATAAAATTTTTCATCTGGTTTAAATAACCAAGAGAACCGACATCCCCAACGACACAATAAAGAATATTAGAGTAAGTTTTTTTTAATTCCGCCACTGCTTGAAGAGTTGGAAATTGTCCTTTACGGTTTTTTATTTCCCCCACTGTCAAAATAATTGGTCCCCGATTAATTAAACCATAATGTTGTTGAAAAATTTCTAACTCCTTAGGATTTAATTTAGGTAAATCTGGTAAACCCAAATAAACGGTAGCTGAATTAATGTTTGGTAAAACCTCAGTCAATTTTTGGCGAATAAAATTACTGATACATAAAAGATTATCGGCTCGTTGATACACCTTAGACATTAGATATCGTTTAGGCCAATGATATAAAACAGCGATAGAATAAGTGCCTACGATATTAATCAAAAAAGACTTTTTAGTCCCCCAAACGGCAAAATAAGCATACAAACTGTAGGGCCAACCATCAAAAGCGTGGACAATCTGACAATCTCGACTAGTCCGACGGACCCGATAAATATTTCGAATTAAATTAAAAATTGAAAGTTTAGAAAACAAAAAATCATTAGAATTAGTCTTATCTTCGGAGATCACTGAAACTTCTAAGTCTCTACCCCGTAAAGCTTGAATTACTCCAGCTGAATAGCGCCCCATACCAGAATGAGTCGCTAGTGTTTTAGTAATTACTAGGATTTTCATAGTTGCCACCATTTTGTCTGATAAATTAATTCTACAGTATGTTCACCAGCTGAGACAAAAACTCCCTGTAAAATATAATTAGCTGGATAAATTTTTTGTTCGATCCCATCGATAAAAACTCTCCAACCTAAAACCTTGGCATTACTAACAACTAGCCATCGATTTTGTTTTAAATTAGTATTAATTTTTATATCTTCATCATGATAAGCCTGAATTTCTAAATTATCAACTGAATCAATCATTTCATTAGAAGTTGGTTGGCAATTATTACATTCAATAAAAGTGGTTTGAGAAAAATCATTAATTGGATCGAGAATCGTCTTTAGATTTATTTGATCATTATTTTCTGATAAATAATTGACATCTTTAGCTAAAAATATTCTAGGTAAAACCTTTCTATTCTCATATAAATAAAGTGGAACTTTAAATTTTGTGACCGAAATATTTGAAATCAAATCTATATTTTTATCATTAATTTCATATGGGGTCACAATATATTTAGTATTTAAGACTGACAACAAAGATATTTTATCAGTAAAAGAATTATCTTGATTGTTCAAATATAAAAATATTATTTGTTGAACCTTTCGATCAATATTACCTTCAACGCCACCAAGTAGAGAAAAATCGTTGATATTACCAATTAATCCTTCTTGAGAAAACAATTCAACCTCTTTTGACGCTTCGGGATGAAGAGCTGAAATTTTTTGGTATTGAGCTTGCCCCACTAAATAACTAAAAACTCGAAAATTATTAGTATTATTTTCTCTTTGATTAATTATTTCAACAAATTGTGGTCTACTTAAAGCTTGACTACGACCAAAGAAACTAATATTAATGAAAAAAGATGCGAGTAAATTAATAATTGTTAAACCAATTAAGATGTAACCTAAATATTGTTTACTATGATATTTTTTTAAGATTAAATATAAAACTCCAGATGTCACCAAAAATAAGACCACATTTAAATTAATGAGACTAAAATTAGAAAATAATTTATCAATCAAAGTAACAATCAATTGATGATAAAAATCAATCGGTAAATGAGAAGTACCTTCATAAAGATTAAGATCAAAATAATTCTGAACAACAGATATGATAATATCTCGCAGTAAATAAAATAAAATATTGACAATAAAAAATAAGACAAAAATAACGATCGTAATCTTCTTAAGATAAAACAAAATTCGCTGAAATAAATCTGAATCTTTTTCTTTTAAAATAAAGTCTAAACCCAAAGCAACTAAAATCGCTAAAAATAAATTAGCCACATAAAGCCAACGGCCTGGTTCCGCAAAGTATCGAAAAACCGGCAAATGTCTTAAGATAAAAGACGTCGGCGAATATTTAAAAATTAAAGAGAAAAATAAGATAAAGCCACTTGCTGACATAATAGCTAGATTATTTTTTTTATTTAAAACAAAAATAAAAGCAATGACAACTAAAAATAATGGTGCGATACCAATAAAAGGGAGAAATTCTTGATTAGTTAATTGTTGAATATTTAGATTTGGTAAAAGATATTTAAATAAATCAAAACCTTTTAAATAAGTATAGTTAATCGTCACAGACCGAGTGGTATACCCAAAAAAACGATAAAGATTGAGAATTTGAGGTGCCCCAATCAAAAAACCGCCCAATAAACCTATGAAATAATAAGCTACAGGATAAAAATTTTTCCAAACTAATTTATTTGAATCAAATTGAATCCAAATTTGATAAAATAAAAAAAACAATCCCCCGACAAAAGCCATCACAATAAATTGATAGTGGGCACTCAAAAAAGCATAACCAAAAACTAGAGCCAATCCGATTGTGTACCAATACCGACCAGCACTAATTTTGATGATTAACCAATAGATCGCCGGTAGGATAAACAAGCCATTAGCAATAGTCGAACCGAGTAATCGAAATAAACTAGATTGATTAAAAACATAAACTACCGTTGCCAACACTGAACTACTTTTATTTGAAAAAAGATTACTAAATAATAAATAGGAAAAAATAGCAGTTAAGAGAAGGTCTATAAACAAGATTAAATGATAAGCTGTTAAATAATCAAAAATCTTAAAAATTAATAAATAAGCGGGATTAAAATAAGCATATTGAAAAGAAGAAGCCAAGGGAAAACCCAAATATAAATGAGGGTTTAAACCTGATAAATAATGAGTCTTAAAAAATTCAAGCGCTGGGTAAGAAGCATGGGTTAAATCCCCCCCTCCTCCAAAAAAAACTTTGCCCCATAATAAAGGTAAGAATAAAATTATAATTGGCCCAATAATAAAGATCCAAAAATAATACGGATTTGACGATATTTTACCGTAAAATATTTTACTAAAATTAATCATCCCTTTTTTTATTAATTTTAAGATAAAGAAAGTCTGGCAATTTTATCAGACGATTAGGACTCTTAAAAATTTTTGTTTCGATAATATCATAACCATTAGATCGAAAAAATTGCTCCAAAACTTCACGACTTCGCATATTTTTACCTTGGTCAAAACGTAAAAACAATTTAGTAATTAAGTTATCTTTATCGTTTTGGATTATGGGATCAAAAAAATGAAATTCTCCTCCAGGTTTTAGCGATAAAAAAAGATTTTTAGTAATCAATTCCAGCTCAGCCGTCTTTAAATGATGGGCCGTTCCAGCAAATAAAATATGATCAAAAAAATTAGTTTGAAATGGACCAGTTATTAAATCGGCCACTAAAAATTTAATTTGAGGGTAATTTTTAAATTTTCGTTTTGCCGCTTCAATTGCTTCTGGATCAATATCAATGCCAGTATAATCAAAATCTAAAAAAACCGAGGTACTATTACCACAAGAACAACCGAAATCTAATAAACGTCCATTTTTAGCTGAAAAAACGGATGGGTACATTTGATATTTAAAATTATTAGCTCCTACTAAATATTGAAGGGTATTCCAAACCGGTGGAAAATTGACTAAACGCTTAAATAAATCCGTGATTATTTTAGATAAGATCATAATTACTTTGGTTTTTGAGCAATAAGTCCAACATTACCAATTGGTAAGATTAAAGATTTTTGTTCGATTTTAACTAACTTAAGAAATTTAATAAAATAATCTTTTAACCAAATGGGTTGAATTGGTAATAAAGAAGCAAGGTAACCTAAAGTATGACGATTAAAAACTCGAAAAACTTTTTTGACTAAAAAACCATTAGACTCAAAAATTAATTTCATCGTCTGACCGTTAAAAAAATAGAGGTGTTCAATATCAATCACTGGAGAGCTTTCACCTAAAAATCGAACTGGCCAAGAAGAAATATTATGATTAATAACTAAAACAACCCCACCCGGTTTAAGTAAACTTAAACAATCTTCAATAACTTTACCTGGTTCAACAAAATGTTCCAAGGCTTGGAAAATAGTAATCACATCAAAATAATCACTGGGAAACAAATTAGCTGAAAAAACTCCTAATTTAATGAAGGGTTTAATTAAATCGGAAGCTTGTTCAATCGCCTCGATACTTGGTTCTACCCCCCAAACATCCTTAAAACCTTGACGCTTAGCTTCAGCCATAAAAAAACCATTACCACAACCAATGTCTAATAGCCGTTCTGATTTAGAAATATATTTAGAAGCTTTCTTTAAATAGTGACCGTAAGTTTTCTCTAAGTTTTTAGTATGAATGCCATAAGTGAATTTACTACCTTGGTAAAGTCTGCAAATTTGCTCTGGATCAATAATGGGATCAGAGCGCCACAAACCACATTTTAAACAACTAACTACCTGAAAATGAATCTTTTGATTATAAAAACGACGAGCAGAAAAAGATTCCTCATTGATAATTTCACCGTAAAATTGAGCTGGGTAAATCTGGCTTGTTTCTGTAATCCGACCACAAATAGCACAGGGTGTATTAATCATTATTTGTTTAGTAGAGATAGACTCTGGCATCAACCTATTATCCTTAAAATAAAGAAAAAGTCCATAAAAACCTTTTTTTGTTTTAATTGACTAATAAGAGATAAACTAGTATTTTATTGATATCTATCTATAAACTTATGTCTGTTATTAAAAACATCTCTCCAGTTGGGGCCGGGCAAGAAATTAAACGCTTAGTTTTAATGATGACCCATAAAAGTCATACTGATCACCTTGGTTCAGCTCTCTCGATTAGTGATATTTTAGCTGCTTTATATTTCAAGGTTCTTAAAATTAACCCTAAAAATCATCTCGATCCTAAACGAGATCGCTTTATTCTAAGTAAAGGCCATGGTGCTTCAGCTCTTTATGCCACTTTAGCTTTACGTGGTTTTTATCCCTTAAAAGAGCTTGAACGTTATCGAATAAATAAAGGTCGTTTTCATGGTCATCCTTGTCATGAGGCTGCCCCTGGCATCGAAGTCTCAACCGGCTCCCTTGGTCATGGTCTATCAATTGGGGCTGGCATAGCTTTAGCTCTCAAACAAAAAAATAATCCGGCTCGAGTTTACGTCCTTTTAGGAGACGGAGAGTGCCAAGAAGGATCAATCTGGGAAGCCGCAATGTTTTGTGTTTCTAATAAATTAAATTCGGTTATCCCAATCATTGATGTTAATGGCTGGCAAGGCTTTGGTTCCACCCAAAATATTCATCCCGGTAATTTAGCTAAACGTTGGCGTGGCTTTGGTTGGCAAGTTTTAACTTGCGATGGTCATGATGTGACGGCTTTAATTAAAACTCTAAATCAAGCTCGAAGGGCCACTAAAGCCACCGTAGTTTTGGCTAAAACAATATCAGGTAAAGGCGCTCCTTTGATAGAGGACCAGCTCCGAGCCCATTATTATATTTTAAAAGAAGACGAATACACCGAAACAATCAAATCTTATGAGAAATGATTTTGTTAAACAAATTTTAGTTAGCATGGAACAAGATCCATCAATCGTTTTTTTAACTGGCGATCTTGGTTACAATGCTCTCGAATTAATCGCTAAACGTTTTCCTAAGCGTTTTTATAATATTGGTATTGCCGAACAAAACATGATTGGTATTGCCGCTGGTTTAGCTTTATCAGGTCATAAGGTAATCACCTATTCTATCGCTTCTTTTATTACCATGCGTTGTTATGAACAGATTCGCAATGACATTTGTTACCATAATTTAGATGTAAAAATTATCGGGACCGGTGGTGGTTTTAATTATTCTCATAATGGAGTGACCCATCACACGGTCGAAGATTTAGCCATTATGAGCGCTCTACCAAAGATGAAAGTTGTTTGCCCTAGTTATTCTTGGGAAGCTGTTGAAGCGACCAAGGCAATTATAGCCGATAGTGGCCCAGCTTATTTACGATTAGGTAAAAGTCCAGGCATTGACTATCAAAAAACTAACTGGAAATTTAAATTAGGTCAAGGTTATATTATTAAACCCGGAAAAGATTTGACTCTATTTTTAACTGGCAATATTACTGACATTGCTTTTAATGTCGCCGAAATTATTGAGAAAAAAACTGGTTTATCTATGGCTATAGTTAGTTTAACTAGTGTTAAACCAATTGACCGTAAACTAATTATCCAACGAGCTAAAATAAGTAAGGGAATTTTTACTCTCGAAGAACATGGATTAATTGGTGGTTTAGGTTCAGCCGTATCATCAGTCTTAAGCGAAGCTGGGATTGGCACTCGTTTTAAATCTTTCGGACTAAAAGATGAATTTGTAAAATTAGTCGGTACTCGTGAATATCTTTGCGAAGCAGCCGGAATTGGTCCAATCCAAATTGCTAATGAAATCATTAAAATTATTAAAAATGCCCACTGATATCCTAATTACTGGAGCCTCTAGTGGTATTGGCCGATCCCTAGCCGAAGAACTCGTTAAACAAGGACACCGAGTATGGGGTATCGCGCGAAGAAATGACTTATTAGAGTCACTTAAAAATCAATTAGGTGACAAAAAATTTTTTTATACCGCTGGGAATATCCTTGATAGAGAAACTCTAATCGAAGCTAAAAACACCATGGAGCAAATTGGTTTTAAACCAGCAGTTTTTATTTTAGGCGCCGCCACTTTCGAATCTGATCTGGAACCAAATTTTCAGATAGAGATTTTCAAAAAAACTATCGACACAAATTTAATAGGTCCAATTTCAACCATTGAAGCTTTTTTACCAGTCTGTTTAACTAATAAACAAGGTCATTTTATTTTATTATCTTCTATCGCTTCTTTTCGACCCAATAGAAAGGGAATCGCCTACCCGGCTAGTAAAGCGGCTGCTTCGCTAGCCTTACGTGGTTTTAATTTACATTATCGTTCCCAAGGTCTGTTATTCACTAATATTTACCTCGGACCAGTGGCCACTTCAATGTGGGAAGGTAAAAAATCTTTCTTAGTAGCAAACCCAAAATTTATCGCTAAAGCAATTAGTCGTCGAATTGATAGCCGTCGCCAAAGTATTTATTTACCTTTTTTCTCAACTTTTTTAGCTCGAATTAGTCTATTGCTCCCTGATAAATTGTATGCCATTATAAGTGGGTTATTTAAATAAAATGTTGACTGATAAAAAAATCTCGGCCGTGGTGGTTTGTTATTACGATGCCTTAAGTATTGAGGTTTTATTTGATCGTCTAACTAAAACTTTAACAAAAATAAGTCCTAATTATGAAATTATTTATATTAATGATGCTAGTCCAGATAATTCAGAATTAATTTTAAGACAGATTGCTAGTCAAGATAAACATTTAACCGTCATCAATCATTCTCGAAATTTTGGTGCTCAAGCTGGTTTTACTAGTGGTATGATTCAATCAACTGGTGAAGCGGTAATATTAATGGATGGCGATCTTCAAGACCCACCAGAATTAATTGAGGACTTTGTTAAAAAATGGTTAGAAGGTTTTAAGGTAGTTTATGGTGTTCGTCGTCAACGAGAAAAAAGCATGGGTAAATTTAAAGAATGGCTTTATCATCTTTTTTACGTTTTTTTTAATAAAAGTGCTTACATTAAAGTACCCCTAGACGCTGGAGAATTTTCTTTAATGGATCGCGTGGTAGTTGATCATGTAAACTCCCTACCAGAGAGAGATCGCTTTATTAGAGGTCTCAGAGCTTGGGTTGGCTACAATAGCACTGGTGTCTCTTATGTTCGCCCAGAACGCTATGATGGTCGTCAATCAGTCTCAACCAAGGGTCTCTTAAGTGCTTTTCGGTGGGCTCGAAAAGCGATATTTTCCTTCTCTTATAAGCCACTAGAATGGGTCGCTTACTTAGCAATCATGACAACTTTTATTGCTTTAGCCGGAATAATATTTTATTTAATTAGTTTCTTTACCACCGATAGTCCGCGCGGTTTTGCCACCTTAATTATTGTCACTTTATTTCTAGCTTCAGTTCAACTTTTAACTTTGAGTATTATCGGTGAATATATCGGAAAAATTTTTGAAGAAGTTAAACAACGTCCTCGTTTTATAATCCGTGATATCATTAATGATCACAGAAAATCTAGCTGAAATATTTCATTTAAAAATAAAATTAAATAATTTTTTATGAGAATAAGAGATATTTCTAAATATAAAGCTGATAATTTATATGATGTCTGCATCATTGGCTCTGGGCCAGCTGGACTAACTCTTTGTGCTGAATTAATTCACTCTGGTCTTAAAATATGTGTTTTAGAATCAGGAGACAAACGACCTAATCCACAAATCAATACTTTACGCGAAGTTATAAATATCGGCGAAATAAAAATTAAAATCTCTTCTCGGGAACGAATACTGGGTGGCACCTCTACCACTTGGACTGGATTATCAGCTCCCTTAGATGAAATTGATATGGAACAACGAGATTATTTATCTTATCCATCTCACTGGCCAATTAAACTATCCGATCTCAAACCTTATTACGAACGAGCGAGTGATTATGGCTTTCCTGATTTAAATAAATTTAAATCAGTAGAATTAATTAAAATCAGACAAACTGGAGATTTCATTCTAGAATCTTCAATTTTAACTGAAAAAAATTTTATTGCGGCGGATCCACCGTGGAACTTTGGTAAACAATTATATTCAATTTTTGATAATAAAAATATCGATTTATATCTTGATGCGACAGTTATCAATTTATCTTCAAAAAAAGAATCTGATAATATCACTCGGATAAGTACCGCTAATGTTACAAACTCTTTTGGTTCCAAAACAAATATTAAAGCAAAAATTTTTGTTTTAGCCACTGGGGGTTTAGAGAGTGTTCGATTACTTTTATTATCTAAAGAAACTAATCCTCAAGGTTTAGGTAATGAAACTGACCAAGTTGGTAGATACTTAATGAATCATCCTAAAGGTAATTTTGGACGTCTTAATTTTAAAAAACCGGTCAAAAGTTTACCTTATCTATTTGGTTACCTTAATCAAGGTTGGTCTGGCTATACTGGACTACGCTTAAATGAAGATTTTCAAAAACAACAAAAGATTTTAAATAGTTATCTACGCTTTGAACCGATCTTTCCTTGGACTGATAATCAGGGAGTTTGGAATATGATTATGATTGTTAAACGATTGAAATCATTACTTCAGTGGTGGAAACATCAACAAACACAATTAGTGGAATTGCGAGATTGGAACGAAACCGGGGACGATCAAGAAGATTCTACCGGAAAAAAATTGGATTTTAATTGGTTAAAAGCAATCCAAACAATAATTAAAGAATTACCAGCCGTCGGGTCTTATATAAGATATCGATTATTCCCCCAAAAACCAGTTAAAATTAAAACCGTTCGGCTACGTAATTTTATGGAAATGGAACCTCGACCAGAAAATCGTCTAAGTTTGAGTGATCAATTGGATAGAAATGGTCTCGCTTTGCCAAGCGTCAATTTAAACACTTCTGATCTTGACCATCGCTCTTTAATCGAACTTCACAGAGTCTTTAAAGAAGAAATGTCTTTAAAGCAAATTGGAAAAGTTGAAACTACTTTAACTGAAACCAAACCCTGGCCAATTAACACCGAAGCCAGTCACCATTTAGGTGGAACGAGAATGGGAAAAGACCCTAACACTTCTGTTGTTGATAATAATTTAAAAATCCATACAGTATCTAATCTTTACATCTGCAGTGGTTCTGTTTTTCCGACTAGCGGTTGTGCTAATCCCACTTATACGATTTGTGCTCTAGCTATCAAATTGGCGGATCATTTAAAGAAAAATTATAGTCCATTAAAATCTTAATAAACCCCTATGAACTTCAAAGAAAACTTCAAACCAAAAGCTCACACACCACCCAAAGGTTTATTTAATTCAATCCGTTTCAATCTCCGTTTACTAATAGATCTTCAAGTCGTATCAGTATATCGTCATGTTAAATTATTTCTTAAAGGAGCTAGTGGAAATTTATTGGATTTAGGTTGTGGCGAATCACCTTATCACTTTTTAGTTAAAAATAAACCGATAAAATATTTTGGAGTAGATATTACCGAAGCAAGTAATTTCGATTATCAAAGAACTGATATCACTCACTTTGATGGGCAGAAAATTCCCTTTCCTGATAATTATTTTGATAATATTATTTGCACTGAAGTCTTAGAGCATGTTGAAAATTATCAAGCCTTAGTTGATGATGTTTTTAGAGTATTAAAACCAAATGGTCAAGCTTTATTTACTGTTCCCTGGAGCGCTAGATACCATTATATTCCTTATGATTACTTCCGATATACTCCTTCAACTTTGAATAAAATATTTTCCCAATATAGGGAAAGAGAAATCATTTCTAGAGGAACTGACATAACGTCTATTTCTGCAAAAATTATCGTTCTATTTTTTAGAAATATTTTCCCAATTAAACTCTGGGCTTATATCTTTTTTCCATTTTGGCTAGCCATCAGTCCCCTAATTTTTTTAACAATAATCTTTGGTCAAATAAGTTTATTAACAAAATTTGGTAGTGATTTAGATCCAATTGGCTATACAATTTTAATTAAAAAGTAAATTATAGATTAATATTACCCTTTTCTAAATTTATTAGAGTGCGATGTTTGAATGCCTCAGGGCTTCGAATCAGTAGATTCGTGGCTTGGCCATAAATACGTGAGGACAACCCGCTTTAGCGGAGCAGTCCCCTTTATGGGGGCAACCCGCTTTAGTGGAGCAGTCCCCTTTATGGGGATAGGACACGCAACTTGTTTTATTTTTTACTAGCCACTAAAAAAAATGAGCTAGTAAAAGCTTCTTCTTCAATAACTTTTTTACCGATATCACCATAGATTCCGGTCGTCAATTTAGGAATTTTAGTTAGAAGCCAAGCTAAGCTAAAAATTAAAACTTTAAAAATTGAATTGAAATAAAATTTAGTTTGATAAGCAACTCGTTGGAGTAAAACAGCAAAAGTTTCGTTAAAAGTAGTTTCCGCTTGTAATTCTTCAATCTGCCAATCTTTAAATAGAATTTTTAATCCATATTTAGTAAAACGCCAAAAATCATTAGGAGCGTCATGAATTGGAAAAAGAAATGGCACAGAAACAATAATTTTACCACCCGGTTTTAAGACTCGATACATTTCAGTAATCGCCCTCTTGGGATCTTCTAAATGTTCCAAAACAACCATACATAAGACAATCTCAAAAGATGCTTCTGGAAAAGGTAACTCGTAGACACTACCAACAATATCTACTCCTGGTCCTGGTCGAATATCAATCCCAACCCGATTAGAAAAATACAGACCATAGCTTGATTTGCCATAAGCCCCCACTTCTAAAGTCTTCTTGTCACTAGCATAAGGGGCGACTTTTTCATTAAGTTTCTTTCGAGCAATTTTTGACAAAATATTCATAATATAGATATTACTACATTAGTAAATTTTTTGCTTGTAAATTAAGAAAAGACTATACTGGTCTACCTAATTAACTAAAATCAAGTTATAATCCATAAATGAAAAATCAATTAAACACTCCACACGACAATAGTGTCGAAATGTGGGATAAATATTATGCTTCTAAACGAGGTTCCCCGATGTTTGAAAAAATTGTCCACTATGGACGGAAGATCTATTTTGGCGATGTTTTTGCTCGAAATGTCTTAAAATTAGGAGGTCAAGCTAAGTCTTATCTAGAAACTGGTGCCGGCACTGGGACGACTTTAAAACAAATTCAACAGCAAACCCTAGCTCGTTGTGTTGGAATCGAAAAAACTCCCCTCGCCCACTCCCTAGGAGTTCAAAACGCTAAAAATTGTGAAATAATTCTAGGAGATGCCCTAGCTCTACCTCTTCCCGATCAATCTTTTGAGGTGGCTTATTCACTTGGTTTATTTGAACATTTTAGTTTAGAAGAACAACAACAATTTTTAAAAGAACAAGCTCGAGTTGCTACTAAAAAAATCTTGATCGAAGTACCAACTAGAACTCCCCACATGATGACGATAATGTGGTTTAATCGAAAAATCAGAGGCTTAAAAGGAGTTTGGGCTGATGATGAATTATTTACTAAACAAAAATTTGCTCAAAAATTTCCCGGCCTCGAATTTAATTACCATTTTGACTGGGCCAGCCTGGCAATGACCTGTTGGTTTGTTTTAGACCCTCAAATAGTTCGCGATTATTTCCCCAAACAAACTCCATTAAATTAATTATTTTAAATAGCTTTTATATTTTCCAACGCATTTTCCAAGGCGCTAAAATCCCCTCTCGAATAATTAAATTACTTAATTTAGACACCCCATCAATTCGATTTTTAAAAACAATGGGAATTTCATGAGATGTAGCCCCAGCTTCATTGAGTAAATATTTGAAGTGCATAATAAAAGCGTAGCCAGAAACATTAATTTTATTTAAATCAATTTTTCTCAAAAGTTGAGCATTAACAGCATTGAAGCCACCAGTACAATCAAAAAAAGGTAGGCCAGTAATAAATTTACAATATAAATTAGCACCTCGACTTAAAATTCGACGATACAATTGCCATCCTTCTGTTCGTCCCCCTTTAATGTAGCGCGAACCAATAATTAAATCGTAATCTGATCGAAGTTCTAACATTTCCTTTAAATGTTTGGGATCATGAGACAAATCAGCATCCATCATTACAACGGTCTCAATTTCTGAATCAGCTAAAACTGTAGTAAAAGCTTGAATATAAGCTTTACCCAAACCCTCTTTATTGGGGCGATTAAGAAGTCGAAGGGTGGGATATTTTTTTTGAAGTTCACATACTACTTCAGCCGTACCATCTGGTGAATTATCATCCACAACCAAAATAGAAATGGTCGGAAGCAAATTAAAAATCGCAGGTATCACCTGTTCAATATTATTTCGTTCATTGTAAGTCGGGATTATGACAACACTACTCATATCAGAAATTTGAAGCAATAGCTTCCGCTCGCTTATTCCAAGTATAATTTAAAACATCAAGACTAGCTTGCTTAGATAGCATATCAGCTTTTTGATGATCAGCCAAAAGTAATTTAATACCCGAAGCTAATTTAAGCGGATCATCAGCCGGGACCAAATAGGCATTGTTATCAGTCAAAACTTCACGAAGAGATGGTAGGTCAGAAGCAATAATCGGTGTAGCACTAGCTAGATATTCAAACAATTTCATTGGTGAAGTATAGAGACGAGAAATCTCATCTTTAGCGGTATTCGGTAAAACTAAAAGATCAGCTGACCTAAGATAAGTCGGAATATCCCGATGAGCTTGCTGACCTAAGATAAGAATATTTTCATAATGACCATATTTAGTCTTGAAATTCTCCAAATCCAGATTAGCGCCACCAACAAAAATAGTTAGAATATCTTCGGTTAAAAAATTAGAAGCTTGGGCTAAAGTATCCACCCCCTTCCAAGGGTAAAGGTGACCAGCATACAAAACAATCTTTTTATCAAGCGGTAAACCAAGTTTTTGGCGACAAGTATTTTTATCAATTTTTAAATTAAACTTATCTAAATCAACAGCATCAGAAATAACCACTATCTTAGTTTGATTAATCAAAAATTTGTCACAATAAAATTGTTTAAGTTGGTGAGTAATAGTTATGACTTTTTTAGCTCGATTAATGACTCTTTTAATTAAAAGACTTTTTTGATTAGTATGAGCTTCCCAAATAATTTTTTTAGTAAAAAAAGATAAAAGATAAAGAACTTGCCAATCTCGAGAAAAAATTACCGTTGGTCGATTTTTAACAATGTAAAACAAAGCGAAAAAACTGAGCATAAAGGATTGAATTAGAAAGCCTAATTTTCCCAATCGCAAAAGGTTGAACGATGGTAAAAAAATTATTTCAAAATTATTTTTAATACCATAATAATCAAAAGGACTAAGGACTTGAGAATTTTTTCGGCTCGGTAAAAACAGCTTTACCGTCAGATTATCTAACTGGGCCAGACTCTCGCAAGTCTTCATAATCTGTAAGCCGTGAGCTTTTTCCGTCGGCAATCTAAGATTGGCAAGATAAAATAAAATCATTAGATATTTTTAGTTAACAATAAATACTTACCAAATTCTTTAAATTTTAAATAAGGCTTAAACAGATTTTCTTGTGTTTGATAAAGAGAAATTGGTACCACCACAAAATCCATCTCCCCCGCCATTAACATTTTTAAATTATCCTGACCAACAACAATCAATTTAGTTATTTGAAAAAACTGATAATAATCTTGACCAGCTAAAAAAACTACCGTTTCAGGGGCTTGATAAATAAAGATTTTTTTAGTTTTTGGTAAAGAAGAAAAAGTATTTGTTATCTCCGCTGAACGAGTGCTCTGATAATAAGTAGCCACCCAAGAATGAAAAATAGTCTGATAGCTCTGGAAAATAATAAGGATCACCACTATCACGACAATTATTTTTCTAGAATAACTAAAAAATAATACTCCTAAAGAATTTGGTAGATAAATTAAAGCTAAAACCTGAGCAGGGAAAAAATAGCGATAGTGTCCTTCAATTCGAAAATAAGCAATAAAAATTAAAACCGAAAAAACTAAAGCCGTTGTTTCGGTTAAGCTAATGAATTGTTTTTTATAAAATCGTCTAAAATAAGCTAGTAACCAAACTACAAATAAAAGTAGAAAATAAATTGGTTGAGCTTCAGAAATAAATTGTTTCAAATTAGTAAGCAAAACTATCTTAAAGGGTAAATCATAAGGATTAGCATAATGACCAAAAACTTGAACTAAAGAGCTCCCCGAAAATTGAATCAACAACCATGGGATCAAAGCGAGACCAAAACCAAGACTTAGAAAAATTCCTTGTTCGATTAAATTGGGAATAGTTTTTCGTTTCAAATAAAAAGCCCCAATTACAGCCGGAATTAAAACTAAAAATATCGGTTTAGTGATAACACACAAACCAATCAGAACTCCAGTAAACAAATAATAAGATTTTCTTTTAGTAATTTGGCTGATATTTAAAAAGAACAGTGCTGAAACTAAAAAAAACAACCCCGGGACTTCTCCAAGAACCGATTTGCCATTACCATACAGGGGAGCAAAAGTGGCTAAAAGTAACAAGGATAAACTGGCCCACAACCAATCAAATTCCTTTTTGATTAAAAAATAAGAGACTAAGGCCATCAAAATAATGAAAACCGCCATAAGCGAGCGAGCCACAAACAGATTAATACCGAAGATTTTAAAAGTGAGTGCTATAGGTACAGTGACCGAATAACCAGTAGTCGCAAACCAAGCCGATACAAAATTCCCCGGTCCAGTCATAATAGAATGTTCACCAAATTGAGCTAAATTAATTGCTACTTGAGTAAAAACTCCTTCATCTAACCAAACAGGAGGACTTTCCGTCAATTTATAAGTAGCGAGAAAAAGAACTAGGCCTAGCCCCAAAATAAAAATTAATTTAGGCCAAATTTTATCCATATTTCTTGAGCCTATCATTTTTAAGCCAAAACTTAAAGAAGGAATCCAAGCGAAGATATTGTTCAAAAACTTCTCTGATTTTAATTTGTTTAGCTGTAAATTGTTCTTGATTAAGGTTATTGTAAAAATCAGCCGTAATGGAAGCAAGATGAGAAATATTTTGGTAAGGTATCCGTAAAATACAAGTGTCATAATCAATCATATCTTCCAAAGGTAATGGACAATCAGTATCAATTAAAATCGGGATTCGACCCAGGCTCAAGACTTCAAAAAACCGGACCGAAAAATTACCGTCCCCTTTTACACAGAGCGTAAAATCAGAATTTAAAATATTATCAATATACTCACGACGAGCAACAATCGGATCAAGAGAAATAGTCTTTTCATTACCAGAATAAGATTTTCTAATCAAAAAATTGGTCGCTATTAATTTTGAATCCCTCAAAAGGGTAAGGGCTTTTCGGCGCCACCACAGACCTTGACGTTTAAGTCCAAAAGTAAAACTCAATTTCAAATAATAACGAGACCGCTCTTTAAAACTGCGAAAATCAGCCCAACCACAAAAACCAATGACTGCTCTCTCCCCCTTTATTCGGGGAATTAAATTTTGACCTTGGCCTAAATCTTCAGTTAAGGCTGGCATCATGATTTCATTTGGTCGAAGAGTTTGCCGATATTGAGAATTACGAAAAACAATTGAGGAAGGAAGCTCGACAGCTTCATTAGAATCGCCTGGATAAACGACGATGATTTGTTTTTTATATTGTTTAGCTAAATTAGAAAATTCCAGCAAATAAGCTTCATCAACTTTTGCTTGATTATACAAATAAGGTAATAACAAATAGTCAGCTTGATCTGGCTGATCAACTATCTCCACTAAAAGTTCTTCAAAATAATCTTGGACAACTTCACCAAAGCGACCATAATTAATTTTTCGATCAGGATAATTAACTAATAAAAACCAGACCAAAGGCCAGGTTTTATTAAGAGGGCCGTGATAAACTTTTAATTTAGAATTATTCATTTTAAATTTAAACGAGTATTTTTTTAACAATCATCACTAAGCCGAAATCAGACCGACGGAAAGGATAACTTAAATAATTAAAAACAAAAAATAAAGTGTATAAAGCATAAGACCCTAAAGTGTAAACTAAAGTCCTTATTTTTTTATCATGTTTATAAGCTCCCCATAAATGAGTCATTCCTAATTCATACTTCAAACTAGGATGATGATACCAAGTTTGTTTAATTTGGAAATCTTGGTTAATTAATAATTGTCTTAAATTGGTAGTTGAAAATTGACACAAATGATGCGGAGGAGTTAAAACAGACCAAGGAATTTTAAATAGTTTAAATAGAATAAAAGTACTACGAGCCCAAAAACAATCAAGATTAGGGGTCACAATGGCTAAAAAACCACTAGGTACCAAAAGTCGTTGACAGTCTTTGATAATGGCTCGTGGATCGCTAACATGCTCAATTAAATCACCTAAAAAAATTAGATCAAAACTTTGATCAGGAAAATTTGCTTGAGTCAAAGTGCCCTGAAAAACATCTAGACCATTAGTTTTAGCAATACTGGCAGTGGCCTCATTAAGTTCAACCCCCGTCACCTTAAGCCCTCGTTTTTGAGCCCAAAACATAAATTGACCATTGGAACAACCGACATCGAGCAAGCGCCCACCAGGCTTCAAGGTGACGAGGGCTTCGAGAATCGGGGCTTGTTTGGCTGTCAGTGAACTCTGGCTCAAATCTTTAGCTTTATTACCCTGATAACCAGATTTAGGGGAATAAACTTCTTGGCCTAAAAATTCTTCGCTTGGTAGAGGATGAACGAAGACTAAAGCACATTTAGAACAACGATAAAAAGAATAGGCATCCTTACTTAAAAGATAAAGGCTGTTTGAATCACAAATTGGACAATAAATAGTGAGAGTCATGAAATTAAATTCTTATTCCGACAAGCTTCTAAAATAGTTAAGACCCGAGCTTTAGTAGAATGTTTAGCTAAAATCTCATTATACTCTGATTCGAGATTAGCTGGTGGATAAGAGTGTTGTAAAATTTCAGCCAGTTTTTTGAGTTGTTGGTCAAAATCAAGTAAATTACTGAATTGGTAAATTCGATCATAAGTTAGAGCCTTCGAGGTTGGTTCATAAATATCAATTGTTTCAGTCAATAAAAGACAATTATTTCCTAAAATTTCCCAAAAACGAGCAGTATCAAAACCTCCACCGCCGGTTGAGATACCCACTTTGGCTCGAGCTAGTAGTTGATAAAATTCTGTTCGTCCAGCGGTTTTATCATCACTTAATAAAAACCCTTTGGTTGTTTCCGTAACACATTTTAAATTATGGGCCTGACAAAATTCAGATAGAACATTTTTTACTTCAGCCCGTAATGGTGGGAACTCTGCTTGCCCAAAAATACAAACAAAATCAATATCTTTTTCCACTGTTGGGTTATAAATATCTAAATAACGACGTTCAATACCAAATGGCAAGGGAATAACGCCATCAACGTAAGGTTTCTCTCGTCTAAAATAGAGTGAGCATTTTTGCAGTAATTCATTATTAATTGCTCCTCGAGTATCTTCATCACCAGCTAATATTTTTTGTTGAACAATAGAATCAAAACGTTTATTGCCACCTGGTTCAGAACCATCAATGTAAATGACTTTATCCCAAAGATTAATTTCATTAACTAAATCAGAATTAAGATTATCTTTACCCCAACAGAAAAAAATTAAATCAGCTTCTTTGGCAAAAGTAATAAATTCTGCTCGATTTAATTGATATAAATTTATCGGTAAATATGATTGATAGCCCTCTGGACAAAACCAAGTAAGATCAGTTTCAGTAGATAAAGTTATTAACCCGTCAATAATGGTATTGGTTAAATAATCTTCTTTATATTTAGGAGTAACGAGAGCGATTTTCATTTTCTATTTTAGCTAGAAATTCGGCCACTAATTGTTGGGGATTTAATTTAGACTGAACTAAATATTTAGCACCAGCTATCAACTGTTCTTGTTCTGGTAAATTATTTTTAAGGGCTAAAATTTTAGTCGCTAAATCAACTGAATCACCCGTTTTAGAGAATAACACATTTTCATGATCAGTTAGTAATTCCCTGACCGCTGGCGTATCGGCAGTTAGAACCGGCTTGGCTAAGGCTAAACCTTCAAAAACCTTATTAGGAATCACTCGAGAGGCTTTATCACTAGTACCAAAAATCCCTAAAACTAGATCGGCTTCAGTAATTTTCTCGACTAATTCAGCAAAAGACTGACGGGGTAAAAATTCGATATTAGTTGGTCTTAAATCAGCCACAAGAGCAGTAATTTTAGCTGATTCTTGACCCGAACCAATAATCCGAAATTTTAGGTCTGGTTCTTTTTCTAATAACTTAGCTGATCGAATTATCCATTCAATCCCCTGTAGAGGAATAAAAGTACCATGGAAATGAACCGAAAAAGTTTTTTTATCTTTGGCTAAAATTACTGGGCTTACATTTGGTACAATTGAAGTGCCGACAAAAATTCGATTAATTTTTTTAATGGAAATATTAAACTGTTTAGCTAAATATTTGGCATTTTCCAACGTATCAGTGATTATGACATCAGCTAAATGTAAACTAAACCAATCAAGCCAATAGTCTCGAAAAGCGCGCCAACTATACCGCGAATAAAGTTGCCGATCTATAACATTAGAATCAAACAAAGAAGTGAAAGCATCAAAAATAATCAAGGGTCGGGGAAAAAGTAACCGAGCAAACCAGACCAGACTGTGACCAGGCCAAGCCACTAAAACTAAATCTGGTTTAACTTCCAAATTCCGCCAGATTTTAAATAATTGCCAATATTTAATTAGACCAGGATAACGTTTAGGGTCAACTCGACAATTAAGGACCGTAAAACCATTGGCTTGAAAACCTTTAGTTAAAACCAAATTACGCGAGTAATCAGGATTATAAATACCAAAAAAACAAATAGTTCGACTCATAGTTTAGTAGCAATAGTTTTAATTAATTGACCTAAATCAGCTTTTATTCGAACAGTATTTTGTAAGGTCGTTCCAATTGTCTCTCGATCAGTTCGCATCATTAGCGATTGGATTTGAATTGCTAGTTGATTTTCAGCCCAATCAGTTAACAGAAGCTCAGCTTGATAAGGAGCCAAATAACCCCTAAAAGCTTGGTTAGAGGTCAAAACTGGCACTCCGCAAGCCAATGATTCTAAAACAGCCTTATCTAGGCCTCCAGTGGGGCTTAGATTAACAGTTAGGCCAGCTTGGCAGTATAGAGCCCTCATTTTCTCCGGTGCCACCGCTCCGGTCCATTCGACCAGTCCTTCCAATGATGATTGTTTGACGATAGTCTGTAATTCACTTAAATATTTTTTATCTTCCACAGTTACTGCTTCTCCAACCAAACGAATTAAAAAGGGAATATTTATTTGTTCTCTTAACAAAGCGCTTGCTTTTAAAAGGATATCGAGATGCTTAATTCGTGTCAGGCGCCCCACCGCCATAATAACAAAAGGTTCAGTGGTTTTAACTTTTGGCGGACAAGCCCTGGCCGGGCAGGCAAAAATAGCAGTATCAATACCATGACCAGTAACAATTACCTTAGGACTTTTAAGTTTAAAACTCTCGGGTGCGGCCGTAAAAATAATCGTAGCTAATTTTTCTGCTAAACGTAATTTCCAATCAACTTGACGATGGGTATACCAAAGTCCTACTGGTCGACCAGCTAGTCGCCAATAAACACCAGCTAAAACTAAATAAATTGGATTCATATGAACAAAAACTTGATCATAATTTCGTCTCTCTAAATAAAGATATGTATAAAAATTAATTAAGATTATAAATTTTCGCCACCATTTTTTTGGCCCTAAAACTGATTGAACTTGATTAGGTTTTCCTAAAGATAAAACTCGAACATTAGTCGGTAAAGAAAAATCCCCTACCCCCAAAGCAATCACCAGCACTTGTTCATAATGTTTAGCGAATTCTTCCAACCAACGATGAAAAAAACCTAAAATAGGATCTTGGCGGTCGACTTTTTGAGTAATAATCAATAATTTCATTAGGTCTGATGTTTAAAAATAATAAATTTATTAAGCAGAAAATTAACGGTCGCTAAACTAAGAATAATCAAAACTTGAGCTAGGAAATACCAAAGACCTAAAATATCATTCAATAAATACATTAAACCGGCCGAGGCACTTAAATTCCCTAAAATTAAACCCAGAAAAAAAATGGCTTGTTTCCGCCACCGCGGTGATTTGTTTCGGAAAGTCCAATGTTTATGAAGATTAAAACCGACAGCTCCCGAAACACCACTAGCCAAAATAGTGCCTAAAACCGGCCACAAATGAAAACCAGACACTAAAATAAAAATAGTTATCAAAGCTGAAACAGAGGAAATCGAACCAGCAATAATAAACTTAACCGGTTCGGGATTTAAATGGTGTTTAATAAATTCTCGAACCATTAAGGCCTCCAGTTTTTTAATCAAAATCAACATTATTATTTACTTAAAATTAATTTAGACCAAGTCTGTCGCTGAAGCTCCAGGCTCTGCTTTCGATCCGGTAACCGAGACAACTCATAGCTAAGATTCTGAGCTAAACGAGTCCTTAGAGACTCATCAGTCAATATTTGTCTCAACGCTTGCTCTAGGGCTAATCCATCGCCAACTGGCACCACTAAGCCAGATCGTCTGTCTTTGACTACTTCATCAGCACAACCCACATCACTCATAATGACTGGTAAGCCACAAAGCCCCGCTTCCAAAACAACCAAACCCCAACCCTCACTTTTAGAAAATAAAACCAGGGTATCGGCCGAACGATAAAAAGAAGCTAAATCAGACCGTTGACCCCAAAATTTTACCATATTTTGTAAACCTAAATCAGCCACTGTTTGGTCTAAATTTTGGCGTTCCGGACCATCCCCCACTAACCATAAGCGAACTTGGGGGTAATCAAGTTTAAGTTTCGCCAAGACTCTTAATTCCGCTTCAATATTTTTGACTTTCACTAAACGCGCCACGGTCAAAAAAATAAACTCCGATTCTTCTCTGGGGATAAGGGGCGCCATTTCATCACATTTAAAATCATTAACAACAGAAATGGTTGAAATCTTTTCGGCCGGAATTTTAAATTCAGTTATTAATTGTTCTTTTAAACGCTGACTAACTACTCTGACTCCAGTGGCTCGAGCTAATAAAAATCGAGCTAAGATTTTTCGAATCAGTCTAAAACGCTCGAAACCATGAACTTGAATTTCTAGTGGTAATTTAAATCGACGTTCTAAAATCCAAGCCACTAAAGCTAAAAAATAAGTGTCCTGAACGGTAATCAAATCATAATGATCTTGTTTAAGAATTTTATAGGCTTGAATAAAAATCCGGATTAGGATTTGGATTTTTATTTTTCCACCCACCCCTAAAACCGAAACTTTATCAGATAAATCTAATGAGCGGTCAAAGCGAGTTGGGACCATAATCAAATAACGTTCCGTAATTTGACCAAGACTCACAAGTCGTTGACTGACCGCTGATTCTTGATTAAGTAAATTTTGATCTAAACTAAAATTAAAAATTTTCATTGTCTTCCAAGATGGCAATTAATTCTTTAATCATCCGCTCTTTATTAAAAGTCACTACTCGACTTTTAGCCCCCCTCACTAATTTTTGATTCAAAACAGGATCAAATAGTAATTGTTCAATGGCTTCAATCAAAGCGGTTTTATCATCATAAGGGACCAATAAACCATTCTCGCCTGAACTAATCAATTCAGGATTACCGCCAATTATAGTAGTGACAATTGGCACTCCCAAAGCCATTACTTCCAAAAGTTGATGAGAAAAACCTTCATAAGCGCTGTTGAGCACAAACACTTTCGCTTCCACTAATTGCTTAAATAAATCCGCTTGACTAAGTCGGCCCAATAATTTTACATTAGCGCCCAAATTTAATTGCTTAATTTGCTCTTTCAAAAATTGATAATCTGGTCCATCACCAGCAATTATTAATTGCAAGTTTGGTTCTTTGAGTAATAATCTAGGAACAATCGAAATTAAAGTCGCAAAACCCTTCCAGGGAACTAGCCGTCCAACACTAAAAATAATCGGTTTTTTATCTGTCTCTATTGTCAAATCTTTAATTTGATTATTGTCAATTTCAAAAGCATTATAAATAACCTTGATTTTCCCCGGTACCAAACCCCAATTACTAACAATTTTTTTTAAATACTGGCTGGGAACAATAACTTGTTTAGCACGATAGGCAACAATAGTCTGAATTTTTTTAAAACCTCTAACTGGCCAAGAATAATTTCTGGACTCGAGAGAAAATCTATCGAGATCTGTTTCTACTCCAAAACGTTGTTGACCTTGCTCCCAAGCATAATCACCGGCTACCCGAAGAAAGTAGGATCGACGACGGAAGAAACAGGCCAGCATCACCGGTAAACCGACCGAAACTGGATCCAAGGCGTAAACCTGATCGACTAAAGGTAGAGTCTTCCAGACCCGAGTAAAATACATTAAATGGCGAATTAATTTAGGATAAGACTTAAGTTCAGAAAAATTCAGAATTTTGACCTCCCAACCATGAGCCGGTAATTCTTCCAACAAAATCTTGGCATAAGTAGCCGGCCCCCCAATTTCAGGTGGAAAAAGACCAGTCGCGACTAAAATTATGGGTTTTTTAGGCATAAACTCGACAAAAGATGATTAAAACGTAAGGCAATCTTAACCCAATTATATTTTTCTTCAACTAAAACCTTGGCTTGACTGACAACTGTTGCCACCAGAGTCTGATTGACTGGATCAAGAATAAATTTTAAACGCGAAGCTAAATGTTCCGGATCCATCGGTCGACAGACAAAACCCGTCTGATTATCAACTAAAAAATCTTTTATCCCACCAACATTAGTCCCCAAGACCGGTAAACCATAAGCCATGGCTTCTAAAAAAGCATTACCTAAACCTTCCGACAAAGACGGTCGAACAAAAACTAAAGCTGACGAATAATAAGTAGCTAATTGTTCAGAGAGGATAAAACCACGAAAAGTAACTCGCGATTCTAAATGATTATCTCTAACTAAATTTTCCAGATTAGTCCGTTCGGGACCCTCGCCTAAAAGTTCTAATTTAAGATTAGCCGGCAGAAATTTCAAAGCTAAAATTAAATCATTCAAACCATTCTTCAGCACCAGTCTTGAAGCCGACACGATTATTTTTTCTTGTGAATTTGCATCTTGACTGTCAATTTTTAATTTTGAATTTTTTCCGCCAGCTGGCGGATTGAATTTATTTAGGTCGACCCCATTCGGCACCACCTCAATCGGCGCTGTCACTCCACGAACCTTAGCCCAATCAGCTAAATAATTAGAAATGACTTGAACATAATCAGCTTGAGTAAAAACCAGTTTAAATTTTTTCGGCCACCAAGACATTTTTTTCTCAACCGCTTTTAAATCATCACCTTCCTGCAAACTTAATAAATATGGTACTTCTGGAAATTGCTGTTTAAAATCTAAAGCCGCGAGGGCATTGAAACTAGCCATCATCGCCCAAACTAAATTAAAAGGATTTTGGTGTTGAAGTTGACGACCAATTCGCCCACCCAAAAAAGCGAGAATTAATTTATCACCCCAAAAACCAAAACCAAGCCGATGAACTTTAACTCGACCAATTTGCTCCTGTTTGGGCCAAGCTCGATTTAATCTAGCGGTAATCAGTTCAAAATCCCAATCTGGTAAACGATCGGTCAGTTCTTTCACTGCCACTTCCGCTCCACCCACTAAAGGATAATAAGCCGTTGAATAAATTAGCACCCGTTTATTAGTCATAGTTAGTCGTTATCGCCAGCCAAAATCTTTCGCAAGACCCCTTCTGGAACTTCATTGACAATCGAGTCAGATTTTGGCTGATTAGACGACGGCTCAGGTTTTATCTTTTCTGATTGACTAAGGGATGAAGCTTTTTCTTTTACAACAACGGGAGTTTCATTTTTAATTTCTTGTTCCGCCAAAGACATCGCTGATTTGAGAGCGTCTCGAAGTTCTTCACGATGTTTATCACTTTTAACGATCGGTCGATCTTGGGGATAATTTTTCAATTGATTAAGTGAAATCGGTTTAGTCTTAGTTTTTTCTGTTACCATTTTATTTCTCTCTTGTTCTAAAACTTTAGGGTCTGATTTGGGAATTGTTTGAGAAGGAATAGAAACAGCCACCGGTTTTTCTGTGGCGATAGGACGAGGAACATCTTTAGGTCGAGAATTTGCATTTTGGGCTGGCCAAGCTTTCGAGCCACCGCCAGAATTACCAGAACGCTTGCCATTAGCTGATTTACCTTGATTAGCTACTCGGCCATCTTCTTGCCAAGCGGAAATTTGTTCTTCCACTGTCACTCGAGGAGCTGAATAAGCCTGACGAGAACTCTTAATAATTGTTTCTCGATGAGAATTTTCTACCTGGGTAATTGGGGCTAAGGTGACGGCTGAAAAAGGGGCTGAACCAACTCCGTCCACCATTAAAGTTAAATAAATTTGAGCAAAACCGAGATTAACTAAATCTTCTTTAGTAAAAGTCGGGAAAAAAATAGTTTCCAAAACTTCAGCATCAAAAGGTCCAACCCGAAAACAAATCGTTGTTCCCACGTTACCAAAAACCGCATTACGCACTGTTTCGGGCATCTGTTCAATATATTGATGAGCAATAGTTAAACTTAATTTATATTTCCTAGCTTCCGCTAAAATATCGGCAAAAGAATCATTAACAAAAGATTGAAATTCGTCAACAAAAAAATAAAAATAAGGTAATTGTCGCAATTCTCGTTCAGGCACATTAGACCGCGACATGGCCGCTAAATAAATTTTAGTAATAATCATCCCACCCAAGAGACTAGCGTTTTGTTCCCCGACCTGACCTTTGGATAAGTTGATAATGAGAATTTTCTTCTCGTCCATCACCTGACGCATATTGATCGAAGATTTCGCTTGACCAATAATATTTCGAATTAAAGGATTAGAAGTAAATTGACCAATTTTATTTTTAATCGCATCCCCTGCTTCTTGCATATAGCGTTCATTGTAATTGGCGAATTCATCCAACCAAAAAGCTTTGACCGAACCATCACTAACATTAGCTACCACCTTATCGCGATAAGCTTTGTCTGATAACATTCGATTTACTCCCAACAGAGTTGAATCAGGATATTCTAATAGAGCTAGGATCGTATTACCAAGAATATATTCCATTCGAGCCGACCAAACATCGGGCCAGATTTTTTTGAAAGTGGCCATTAAACCATTAGCGACCAAATGACGCTGGTCTTTCCCGACATCTTCCATGACATTAAAAGAAACCGGGTTATCTAAATCAAAAGGCGCAAAATAAATAACATCTTTAATTCTCTCTTCTGGCACATAATCTAAAAGAAGATCGGCAGTTTTGCCGTGAGGATCAATAAAAGCCATACCTTCACCGTTAACAATATCTTGGACCGCCATATTTTCGAGCAAAGTAGATTTACCCATACCAGTTTTACCAATGGTATAAATATGTCGAGCTCGATCTTCTGATTTAATCCCAAATCTGGTTTGTTTACCTCGAAAATCAGTTTGAGCGAAATAATTTACTTTAGAAGGATTAGACATCTTAAACTTAATTATAAAGAGTATTTGTTCTAGAGCAAGGTATCTAGACGATTTTAATTAGTTTAATACTCACCAAATCAGCCCCCCAATGACAAAAATTTAATCAACATTATGGGGACTAATTTTAAACAATGATTTATTAAGTTAACTTTTAGAGGATAAGTCAGTCTCGGAATTATTAATATGAGCTCGAGCAAAGCCAAAAATGGCAATTAATAAGCCGAAAATAACCAATAAAGTAGTGTGGAGCCAAACTGGTGGACCGTTTAAAATAGCCACCAAAACAACGCAAAGACCCAAAAGAGCGCTGGCTCGATTACGCCAAAGAATTCTTTTCATAGACCATATGTTATCACTATTACGCCTCAATCTCAAGTATCACTTAAAGCAAGCAATTTGAAGTAATAACATTTTTTAATTAAAAATTAAAAGTGTAAAATGTAAAATTTGAAATCAAAAACAGAAAAATAACTTTTAACTTTAAATTTTTAATTTTAAATTTGTCCCGATGTCGCCAGCCCCCATCACAATAACTAAATCCCCGGCTTGAGCTTCAGCTAAAATCAAAGACTTAAGTTGCTTAAAATCAGGAACAAAAAAACTGGCCGTTTTTCTTTTGCTAATTAAAGCCACTAAATCGCTTTCTTTTACCTTGGGATCAAAAGCTTCTCGAGCGGCATAAATTTTAGTCACAAAAACCAAATCCGCTGAAGCTAGGGCCTGAGCGAAATCTTTAACTAAAGCTTTAGTTCGACTATAGAGATGAGGTTGAAAAGCAATAATTAACCGGCCCGTCATTTTTCGAGTATTCATTAATTCCCGAGCCCCCAAAATCGTCGCCCGAATTTCGGTCGGATGATGAGCATAATCATCATAAACTAGAGCACCCTTTTTCGTTTGCCCTTTGTATTCAAAGCGACGCCAAGTCCCTTGAAAATTATTAAGGGCTAAAATCGCAATCGATTTTTTAATGTTTAAAATTTTAGCCGTCGCCAAAGAAGCTTGGGCATTAGCTAAATTATGAACTCCAGGTATTAATAATTTTAAATTTCGAACAGACTCTTGACGATAATCAATAATCTGACATTTGGCCTCCTTAATCGCTGGTTTAACTTTTAGATCATGAGGATCACAAATCAAAAAACCAGTCTTGGGAATTTTAGCTACTAATTCAGCAAAAGCTTTTTGAATCGCTTTTAAATCTTGATAGTAATCCAAATGATCAGCATCAATATTAGTAATAATCACTACTTGCGGTGATAAATCGAGAAAAGAACGTTTATATTCACAAGCTTCAGTAATAAACAACTTACCCTGACCGGCGATAAAATTAGTTCGAGTCTTTTTTCCCGGATTAAGAAGGAAAGAACCAACAATCACGGTTGGAACAAGTTTGGCTTCCAGGGCAATTTGGGCCAACATCGCCGTGGTCGTCGTCTTACCATGAGTACCCGCGACCGCCACAGTGTATTTAGTAGCCGAAACTAAACCTAAAGCCTGGGGATAAGTTAAAGCCGGAAGCCTTCGTTTTTTAGCCTCAACTAATTCTGGATTGGTATCAGCAATCGCCTTAGTATAAATCACTAATTGGCAATTTTTCGGAATATTAGTCGCTTGTTGGGTAAATTTAATTTTAGCCCCTAATTTTTTTAATTCATCAGTCGCTAAGGAACGACTCTGATCTGAACCAGAAACAATTTTAGCTTCCAATAAAAACATCCTAGCAATCGCTGAAATACCGATACCCCCAATACCGATAAAATGAATATTCTTAATTTTATTTAGTTCAATCATAATCTTTACTTAACAATCCCACCGACTTGCCCCGTAGACAGCTTCGCTGTTCTTCGGGGTACCAATGAAATGGACTCGTTTAACTTTAGTCAAATCAAGATTATTAAGCATAAAATTAGATTTCGGCATTATAGCATTTTTGACATTAAAACAGAAAAACTTATACTAATAACTAGAAAGGGGGCGATATGTCCATTTATTATGACGATTTCGTTAGTCATTGCCGACAAAATGGTTTACCACCACTTGATTGTTCTCGAGAAAAAATTAAAGAGTTTAAAGATCGTCTTAGACCAGAAGACCTCGATCTGAAAGAAATGTTACTAGAATATTCTCTCAGACTCGAAACTAGCTATTCTTAAACTCTGAGACCCGCCTTAGCAAAGCCCCACCCAATTGGGGCTTTCATTTTTTATATGGATTAATCTGATCTAAATTACAATTTTAAAACTAATTTTACAAATTGGTCGCCTCGGTCAAATTCATTTTTAAATCCACCAGGGGGTGGACCAAACGAAGCGGCTCCCGGCGATAATAAAACCAGATCACCTGTCTGAGCTTGGTTTTGAGCTTGTTTCATTGCCTCTTTCATTGACCCAACAACTAGCACTGGAAAGTTTAGGTTTTTTACCCTGTAGAATAAAGATCCTTCAGATTCCACAGGGTGAACTTTTAATTTTTGCAAGATTTTATCTGTCGCTGTCCCTCTAAATAAGATCAGAGCTTTAACCGTTTTTTTAACTACGCCGACATATTTTTTATAATCCAGTTCTTTATCTTTTCCGCCACCAATTAAAATTATCCGACCGGAATACTTAGGAAAAGAATTTAAAGCGGCCATCACTCCATCAGGAGTCGTCGCGGTAGTATCGTTGTAATATTTTATTCCTTTAATTTCTCGAATAAATTCTAAACGGCCCGGGACCCCCGTAAAATTAGCTACCACTTTTTTAAGCACTGAATCTTTGATTCCCAAAGCTCGAGCAGCAGCAATTGCCAAAGCCACATTAAAGCGATTATGTTCCCCAATTAATTTGGTTTTCCAATTTGTTGGAAAATCCTTAGCACTAATAGATTGTAATTTACTTTCTTGCCTGCTTAAGTTTTGCTGTGCAAAATTTTGGCGGGTAATTTTTAATTTTTTAGCAATTTCCCTCCCGGCAATAATGATATCCCCTGCTTTCTGCCAACGATAAATATTAGCCTTATCGGAAAAATAAAGGTCCATAGGATTGGCATTTGTGGTGAGTGTAGCCGAACCATAATAGTTTTGGTGATCCACCATCAGATTAGTAAACACCGACAGATTGGGACTGATTTGAGAATCACCAAAACCTTGCAATTGCCAAGAGTCTAATTCCATCACCACTATATCCCCAGCTTTAACTTTTTGAATCAAGGGTAGAGTCGCCAAACCACGAACATTGCCACCTAAGAAAATTTTGCCGTGCCCAACTTTTTGGTCTAGGGTCGGCAAAATTTTCCGGCCGACCGAGTGCCTTTTAGACACTCGGTTTAGGTCTAATTCATAATTACTTTTTAAAATTTCTGCCAAAAGATGAGTGACGGTACTTTTCCCGCGAGTGCCGGTGATACCAATAATTTTAACTCCTAATGGCATCGCTAATTTAGCAAACAACGAGGCGTCCATTTCCACTGGAATTTTATTTTTCCGCGCTTCGGCAATAAAGGGTGAATCGAGGGGCACACCGGCTGCTTTAATAATCAAATCTCGATGACGGAAATCTTCTAGACGATGTTTCCCCAAATGCCAGTTGATAAGTTTAAAAGTTTTTAAGTTTTTAAGTTTAGTAATTGATGAAGCTAACTGCTCGGCCGTCTTGAGGTCTGTCACAATCAAATCTGCTCCGCAGTCGGCTAAAAATTTGGTCACCCCAATTCCCCGACCTAAAAGCCCCAGACCCATAATAGTGATTTTTTTACCAATAAAAAAAGACTGATAGTCTCGTTTATTCATATAGACCAGTATAAATTAAAATCTTCAAAAAAACTAAGGAGAAATACATTTTGTGTGCGTGATCCGGGACTTTCCCCTCGCAAAGCTCGGAATCCTCAATTTTGTAATTATTCGTTTTACTCATAAACAAAATTGGGACCATAGGACCTCGTCTAATTAAAATAATTTTTGAAAACTAAAAAGAGGGTCTACTGCCCTGCGTGCGCATGCCAGGACTCGCCCCTCGCAAAGCTCGGAATCCTCAATTTTGTAATTATTCGTTTTACTCATAAACAAAATTGGGACCATAGGACCTCGTCTAATTAAAATAATTTTGAAAACTAAAAAGAGGGTCTACTGCCCTGCGTGCGCATGCCAGGACTCGAACCTGGGACCTCCCGATTATCAGTCGAGCGCTCTAACCAGCTGAGCTACACGCGCACGCAATGCACTAGTATTAATCCCCTCTTTTTAGTTTTCAAACGAACAATTACCATTTAGTAGATGATACTTATATAACACTATTTTCGTCTAAATACAAATCAAAACGGCGCGTTCCACAATGAAATAGTGGTAACGCGCCGGAATAAAATCTTCTTTTTCCCCTTATTCCTTGAATAGAAACTCCACGGAATAAGGGACGTCTTCCTCCTGATCAGTCTGATCGTAAGTAATCAGACTGTAGGGGCCGTGGTAAGTCTCCAGCCACTCTGGAGACTTTTCGACCTCGTTGTCGCCTTCCCAGACGACAACTTTAATGTCTTGACCGGAAGCGCTCCGGTACAGGACAGGTTGGGGAGGATTCCAAGCGACATAGAGGACTGCCGCTACCGCCACCAGGGCACAGAACACCCCGTACCCAAAAATAAATCTAGCTGTCTTCATTCCCATTCTCCCATTGTTCCCCTTCCGCCGAAGGTGTTGGAAACCTCAAATTTCAAACTCTACCTTCTATTATACACCCATTAGACTAAAATGTCAATAGCTGAAATACCTAATAAATTAAGGCTTTTTTAGTACCCAAAAACCGCCGGTCACCATCTGGCGACCGGCGGTTTTTTGTCAGCTAAGATTAATTAAGAACCAGATTGTTCTACTTCAGGTGGAGTGGTAAAAGTCCCCTCTCCCCCCGTACCAGAAGCGATTGGTACCGTATCTAGAGGTACAGTCTGGCTTGGTTTATTCAATTGATAAATTCCCAAACCGATGATAATTAATAGACCTAACACTAGAAGCCCAATTAAGATTTTATTCATATATTTCTTAATTTAAGTTCGATTAATTCCGACCCTTAAACCTTTTAATCATCTTAATCCCAACTGAATTAATTTGCAATCATACTAGACTATATTTTTATATTATTTTTTATAAAATAAATCTGAATAAGAACATTGTTGCCGATTTCCTAAAGTACAACTAATAACTGAAGAAACATCAGAAGCAGTAATATAATAATCCCCATTAAAATCAAAACAAGGAATAAAACTATAACTAGAAATATTATTCGGAATTGGAAGACCCATAGCCTTATTGATTTCAATTTGAATATCAAGAGCATCAACCACACCATCAGCATTAAAATCAGCTTTTGGATCATTACAACGCGGGCTTGGGCTTGGTATTACTTTGACCGGCTTAGCCGATACTAATCTTTTAACTTCTGTCGGTGGCATTACATTAGCTAAAACAATTTGACAAGCAGTGTCACAAACTTTTGGAACTAAGACTGGAGTAGGAGCTGGTCTAGCTGGTATATTATTAATAAAATTTAAGAAACGTGACCCCCAGGCATAGCCTGATTGCTGTTCAGGCGAGACGACTGAAACAGGACCCGACATTTTATAAACTCCCCAAATCGCTAATATTACTAATACCACAATAATTCCGATCAAATATTTTTTCTTCATATTTTTGCCATCTGCTATTCAGCAGAGACTAATTAACCTCTAATAATAAACTACGAATCTTAATCTAAATTTATTATACTAAG